>Ga0233432_10000436_pt1 | contig 40250 bp, 27 predicted proteins | sample SI_122_August201_6_FD_179870 | JGI IMG/M metagenome (GOLD analysis project Ga0233432, IMG submission 179870) | Seawater microbial communities from Saanich Inlet, British Columbia, Canada - SI_122_August2016_10_MG | ecosystem: Environmental > Aquatic > Marine > Inlet | place: Canada: British... | reverse complement strand
AAACTGCCAAAGCAGAACACGCCGTCCTGTCAAAGGTCTTACCTCACCTGAATGATGGAAAACCCGCTTTGACATTGGAGCTGAATCCGGAGGAGGCGGCGATTCTCAAACCTTTTTTTCTTTTGACAGCTAAACCCACCATTTTTGCAGCCAATGTGAAAGAGAGTGAATTGGTGGACGCGGACAACAATCCACATGTCGCCAAGGTAAAAAATTACGCTCAGGAGCATCACGCATGCGATACCGTGGTCATCAGCGCGCAGATCGAAAGCGATCTGGTGGATTTGGCACCAGACGAAGCATCCGACTTTCTTTCAGAAATGGGTGTATCGGAGTCGGGCGTGGGCTCCATGATTCGGAGCACATATCATTTACTTGGATTACGAACTTATTTCACGGCGGGAGAGGTGGAAGTACGCGCGTGGACGATTCACGAAGGTGACAAAGCCCCTCAAGCGGCAGGCGTTATTCATACTGATTTCGAGAGAGGGTTTATCAAGGCAGAAACCGTCACCTACGAAGATCTTGTAGAGTGTGGATCCGTCGCAGCTGCTCGCGATAAAGGCCTTTATCGCATGGAAGGAAAAGAATATGTGGTCCAAGACGGGGACGTGCTGCTGTTTAAATTCAATGTTTAAAACCGAATTGGTTCAAACAAGCAATGGTGGCAGGAGAATTCGACCTATTGAAGTGTGGAGGGTATCTAAAAGTCTTCCACGATGCAAAAGCGGAGGACCTCTTTAATTGTGCAGGTAGCCGTTAGGTGGGACTATGAGGGCTCCATCGCGCAGCGACGTTTTTCTGTTTCCACCATTTTCACTGGCGGCATATCATAGAAAGCCCTGACTTCGGCAATGAAATGACTGTAGCGCCTGAAACCTAGAATTACAGAGACGTATTTCAAAGGGGTTCCCTCACGCAACAGGTAGCGAGCTCTGATCATTCGCTGCTGTCTGAGCCAGTATTTCGGACTGACACCCAATGCATCGAAAAACATGCGTTCCAGATGTCTGGAAGAAATACCAAGTGTTTTGGACATTTCTCCTACTTTGTACCCACTCCTGAATGCAAGCTCAACCATATTGACCGATTCTTGTACGCGTCGACAGGAGTCGTACAACACACGTCCATTTTTTGTAACTATCATCTCAAAAGCCTTTAAGGAGATGTAATATCATGACGAAGCAGAAATACCTGGCAACCAAAAACAGTACCGAAAACGCGACCTTTGGACAGAAAACTGCTGGAATCTCGATTTTTTTATGATTGCGACAAGGCTTTATTCATCATATTGCGCTTGCCATGTAACAAGCGACCATAGCAGTTTTTGAATGTTGCAGTTGATTGTCAGTCGCGGGCGTATAAAATGGCCTGGGACCCACAAGCAATTTCTTGGAAAGCTCTCGAAAAGTGGGGCCAAAAAACAAGGAATCAATTTAACTCAGCCATTGCATGAGAAAGCGCGGATCAACAGGATGATTTAATCATGATACTTAAGCATAAAGTTAAGATTTATTATCTATCATCATGATTAAGTTGAGAATTTTTCAAGCGTCATAACAGGATCGATACCCTTGTATTTTATCACCTTCATAACCACTCATGGAATCGAAAAAGCAACTCAAAGCTGAGGAGGAAAGTCTTGTCCTCTGCGTCAACAGCGAAGGGCTTGAATTGCGCGCCACTCCGATAAGGTTAACCCGCCATCTGGTTGTGTTTGAGGTCTATAATCCTTACAGTATTCTACAACTCTCAGAGGTGCTTCAGGAATTCCAGATTTTTATCAATCATCGCCCGGTTTATTCTGGTCGAGCTGTCGTAAGCAACCTTGTCAATACCGGTATCTTCTTGGTTTGTGAAGCTTCCCTTGACGATGGATGGCTGGATGTGGATCTCACCAGGCCGATGAAGGCTTCCAGTATCCTGCGATCGGAATTCAATCATTTCATTTCGGAATACAAAAAACATGATTTGGTGATGGATGATTTCAAGCTGGTGGTCGCCGATCTACAGGGATTTCTAATCGAGCTGCGACGCTGGCTGGAGCAGTTGGAATTTGTCGTGCGCTCCAACCCATCCCGGGATCGTCACGATCAGGAAGTTGAGATTATCAATCAGGTTCTGGAGCCGGCCCTGCCGATGCTAGGCGATTACTTCATGCGATTTGAGACAGCTGCCGAATCGGTTAAACAATCTTTGCAACCAGTGCATCGATCCTATGTCAAACGCCAATTACACCCCATCGTGCTCTGTGCCCCCTTCAGCTGGCGCACCTACACAAAGCCGTTGGGTTATGCGGGCGACTACGAAATGGTTGCCATGATGGCGCGGGCACCCTACGAGGGAAGCTCACTTTTCGCCAAAATCCTCAATACTTTTTTTCTAAGCACACCTCCGGTGGTGGCCCATCGAAATCGTATTGATTATCTCAAGACTAAATTGGTCAGAGAGATCGAACGGGTTGCCAAAACAGGAAGGCGAGCACGGATTTTAAACTTGGGATGCGGCCCTGCTGTAGAGATTCAACAATTGCTGGAGATGGAAATTGCGGATCAGGCAGAGATTGAACTTCTTGATTTCAACGAGGAAACTTTGAGAAGTGTTCAACAAAAATTTGAGGAACAGATAAAACAACACGGTCGCAAAACAAAGATCCAAACCAAGCTAAGATCTGTGCACCAAATTCTCAAAGAAGCGCATAAGCCTGGTAACGAGTTTATCAATGATCATTATGATATGGTCTATTGTGCGGGACTTTATGACTACCTTTCAGACAGGATATGCAAGCGTTTGAATACCATATTCTACGAAATTGTTAATCCGGGGGGGCTGATGGTCACGACGAACGTGCACGTTGATAACCCTTCTCGTCACTGGATGGAATTCGTGGTCGATTGGCATCTGGTTTACCGTGATGATTCAAGATTTTCGGAATTAGTACCCGATAGAGCCCCCGCGGAAGTTTGCAAACTAGCGCACGATGACACTGGTGTTAATGTCTTTAGTGAGATACGTAAACCGGAATGAAATTGCCGCGGCTCGTAGAACTGACTCCCAAGATGCAACGTGCTCAGATAGAGTACGAACGGCCGCTAATCATCCAAAACTACCGTATTGCATGCATTCTGGGGATCGTATTCATGCCCTTTGGCGGGCTTTTGGATTATTTTATCTATCCCGAATTCTTGGAATTTTTCTTTTGGCTTCGAATAGAGTGCTCGATTTTATTGACCATTATCTGGTGGGTTTTGGGTCAACCTTTTGGCAAAAAGTATTTTCGCCCTCTCGGTCTGATTGAAGTCACATTGCCTATCTTTTTCATCTCATGGATGATCTATGAGACGGACGGGATTCGATCGGACTATTATGCCGGAATCAATATTGTTCTCGTTGGCATAGGTTTTTTGATGAGGTGGGGGCTTGCCGATACCACCCGCATGGTCTTTATCAGTATTCTACTCTACCTGACGGCATGTCTCTTTGGCCCCTCTCCGATTGAGGGTGAAGGAGGAAGGAAGGACCTTGTCAATTCAATTTATTTCATCACGTTGACCGGGATTTTCAGTATGACGGGAAACTACCTGTACAATCTCAATCGTACCCGAGAATTTGCACTTCGATGGGAATTGGATGAAAACCGCCGGCAGCTGGAAGCAGGCAATCGCAAACTCAAAGAACTGGATCGCGTTAAGAACAGATTCTTTGCAAATATCAGCCACGAATTACGCACACCCCTCACTCTCCTCCTGACCCCGCTTGAATCCTTGATTCTAAAAGGACAGTATTCATTACCGCCTGATATTAAGGATACTCTTTCCTCCATGCAGGCCAATGGCATGCGGCTGCTCAAACTCATTAATGACCTACTGGATTTGGTTAGGCTGGAATCCGGACAAATGAACGTCACCATCAAGAATCTGCATCTGGAATCATTCATCAAGGGCATCGTATCCTCCATACGTAAAACGGCAGAGGATCGAAGCATTCAGATTGAAGCGGACATCCATGAATCCGAGCTTTCACTCCATACAGACCGTGAAAAGTTGGAAAAAATTATTCTGAATTTGGTGTTCAACGCATTGAAATTTACGAGCCCTGGGGGAATGATTCGAATTTCCGCGCGTTCAGAAAATGAGAATGTCATCATACAAATCACTGATACGGGTATAGGCATCCCTCAGGAAAGCCTTGCTTTCATCTTCGACCGATTTTGGCAAGTGGACAGTTCCAGTAAACGCAAACATCAAGGAGCAGGCATTGGCCTCGCTCTGGTCAAAGAATTTGTGGAGGTTCTGGGGGGGCGAGTTGACGTCGAAAGTCAGGAGGACAAAGGCACCACCTTCACCATCAAAATGCCTGCTCGATTTTCAATGGAAGCGTCGGTGGCAGCCGATGAATCGATACCTGTAAAAATTACAACTGAGTCGTCAGGTCAGCAGAGAGAAAGTGAGGGTCGGCGTTCACAAAGCTCCTCGGAAGCGCTCAAGACAGGATCTGCAACTAGCGGAATTTCCAGCAATCGAGAGGCCAAGGAAGAGGATGGGAAAGAGTGGCTCGCCAAACTCTACCGACGTGCCGAATTATTTCCGGCAACCTCTCTTGAACCGATAAAAATCAGATCGGTCACTGATTTACCACGCCGTCAAAAAAACCAACCTTTGCTGCTCATTGCCGATGATGAACCGGACATGTTGACTTTCCTTCGTGCTCAACTGGAAGGGCATTATGAGATACTTGAGGCACAAGATGGCCAAGAAGCAGTTCAAAAAGCCAAACAATTCCTGCCAGACATCATTTTGACGGATATGATGATGCCTGAGAAAGACGGATTGCAGATCTGCCAGGAATTACAGGCAACCACATCAACGGAAAACATTCCCATAGTATTACTCACAGCACGAGTAGATGAGGACATTAAACTTTCAGCCTTGAAAGCCGGAGCAAGTGACTTTTTGACAAAGCCATTTTCACTTGCGGAAATACATGTGCGTTTGAAGAACCTTTCCGATACACACCTGTATCAGCGTACCCTTAAACGACAGAAAAAGAAATTGGAATCAACTCTGGACGAATTGAAGGACACTGAGACCATGCTGGTTCAGTCCGAAAAAATGGCATCTCTGGGAAAAATGAGTGCTGGCATTTTGCATGAAATCAACAACCCTCTCAATTTTGCAAAAACCGGAGCCTATACTTTGCGGGAATTCGCCCATCAATTGCCCGAAGATGAACGCGATGAATATCAGGATATAGTCAAAGATGTAGAAGAAGGTATCACACGAGTTTCCGACATCGTCCAGGACCTGCGAGGATTCAGTCATCCAGACAGCGAGCATAAGTTTGATACAAGTCTTGAAAGAGTGGTCACCAAATCTCTCAAATTGCTGAGCAACGAAGTCAAACACGTTCATCTGGAAAATGATGTAAGTTCAGATTTAACGATTCACGGAAACGAAAATCAATTGATCCAGGTGCTAGTAAATATATTACAGAATGCCTCTGACTCCTTGGATTCAAAGACTTACGATGAGAACGCCGAAGGTCCATGCATAAAAATCCGAGGCTTCCGAAAAGAAGATCGGATTCATTTGTTGATACGTGACAACGGCACTGGTATCGAAGATCAACATATGGCTCGGATCTTCGATCCATTTTATACCACCAAGGATGTTGGCAGTGGAATGGGGCTTGGCTTGAGCATCTGCTACAAAATCATGGAGCATCATCAGGCTACTATCAAAGTCAATACAAAGAGTCATTTATATACAGAATTTGACTTGGATTTCCCCGACTTAAACTGCATGGTGGACAGCACTAACGACATTGAATCCACCCTCTAGAAACGCTCTCCAATGACCGATCTATACGATTATAAGAAGTTTGCTATCCTTTACGTGGATGATGAAGAAAAGTCTCTCAAATATTTTCAACGGGCCTTAGGAAACAATTTCCGTATTTTTATTGCGACCAACGCAAGGGATGGATTTCGTATATTTGAGGAGCATCAGGATGAAATAGGCATCCTTCTGACAGACCAGAGAATGCCCGGCGAGAAAGGGGTGCAGTTGCTGGAGAAAGTAAGAACCATTCGCCCCAACGCCATACGCATCCTGGTCACTGCCTACAGTGATTTTGATGCGGCAATCGACGCGGTCAACACGGGCGCAATCTATAAATATATTTCTAAACCATGGGATGTAGCTGATTTGGAGATCACGCTTCGCCGAGCCATGGAATTCTTTTTGGTGCACAATGAACGTGAACATTTGATGCGCCAGAAATTCACCGCACTACACAAAACCCTTGTCCTGGACCGTGTCCTGGGCCTGACAGTGCTGGCCTCGGGGATCAGTCATCTATATCGCAATACAGTGGATGCCGCACGATGCTTCATGGAATTGGATTCACTCAATCCAACTATCGAAGATTTTCAAATGGCCGAGTTGAATAATCCAAATTTGTATCGAAAGCTTTATATGCAGACACGCGAGCAGATTCGACGTGTCATCGACGTGCTTCAATTAGAAGAATTTGCCGGTAAAGATGGTCCAAATGTTGAAATTTTAACCAGCATTGAATCGGACAGCTCGCTGAAAAAAGCAGTCGATTCATACATTACCCAATTCGAGCAGAAAAATATAGCAATCAATATCCCAAGCTGTGATTCCATTCCTGCTATCTACTCGGAACCACTGCGATTTCAGAAACTCCATGATTTGATCGTTCAAAATCTGTTGCTTTATGTTCCTGAGGAGTCTGCCGTCAGGATTACGATACAGACTCACGGAAATACTCCCTGCGGATCTCATCTGAAAATATGCGTGGAAGACAATGCTGAAAAAACGCCCATCAGTGGCACTCGGGCCATCATAGATCCATTTTTCACTTCAGATGCTTTAATGCATCATTTAGGTCTGAACTTGCTGGCAATTTGTGTTCTGACATATCATTTGGGTGGATCTATCAGTTACGAGTCAATGGAGGGGGAGTACCACAATCGCCTGCAAATTCAACTGCCATTAAAGCTGCAATACGCTACGGAGCGCACTACTGAAATAGCAGCATTGGAAAAAGCACTGATCAATGAGCCCTTGTGGGAAACAGTGATCAGTCAAATGGAGAAGTAAAACACAAGCAGTTACACTATTCCTGCAGATCCATGCTGCGGTTCACTCTTTTGGAGAGCATCGCACGTATGAGTTGTTCATCAAACTCTGTCGAGGATTTGAAAAGCACTCGCTGAGGTTCCAAAATTTGGTTTTGTGCTTTCTGAGTGGTCTCCCATGCGACCAGAGCCTTCTCGACCGATGTCTTCCAGCTGCTTGCTTCGTCCAGAAAATCAAAGTCCAGATCCTCCAAACCGGTATAAGATCGCAGGCTGCGCGCCGTAATGAATCGAACGGCTGAATAAGGGTCCTCTAGCAAGCGTGCAAGGATTGGCACTTGCCAGCTGACGCCTGATGCCTCTTGAGCATCTTTCCAACCGTAGTGCCAGGCGGTGAGTGCTCTAAGTCCGGCATCCCCTTTCAACAGCCAAAGGACTGAAGCGGCAATATTTCTATTTTCCAAATTCAAAACGGGCTTAGGCTGGCCATACCACTTCTCCAGATACTCTGCGCTCCACTCGATGGTTTGATCAAGGTGACAGAGGTTGCATGCATTAGGGCGACCTGTTTCCAAATTGACCTTGATTGATGGAGCATCAATTTGATGGCTTCGAATGCCTTTCAACAAACCATAAGTAGTATGAGGCATGTGGCAATTGTAGCATGAACTTCCTGTGGAATTGGCAGTGTGATGGGTATGTTCCGATAAATTATCTCGCATCCCTTCATGACACTGAAGGCATGCTTCATTCGAATCCATTCCAGATTTCACCTGATCATCAAGCCAAAGATCCATCTCCTTTGACCCTGGCTGAGGGTGGTGCATCTGGTGACAGGATAAGCACGACAACTCTCCCTTCAGATAACAGGGTGATTCGACCATTGCGGTATAATCCCTACCTCCTACGCGAACCATTCCATCAGACCAATAACGATCCCGCAAAAACCTTGAATTTGCCTTCAGAGACGCTTTCAACCATGGCTGTTCATCGAGATGAGCAGCACGGACGGGTTTTTTATTTTGATTGAGCAGGCCACCCGGACGGAATTTGATGCCGTTTAAATAATAGTCTTTGGAATCTGAAATCCAGTGAATCCCATGGCACTGCCCGCAAACCATGGAGGAACGTTCATGATCTAAATCTTGAGGGTCAACTATAGTCGGATCCGATTCTTCCGATTGATGCAACTTGTATCGGCGTGCCGGATTTTTGTTCATTCTCACATGCCTCTCGCCAGGTCCATGACAAGCTTCACAAGCGATACCTAATTCAGCCGACTTCGTTTTGGTTGCAAGAGGCGAGACGGGTCTGGGCTGACCCACAGTCACATGACATTCAATACAATTACCATTCCACTTCTGGTCATAATGAGACATGGCGGGATCTCTCAGAAAAGTATCTTTGAAAGGCACCCAGCGTTGTTCTTCTTTGAGGTAGCATAACGGAAAAATATCTTGAGAGTTACCATGACCTGAGGACATCCAATAAACCTGCATATGGTGCGATCCAGTCATCAAGCCGAGACGTTTGCGGGTGGAGAGAGGTGGATGGTTGGATGTTTTCAGGGTTTCGATTGGGGTTGCATACAGCCATTTGGGATCATCCATGGTGGCCCAGAGCTCTCCATTATCCCACTCAATCTCCACAGGTCTCCCGTAATAAGATGAAGAAACCTTTTCGAAGTCCGCCATGACGTTCTCCTTTTCGACATATTGCGTCATCGTGCGATGATAGCTTGCGTGCCAGCTCTCATACTGATCTGGATGGCAGGAATGACACGTATCAGAGCTCACATAACCATGAGGTCCCCCTTCGGAAGGAAGTTTCTCGTGAAAGACTTGATGCGCCTTGAATTTGGCAACCCATCCTTTGTTCCATTGCCAGGCACCGACCACAGTGATGGCCAAAAAGGCAAGGAAAGCCCAGCGCAAAGCAGCACTTACACCTGGTAAGCGCCAAAAAAGAGCGAGCGCCAGCAGCGTCAAAAGGATGAAGACCAACCATTCCATGGGCTATTTTTACCAAATCACAAACTCAAGTCCATGAAAAGCGCGAAGTCTGTTGGGGGCGATTTTCACTTTTGAACTTACTGACTCTCATCACAAACTAGATCCTGAAAATAGCCACCGTCATGGAACTCATCATTGACGTTCCGGACAATCATTTCGCTAACCATCAAAATGCAACTATGTTATGACAAGTTGTGCATTTTAATCCGAGTAGTGTAGAGTACAAAAACCCTAGACGATTCTGATTTGTAATGTTAGATGTACGAAGACAAATGCTGACACCAAAAGCGGAAACGTATTTAAAAAGTAGATTCATATGAAGTTTATTATTAACATGTTAATCATGACCGGACTTGCGACCATGATTGCGAATGCGGCAAGCAAGGATGATCTGAAAGATCAGAAAAAACGTTTCGGATATGGTTTAGGAGCAAACTACGCCAGAAATCTGAAGCAAAACAATCTGGATGTGGATCTCGATATGTTCCTTCAGGGAATGAGAGACTTCCTGAGCGGTGAGTCATTGATGAGTGATCAGGAAATCCAGTCGACAACCAAAGAGGTGGGCGACGTGGTCCGGGCACAGAGGAATGCTGAGCAGGAAAAGGTGGCTCAGAAAAACGCTGCTGAAGGTGAGTCATTTCTGGAGGCAAACAAGACCAAAGAGGGTGTAAAGACTTTGGGCAGTGGTATGCAATATAAAGTCGTCCAAACAGGTGAAGGCCCAATCCCCACTGCATCAGACAAGGTGCGGGTCCATTACAAAGGGACCTTCATTGATGGCAAGGAGTTTGACAGTTCTTACAAACGCAAGCAGCCGGCAACCTTCAATGTTACCGGCGTCATTAAAGGTTGGACCGAAGCTTTACAATTAATGAAAGTAGGATCCAAGTGGCAACTTTTTATTCCATCAGATCTGGCTTATGGAAACGGCGGTAACCGCAGCATACCCCCTAATTCCACGCTTTTATTTGAAGTAGAGTTACTTGGCATCGAAGAAACTCCAAAACCAAAAAAAGCGGCTCCCATCACTAGCGATATCATTAAGGTCCCTTCGGCTGAAGAGCTCAAAAATGGAGCCAAGATTGAAGTCATCAAAAAAGATAAAGTGGATGAATACATAAAGAAAAACAACGATTCACCCACTTCCAAGAGCGAAAAATAAAATTTGGGACTTCCATTCATTTCAGTGCATGAGCCGCAGGATTTAATTCCTGTGGCTTTTTTGCGAAATATGAGACGTCTCTTTGGTCCATGACCGCTCTCCATTACTGATTCCTGAGAGTATATTTGATTATTTGTTGGACAATTTGTTGATTGGGAGTGCTTGACACCCCAATATCTGGTATATTAAAAAATTAGGCATACAGTTTGCTGTGGGTTTATGGCATGAAGTGTCCAAAATGTAATTGTCTTGATGACAAAGTTGTGGATTCCAGGTCTTCCAAGGAAGGAGCTGTGATTCGTCGGCGCCGTCAATGTTTGGATTGCCGGCATCGATTCACAACTTACGAAGAGGTGGAACGAGAGATCCTCATGGTAATCAAACGAGATGGACGAAGGGAGCTCTTTGGCAAGGAAAAACTTGCTGCAGGACTGTATCGAGCATGTGAAAAACGTCCTGTCAGTCAACAACTCGTCCAGGAGCTCATCGACCGCATCTACAACAGCGTCATGGATGAATATGAACGTGAAGTTCCAAGCATGGTCATTGGAGAACGAATCATGAACGGACTTCGAGTCGTCGATCAAGTTGCCTATGTTAGATTTGCGAGCGTATATCGTCGATTTGCAGAAGCAACAGAATTTGTTCACGAAGTTCAAAAATTGGAAATCAGATAATGATACAGCTCAGCCCCGATTGTGTTGTTCTTGAACTTGAAGGTGGAAATAACCTTCCTTGTTCGGTGGAATTGATGACAGTGGAACTCCTTGGTGAGACCTCTTCATGGATGGATCCCGAAATTCTGAAGAACATCAATCATGGGGTCATTGTTTACCTTCGGGATGAGCTCGGAAAACAATTGGTTTCTTTTGAAGAATTTGCGGAGGTCCTGAAGCAAGTCCTCAAAGGTTTTGGATTTGATCTGGCTTTACCGCAATCCGAGGAAGTAGCGTCCGCCAGGGTCGAAAAAAAGGATATCGCAGATTGGTTGGGACGCAAAGATCATGGATTTGAACTCATGATGTTTCAATGCTTACGCAATGAGCTATCCAGAACATTGGCCAATGAACCCCCTTGCGTGCTTTGGATCCACGGTTTGAGAGCATGTGTGAAAAACCAACTTGGCGCTCGGCGATGGAGCAGAAAGTGTCAGGACTTGAATGATCAACTGATAGAATTCATCAGAGAATGTTTTGACCGTAATGCCAATTCCGATTGCTCATTAGTGGTGCATGCATAAGATTGCCAGTCAGCATGACTTTGTTTGAAAAAATCATTCAGCGTAAGATCCCCGCTGACATAGTCTTCGAAGACGATCAAGTGCTGGCGTTCAGAGACATCAATCCTGCCGCACCTACGCATGTGCTTGTCATCCCTAAGAAGCCAATCTCGCGTATTGGCGCGGCAGACACTGAAGACCAATCGTTGATAGGCCATCTGATGCTGAAAGCAGCCGAGATTGCTCGAGAGTTAAAACTGGAGAACGGATTTCGATTGGTGATCAATAATGGGCCAGACGGAGGAGAATCTGTTCCACATTTGCATTGCCACATTCTGGGCGGACGAGCGTTGCAATGGCCCCCCGGTTGAAATGACCATAGCCAATCAAATCACTATCCTTCGCATATTGATCGTTCCAGCCTTCATTGTGGTTGTATTGTATTATGTGCACGGAGGAAATGAATCGCTGAGATTTGGTGCTCTAGGGTTATTTGGTCTGGCCGCGCTAAGCGATGCTGTTGACGGTTTTATCGCTAGAAAATACAATCAGATAAGTGAGCTCGGAACGGTCCTTGACCCTTTGGCGGACAAGATGTTACTGGTTTCCGGATTCATTCTACTGAGCCTCGATAACGATCCATACTTGTCCAGCATCCCCATCTGGCTAACAGCATTGATACTCAGCCGGGATGTGTTGCTCATTCTGGGGCTTATACTCATTCACTACACCTTCGGTAAGATCAGGGTAAAGCCTAGACTAGTTGGAAAATGCGCAACCGTCCTTCAAATGGTAATCATTATGAGTGTCCTTGCCAAATTGCCTCAGGAGTTTTTAAACGTCCTGATCTTGGGCGCAGGTTTTTGTACAGGCCTTTCAGGCGTCCTTTATTTCTGGGATGGCACACGACAACTTGGTGCCCACCCCTCCAGTTCTCCTATACAGACAAAGCTGGATGAATGATCATGCTTTTTGACAATTTGGACAAAAGTAAGTACTTCGCTGAGAAATCATGATTCTCTCGACAAGGCATTTGCAGACCCGGCAAGGCTTAGCTTCACGATCATAAACTCGAAACCTTTCTTCTATTGGTTGACTGGCGCGATTCGAACGTCCGAAATAGAAAAAACCATCACCCGCCCCCGCGCCTTGCAAGTTCAACTCTGATCGCTCTCCTATTTTCAAGGCAGACTTCAGTGTTCGGCGGATACACTGACAGAGTTTTTTCAACGCGCTGGAGTTGATTTGCCCGACCGGAAGAAGAGGATGAAGACCAGCAGCATGCAACACTTCACAAACGTAAATGTTACCAAGCCCCGCAACACATGCTTGATTCATGAGCATATCCTTTATTTTGGCTTTTCGGGTGCTGAATTTATGAGCTAAGTATCTGGCATGAAAAGAGGAAGAATCCAAGGGCTCAGGACCAAGCCTATCGATGGACGAAAGGTCCAGTGACCATCTCCCGAAAGACCGGGGGTCAACATAGCATAACTGCCCTTTGTCGCATTCCACATGCAGAGCCAGATGAGGAAATGAATCGATCGCAGCCGTTTTTTTTAAACTGAACAGACGGCCTGTCATCCCCAGATGAATAAGGATTTTATTCGATCCAGACTCCGAATTCAGGAGGAGGATAAGATATTTTCCTCTCCGTTGGATGCCCAATATCTGACAATCTTGAATAACTTTTTCCAATTCACTGGCTGCATCAGGCCTCACAATCCTTTTCTTGTAGACCTTCACTCGTTGAACCTGATAACCAACAATGCGGGGCTCAAGATGCCTGCGCAGTATTTCAACTTCTGGTAATTCAGGCATAATGAAAAGAATCAGTAGCGGTATGGCTCCGGCATGGAGAACGCATTAGGCAAATGCCGAACCTCGGATATTAGCTCATCATCATTCAACAATACCTCAACGATATCAAATCGAACTTGGCATTTCGGAAAATTCAATTGTTTGAGATAGTCCATGGCCGCTTGGCATATCAGGTTGCGCTTGCGTGCATTGACAGCGGCTGCAGGCCGAGACCATTGCCCCTCTGAGCGAGTTTTGACCTCGACAAAAATCATGCATTGATCCTGCCTGAAAATGAGATCGATTTCGCCACGACCCGAGGAATAATTTCGAGCTAGAAGCTTTAATCTGCGTTGACATAAATGACGCTCTGCAACCTTCTCGCCCTGTTTTCCCTTTCGTAAATGATCAGGCTGCTGAACATTTACGAAAGGGAAAACAGATCGAATTTTCTGAATCAGTGTCCCCATGAAAAAACCGTTTGTTGCTGACGAAGCTTTCTCAGGAAACTGTCCCGATGCAACGCACAAGGTCCATGGGCCAATATTGCCTCACGATGAGCACGCGTCCCATAGCCTTTGTGCTTGGCGAAATCATATTCAGGATAAGTAGCATCCCATTGAACCATGAGACGATCTCGGTACTCCTTGGCTAGGATACTGGCCGCAGCAATGGAATAACTTTTTGAGTCTCCTTTGATGATGGCGGTGTGCGGAATAGATAATCCATTAACCGGAAGGCCATCTACGAGAGCATGGTCTGCAACAGGATCCCTCACAAGCAAGGCAGCTCTGTTCATGGCTTTGTGAGTTGCTTTGAGGACATTGATGCGGTCTATCTCTTCGGCATCAATTTTTGCAATGCCAAACTTGATCATAGGATGATGAGTCATTCGTTCAAACAAATCATATCGTTTTTTGGGGCTACATTTTTTGGAATCATGGATACCGCTCAAATCCGGAGGTAATCCCACTCGATACCATTCAGCAGGCAAAATCACAGCAGCGGCCACAACAGGACCGGCAAGAGGACCTCTTCCAGCTTCGTCGATACCTAACAGGAAATGAAAACCCCGCGAACCCAGAGACTTTTCCCAGAAAAATAAATCATCCGAGTGATCGATCGTGTCTTTGGGGCGATTGATCATGGTTGGGATAAAAATTCGATGATATCGCGTAGTTCTCGATGAGTCATGATTTCTCCCAATCCTTCCGGCATGAGCGAAAGGGTAGATTGCCGACTTTCAATTTGGTCCTTTGAAATTTCATGCCGTTTACTATCTGCGGAAAGAACGACCAAATGGTTTGTGTTTTCCTCGTGCAACACGCCACTGATCGATTCACCATCAATCAAGTCAACCATGACCGCATCATAACCCTCGGCAATTTGACGATTGGGATAAACGATGGATTCCAGAATCTGCTCACGAGTCAAAGGCTTGCTTGAGTCACGAAGTCCGGGCCCCACCTTACCGCCCTGCTTTCCCAAGGCATGACACCGCATGCAACCGAAGTCCTGCCGCTCTTGAAAAAGAGTCTGGCCTTGACTCGCATTTCCACCTTTCAGTGTGAGTCGATAGGCAGCCAACGAATCATCAATTGGTAAGGATTCGTGGTAGATCTTTAACTTTTGGCGAATGATTGCTGATTTCGAGCTAGCTGCAACTTCAACCAGTTCCAAGGTCAATGAAGAATTCAGAGAACCATCCAACAACTGACTCATTAACTGATCTAACAAAGCAATGGCTTCTGGCGATTTCAGGGAAGCAATACCTTTGATGGCAGCTTGCTGGACCTGAACGCTATTTTTTGTTAAATCGATCTTAAATAGTTTGAGCGCGTCTTCGGGCTTGAGTTTGGATTGATGTCGCACGGCTGCAGCATAGATGACATCAGACTCACTCGCTCGCGCCATGGTCAAAACCTCGATCAGCCGTGGACTTTCAAGGCTGGCGAGCGCATCAACAGCATCCACGGTGACGCTATCTTCATTTTCCTCGTTTTGAACTAACTGGATCAATAGTTCACTCTCATCCTTTAAATCCAAAGCAACCATCGCATCGATGCTAGCCCGTTTAACAGCATCGGGAACATCATTCAGAAGCTTGCTCAACGCCAGACGTAGTGGAACAGCTGCTGAGCGAAAATCTCTTGGCTGCTGAGGTCTCCATAACCCAGTTATGGAATCTCGTCTGGGAGGATTCGCCCATTTGGCTAACATAAGAATCGCCTGCACTCTCAATGTGTCGTTAGCTTCTTCATCTTGGGCAAATGAAATCAAATAGGCTGCATTTTCAGTATTGCCCAAACGGTATTGAGCATTGATGGCGCGTGACAAGGCGGCTTCAGGCAGTTTGGCTCGCTGAATCAACTGAGCCAATTGCTGCTGGGCCCCTTCAATGGGCACATCGTTGATGGCGCGTGCAGCCTCTACAACAATGTCATGATTCTTGTCTTTGAGAAACACGGAAATTTCCTGACGCTCTAATCGGCGCAGCGCAAGCACGGCTCCCAGTCGAATATCGTCACTCTCATTTCCAGCTGCTTCCACCAGTCCGGCCAGGTCATTGATTTGCATCAGTGCCATCACACAGGCATGTTGAAGATATTTATCCTGCCCCCTGTTTTCAGAAAGCACATTGAATACGAGTGCATTTTGTCTGAGATTGACCAATGTTTTGGTATCTTCGCTGTGCTGCACTTCTTGAAATCCTGCGTCCAGAGTTTTCCACAGCCACTTGATCCCAAAAAAACGTATCCGCAGGTTTGGATCTTGCATCAATTTCAGGTAATCGCTGTAGTAACCCACGACCCCCCTGTCTGCAAGCACTCTGGCTGATTGACTGACAATTTCGGGTTCGGAGTCATATAATAATCCTTTCAAAATTTCCGCGGTATCACGATATTCCGGAACCAGTTGCCCCAAACCCCAAATCGCGTGTAAGCGCGCTGTTTGTTCTTGCTTGCGATCCTGTGCCACACGAGTCAGCTCGTCGAGTGCACTAACGTTGAAAGCACCACTAAGCACTTTCACTACGGAAGAAGTCGGCGGTTCATATCGCCGCACCAGCTCAAATTGAGCCTCTTGGCGCACGCGCATGTCTGGGTGAGATAGTATGGGCCCAAGTTCCTTGATGGATAATTTTTTGAGTCCACCATCCAAAAGAGCGTTGAAGGCGTTATCTTCCGTCGAGTTCATCTCTGAACTGCTTACCCTGAATATGCGCCCTTTCCCGGTTTTTTCCCAACCTTGTATCCAGTCTGCAACGTAGATGCCAGGTTTGGGTCCAAAAGTCACGTCGACGGGCGATAATCCCCAAAGGAGCTTACCGTTCATGTGACCAGGTCGGTTGTCCTCAAGGTATTCCTGATCATGTTGAATTTGAAAACTGGCGCCATATGGAGCCACTTTGAAGTAACGAATGCCGCCCGGAAAATCCGCCAGGAAAAAATGATCCTTGAACATATCGGGCATTCCAGTGCCTGGATAAAATGCGAATCCGGCCGGACCGTGACCTACATAAGCGATGGGGGGAATCAGGTAATTGCCTTCATTCGTTTCCCCGGTTTCCCAAAGATGCTCATTTTTCCAAGGACCCATGTTGGCCAACCACTGCCACCCCAAACGCCAACCACTGTCTCCACCCTCGACCAGATAAACCAAACGAGCCTTGTCTCCCCCGTCACCATTGTTGTCAACCGTCCATAGATTTCCCTGGGCATCAAAAGCCAACTCCTGAGGATTACGAAGACCGTGGGCAAACACTTCGAGATCGGATCCGTCAGGTTGGCATCGAAACACCGCTCCAGTGTGCGGCAAATCTACCAGGGTTTTTCCGTCCTGATCAACACGCGTACCTCGATCGGCAATCGAAAAGTAGATACGTCCATCGGGTCCCATAATGAGTCCATGCATGTCATGCCCACCATAGGCAATGTGCACCCCAAAACCGTGATGAAGGATTGAACGTTGATCCGCCAATCCATCATTGTTGGAGTCTTCCAATTGCCATAGATCGGGCACACACGTGAACCAGACTTTGTTGTCCCTAACCAGAACGCCCGCGGCTACGCCAGAAACAAGGGTGTTGAATCCGTCCGCAAATACCCTGGATGTCTCTGCTTTGCCATCCTGATTCGTGTCCTCCAAAAGAACGATGCGTTCGGATTCTTCCTCAAGATCCCTCCAGTCAAAAACTCCATCCTTGTTGCGATCGACAATAAATTTTTTCGGAATGGCAGGATTGCCGGCGGACAGATTTTCTTTCAAAAACTGAGCTCGATCTTCAACCGTGCTGAAGGAAAAATCGGCATCCAGCCAATCTGGAAATCTCCTGATGTCATATACAGAAGTACGCCGCCGGTGGGACTCAACCACATAACATCGCCCCTTGGCATCGAAAGCTAGACTGACAGGGTTTGCCAGAAGAGGTTCCGAGGCATAAATGTCCAAATTGAAACCAGGTGAGACACTGAGCTTAGATGCAGCTTCGATAGCCTCAGTGGACGCTCCAGATGTTGTGACGACCGAACTGGATGGTGATTGCCCCTGCAACAAAAATGCGACAGTCAGAATGACAAGACCAATGATAGGAGATAAAATCGGTTCAACTCGTGGTTTCAGAAATGGCATATGATAATAATCTTCGAAACATTTTTAACACCGAGTAAGAGCAAGATCAAGGGCTCTCAAGTTGTGGAATGGATAAATAAACATGTTCGGTAACTCCATTCCATCATCACGGAGTGAAGTCGAGTGCAGGGTCCGCAATGCAGGGCATCGTCTGAATCATTTGAAGTTGATTGGCATGCATTGAAAATTTTATGCCTGTATCCTGGATTTTGACCTTGGCCCTAAGGTCTTGCTTAAACTCAAGTGTATCTTTTAGTGTTTGTCCTATGCGATTCCCTCTAGAGAAATGGATCATAGTAATGACAGTCGTGTTCCTGTGGCCCCATTCAGCTACCTGCATCGGGCAACCGTTGGTGATTAATTATGATGAAGCAAAGATTCCAGCTTACAATCTACCCAATCCCCTGATAGCCGAAAACGGATTGCTGGTTCAGACCCCTTCAGCCTGGAATCAAATACGTCGGCCTGAACTCTTGTCTCTTTTCACCCGAGAAATGTTCGGTGCTTTCCCAGATCGACAGGTGAAAATGGAATTTGAGGTCACCTCCGACGTAACGGATGCACTCGACGGTTTGGCGCGGCGCAAAGAGGTGACGATTCGTTTGAGCGATCAAGACGATGAGAAAAGCGCTGAAGTCAAAATCCTGCTCTACCTCCCAGCAAAAACAACTAGTAACATACCCGTGTTTCTAGGATATAACTTTTATGGCAACCATAGTATCCAGGATGATCCAGGCATCACTCTGTCCACTGCGTGGATGCGGAACAACAGTGAGTATGGTGTCAAAGAGAACAGAGCAACGGAAGCCTCCAGAGGTACGAGATCGGAAAGGTGGCCTCTCAAAATGATTATTGAACGTGGCTATGGGCTCGTAACGGCCTATTATGGTGATGTGGATCCTGATTTTCATGATGGCTGGCAAAACGGCGTGCATCCCCTGTTCTACAGAGAATCACAACAAGCCCCGGAGCCGCACCAGTGGGGATCGATTGCTGCATGGGCATGGGGTTTGAGCCGAATCATGGATTATCTGGAAACGGACGCTCTCATCGCCCACAACAAAGTGACGGTGATGGGACACTCCAGATTAGGGAAAACATCGCTTTGGGCGGGAGCAACAGACACCCGGTTTGCCATTGTTATTTCGAATAATTCAGGCTGTGGGGGTGCCGCATTGAGCCGACGCGCTTTTGGCGAAACGTTGAGACAAATCAACTCCTCTTTCCCGCATTGGTTTTGCGGAAATTTCGCCTATTACAACGACAGAGAATCCTTGCTCCCGTTCGACCAGCACCAGTTGATTGCCCTGATGGCACCTCGCCCTGTTTATATTGCCAGCGCACAGGAAGATCGATGGGCAGACCCAGAGGGCGAATTTCTGTCTGGCGTTCATGCGGATCCAGTTTATCGATTACTGGGAAAAAACGGCATCTCTGAAACAGAAATGCCGGAGGTCAATCAACCCGTAGGTGACTCCATCGGTTACCACATGCGCTCGGGTAAACATAATGTGACGGATTTTGACTGGCAGCAATACCTCCAATTTGCTGATCGGCATCTCAAATAAGCTACTGATTTCAAGATAGCCAATGAAGCCCAAGCCCTTATTGGCCGTGGGCTTCATTGCTTTTGGATTGTTTTGGCATGATTTTAGCTGCATTTTAATTTGGTTCTCCTTGATTTCTCGTCGTGAAAGATTGGAGCACAATGAAAGATATGAATTGCCGTATGAAAAGCACACCCACCAAGCCAACCAAGAAAGCTTATCTCATGATTTTTCATTCTGGATGGTTCTTGCTGATGTTGAACATGCTAAGCGCACCTTTGCTGCGAGGGGAGCAGATGGTCATCAGTGAGGTCATGTATCACCCTCGGGGAGACAAACCGGAATACATTGAATTTTACAACCAAACGCCCACTCCTCTGGATATGGCAGATTGGGAATTGCGCGGGGGCATCCATTTTGATTTCCCTTCCTTTGATCCTGATCTCGCTGAAGACGGATTTGCTAAAGCTTGGGAAAGGTTCGTGGTCAGCAATGTTTCGCCAGGCGAATTGCGCGCGCACTACGGCATCCCTCAATCGATCCGGGTTTTCGGCCCGTGGTCAGGAGATCTTTCAGATGCTGGAGACAGCATCATACTCAAGGATAAAAACGAAGTCGTATTGGTTCGCTTGGATTATGACGATGATGGGCGCTGGCCATTGGCAGCCGATGGAATGGGCCATGCCCTCGTTTTGAGTAGTGGAGATCAATCGGTCAATGACTGGCGCGCCTGGAAGGCAAGTGAACGTCCGGACGGCACACCCGGGACAGAGCCCATCCAGGGGGCTGAAACCCCCATTGATTCCCCGGAGCTGGATTTAACTCAGGGAATTGTCCTTGTTGATTTTGGGGATGATTGGCGTTTTCATGATGATAATGAGAATTTGGGAACTTCCTGGCGAAGAGTGGGTTTCGACGACACCTCCTGGAAGGAAGGCTCGGGTTTATTTGGCTTTGAAAATTCTGCGCTGCCTGATCCCGGTATTCAAACCCCGCTCAATGACGAAGATCAATTGACTTATTACTTCCGAAAATCGTTCCAATTCCAGGGAGACCCGACAGGTGCCTCGCTGAATTTGGATATGATTTTGGACGATGGAGCAGTGGTGTATCTCAACGGCACAGAGGTGGGGCGCGTTCGTATGCCAAATGGGACCATTAACTTTACCACAACCTCTGCCGGAGGAGCGGTCACAAACGCCAGATTGGAAGAGGCTGTGCTGCAACCAGCAGGCAATCTCTTGAGATCTGGTACCAATGAATTGGCGGTTGAGTTACATCAGACCAACACCACTTCCTCTGATGCCGTGTTCGGAGCTCGCCTGCGATTAACCACTTCCTCGAGGTCCTCCGTCGTCATCAATGAAGTACTGCCCATGCCTGGAGATACAGGGTTCATCGAAATCTATAATCCCCTTCCTGTTGCCGTCTCTCTGAAAGGTTATTTCATCAGTGATGACCCGGGCCGACTGGATAAGGCAATGATTACCGAGAATTTGACGGTGGCTCCCAGAGGATTTCAGTCCATCTCGTATAACGATATTTCTCTTAGTGCCAAGACGGGAACGATTGTCTACTTGACCGAACCTGATGGCAATTCTCCAGTCTCAGCCCTCAGCGCATCTATCTCTCGAGATGGTAGATCCATCGGTCGCAAGCCAGATGGTGGAACAGAGTGGTTCTCATTCACCTCGCCCTCACCAGACGGTCCAAATGGCAGTGATGGCGCCAGACCTGCCATTCATATCAATGAAGTACATTATGCGGAGGAAGGAGCGATCGAGTGGGTAGAATTATGGAATGGAGGGAATAGCGAAATCAGCGCTCGTTCAATCCGGTTGGCCGAGGGTGAGCGGTGGAATGATTCAATCGAGATTGTCGATGCCATTCCAAGTAAAGGCTACCTCAAGGTGGAAGCGCCTTTTAAGGTCGGCAGGGGCAGACATATTTTGTCCGTGATTAATTTCAGAGATGAAGTTCTGGATTCACATCGATTCGGTAGCCCTGGACTTGGGCTGACCTGGCAGGCCTTCCCAAAAGGCAGCAACGAATGGTATGCCACCGCGGATTCAACACCTTCTGCGCTCAATGAACCTTTCATCCATGATCAGATTGTGATCAATGAAATCATGTTCGACCCGCCATCCAATCAGGTGCGCGCGGAATACATTGAAATTCTGAATCGAAGCAAACAAACCATCGATCTTTCCGGATGGAGATTCACGGAAGGCGTGAGTTTTGTTTTTCCTTTGGATACTGAATTGAAAGCGGGCGACTTTCTGGTCATCGCAGCAGACCTCGATTGGCTGACAGATGTTCATGGTAAGATCTCGGCACTTGGCAATTATTCAGGTCGCCTCAGCAATAATGGCGAACTCCTTCGTCTGGAGGATCAGTGGGGTAATCTGGCTGACGAAGTAGATTATCGTGTAGGAGGTGAATGGCCGGAAATTTCAAATGGTGGTGGCAGTAGCCTTGAGTTAACGCACCCGAACACGGACAACAACTTTGGTTCAGCATGGCAGGCGAGTGATGAATCCTCCAAATCTCAATGGCAAACCTATCGATATCAGGGGCGATATGCTCAGAGAGATTCTAGCGGAAGCACAAGCGATTATAAAGAAATCTACTTCCACCTTGTCAACGATGGTCATGTGATGCTCAAGGACGTGAACTTTCGCAGGACTAGAGACGGGGTCAATCTCATCAAAACCGGGAATGTCATGTCCACCAATAATCGAAGCGCAACAGGATGGCTGGCTCAAGGTACTCATTGGCAAACGCGCATCGATGGTAACGGAAACCTGAATATCATTTCAGATGGGCGCGGCGACAATCGACCTAACCGAGTAGAAATCGATATCACTGATATCCGTCGCAATGACGACTGTGAAATTAGATTTCAGGCGAGGTGGAAAGCAGGTTCTTCGAGACTGATTTTTTCTACTTGGGATCATAGTATCGCGAACAGTTTCTTGATACCCATTCCCGAAAACCTGGGCACGCCAGGCGCACGCAATTCAAGAGCAAGGTCTAGCGCACCCGCGCAGCTTGCAAGACTCAATCATTCGCCTGCAGTTCCCACGACGCGCGATGATGTCACGATCAGTGCAGACGTGGTCTCCACTGAACCGCTCGACTATGTCCGTGTATATCACCGAAGGGATAATTCCAACAACAATGGAAGTTGGAGTTTTGAGGAGATGCATGATGACGGTGCCACCGGTGGCGATCTGGCAGACGCAGACGGACGTTTCACCGGACTGGTGACAACTCACAAACAAAATCGAGCAATCGTCCAGTTTTATGTCGAAGCCAGGACGCAGTCTGGAAATATCATCAGACTCCCACGCAATGCTCCCGAGTTGCCTGGGCTCTACATCGTGGATACAAGATCACCCAACACTGATCTGAGAACCATGCGGTTTGTTGTTTCGGCTTTTGACATGGGAGCTATTTCAGGCGGTGAATCTCGAAAGTACAATTACAAGTTCCCAAGGCTGGCAAACCATTATTTTAACTCCACGTTTATTTCCAACGAAGAGGATATCTACTACAACACCAGTATCAGACATACCGGCAGCCCATGGACACGCGGCAACAATCTGGATCGAGCCAAGTTCAAGGTCACTCAAGACCGCCCATTCAGGGGAAGGGTCAAACATCGTTGGGACAATGACGCATCCAATAGCGGAAGGCGTCACCACAACCGTATCACGCGTTACATGCTTTATTTACTGGGTCACCCAGTCAATGAGAATGAGTTCGTTCAGGTCATGATCAATGCCGGCAGCCCTCAACTGCGGGAAGATACAGAACCCGTGGGCAATGAATTTTTGGATCGTAATTTTGAATCTGGAGCTGATGGGGAACTCTACCGTATCGACGACGAATGGTGGTTTCGGGATAGTTGGGACAGAAAGAATCGCGATGCGTCGTGGAATTATAAGAATACCGACAATCCAGGCAATTATCGAACGGAATGGATGAAACGCACGCTGGAAACAGAAGATGATTTCACCGCTCTCATTAATTTATTTCAGACAGCCTCAGGATCATACACTCAGGCTCAAATCGAACGACTTGCAGACCCCGATGCAATTATGAAAATGTTCGTCGTGCGTGGTTATATTGACGATTGGGATTCCATTTCATTGCGCCGAGGAAAGAATGGTTACATGTATCGCAGGGCTGCGGACGGAAAATTTCAGTTTATTCACTGGGACAGCGATCTGACTTTTGGTAACTCGGGTGCAAATTTTTACCAAGGCTTACCTGGCGTGAACACCTACATTCGAAAAGATTACAATTTACGGAAGTTCAACTATTACATGACCGAGCTCCTTGAAAAATATACCAAGGACTCGCCCCGTATGCTGGCCTGGCTGGATCTGGAAGAAGATGCCAGCCGAAGTTATTCCATCAATGAGCGCACCTACACTAATTGGTTCAATGCCCGTGAGGGAAGAGGGTTCAACTTGATGAGACGTTACAATAATGTTTCCTTCAAAATAAGCACTGGAAACGGAGAAACCATCACAACCGCAAGTGAATCACTGGAAATCAAAGGCCAATCGGCTCCCGGTGTTTACAGAGTTGTCGTAGAAGGACAACCTCAAGCCTCTTTCAAAATGAATGGGATGATGAATTGGACGGTATCCGCTCTCAACTTGAAAAAGGGGGAAAACCAACTCAAGTTACACGGTTTGGATCAATGGGGTGAGGTTCGAGAAACTGCCGAATTCACCGTTAATAAAACAAACAACGCAAAACCGACTATCGCAATTGAGGCTCGCCCTGCATCTTGGAATGTGAATACAGATCAAACTTTGCGTCTGGATGTGGGGGCAAGTTTTGATCCTGAAGGAGACACACTTGATTTCAGCTGGGGAACCCCTGCCGATGGAATCGAACTTATTCCAGATCCATCAAATCAGGCCTCAGCCCGATTTGCGGGGCCAGGGTGGTATGATATTGAGGTTACCACCGAGGACAGTAATGGAAATATGGCAACGTCCACTCGTCAGGCATCTGTTTTTGGCAGGCATGGATTCAGTGATTTCAGCGCATTACAGCTCGATCCATGGTGGACGATTGAGCAAGGTAAAATGGCAGACAATCAACCCGAGGGAGTATGGTTTTCTTTAGAGGATAACCCTGGCCATTTAACGATCAGCATGAATGGCCAGGAAGCTCATCCATGGAAACAGAATCAACCAAATTTCCCCTTTATTTCGAGAAGCATTCCGAAAAAAACGGATTGGTCACTCCATGCAAAAATTGCACTCGACTCCAATCTCGACCAGAGCTTCTGGACCGGCTTGATGGCTATTGTCCAGGAGAATGGCCAGGATGTTTATTACGGCATCGGATTGGAGGGTGGAGACCGGCTGAAAGTTGCCAGAAAAACCAAAAACGGTTCCATTTTGACCATCGGACGTATCAATCTCGATATTCCTGAGGCAACCATACGCATTCGCAGGTCAGACAATACACTTCGTTTCGAAACAGGAAAATCGGGCGAATGGCAAACCATCACAACCAGGAATTTACCAACCAATGCAAGCGCATCCAAAGGAGGGATTTTCATGAGTGCAGAACAAGCAGTGAGCGCAGATGCAAATGTGGATTTTGCAATGCTCGTGGACCCCGCATTAACGAGTGACCTTGTGTTGGCAGTTCGTCCAACAGAAATAATGTACCACCCAACAGACGCGTCAGGTGTCGAATTTATCGAGTTGACAAACGTCGGCGAAAACACCCTCGATCTGGCTGGCGGGGAATTCATCGAAGGTATTCGATATCAGTTTGCAGCTACCTCTTTGCAGCCTCAAGAGCGCATTGTCATTGCAGGAGATCGAAATGCGTTTCTGGCATTTTACGGGAAATCTGATATTCGTCTCGCAGAAGGTTCTTTTGATGGACGATTGGCAGATGAAGGAGAACGAGTGACTTTCGTCGATGCGGATGGAAATGTTGTCTTTTCCGTAAATTACAACGATTCGGGTGATTGGCCCAAACGTGCGGACGGCTTTGGAAGTTCCCTTCAAGTCGTGAACCTTCGGGGTGACTTCAATAATCCCGACCATTGGGCTGCAAGTCAGGAAGTGAATGGAACACCTGGTGTTGAGGGACAAACCTCACCACAGGCCATCGTCATTAATGAGGTATTGACTCACACAGATCCCCCTTTTGAAGATGCGATTGAGCTTTATAATACCAGTGATGCTCCTGTAAATGTTGGGCGGTGGTTCCTGAGTGATAATTCGAATAATTATCAGAAATATCAAATACCCGTAAATACGGTGATTGCTCCCAGAGGGTTTTATGTCGCCTATCAGCGAGACTTTTTTGCCTCCAACCCACGCGTCCCATTTGCTTTGAACTCAGCTTTCGGTGATGAAGTTCACCTGACCCAAAGTGATGCAGAGGGCAATGCGATGGCTTTTGTGGATACCATCGCATTCCCGGCTGCAGAAAATGGGCGATCCATGGGGCGATTTCCGGATGGATCCAAGTCCATTCGCACATTGGAATATCAGACATTTGGGACGCAGTTGAGTAATTCAGATGCCCCGGAAAACCTGGATTTGTTTGTTCTGGGCGCAGGAGCGTCAAACGCAGAACCATTTGTAGGCTCGGTCGCCGTGAGTCGCATCATGTATCATCCCACCTTTGGCAACGACGAGTATTTTGAGCTGCGGAACTTGAAAAACCGTGAAGTAGCTTTGTTTGATCCAAACATCCCGCAAAACACCTGGCGTATCCGTGGTGGTGTTGATCTGGATTTACCCACAGGCATCCGTATTCCTCCTCTGGGTCGATTGATTGTGACTGAGCTGGAACCTGATGTTTACCGCTCAAAATACGAGATCTCCAATGCGGTGACCATCATGGGACCTTATGCGGGGAAACTGGATAATAATGGTGAAACCATTCGCTTGCTCAGGCCTGATTCACCCGTGATGGCTCCAGATCCAGATGCGGGTTTTGTGCCTTATTTGTATGTCGATGAAGTGAAATACAACAACGAACTCCCATGGCCTCGCGCGGCGGATGGATTGGGAGCCGGACTCCAGCGAATCGATCTAGCAATAGATGGGAGTGATGCGGATAATTGGACCTCGTTTCGACCCGGCATTGGCACGAAGGACGATCTTGATGAAGACGGTATGTCCGACGTCTGGGAAAAATTATTTGGATTGGACCCCTCTGATGCATCCGATGCATTTCTGGATACAGATGGAGATGGTTCATTGAATATCGAAGAATTCCTGGCACAAACAGATCCAACAAATGCAGAAAGCAAGCTCAGGCTGGACAGCTTGAGTTTAAGTGACGATGGAAATCGAGCCATTGTTAGATTTCAAGCGCAATCGGGCGTGACTTATGCGATTGAGACCACGGCTTTCATTCAAAGCAATGCTTGGAAGGAAATCGCTCGCACGACCCCTACCACAGCGCCCGATCTGTTAGAAATATCATTGGATATCATAGAGCCTTTACATCAGTTCTACCGTTTGAAAGTCGTCGAATAAGCATGCCGTCGGGCATTTGCTACAGATTGGACATAGCGTATCTTTGGCTGGCAAAAAGTTATTGAATGTTTTACCAGGCCTGAGGGAAAAAAATGAAAACTGTGATGAAAATCAGTCTCTTCGTTGGCTGTATACTGGCGACAGTTTGCCCTCCGCACATCCAAGGAGCGCTCCCTAATGTTGTCATCCTTTATGCCGACGACCTTGGATACGGTGATGTGCAGTGTTACACCAAAGAGCACAGTCGAATTCCGACACCTCACATTGATCGTTTGGCACGTGGTGGCATGCGGTTTACAGATGCACATTCTTCTTCAGGCGTGTGCACACCTTCACGATATACCCTGCTCACGGGGCGTTATCACTGGAGAACCAAACTGCAATCAGGCATCGTCGGTTTATGGGGAAATCCCCTGATTGCTGAAGATCGATTGACCATTGGAGATCTTGCTCAAAAGAAAGGATACCATACCGCCTGTATTGGCAAATGGCATTTAGGATGGAATTGGCCTATTGCAAATAACCAACGCAAGACCATGCAACAATCATATCCCAAAAACGCCCAAGCAACATCCGAGCAACGTGAGCTGTGGGCCTCTGTTTTTGGAACACCCATTGCTGGCGGACCCATTACTCGAGGATTTAATTTTTACTTTGGAACAGATGTTCCCAATTGGCCTCCTTTCTGTTTCATTGAGAATGATCAAACAGTCGGTGTTCCATCCGAGTTTCTTGACGAAAAGCAACTCGCACGCAATCTCGCAAGCACACAAGGCCCCGCACTCAGGGACTGGGATCTGGAAAACATCTTACCTGAACTCAAAAAACGTGCGGTGAATTACCTCACCGAACAAGCCAAGACACCGAATCCCTTCTTGCTCTACCTACCTTTTACCTCACCACACACACCTCTGTCAGTGAGTGCGGAATGGAAAGGAAAAAGCGGATTGGGTCCTTACGCCGATCTCGTGATGGAGACGGATGGTGTGGTTGGATCCATTCTCGATGCCCTCGATCAACATGGCTTGACTAAAAATACAATAGTCTTGTTCACGAGTGATAACGGGTGCGCCCACTACATCGATGTCCATCAACTTGAAGCAAAGGGCCATTATCCAAGCGGTCCACTGCGTGGATACAAATCTGACACCTGGGAAGGGGGACATCGTATCCCTTTCATCGTACGCTGGCCGGGAGTGATCGCACCTGATGGTGTAAGCAACGCATTGATTCATCAGGCAGATTTACTTGCAACAGTGGCTGAAATCATTGAAATCGATTTAAAACCTCACGAGGGAGAGGATAGTTTCAGCTTGCTGTCATTATTACAGGGTGACACGAAGGATTCACCACGCAGCCATTCGGTAAGTTGTTCCATTAGAGGTGTACCCAGCATTCGCCAGGGACACTGGAAACTCATCTTGGATGCTGGCTCTGGTGGATGGAGCAAAGGCGAAGTCACAACTGATTTGCAACTCTATCGCCTGGATGAAGACATAGGTGAAACTCAAAACCTTGCACCTGCATTCCCGGGAGAAATCGAGCAGATAAAAGAGATGTTCGAGACCCTGATCAACCAAGGCCGCAGTACCCCTGGACCTCAACAGAACAATGATGTCGAAGTAAAGCGGTATCTCAATTGAGAAAAACTCAATTTTGACTTTTGTTGATTGTGCTGTCTATCTGCGTATGGATGATAGCTTTGCCCGGATCTACTTCTTCCTTGGAAAAGGCCGCAATCCCAACAGCATTTCGGATTTCTGGGTCAACGGTTTATCAGCAAAACTTGTATCAGTAAATTCACCAAGATGGCTCACTATATCGGAATAAACAGTCTGCCGATCCTGACTTGTGTCGATTTCAGCACACTTATTTTTGCTCCTGAAGTAATCAACAGCAGGCAACGTTTCTTCTTTGAAAGTATCGAATCGCAGTTTGATGCTCTCTAGATTGTCGTCACTTCTTCCGGTGAAGTTAGCGCGGCCAAGAATGCGCTGCTCAAGAACATCATACGGACACTCCAGATAAAGCATTTTGGGAAGCATGGATTCTTGACCAAAGATCTCGAACCATCCTTCCAAATTTTTCATGGATCGGGGAAATCCGTCGAGCAGGAAGTTATTCTTTCCTGTGGTTCGAGTCGCACATTCCATGGCGTTCTTGAGCAAAGTCACGACGATGTCGTTGGGTGCCAGTTTTCCAGCCTTGAGACATTCCGCAATCATGTCGGCTTTCATCCCACCCCTCTCAAGCTCAGCACGGAGCAGTTCCCCCATCGAAAGGTGTATCCAACCAAGTTGAGTCTCAGCCAGCTCACACATGGTCCCTTTGCCGCTGCCGGGTCCGCCTAGAACAAAGACAACGTTGGGTTTTGGACATGGTTTTCTGGGATCAAAGTGATGTAGCACCACCTTTGGTGCGGGTGCCACACCCTTTTTATAGACATTCCACTCACGGTCAGTCGGCGGAAGTGGGTCCTCACAAGTGATTTCATAGGCGAGGTGACCATCCAGACGTGAAATCCTCCAGGATTGGTAAGTGTTGGAATATGAGAGAGAGGGACTTCTGGCTGAGGCCCCATCAGCACGATCCCAAGCCATCTTGCCATTCCAGTAACCGATGCTTGATAAGGTCCCAGATTCTGATTTGGTCGGGGCTGCTTTTGAGGGAACGAATAGCCCATCGATCTCCGGAAGACCAGATCCCGATACTTCAATGAAGAGTGTGTTGGTTTCTTGCTCGATTATTTCAACCATGGTTTCTTTGATAATACCTGCTTTAGAATAGGCATCCTAGGCGTGCCCGCTCAACACGATGTCATTCATATGGATGTCTGGATTGATGACGTCATTATTTATAGCATCGCGATGAGCCCAGAGCTTCGGCTGTTCGCGGGATTGAGTCAATATCTCATCAGCATCCATTCAGGAAGTGGGATCAGGGATGTAAGCAATCAATTGGGAGCTTTTAGCCTGCGAACTAGCCGTTACCACAACAGATCAAAGCCTTCGCATGAAATCTTCAAATTATAAATCAATTCGACAAGAGACAACCTCGATGAAATGTATTCGCCCTGATGCCTGTTGACGATGGCACTGGTTTATTTACCAGACGTGCTCGCAGGCAAAGCTGATCGCATCTGCGATAACAGGTTGTTATGTAAATTTGGCACTGGCGCCAGTAAGACACGTCCTTTGCCACTGATCACATTAACCAGACCCTCTCCCGATGCCATGGAGCTAAGAATTCCTTTTGCCGCTTTTTGAACAGAGTAATCCAGGTGCGCTTGTCTGGCTATGGCGAAGGAGCCATCCACAGTCAGTTTATCATTATCCAAGTCAAGAATTTCAATTTTTCCAGGTGCTTGAATCAACACCTTTCCGGTTCCTTGAATTTTAGTTTGAAATAGCCCTTCTCCCCCGACAAGACCTGAGACGGCCTTGTTCCTGAATGCGCCTACTTCGACCGATCCATCAGAACAAAGGTATGCGCCTTTGTCCAAAATCCATGCTTCATCTTCCAAGACAAGTTCATGGTATTCTCCAAAGATGGGTGGACCGAAAAATATTTGACCGGACCCTTTGTAGGCAGGCTTAAAAACAGACTCCTTGGTGACCAAAGACTTCAGAAAACCTTTGGCTGATGGCATGGCGGTTGTCAGCTCAATATCACCCAACATGTAGTGCAGTGCTCCGGCCTCAGCCCGTATGCTTTCACTCTGAATGGTTGCTTTCACCATTTTGAGTCCTTCTTTTTCGATTATTTCAAATGTGGCCATGTCAATAGATAGTAGGAACTGAACCCTTTAAACTTCAAATAAGTTTCAGTTTTTAATTCCTATTTTTGGTCCCCTGAAGGGAGGCTATGTCTTTTAGGTTATTTTACAGAGGATACTTAGGGCATGATAGAATTTATTCATGCCGAAAAATCGTTATGGTTATTTAGAACTGGCGCAAGCAAGACACAGTTTGAGCTGCGGTTCATGCTAAAAAATCCTTCACCTCTGATGCCATGAAGCTGAGTCCTCCTTTGGCAGAGGAAATGGTAGCCATAAACTCAATGCAGTCAAATATATCATACAAGTCTCCTGTCTCAGCATGAGCCTTTTCAATCTGAATGGATGCTTTCACCGTCTTGAACCCCGTTTTCTCGGTTACTTAAAATGTAGCCATCTTGACTTGTTGATTCTTTGGTTTTTGACACGAATGTGTTTATGAGAAAAATGCTGCTGATGGCATTATAATGCGGAAAAATGATAGACCTACACTACGCTGACCCTCAAATCGAAAAGGTAGGGGCTGGTTGAAACTTGTTTTGGGGATCAATGGCTTCCCATGATGCCACTTCGCCCTTCGTCTTCTTTACCAATGGATGATTGCCCCTCGAGGGGGTGTTTGATAGTTTTTCTATCATGCGAACGTTGATTCAATTTTTATGCTTTCTGATTACCGGGTGTTTTTTGAATGCTGCGGAACTTTTCTTTGACCTTACTGACAAATCCAACGCTGGACTACCCTCAGATTTCAAAAGTGTGCTGGGCGGACAAGGCAAACCAGGCAAGTGGATCATACGTGATGATAAAGTCCCGGGTTACTTCAAATCTTTTTCGGAAAAGGCACTCAACACAAATGTACGCCCTGTTCTTGCTCAAGTCTCAGAAGACTTGACCGATGAACATTTTCCGATGCTGATCTATACTGGACAGAACTTCAAAAATTTCACACTTAAGACAAAATTCAAACTGGTCACTGGAGTCATCGAAACCATGGCGGGTATTGTATTCCATTATCAGGACATCAATAACTATTATTACGTACGCGCCAGTGGCGGTGGAAATACATTTGCTTTCTTTAAAGTCGTCGATGGACAAAGAGGAGAACCCGTGCGAGTCAAGGCCGACGTACCGGAGGGCCAGTGGCATACCATGAGCGTCACCACGGATGATTCTAAAATCCGTGTGACACTCAACGGAAAACCTATCTTACCTGAGCTGACCGATTACACTTTCACAGGGGGTAAATTAGGATTCTGGACGAAATCGGATGCTGTTTCCTATTTTGCAGATACTGAAATTCAATACCAGCCCATGGTCATTGCAGCCCAAAGAATGGTTGGGGAAATTATGGAAACATTTCCCCGTCTATTGAATTTGAAACTTTTCGCGCCGCGGAAGCAGGGTGAACCTGCCAAGGTCATCGCAGCAATGAACAGCTCGGATATAGGTGAAATGGAGAATGATGCCATCAGGGATGTGATCGCCAGAGGAAAAAAATATTATGCCAAAAACAAAAGGCTCGTCACGGTCACTATCCCGGTCAAAGACCGAAATGGGGATCCAATCGCCGCCATTCGGGTCAGCATGAAATCGTTTCTCGGACAGACTCAGGCCAATACGTTTGCGAGAGCTATCCCCGTCGCAGAACATCTGCAACAGCGTGTGCTCTACCTCGAAGATTTCTATCGGTAAAATCTACATCTTTTCTGGAGCGAGACCCACTCGAACGCACCGGAATCCTGTATGAGACATGGCTGAGTCAGGGGCAGATTTCATCCGCCACCAGAGACGATAGCCTTCGCAATAGAGATCACTGCAGAGGTAGGATCCGCCTCGCATGATTTTTTTAGGCATGCCTGGTTCATTTGGGTCATGACTCTGATTGGGCCCGGGTGGATTTTGGGATGGACTTTTGGCGTAGTAATCAGGCATGTACCAGTCAAGACACCACTCCCATACATTACCCGCCATATCATAAAGTCCATGAGAATTGGGAGGATATTGACGTACTGGCGCCATTAAATAATGTCCATCGGCAACTGTATTTTGATTGGGAAAATCACCCTGCCAGACATTGGCATGCCACTGATCATTGGGTGTGACCTCATTTCCCCAGACAAATTCATTCCCTGCAACACCACCCCGTGCGGCGTATTCCCATTCAGCTTCACTTGGTAATCTCTTTTCTGCCCATTGGGCGTATGCGACCGCATCTTCCCACGCCATCTGCACAACTGGATAATTACCCTTGCCTTGAATGTCCGAATCCGGGCCGGTTGGATGACGCCAATTCGCGCCGGCAACATAGGTCCACCAGGCATAATGATTCCGCAGGGACACCGGCTCTCCGGGTGGCATGAAAACAATACCTCCTGCCTTGAGTAAAGAAGGATCCACACCTGGAAACTGTGATGAATCTGGCCGACGTTCGGCAACCGTCACGTAACCCGTCTCCTGAACAAACTCGTTGAATTGATCATTGGTAACTTCAGTTGCATCCACCCAGAAACCGGAAATCTTAATTTCACGAACAGGTTTTTCATCGCCCTGCCCTGATTCGCTTCCCCGCAAGTAAGAACCTCCCGGAATCCATACCATGGTATTGGTCCATGACGTGTCCAAGGCCTTGAGCGAAGGCAAGGCATCCTCAGATGATGCTTCCACATCTCTTGACGGTTCTCCATCCGAGCCACAACCGCTCAGTGTGATCATGGCTGCGGTAGCCATGATCACGAGTTTGCCTGTCAGCAATATCCTGAGATACCGCTCAGATGGAGTCCTGTTGTTTTCGCTGGAATGCAATTCAAGCTCGGTGCATAGTGTCATGATGTTAAATCTTCCAATCAGTTCAGGGTTTCTGTCAACATACTTGTTGGCATTGATCTTGAATGTCGCTCAATGGACAACTCCCTCCATCCTCGCCCAGAACGACGTATTTTCAGGTCCGCAGCCAGGAGAATTTACCACTCCTTTCAATGCCGTTGAACTCAGAGGAGAAAGCCAGGGCTCAGCTATAGATCCTGTGCATGTAAACCGAGGTAAACCCACGGCACTGGTGTTCGTGCACGGCATCGAACGCTCCATGGTGCCCTTGATGAGAGTGATTGACACCTTTGGTTCTGAACACGAGGACAAAATCATCACCAATTGGGTTTTTCTTTCAGATGACCCCGTCACAAGCCGTCAGCGTTTACCGCAGGTGGGACGATCCATTAAAATTCAAGGACGGATGTTATTGTCCTCGGACGGCATTGAGGGACCCGGGAATTACGGTCTCAACAAGGACTGTCTGCTGACAATCCTCACCGCCAAAGACAACAAAGTCACTGCGAATTTCGCCTTGATTCAACCGGGCATTGCAGATGCGAAAAAAGTCGTCGCAGCCCTTTCCAGCCTGATCGGATTGGAAGTGCCTCCAAGTGTCGAATCCCTCACCCCCAAGATGCGCATGGCGAATGGAAGAAAGATGCGCAAAGGTGAAAATGCAAGGGTGCAGAAACGCGGACAGAACATGCAGAAAGGAAAGGCCCGTAATGAGGGAAGAAAACTTCCTGGTGCGGCTCCTGCGGACAGCCAATTGGTTGGATACTTGAGACAATTCATTCAAAAGAGCAATTCCAATGAACAGGTGGACGAGGTTTTGAATCAGGTCAGAACTTACATTAAAGACAACGAGAACTTAATCAAACAGGCCGTGAACGGTTGGACTCGGGTACTTCATGTCAAAAATGGAACTGATTATGCCCAGGCTGAAGGAGATTCATTTGTGAACGAATTAAGAAAACAACTCAAGGTTGATTAGCATCCCATCCTATTGAATTCGCTCCCTCTGTGAAAACATCAACCTTAACCAACGTGAGAACACTAGGAATGAATATGGTCTGGACGCTGCGATGGTTGATCATCACAGGAACACTATTCAATGGCATCCATCTGTCCTCGGATAATACTTCACCCCACTTTGCAACTGAAATTGTCCCGATCCTTACTAAGGCCGGATGCAACTCGGGAGCCTGCCATGGAGCAGCGACAGGAAAAGGAAGTTTTAAACTGAGTTTGTTTGCAGAGGATGCTGTTGCTGATTTCGAAGCCATTTCTAGAGATCGGTTTTCAAGGAGATTGAATTTGGATCATCCAGAAAAAAGCCTCATCCTGAAGAAGGCATCCAAGCAAATAAAACACGAGGGTGGCAGACGAATCAGACGAAGTTCACGAGATTTTGAAACGCTTAAAAAGTGGATCACCGCTGGTGCACCCAAAGGTGATCCGGGCATCCAATGCGTAGGGCTTGAAGTTTCGCCTGAGGAAATCAAGGCGCAAAAGAAAGGCGACACGCTTCCAATCTCCGTGAGAGCCCTGATGGCAGACGGCACAAAAAAGGACGTCACCAGGTGGTGTGTATTTGAATCAATGGATGATGGCGTGGCAGATGTCACGGGAGGTGGTGAGGTGGTTTTTCAAAACCATGGAGTGACTTCAGTGATGATTCGGTTTGGTGCCTTGACCAGCTCTGCGCGTATCGGACTTCCCTATCCAAAATTGAACCAACCAAGTCCATTCATCCCTTCACATCCTATAGATCAGGTACTGCTCAAAGAATGGAACAAGTGGAACCTGAACCCCGTCGGCGAAGCAAAACTTCATTCAAAAATCCGACGCTTGTTTTTGGATTTGACCGGACAATTACCTTCTGCTGACGAAGCAGAACATTGGGCCCCCCTTTTAATTACGGAAGGAGGTTACCATAACCTGGTGAAGCATCTCCTATCCACACCATCCTTCGCAGACTACTGGAGTTTGAAGTTTGCCGATTGGCTGTTGATCGACTCCAAAAAACTGGGCATGGAGGCAGGCGAGGTTTATTACGGATGGATACGGAATCAGATCCTGCACAACCGCTCCATGTTGAGCCTGGCGCGCTCACTTCTGGAAACACGAGGTTCCTTCCTTGAGGAGGCTCCATCCAACTTTCACCGCAAGACCAATGATCCCCGCGACATGGCGGAGTATGTCGGTCAAACAATATTGGGCGCTCGCATTGCCTGTGCTCGGTGTCACAATCATCCGGTAGATCGCTGGACCTTGACCGATTACCATGATTTCGCGGCCATCTTCTCCAAGACAGGATTGGAGAATGGCAAAGTTGTTTACAAAGATCTAGGCGAAGTGCCTCATCCAAAAACCGGGCAAGCCAGCGTTCCAAGACCTTTGGGTGTTGCTGATATTTCTAACTCAACCGAAACATCAGACCCATTGAAAACTCTCGGACATTGGTTGGAAACTCAGGGTCAAGATCGTTTTGCCCGAGCGTTTTCCAATCGAATCTGGAAACAATTTTTTGGCCGCGGTGTGGTGGAACCTGTGGATGATTTACGATCCACCAATCCTCCTTTGATTCCAAACCTGCTCGACACCATCGCCTCCCATTGGAGCGTCAGGAATTACCGTTTTCATGATTTGATTGAACTCCTCGTCACCTCACGCGCATATCAGCAATTGGCGAGTTTCGAAGCTGTTGAAGGTAGCCCGAAAGGGTTCTTCAATGCGATGGTTCCCCGCGAGTTAGATGGGCGTGTGCTGGTAGACGCCATCCGTGAAGTCACGGATCAATCGGGCTTTCTGAACGATGCTCTGGGCGGTAGCGCAATCACATCCTGGGATCATCGCATGGAATCATTTGCATTGGATACTCTGGGAAGGTGTCAGCGAGATGAACCTTGTGAAGATTCGGGCACCTCGGGAGGGGGACTTTCCAAATCACTTTATCTATTCAATGACCCTGAACTGCAGACCGTGCTCGATGCAAGCGCAGCTGAAACGCTTCAATCACCAGACTGGCATCCCAAAACTTCGATCAAGGAGCTCTATTGGAAAGCTTATTCCCGCCTCCCCACATCCGATGAAATGCACTATTGGAATCAGGCCATTGATGGTTCAGAAGCAAAACAAGATCTGCTTTCTGATATGATGTGGGCGATATTGAACAGCCGCGAATTCATCTGGAATCACTGAACTTTTATTCTCGACCCTATCATGAAACAACAATCCCCTTTCTTTCGCTGTGATGGCATCAATCGACGCGACTTTTTAAATGCTGGTTTGATGACTGGGCTCGGGTTGAACATGGCAGACCTGATGCGAAGCAGGGCACTCGCATCCGAGAGCAAGGAACCGAAGCCGGCAAAAGCTAAATCATGCATCCTCATTTGGCTGGACGGCGGGCCAAGTCATCTGGAGACATTCGATCTTAAACCCGATGCGCCTGTCGAAATTCGTGGTGAATTCAAGCCCATCAAAACAGATGTTCCAGGAATAGAGATCAGCGAGCACCTGCCCAGAACCGCGAGAGTCATGAAACACGTGGCACTGGTCCGATCTTTGACCCATGCCTTTGGAAACCACAACACTGGCAGCCATTACCTGTTGACAGGTAACAAACCCTCGCCGGTGATCGAATACCCCAGCATGGGAAGTATCTACGCGCAACAAGCTGGAGCAGGAAAAGTATTGCCACCTTATGTCGCGGTACCCGAAGGCGTCACCTATTCAGGCTCAGGTTTTCTTCCTGCAACCTATCAGCCGTTTTCACTCGGAGGAGATCCATCGAAACCCGAATTCCGCGTTCGCAATCTCAATCCTCCCGCCAGCCTGAGTTTTGAGCGCGTGGAGCGCCGTCGGGAAATGCAGCAGTTTTTGGACGAGGTGAAACGCTCGACTGAGGAGCGCCCCATTCACACACCCGTGGACACCTATTATGAACAAGCCTATGCGTTGTTGACTTCCCCCGAATCGCAGGCAGCGTTCGATTTATCCAAAGAACCATCCAAGGTACGCGAACACTATGGCCGCAGCCGCGTTGGCACGGGTTGCCTGATGGCACGCCGCATGGTGGAGCACGGCGTGGGATTTGTCACTGTGGTGGATAAGGGTTGGGACATGCATCAACAAATTTTCAAGAACATGCCTGACGCAATGTTCAGAGGCAGTGGCAAATTGCCCGCGCTCGATCAAGCTTATTCGGGCTTGATTGCTGACTTGGCTGAACGCGGATTGCTGGATTCGACTTTAGTCATGTTAATGGGTGAATTTGGAAGAACACCCAAGATCAACGATCGCGCCGGTCGCGATCATTGGCCAAGGGCCGGTTTTGTCTGCCTGGCGGGAGGGGGCGTGAGAGGTGGGCAAGTTATTGGCTCGACAGATGCCTTCGGGGAATCACCAAACGAACAACCCGTCGCACCGGAGGATCTTGCCGCCAGCACGCTGTCACTGATGGGCATCCGACCTGACGATGCCTATCAGGCCCCAAATGGGAGGCCGATCCAATGGGTCAAAGATGGAAGCATCATTAAAGGATTATCGTGATATGTCGTCTTTTGATAAGAATGCCCTTGATCACAGGCTTTCTGTTGACACTCCACAATCACGCAGCTACTCCAGTCAGTTGCATCGAGTTTCATCCTACTGAACCCATTGCCATTTGGAACGGAAACCAATACATCGTTGTCCATTCCACTCAATCGAAAAGCTCCAAGGAAAACATTTCAGTGCCCATGCATAGGATACGAGACGTAAGCTTCGATCCTCAAGGGAATTGGTTGGCAGTAGCTGGTGGCTCTCCTGCTGAACAAGGCGATCTCGTGATCATCAATTGGAATAACAAGGAACCGGAATTACACCTTCAATTTGAAAATGAATGGGTGACGACCGTTGGTTTTTCTTCCGATGGGAAACAATTGGTCATGGGTTCAGGAGATTCAAATATCTCTGTATATCGAATCCAGACAGAGCCATTCAAGCTCGTTCAAACACGCACTTTTAATGGACACGCAGGTTCTGTGATGGACACCATCTTTGATCGTTCTGGTGATTGGTTGATTTCGACAGGCTCGGATCGATCTGTTAAAGTATGGAACGTCCGAGAAAACATATTGCACCGAACCTTTGCTCATCATACAGGAGTCGTGTTCGCCGCAGACCTTCGACCCGTTGCAACTGATCAGAGCACATTGCCATTCTATGTAGCAACGGCATCAGCTGACCAGACAGTAAGGATATGGCAGCCGGAGATTGGGCGCATGGTAAGGATCGTGCGCAACCATGAAACTGATTTATTTACCGTGGCTTATCATCCGTCCGGCAATTGGCTTGCCTCTGGTGGAAAGGACGGCACTGTTCGATATATCGACGCTCAAACGGACAACATCCTTCAGGAGAAAAAAGCGCATGATGATTGGATCTATGCACTCGCGTTTTCACCCGATGGGACATTCATGGCCAGCGGAGATTGGTCAGGTAAAGTCGTTTTCCAGCGGGTCAATGAAAAGGGCTCCGATTAAAAAAGGGGTGTTGCTCAGAGCACAGGCACATTTACCCAGCAACCTCTTCCTGTTCCCCTCCAAGACGAATCATTTCCTCTGACAATTGATTCGCCAAAGCATCGCGCTGATCCGCAGTTATGTTGCGATCCACATAGACAGGCTCTCCCATATGAACGACACATTTGGCAAAAGGCATGGGTATCTGAAAAGCGTCCCAGGTGTTGAGCGTCCATTTCATGGACAAAACGTAGGAGACCGGAATCACAGGCTTTCCAGTCAGTTGAGCCAAACTGATCACTCCACTTTGCATTTTGTATTTGGGCCCCCTGGGTCCATCCGGTGTCAACGAAAGATCATAACCTTTGCGAAGCAGGGTAATCAGTTCCTTCATGGCCTGTGATCCACGCCGGCTGGAAGAACCGCGCACAGCGTGCACTCCGTATGATTGGAGAATCACTGATAAAAAAGCCCCATCATTGCTGGCACTTGCCAGCGCAGCTAAGCGTCTATCAGGATAACCCTTTGACAGATACCTCGTGAATACATTCAGACACAAGGCCAATCGATTGTGCCAGATACAAAAAATTGCCGGAGATAAATCTTTGGCTGATGCAGGGTCATTGAAGCTGAACCGAATGGTCGAGGATAATCCCTTGATGAGAAAACTAGCCACCTTGCCAAGCACCACATCTTTAACTTTGGGTTGTTGTGGCGGACGCTTGTTCTTGGGGATGGATGAAGGTTCTTGCATGCTTTATTGAAGAACGCAGTTGGTTCTACTGCTGGAGACCCGCACGGACTAGGCGATCCAATTCCGCATCATCACCAAGCACCGCCTGTGCCGCCTTGATGCGCTTCAATGCTTCCTGCTGCTTATAACCCAACGAGATGAGAGCGGCGACCGCATCGCTCACCTTTTCTTCTCCGGTGCTGGCACTACGCTCCTCACTTTTCGCTTCCCAATCCCCTGCTTTGCCGACTTTGTCTTTGAGTTCGACAATGATCCGTTCTGCAGTTTTCTTACCTAATCCAGGGATACGGGACAAAGCTTTGGTGTCATTGTTGGCCACCGCGCCTCGAAACATGGTGGGCGTCATTCCGCTCAGAAGGCTCATGGCAATCTTGGGGCCGATACC
>Ga0233432_10000435_pt1 | contig 40286 bp, 27 predicted proteins | sample SI_122_August201_6_FD_179870 | JGI IMG/M metagenome (GOLD analysis project Ga0233432, IMG submission 179870) | Seawater microbial communities from Saanich Inlet, British Columbia, Canada - SI_122_August2016_10_MG | ecosystem: Environmental > Aquatic > Marine > Inlet | place: Canada: British... | reverse complement strand
AATCGATTTACCAATAAAATGAATACGAAACGTAACGGTATTCTGGCGATAGCGCTTATTGGTTTCTTGAGTATTTCGTCCGTGGTCTTCGCCGCGAATGCACGGCCAAATGTGCTTTGGATTATTGCGGAAGACATGTCTCAGGATTTGGGTTGTTACGGCAACGAACTGGTACATACGCCGAATATCGATGGGTTGGCTCGAGAAGGCATGCGCTTCGACCGCGTGTTTACTACAGGACCCGCCTGTTCTCCAAGCCGAACCGCTTTGGCAACTGGTGTCTACCAGACGACGCTTGGGGCTTACCATATGCGGTATAGCGATGAACTCCTGCCTGTGTTACCTGCGCCTTATAAAATCCTGCCGGAGTTGATGCGTAAGAACGGTTATTATTCCGGTAATATCAAGAAATTCGGAAAAACGGGGACAGGAAAAGACGATTGGCTGTTTCAGACGTCACAAAAATCTTGGGACACGAATTCGTGGGACGATCTCGTCGACAATCAGCCGTTCTTCGCTCAAATTAATTTCAGTGAATCGCATCGCGCATTCGCAAGAAAGTCGAAGTATCCGATCGATACGGATAAGATTTCGATTCCGCCTTATTATCCGGATCATCCTGTCTCGCGGGAAGATTGGGCGGGATACTTGGAGGAGGTGAATGTTGCCGACGAGCACGTGGGCGATATTTTGGCGAAACTGAAAGAAGATGGGCTGGCGAAAAATACGATAGTAATCTTTTTGTCGGATCATGGCCGGCCGATGATACGAGCCAAGAATTGGCTTTATGATGGTGGTACGTTGGTTCCAATGGTGATTCATTATCCTGAAAACGTGGATACTCCATCAGGTTTCGAAATCGGCAGTTCGAATTCCAATATTATAAGCGGAGTCGACCTGGTCGCTGAGACGCTTTTGATGACGGGGGCCTCGATTCCCGATTGGATGCAAGGTAGAAGTTTTTTGAGAAGCGATTCTCGAAGTCGGGAATATTTGTACACTGCAGTCGACCGGATTGGCGATATCGATAGTCGCAGCCGGGCGGTCCGCACGCAACGCTTCAAGTACATTCGAAATTATAAAATTCCCGGATCGGTTAACGAATCGACGACCCAGTATCGACGCGCATCGCACCCGATATATCACTTGCTGAATATTATGGGGGAGAAAGGACTCTTGCCGCCCGTCCAAGCAAAGCTTTTAGAACCGATTGCCAGTGAAGAATTGTACGACTTGGAGAATGATCCTTTTGAGATCGTTAACTTGGTTGGGAATCCGAAATTCGCTGCTATGCGTGGTCGATTCGAGCGAAACCTGACTGATTGGATTGAAAGTAGTGGAGACCGAGGTTTCGAGGAGGACAGCGATGCGATAGTCGAGCACTTTAATGCTTACGGTATCTCTACCGCGAAGCGACAAAAGGATGGTATCAAGAAGCGCCGAGCCGCTGTTGAAGCGTATTTTGAATAGGGTTTTGGTCCGAGTTTACCGAAGCAATTCGGTTGCTCCGAAAACTGAGTCTAATTCACGCGAAGCCACAAAACTCCAAGAGTTATTAGATGAAGCATAGGCTTTGTTAGTGGGATTCAAATCCGATTGAAGTAGGGAATTTCATTCGATGAGCGTCTATACTTTGTGGCTGTGAGGTTTGGAGTCTTTTCGTGAGTGAAATTGACCGTTGTCAACCGTTGACCTTTATTTAATTCGAGTTTGAGTTGGGGTGCTGAGAACTTTCCGCTGCATGTCTAACCTCGATTATATCGTAATTTTCGTATTCACCTTTGGCGTGCTTTCGGCGGGTATGTCCTTCTCGAAATCAGGGAAGAACATGAAGACCTTTTTCGCGGGAGGTGGTGCGGTTCCTTGGTGGATCAATGGTCTATCCTTGTTTATGAGTTTTTTCTCCGCTGGCACATTTGTCGCTTGGGGATCGCTTGCTTACATTCACGGCATGGTTTCGATCTCAATCCAGTGGACCATGTGTTTGGCTGGACTTGTGATAGCGGCTTTCATAGCGGCGAAATGGCGTAATACGGGGGTGCTTACAGGAGCTCAGTTTATCGGAGCCAGGCTTGGCGAAAGGGTTAAGAAAATATACACGTATTTGTTTATGGCGATCTCCGTTTTCACGAGCGGAGCATTTCTCTATCCGGTTGCTAAGATCGTTGAAGGCGCCACGGGTTTTCCGTTCGAGTATGCGGTAGTGTTTCTTGCGGTGGTGATCGTACTTTACACGGCCACTGGCGGACTCTGGGCGGTGATCGTTACGGATGTTTTGCAGTTCATAATCCTCTCTGCGGCGGTTGTCATTATCGTTCCTTTGGCTTTGGACAAGGTGGGAGGATTCAGCGGATTTTTGGAGGGAACTCCGGAAGGGTTCTATCGTTTAACGACCGATGAAATATCGCCGCTCTTTTTTATCGGTTTCGGTTTGTACAATTTGGTTTTCATTGCAGGGAACTGGGCTTATGTGCAGCGTTACACGAGCGTGAAGAGCCCGAAGGATGCTCGTAAAGTGGCACTGCTATTCGGATGCCTATACACTGTTAGTCCGGTCATTTGGATGTTACCGCCAATGATTTACAGAGTTTATAATCCTCTGCTCAATGTCGCGGCTCAGGAAGCGAATCACGCGTACATGTACATGTCGAAGGAGGTGCTGCCCATGGGAATGCTGGGTCTCATGGTCGGATCGATGATTTTCGCTACTGCGAGTTCCGTCAATACCACGCTGAACATCGTTTCGGGTGTTTTCACAAATGATATCTACAAGGGTTTTAATCCAGGAGCGTCGGATAAGCAGCTTGTGTTTGTGGCCCGTTTTTCAACGGCCTTGTTTGGTTTGCTGACTATGACGATTGCTTTGATGGTGGACAAAATGGGTGGGATTCTTGGAGTGATCTGGGCGGTCGGAGCCGTTGCTGGCGGAGCGATGTACATTCCGATGCTATGGGCTCTTTTTTCGAAGCGCCATACGGGTCGAAGCGTGCTTGGCGTTACGTTGATCTGCCTTTCCGTGAATTCATTTTTCAAATGGAGCGGGGTCTATGTCTTGACCCAAGCTCAAGCTCAGGCACTGGGAGTATTGTTGCCGCTGTTGCTCATGACGGCGTATGAGCTCTATGCCTCGCGCAAGGTCTCAGAGACACAGCAGTATTTGGATTACGAATCCGAGCGCGTGACTCGAATTGAAGCAGAGGCCCAAAAAGAGGATCGGATTGATGAGGATCGTGAATCGGATCGCGAAAACCGCCATGGGATTCGAGTTATCGGTATAGGAATTTCGGCGACAGGCGTATTGATTACGGTCTTAGGGGCGTTTTCAACGGAAGGTCGTTTCTTGGTGGTTGGCGTGGGGATGTGCGTGGCGATTATAGGTGCCGGTATCCTTAGACAAAAGAAGGAAGCTGTTACTCTCTCTTAAGAGTGTTTCAATATGATTGAAGAAGGATTTTCAAAGGAAGTACGGAAACCGAAGAGCGTTTCCATCGAGGGCGACCTAGTCGTTGTCGGTGGTGGTATGTCAGGCGTGTGCGCTGCGATTACGGCGGCTAGAGAGGGCGTGAAAGTCATCCTCGTTCAAGATCGTCCGGTATTGGGAGGCAATGCTTCGAGCGAAGTAAGAATGTGGATATTGGGAGCCACTTCGCATATGGGGAATAATAACCGCTGGTCGCGCGAGGGGGGCGTTATTGACGAGATCCTAGTAGAAAACCTTTATCGGAACCGAGAGGGGAATACGATTATCTTCGATACGCTGTTATTGGAGAAGGTGATTGAGGAGGAGAATATTACCTTGTTGTTGAATACCGCAGCGTGCGATGTGGCTAAGAGCTCGGAAAATCGAATTGAATCGGTACGGGCTTTTTGCAGTCAGAATTCTACGATGTACACGTTGTCAGCGCCGCTTTTTTGCGATGCTTCGGGCGATGGGCTGATCGGGTTCGCTTCGGGAGCCGCTTTTCGTATGGGCGCGGAAAGCAAAGAGGAGTTTGGGGAACTGTTCGCTCCGGAAAAGTCATACGGGGAATTGCTCGGACATACGATCTACTTTTATTCGAAGGATGTCGGTACGCCCGTTGACTATGTGGCTCCATCGTTCGCATTGCAGGACATTACTAAATTGCCGAAGTATCGGTCGATCAACACCAAGGAGCATGGAGCTCGGTTTTGGTGGGTCGAGTACGGGGGCAGTCTGGATACGATCCATGATTCCGAGACCATCAAGTGGGAGCTCTGGAAAATCGTGTATGGAATATGGAATTACATAAAGAATTCCGGAGAATTCCCGGATGCTCGTAACTTAACTTTAGAGTGGGTCGGAACGATCCCTGGCAAGCGAGAAAGCCGTCGCTTCGAGGGGGACTATATCCTCAAGCAATCGGACCTCGTGGAACGCCGGGTATTCGATGATGCGGTAAGTTATGGCGGTTGGGCTATCGATTTGCATCCGGAAGACGCGATTTACAAGGATCTGCCAAGTTGTAATCAGTGGCACTCGAAAGGCTCGTATCACATTCCCTATCGCTGCTTTTACAGTCGGAATATCGAGAATTTATTTTTGGCAGGACGGATTATCAGCGCCAGCCATGTAGCATTCGGCTCGACTCGAGTGATGGCGACATGCGCTCATGGAGGTCAAGTCGTTGGCATGGCCGCGGCTCATTGCGTTGCTGGAGGATTGCATCCACGAGACTTGCTGGAGTCTGCCCGCATGAAGGACCTGCAAACGGCATTGAACCGAGAGGGACAAGCGATACCCGGCGTTCCGATGGAAGAAGCGGGTAATCTCGTTTCATCGGCTCGAATCGAAGCATCCTCCTGCGATCGTTTGGATACGATTCCTTTCGACGGCGGGCCTTGGTACAGTCTTGAGCACGCTGCAGCTCAATTGCTGCCATTGAAGTGCGGAGTTGCCTATCAATTTGAAATTGAAGTTGAGAGCGATAGTGAAGCGACGTTGGAAATAAAGTTGAGCACGAGTTTAGATTCTAGAAATTATACGCCGGACCGATTGATCGAGTCGCTTGCGAAGCCACTGCAGATTGGTATTCAAAAAGTGGTATTCGAATTTTCAGGACTATTAGAAGAAAATCATTATGCTCAGCTTTCATTTCACGCGAAGGCATCCGTTCGGATTCGATTGAGCAATCGTCTTCAAAGCGGAACGATTTCAGTTTTCAATGTCGGCAACAAAGCGGTTTCCAATAATGGCGCTCAAAATCCTCCTGAAGGAATCGGATTTGAGAGTTTTGAGTTTTGGCGTCCTTTGCGGCGTCCGGATGGGCAAAATATTGCGATGAACATTGTTCCGGCAATCGAGCCTTATCATCCTGATTTATTGAAGAATGGTTCTACGCGCCCGTTTTCAAGCGGTAATTGCTGGGTTTCGTGTATGGAAGATTTTCACCCGAAAGTACACGTCAAGTGGAAATCACCAGTAAGCGTTAAACGCGTGTATTTGTATTTCGATACGGATTTCGATCATCCATTGGAACATTCGCAGCTGGGTCACCCGGAACGTGAGCTCCCGTTTTGCGTGAGCGACTATTCGCTGCATGACGCGGACGGCAAGGAGTTATATCGGAAGATCGGCAATCATCAGACGATCAATCGAATCGTCTTCGATGAAGCGGTTGATACGAGCGAATTGACGTTGAAACTGGAGCACCCAATGGAGAATGTTCCGGCGAGTCTGTTCGAAATCCGGTGCTACGGAGAATAGACCCTAGTGGTTTTAAGAACCACGGATGTGAGAGGTTTTTAACCACAGATGACATAAAGCAGCCAAGCTGCGAACAAAGACGATTTTTCTGTCCACCTGGTTTTGAACCTTTTATCCGTGCAGCGGATACCTGTTGGTCTCGCGCAGCGAGGACTCAAGTGACGAGGGCATCGAGGTACGTTGTAAATATTTTCAAAACAACGCTTCGCTTGTTGCTGCTGCTCAGCAAATAGGTTTTCCGCGATGAGCGCGACCAATAGGTTCGAGATGCAGATATTCGCAGATGAGAGTTTTCTAAGCTTGGATCTCAAGTCTTTCTCATCACCCATCTGATCCGTGATTAGTGCCTGTATCTATTCCTGGATACAGATCAGTTCGCTGATGGTTTGGGCGAAGAGCTTGCCGCTGGAGTAGGTGATGTTACTTCGAGTCCAGGCTTCGCCGAGCGGGCCTAGGTCGTTGATCGAGATGATGGCGTCTTCGTCGAGGGTCTTCGCGTTCCAATCGATGACGTAGGTCATGCCGTTCATTATTGGCACATAGAGATTCTCTCCTACCACTGTCGGTATTGGGGCGGCGAAGTGGCCCCAACCGTTTCCTTGCGAGCGGGCATCTCCCAGTAGCTTGAATCCACGCGAATTGACCATGGTGTTGGTTTTGAACGTCCAGTAGGATGTTTTCGTGCCCACGTTAAAGGTTTTCTCTGGCTTGGATTTCAAATCGCTCTCATTCCAGATGAAGCGATCCTTTTTGTTGGGCTTTCGCAACATGCTAACGGGTAGTTGAAGGTATTCGACCTTTCCTGTATCCGTGTTCACGCGACCGAGATAGTTGTGAATGTAGCTTCGAAAATAGTGATAGTTACCCACCAGTAAGTTGGATTGGTCGGTATGTTCGGATCTCGAATTGGTTTCGATATCCATTGTTTTCGTTACCCAGTTATCTCGGTCTTTCATTCGAACGCTAACATTCTCGGAAAGGGAACCTTTTTTGGAGACTTTTCCCGAATCGATATCCACCCACCAATGTTCTTCGTCTACAATGATTAGGGCATGGCCTTTATAAATGGGCTTAGTCTGGCGGCATTCGTAGCCTTCGATTGGCAACTTCCAAATCTCGGATCCGTCTCGCGCATCGACGAGCGAAACACCAAGCGGTTGTTCGGGAGGCTCGTGTCCGCCACCTCTGCCAACGAGGAAAGCATCGCGACCATTCCCTAACTTTAGGGGAAGGGGTTGGGTGCCGATATTTCCGCCACATATGGTGGACCAGATTGGCTTTCCCGTTTCGAAATCGACCGCTTGGACCTGAGTCCATTTAGATACGGGAAGTTCTTCCTTAGGGTGTGGATAGCCACCTTTTTCATCGGGCGCCCAGTTCATTTGAACGTAGATGAGTGCGTTATCTATCTTAAAAGGAGATCCGCGGTAGGCGGAAAGGGCTTCGCGTCTCCAAATGCGGTTTCCTTCCATGTCGAAGCTTTCGATAGCGCCGGAAGCGTTGAAGAATGCTACCTGCTTACCGTTGGTGACCGCGGGCAAACCGGAGCTATCTCCCCAACTGCTTGCGATTTTTAGCGGATAGATGCCTGGAATCTCGCGTTGCCAAAGCGTGGATCCGTCAATGGCGCTGCAACAATAGGCTAAGACGTCCTTGGCAAGAGTCGTATTTTTCTGGACTGGTTTGTTGATAGTGAAGAATAGCTTATCCTCCCAAATGGTGACGGAGCTTTGGCCGAGCTCAGGAAGTGTTGTTTTCCATGCGATGTTCTCGTTTTGAACGACGCTCCAACTGCTAGGCGCGGTAGCATCTTCTACAATGAAATTGCCATTAGGGCCTCCCGCTTGCGGCCAGTTTTGGGCGGAAAGGCATCCGGCGAGAACGGTAAGAGAAACGAGAATTGAGATTGTAGTTTTCAAGAGTGAGGAGCGTTTTGGTTTTTAAGGTAGAATGTAGGGCTGGATACTATTTACAATAGATACTTTGTATGGTTGAATGCTAAATAAGCCACCGAATTTATCCTGATGAAAAACGTATATTTCAGTTTCTCGAAGTCCCTTTCCCGTCGTTCATTCCTCAAGGGAGTTGGTGCAAGCATGGCGTTGCCCTGGCTCGAGGCGATGACTCCGGCGTTTGCGTCTTCCGCCGCGGCTCTACCCCCGAGACGATTCGTTGCAGTAACCTTAGCGCTTGGCCTTCACGGTCCTAATCTCAATCCAGTCGAGTCTGGGAGGAATTATAAGCCTTCCCTCTACCTTTCGCAGATAGACGACCTCTTGGGCGATCTAACGGTGATTTCCGGCTCGTCTCACCCGGGCGTTAGCGGCGGTCACCAGGCAGAGGGCAGCATTCTTTCCGCCGCTCCGTATTCAAGAGCTGCAGCGTTTAAGAACTCAATTTCGATAGATCAGTATCTTGCTAAGTATCAAGGTCACCACACGCGCTTTTCTTCACTGGTATTGAACCTCAATGGCAGTAACAGCGCATCCCAGACGGAAGGGGGCAGTATGATTCCTGCCGAAGTGTCGCCTTCGCGCGTATTCAATCGCCTTTTCATTCCTGACACGCCAAAAGAGCAAGCGCTTCAGGTCGAACGCCTCAAGCAAGGTCGAAGCATCATGGACGTTGTAGCTTCTGATGCTAAAAAAGTTCAAAAAAAGCTAGGTAAAGGCGATCGCGAAAAAATCGACCAGTACTTTACCTCGGTGCGCAATTTCGAAAAGAGAATTGGGGAAGCCCAGGAATGGGCGCTTCGCGACAAGCCAAACGTGAACGCTTCCGTGCCCGTCGACATTGACAATCCGGATGCGATCATCGATCGCAAGAAACTAATGCTCGATGTCATGTTTCTAGCCCTCCAAACGGACTCGACTCGATTTATCACCGTTCACCTAAATGGCGAAGGTGGCGCAGTCCCGCTCGAAGGCGTAGATCAAGGATATCACAACTTGAGCCATCACGGACGAGACGAAGAAAAACTCGATCAACTAACTTTGGTCGAATCGGAATTGGTCAGTAAGTGGGGAGGGTTCATTCGTTCACTCAAGGAGTCGCAAGAGTCGAATGGAACGATGCTCGATACGACCAGCGTTCTCATGACGTCGAATCTTGGAAACGCCAGTTCTCACGACAATCGGAACATGCCGGTCCTTTTTGCAGGCGGTGGATTCAAACACGGCCAGCATCTCGCTTTCGACAAGAAAGACAATTATCCGCTACCCAATCTTTACCTGAGTATCCTTCACCGTCATGGCATCGATGCGAATCGTTTTGCCTCAAGTACGGGCAATATGACTGGGATGGAAATGGTTTAGGCAACGACGCAAAATCTATAGGGATAATTTCGACGAAACGACAAGAGAGATGATACGCATCCTTCGATTGCTACCTTTTCCACTGTCTATTCTTTTCGCGTCTGCAAGTTATTGCAGTGCAGAAGGTCCGAACCGACCGCCGTCCTCGGTGGTCGAATTCCTCGATCTGAATTGCTATGAATGCCACAACGATGTCGATCAAGAAGGCGAGCTCGATCTAGAGTCCTTGGTTTTCGATCCAACTAATTCTTCGAGCATGAAGCAGTGGTCATTGATCCACGATCGCGTTCGAGACGGGGAAATGCCGCCGAAGGAGGAATTCGAACTTGAGCCTCAGAAACGCGACGATTTTCTATCTATCTTCGGACAAACGCTTCACGACATTTCGATGGAGCGTCGAAATGCGTATGGCCGAGTCAAGTCTCGCCGATTGAACCGTATCGAGTATGAAAATACGATACATGAATTGCTTGGGGTTAATCTTCCGCTACTCGAGCTTTTGCCGGAAGATCCGGTAAGCGCAGGGTTTAGCAACATTGCGGATTCGCAGCAGGTTTCCTATCACTTGTTGCAGAAGTATCTCGAAGCAATTGATCTCACGCTAGACGAGGCCTTTCTTCGGGCAATGAGTCCTCCATCTCCCGCTGTTGAGTCTTTGTCTATCGAATTAAGGCCGATCGAAATCGTTAACGCAGTTCCCTCCATATTCTTCTACGAGGGGAAAAAGATTTTTCTAACGAAGGACCAAAAGACTTATCGATACACGGATGGGGAGTTCGTGGATACGGGTTCGACCCTCGACTATAAGGGAACCCTTGCGAGGAATGCCGAAATTGCCGAGACGCTTTTGAGCACTCCCTTTAAGCGAGTCCTTCATCCCAGTGAGTTGGGAGTTGGAGCGGAGCGCATTCTCAATGAGAGGCAGGCTGTTTATCACGATGGGCACCTTGTCAGCTTTCCTACCACGCAAGGTTTTCACGGACGAATGGCCGGTACGGAGGTTCCCGAAACTGGTTGGTACCGGATTCGCTTTGAAGCCAAAGCTCACAATCCACCTGAAGGGCGCAATGTCTGGGGGCGAATGCATACGGGAATCTTGAGGGCGAAAGCCCCCGCTGTCTATTGGGTTGGGAAGTTCGAAGCGACTCCAAAACTAAAGGAATACGTATTCGATGCTTGGATTCGTAAAGATCATATTCTTGGAATCCAGCCGATTGATAAAACCCTCGACTGGGTCTCGGGCGAAGATATCCAGGATTTTTCGGTTTTCGAAGACGGAACAACCGGAATCGCAGTTAAAAGCTTGGAAATAGAACGGATCTACCCGGGCCTGGAAGCGTCGAAACTCAAAAATCAACTATTCGGCAAACTTGCGATCCAGGATGGCGAGCTGCTAAGCCGGCAGCCTGAGCGAGACTTGAAACGGCTTTTGACGACTTTTTCGACGAAGGCATTCCGACGTCCCGTGAGCGCGTCCGAGCTCAAACCCTACTTTGCGTTCGCAAAAGAAGAGCTCAACGTGAGCAACTCCCTCTTGAATGCCGTGAAAGCGGGGTATCGGGCCATTCTCTGTTCGCATCGATTCATTTACTTCAATGAGAATCTCGGCGAGCTGGATGACTATGAAATCGCATCGCGTCTTAGTTATTTCCTTTGGAGCTCTCTGCCGGATGAGGAATTGCTCGAGAGCGCGAAGAAAAATGAACTGTCACGACCAGGAGTTCTAAAGGCTCAGGTCGAACGAATGTTAGAGGACCCTAGATCGGAAGCTTTCGTTCAAAACTTTGCCGACAGCTGGCTTGAGCTGAGAGATATCAATTTCACAACGCCCGACGCGAAGCTTTACCCCGAATTCGATAACATCCTGATGTATTCGATGCTCGATGAAACGCACGCTTTCCTCGGTCAGATGATTGAAGGCAACCTCAGCGTCACGAACGTAATCGATTCCGATTTCGCAATGCTGAACGAACGTTTAGCCAAGCACTATGGCATCGATCGGTTCGATGGCGTTGGCGTACAGAAAATTGCGCTCAAGAAATCCGATCGTAGGGGCGGTATTCTTTCGCAAGCCAGTGTATTGAAGGTTACGGCAAACGGAACGACGACATCGCCGATCGTTCGCGGTATTTGGCTTTTGGAGCGAATCCTTGGACAGCATATCCCTCCGCCCCCAGATCAGGTGCCTGCTATCGAGCCGGACATTCGGGGAGCGGTTTCGATTCGAGATCAGCTCGACAAACACCGGTCTACAAAATTGTGCATGTCTTGCCACAAGAAAATAGACCCTCCTGGGTTCGCCCTTGAAAATTACGATGTCATTGGAGGTTGGAGACAAAACTACCGCGCGATTGAAGCCGAAAAAAAATGGAAAGACGGCCAGCCCGTCGATGCCAGTTACCATATGGCGGATGGAGAAACGTTCAGTAATATCGATGGCTTCAAGCAGATCGCACTTAGAAACCCGGAACAGATCACGCGTAATATTCTAAACCAAGTTCTGACTTACGCGACTGGAGCGACCATATCTTTCGCTGACCGAAGCGAGATCGATCAAGTGGTCGAGGCCCTTGCCGATGACGATTACGGATTCCGATCCTTGATTCACGCGGCCGTCCAGAGCGACATCTTTTTGTCCAAGTAAGAGCACGGTGGTTCTGTAGGAGTTCGTCTCGTCAAAGATCCTGAGCGAAGTCGAAGGGTTGGGGCGACACATTCTCGTTCTCGTAGCTGACAGGTCAGGGAACCGTCCTATAATTGATCAGGTCGATTATGCTAGGGTTTCCTTTACGACTTCGCTTTGGACGTCGGTTAGGCGGTATTCACGGCCTTGGAAGCGGTAGGTGAGGTGTTTTCGAGAGTGTCCAATACGAATGCGTCGATGGGATTGGTTTCCAAATTGGTTTTTGAAGGTTGTGGCGGGTCGTGGTGGTGCGGTGGTTCGAAGGACCAGTGCTTTTCATGGTTGGCCCCTTCGCTTACCCAGCGTCGCATTAATTCTATATCTGTTGGTTTTAGGGTTTTCTCCGAATCTGGAGGAGGCATTTGCTCTTCCGGATCGGTATTCGTGATTCGGGCGATGAATTCGCTCATCTTGGGATCGCCGGGAACGATTGGGGATTCGTGGGCTGCGGATTGAATGTCGAGTCTCAGTTCGGCCTCTCGATTCTCGGAGTCAGGGCCATGGCAACTATAGCAATTGTCCGATAAGAGCGGGCTGATTACCCGTTGGAAATCAATCGTTTGCTCGGTTGCGAGTCCGTTCAGAAGTGTAACGGCGCCGAGGATAAGTATATTATGAGGGTTGGAACGCATTTCGATTGAATATCGGATTAATCATTGCGCTTTCACGTATGGGCGGGCTTATTGGTCAATAGTTGACTGAATTTGTGTGAAAAGCTTTCGGATACGAACTTATGACCCGGATATTGATGGGCAAACTTCCAAACAGATTTTTGTTTGTGTCAGCGGTTTTGCAGGGCAGAAGGAATTGGGAATGCGGTTACCGTTATGAAATCGAACGAAAAGGGTAGTCGGATCAGTATGCGTGATCTCGCGAAGGAGGTAGGCGTATCGGTTTCCGCGGTTTCTTTGGCTCTTCGAAATAGTCCGAAGGTTTCGAAGGAAAAACGAGATGAGATCCATCGGGTAGCGGATCGGATTGGGTACGTCAAAGATGGTCGCGTAACGGAGCTGATGGAGCATTTACGCTCGTATCGAAAGCTCGAGCAAATGTCGACGATCGCTGTTTTGATTTTAGATGTTCGGAAATCGGATTTGAAATCGTATCCAAGAATCCAGGCTTTTTTGGCGGGTGTCGAGGCAGAGGCGAAGGGGAACGGTTATGGAGTCGATGTTATGTTTCTTCTCGACTTAGGGGTTAGTCCCAAACGGTTGAGGAGTATCCTGATCGCTCGAGGCATTAAGGGATTAGTGGTGATGCCTTTTCAAACTGGGGTAGGAAAGCTCGATTTGGATATTTCCGGGTTTTGCGTGTCGACACCTGGATACAGTATTATCGATCCGATGCTCAATCGGGCTTGTCCTGATTACCTTCAGATGATGGATGAGCTGCTGGAGCAGATTTGTCGTTTGGGTTATAAGCGTGTCGGCTTCATTATGACTTACGGATCGGGTGGAGTGGGTCATAAGCTTTATTCCTCTTCCTTCCTCTATTACTCGGCACAGATAGAAGAGTTGCTGCGAATTCCGATTCTGCGTCGCAGGGAAATCGAGACGGAAGGCGTCGAGAGATGGTTGAAGCAGTATAAGCCGGATGTCGTTATCAGTTCGGGAAAAATCTATCGAGAGCTCAAAGATATTGGATACAGAATTCCTGAAGATTTAGGATTCGCTAGTTTGGAGATTCTAGAGGATCACAAAAAGGCTTCGGGCGTGGACCATCGTCACGAGTTGGTTGGTGGGGAGGCTCTCAAGCTGACATTCTCGGATATCAATTTGAACAATTCAGGGGTTCCTGAGAATCCGAAAGTGGTGCTCGTCGATAGTCATTTCAGGTCGGGAAACACCCTGAAGAAAGTAGGGCGGTCTCGTTACGTCGAGCTCCGAGCTTCAAAGTAGGCTGGGCCATGTTAATGCGTTTGGAAGCGTGTACAGTTTTTAGCCTAGTTTTATTTCGGTAGAGGGGATCCCTCACGACTCACCATTCTTGCTGCATACGTCGGAAACGTTCCAGCTTGTAATCTCGGTTTTTCAATTCGTCTAGCAGCCGGTTGTAAGTGTCCGATTCCACTTGGGGGGAGCGTGACATAATCCACGCTAGCTCTTTCTTAGGATGTCCTACGACGGTCGTTTCGTAGTTTTCGTCAACGTAGAGGATGTAGTACGGAGCTGTAAAGAGTCCAAAAAACCGCATTCTCCATTCCGCAGAGGTCCTCTTGTCATGAACCCAGCCAACGGGCTTGTAGGTCTTTTGCTTGCCGCCTGGCTCGTGTTTTCGAAAAGCGTAAGTGGTGTTTATCTTTCCATCCTCTCCCAGTTTGTAGGTCTCCGTAGCATTCACAGCGTTCTTGTCGAGAAACGTGGGGGTGAAACCGTGAACGTACCACTTGCCGAGAAAGCGCTTCAAATCCACGCTATCCGCGAGCTTTTGATTGGGACCAGCGATATCAACATTGGATCGGCATGCAGTTAGTCCAATGAGTAGTCCGGTAATTAATACAAGGGGCTTATACATCCTTTTCATAGGATTGACTATGGCCAATCTGAAATTTTACTCAATAAGCGAATTGGTTCATGAGCGATTCGTAATTGTTCATCGATTGTCCAATGTCTATAATGGATCGACAGTCGAAGCCGCAATTTTGTAACCTACTCACGGTTTGTCTTTTAAGAGTTGTCCGCAATTGGGTGAAAAACGGGCAGTTTTTAACTATTGAACAGTTTATGAACAATAATATGGTTTTGAACTGCTTCTTTTATTGTTCACGCGGGTCGAAATTCACCAATATTGCTAATGTTAAGTAAGTCAAATGACCATATCTGAAAATACAGAATTGCCCTACTTTGAAGTGGGTGCAGTATCGAAAATAACGGGACTTTCAGCGAACACGCTTCGTACTTGGGAGCGCAGAAATTTCATCCAAGCCAGTAGCCGCTCTGCGACAGGAAGAAGACGGTACTCGCAAGAGCAGGTAGAGATTCTTGCTCTTATGAAAAAGCTTACAGGGATGGGCGACGCTATCAGTTCTATAGCGACCCTTAGTTTGGGTGAATTACGCAGCAGATTGCTCGAATACCAAACAAACCAAACTGAAGCGTCGTCGGCCCGCACTACGGTTGTCCGTATTTTACCATTCGGCGAGCGAGCGAAAGATTGGGTTTCAATTCTCCCTGCTCAGTTCAAATATGTATCAGAGAAAGAGGGAGCCCCCGATATAATCGTGATTGCTGTGGACGGGCCAATTGCGGAAAGCAGAAGAACGGTGACGATAGTCAGCCACGAAAACCCAAATACGCCGATCGCCATTCTGTATGACTATGCTCCACGCGAGCTTATACAGCAGTTTTCCGTTTCGGGCTATTTTCTCATTCGTATGCCTTGCTCCACAGAATTGCTCACGCATTACCTACATGCGGCCATGGTGAATGCAACTCACCAAAACGCGCCGATGGACGGGCCGGATGATAACGGGATCCCGTCTGTTCCTCGAGTGTTCTCGGACAAGCAACTTGCTACGATCGCAACGTCGAATCCCAACATAAGGTGCGAGTGTCCTCATCACATTTCCGCGCTGGTAGCCAGTCTCGCCTCATTCGAGAACTATTGCCGCCGTTGCGAAATTGAATCTCCTGCGGATGCCGACGTGCACACCTACTTAGGTTCGGAAATAGCTAAAGCTCGATCGATTGTTGAGAATGCCCTTTTGTATTTGTGCGAGAAAGACAATTTGGTTGTACCCTCTGATTGAGAATGAAGGAGAGCGTCGCAGTTATTGGCTCCGGTATTGCTGGAATGGCCGCAGCTTACTATCTACGTAACCAATTTGATGTTACGCTTATAGAAAAAAATAGCTACGCCGGTGGGCATACGAATACGGTGAACGTTCATGAGTCGGACAGAAGTATTCCGATTGACACTGGTTTTATGGTCTTCAACGAAACGACATACCCCAATTTGGTACGTCTGTTCAGTGAATTGGGAGTGATCAGTTACAATACATCAATGTCATTCGGAGTTCGGAATATCGATACTCGTTTGGAGTATTCATCCACTGGATTCGCTGGGTTTTTCGCTCAGAAAAGAAACTTAGTAAACCTCCGGCACTGGAATCTCTACAGTGAGATAACCAAATTCTTTAAGGCAGCCGATGAACTGATACTTCGAGGCCCCGAGCCTCGGTATACAATGGCTGAGTTCGCAAAGGATTATTCTTTAAGTCGATCGGTGATGAACGATTTCATCCTTCCGATGGCAGGTGCGATATGGTCAACGCCCCCTGAAGGCATCCTGAATTTTCCAGCCCTGCCATTGCTCCAGTTTATGCAAAACCACAGGATGCTTGGCATTGGCACTCAATTACAGTGGAAAACCGTCGAAAGCGGGAGTGAGCAATACAAGCAGAAGCTTTTGGCTCGCCTGCCAAACGAGGCGTTGCTGAGTCAATCGATCGCCAGTATCCATCAAGATAATGATACGGCATACTATTGCGATGAGTGCGGGCAGAAACAAACCTATGACTATATAATCGTGGCAACGCATGCCAATCACGCTCTCGCTCTTTTAGGGGACCCCAGTTCTGCGCAGAAAAGCGCTCTTTCGGCCTTCAAGTACAATCGCAATAAGGCGGTTCTGCATACCTGTGATTCGGTAATGCCGCGAAGTAAGAAAGCATGGGCATCGTGGAACGTACTTCACTCTTTGGATTCGACTGGAAATTCGAAATCATCCACGCACTATTGGATGAACAGTCTCCAGAATTTGGAAACAGACGTAGATTATTTTGTGAGCATCGACTACGACGGTGAAATTGACCGCGAAAAAATACGTTTTTCAACCACTTACGAGCATCCACTCTTTGACGAAGCTGCTACACGTGCGAAGGATAGATTGCCTGGGCTCAACACGAACAGTCGCATTCGGTTTTGCGGCAGCTATTTTCGCGATGGTTTTCATGAAGACGCCCTTTGGTCTTCCCTAAAACTGGTGGATGAGTTGATCGATGAGAAAGGGGGTAAACGTGAATTCCTGCCTTTATAAATGCAGCATCGCCCACCGCCGGAGCTCACCACGGAAACACAGCTTCAAGTACAGTATCTTTATGTTTTACTTGGATCTCGACGAACTGGAAATGCTGGATAAATCCAAGCGTCTTTTGGGGCGCAATCGATTTGCTCCCTATTCCTTCCACGACTCCGATCATTATCAGGTTAGGAGTCTTCCAATTCGTGGGAGCATCGAAGCATTTTTGAAAGAGAAGGGCCTCCATGATGAAATTGGCAAAATTCACCTGCTGACGCATCTCAGAACCTGGGGGCATGTGTTCAATCCCGTATCTTTCTATTTTGTATCCAATAGGGATGGCGAATCGATCTGCTCAATCGCTGAAGTTGGAAACACATTTAATGAGCAAAAGATGTTTCTGCTGCCCTCCGATTCAAAGGGAATCTCTCAAGCCGTTCAAAAGAAAGAGTTCTATGTGTCACCTTTTAGCGACTTGGATACGTCGTTTCATTTTCGACTCAGTGCTCCACAAGAATGCCTGCGCTTAAGTATTAATCAATCGAAAGAGGGGAAGACCTACTTTCGCACAGCCTTATCGGGGAATCGTGCGGGACTAACAGACTGGAACCTAGCACTCTATGCTATTCGTTTTCCTTTGATCACTCTGAACATCGTATTCGCGATTCATTGGCAGGCATTTGTCCTTTATTTAAAAGGCATTCGCGCTCGCCCCAAAGCGGCGAATCCACATCAGCAGACGGGTGTAAGGCCCTATATCGTAAATCATAATCATCCCATATATTGAAATTATGAAATTTTCGTACCAGAGTATTGTTCTAAAAAACCTAGAGAAGGCGCAAATTGGAGGCGCAACCGTTCGTTTACCGGATGGCTCGTCCCTGGTTTTCGGCCAATCAAGCAAAGCTCACACGCTCGAGCTCCAGGTTAAAGACAAAGCGTTCTTCAGAGAGATTGTACTCAAAGGAGGTATTGGTTTAGGAGAGGCTTACCAGCGCGATTTCTGGCGTTCGAATGACCTAACGGGTATTCTCCAGTGGTTACTCGTAAACAGTCCCTTTATTGCCCCGAAAATCAGTCCGATGCTCGCTGGCTTGGCTCGAAAAGGAAATCAATTTTTGGATACGTTTCTTCACTTCAAGAACCGAAACACAATTGCGGGAAGTCGGGAGAATATTCACGCTCATTACGATTTGGGGAATACGTTCTATGCTACTTTTCTCGATCCCAGTATGACCTACTCCTCCGCTTATTTTACTAGTCCGAACGATTCTCTCGAAAAGGCTCAAGAGGAAAAGTATGATCGTCTGTGCCGCAAACTAGGGATCAATTCACTGCATCACGTGTTAGAGATAGGCTGTGGATGGGGAGGGTTCGCCATTCATGCAGCGAAGAATTATAACTGCTGTGTTACGTCCACAACGATTTCGAAAGAGCAGTACCGCGAAGCCACTCGACGGGTTAACGCAGCTGGGTTGCAAGAGCGCATCCATGTCACAATGACCGACTATCGAAAGCTCGAAGGAAAATTCGATAGAATTGCTTCCATAGAAATGCTTGAGGCGGTGGGTAAGGAATTTCTGGGGACGTACTTTCAGCAAGTGGAAAACTTGCTTGAACCCGATGGCTTGGCCGGTGTTCAAGTCATTACCTGTCCAAACCCACTATACGAAGACTATAGTAAACGAGTTGATTGGATACAGAAGCACATTTTCCCTGGGTCCCATCTGCCGTCCCCTCGAGCACTTATCGAGAACGCAGAAACTCACGGTCAGTTGGAAACCTACCATATGGAGAGTTTCGGCGTTCATTATGCGAGAACGCTGCGCGAATGGAGAATCCAATTTCTGAAGTGCTGGGATAAAATTAGCCGACAAGGATTCGATGACGCGTTCAAGCGAAAGTGGGAATACTATTTGGCCTATTGCGAAGCCGGCTTCCTGGAGCGGCACGTCAACGTATGCCAGCTCATTTTAGGTAGAGCGGACGAAACAGCCTATTCTTACGAGTCGGCGCATCGTGAAGAAACTCTCTCGCCGCAGTTATTCAGATCTCTTACTGCTTTATGAAACCGCTGTTTCATTTCTTTGTATGAACCCAAAAAGAATTGGGATCCCGCCCATCGATGTTCAAGCAATCTCCAATTGCTTTGACGACTATCGAGCCTATCAACGAGAAACCAACAGCTTCTTTCCTTAGTTTCCCCGAGGAGCCTGAAAAACAGTATCCTTAATTTAAAATCCGTACATTCTTATGAATCCTATATCACTCGCCGAAAACGGCTTTCTGCCATACTGGTTGCTGCGTTTTGGAATACGTCAACGCGTTGGACAAAAATTAGTTATCGAGAAATCGAAATCTCCCGAGGAACGGGACCGTTTTGCTCGAAGTCTCGCATCAAGTCAGATTGCACAAGATACGGAGGCCGCAAACGAGCAGCACTACGAAGTACCTACTGCATTCTACAAACTCGCTCTGGGGCCACATCTTAAATACAGTTCCGCCTACTGGCCCGAAGGTTGTAAGTCGCTTGCCGAAGCTGAAGCGGCAGCTCTTAAATTGATTGAGGAACGCGTTGAATTGTCCGACGGACAATCCGTCCTCGATCTCGGGTGTGGTTGGGGGTCCTTTTCCCTCTGGGCGGCTCCTCGCCATCCGAGCTCAACTTTCCTCGCGGTATCGAATTCCCATACGCAAGCGACCTTTATTCGCGAAGAAGCCTCGCGGCGCGGAATTAAGAATCTGAAGGTTGTAACCTGCGACATCAACGAATTTGATCCGAAAGCGCAATTCGACCGAATCGTATCCGTTGAAATGCTCGAGCACGTGCGCAATTACGAGAGCCTCTTCGCTCGTATCGCTTCATGGATGCAGGATGATTGCAAAATGTTTGTCCACGTATTCTCTCACCGAAAATACGCCTATGCCTACGAGGCGGATAATCCCAGCGAGTGGATGGCGAGGCATTTTTTCACAGGAGGTATTATGCCCTCCCACGCTCTGCTTCCCAGTTTCGATACGCATCTCAAGCTTCAAGAGTCATGGCAGCTCGATGGCACGCACTATCAGAAAACATCCGACGCTTGGCTCGATAACATGAATCGCCATCAGGATGAAATTCATACCTTGTTCGAAAAGACCTACGGCGCGGAGAATGCCAATCGATGGATGTGGCGCTGGCGCCTTTTTTTTATCGCTTGCGCCGAATTGTTTGGATACAAAAACGGATCGGAGTGGGGTGTCTCTCATTACATCCTAGGCAAAAAGATTAACCCGTAGTGTTTTAATAGATGTTAATAATCATTAGCTTTCTCTTCATCCATTGGTACGCCAGTGTCTTTGCCCAAAGCTTTTTCTTGCACCGGTATATGGCTCATCGAATGTTTACGATGAGTGTTTTCTGGGAGAGATTTTTCTACCTGGGTACGTTTGTCACGCAGGGCTCGTCTTTTTTGCATCCCAAGTCCTACGCTCAGCTCCATCTCGAGCATCACAAACATAGCGACACGAAAGAGGATCCTCACTCGCCGCATTTTTTTAAGGATGTTGTTGCGATGATGGTTAGCACTGCTCGAGTCTACATGGAGTTCAAGGGCGGCAAACGGCGATCGAGTTCTCCCTACATCGAAGGACTGCCAACTTGGGGCGTTGTCGATCGGCTAGGTAATAATCATTTCGTTCGACTGATGTTTTGCGTTGCTTACACGTCAGTGTACGTGGCTTTCGCGCCGAGCCTGTGGTGGTACTTATTACTTCCCATTCATTTTCTGATGGGTCCGATTCATGGAGCTTTCGTGAATTGGTGCGGCCACAAATACGGATATCGAAATTACGCGATTAACGATCAATCGCGCAATACCTTCATTTGGGATGTGCTTTTCGTTGGAGAGACTTTCCAGAACAATCACCATAAATACCCTAACCGCCTCAATTTCGCTACACGTTGGTACGAGCTCGATCTCGCCTATCCGGTAATCTGGACATTGAGCAAAATGCGCGTTCTTACTCCCCGTTAATCGACATTCGATGCGACGATCTGCGATTCTTTATGCAATATGCTGTCTTACGTTCCTTGGAATCGCGAGCACTCGCTTGACGGATTTCGAACCCAATGCGCGAACGAGTTATAAGCATTTTGGACTTTTTCATGTATTCGACCTTACATTCTCTACGTACTCCATAAATCGGGAAAGCGATCCATTGGGCAATTTCCCAAAGTCATTGGAATTCACTTACTCGCGAAAGATTAGCCAAGAACAACTGATTCAAGCGGCTGAAAAAATTCTTCGCAATTTATACGAGGAAACGGTATTAGAAACAGTTTCTCTTAGAATGGAGGCGCTCAATGCGGCCTATCGTGAAGTCGGCTCGGGAGATTGCTATACGTTACGCTATTATCCCGAAAAAGGAACGACGCTGAGCCTGAATGACAAGGAACTCATCACGATTGACGGCGATGATTTTCAGGGAATTTATTTCTCGATCTGGCTCAGCCCTCAATCGCCTTTTAATCTGCGGCCCATTTAGGATTAGGTTGTCGATCCAGCAGTACTGATCGTTTGAAGCGAACGTCGTGAGTAAGTGCCATGGGCCACTGCCACGGGCTCGGAGTTGTTGTTTATTGGCGGCTGTCGCATCGAGCAGCGTTACTAAATGTTCGGACAATCTCTTACATATGCTAACGTTTATGAAATGCGTCCTCTGACAAAAAGGAGTGGCGGATTAACGTCGGCGTATCCGAGCTAGAGAGTTAGGGCGGGGGAAGGGTTGGTGAAAGACGTTTAATCCGACGAGACGAGAACGTGAACTTCGAAAGACTTGAGGAACCAAGGAGTGAAGGGTCCGCTCCAATAGACCGCGTAAGGTTCCCCAGCTAAAATGATTGAATCGTTTGATTCAACCCATTCCAGGAGCTTCGATTTGGCTTGGTCGTAGTTTGACTTGCTGTAGGAGCCTCGGGAGCCTATCGACGCTACTTTTCGTTTAGGGACATCGACCACGGTCACGCGATCATTTCCATTTGTCGCTTTCTCCTTTTGATCCTCGGCTACCCAGAAATACATTTTCCCTGGCGCGATTTGCACTTCGACAGGAGTTGTCATAGATATTCCGTTTTTTTGAATGTAGGAAAAGAGGGGTCTGAAAAGCTGATTGGATCCTTCGAAATAGTCTCCTTCGCTCTTCGATTCCAAAAGCCTCCCTGCCGGGAGTTCCTTGATTTCTATTGATCCTGATGGGGTCTTTTCAAATGCTTCGCTTGCCATTGTTGTGGTCATTAGGAAAGTTAGTCCGAACCCGAGGATTAGCACAGTAAAGGTGAGAGAGCGTTTCATGTAGTGGTTTTAGCGGGCGTTTAGTTAGTTGTTTAAAGGTGCCATCGGGTGGCGGAGTTGGAGTTAAAACAAAACTTTACAGAATTAGAGCGGGGTTGAAAGGATCTTCGATGTATGAATAATTTTTGAACAGTATTTTGGCCGTTCAATTAATGTTCAATAATTGTCAATTAGAGTAATTTAAGAAAAAGTAAGAGATGGTTTTATCTGCTCTGAAGTTTGATTGTTTGGTGGTCGGCGCTGGTCTTGGAGGAATCGCAGCGGCGAGGAAGCTAGTCGAAGCGGGAGTTTCGGTTTGCATTCTCGAAAAGAGCCGGGGGATAGGCGGTCGGCTGGCAACTAGACGATTAGATGGGGAGTCTTTTGACCACGGGGCCCAGTTTTTTACTACTCGCAAAAAGTCATTCGAAAAAGAGGTTGAGCAATGGATCGCAAACGGTATCGCTCAGAGTTGGTTCGAAGAGTCTGGTCACGTCCGGTACCGTGGAGTGGGAGCGATGAATTCAATGGCCAAGCAGCTTGCGGCAGGGCTCGACGTGAGGCGTGAGCAGAAGGTGGATTCAATTAGATTTGCAAACGGCGTGTGGACGGTTCGCTCGGAGAAGGATTCGTTCGAATGCGAGCGACTGCTTCTAGCGACCCCGGCACCGCAAGCAGTAGCTCTTCTTGAGTCGGGCGAAGAAACGTTTGGTGCTGACTTTCTCGATACCCTTAAGACAATCGAGTACGAAAAGTGCATCTCGTTGATGTTACTTCTCGAGTCCGAACTAAATCTCTCGGATTCGGGATTGATCAAAGGCGAGCCAGGGGAGCCTATTGCGACCATAACGGAGACATCGATCAAGGGTACTACAGGGCGTCCTGGTATTGTGATTCAATCGGGATCGGAGTTTGCGGAAAAATATTTTGGAGAGCCTGCTGATTCGATCTCCACTGCATTGTTGGGTGCTTTGCCTTTTCAAGATAAGTTAAAGGTAGTGGACATGTCCCTACAAAAGTGGCGCTTTGCCAAGCGAAAGGAACATGGACTGAGCGCGGCGTTTTTAAAAAGCGAGAATGAGCCCCTGTGGCATGCGGGGGACGGTTACGTTGCCGCTAGAGTTGAAGGGGCTTATCTTTCGGGTATCAAGGTTGCGAATTCGATTATCGAAAGTTTTAGGAAAGCGGGTGAGTTAGCCTAGAATTCGGATTGTTAAGTGATTGATTGGGGGGTGGCAGTTAAGTTTAGGCGTTTGAACTTTGGAGTTGGCTACCAAGAGTGATTTTTCGATAAAAGCGGTTGTTCTTGCACGCATTTAAACTCTCTTGGCGTAAATCGTTGCTGGTATACGTCTTCAGTAGTTTAAGAGCCTAGGACAAGGCGCTTTGTTGATTTTAGACTGTTTTTGTTGATTCATTTAGGTCCTAAGGTGAAATCCCCAATCAACCATTTCGTCATCGAGATAAAATGTAAGATAGACGATAACCACCTGCAAGGGAGCGTCATAGCTAAAAGCACATAGACTCTAAGAAATCCTGTTAAAATAGAATTAATTTTTTTATTGCATTTTTTTAGGAAGGCTATTTTGGTCCATCTACACAAGCTAAGCCAGTATACCCTCTCCCCCCCTATGGCAGGCTCAAATAAGAGCCAGGCCTAAATTAAACCTCATAAAATATGCAAGTAGTAGACAGTATAATCGGTTTCCTGAAAAAAGTAACTGAACTCGGAGTAGCGTTCTTAGCGTTAGCAGTAGTTCTCCAAGTTGTATTTGGCACGGATGTCGCATTCTTGAAGGTAGATGTAGTTGGCAACTTAACTTCGGTTATCCAAAGTTTGGGTGATGGAGGATTGGTTGGTTTGATAGCCGCTGCTATTCTCTACAGTGTGTTGACCAAGAAGTCTTAAACTTTTAGGCGTCACTGAGAAATTCTCAGTGGCGCTTTCCCTTTTGGGGTATTTCGGTGGAAGTGAAAACCGAATTTATAGTGGGTTCGGGCGATTCAACTATTCGATCCGTCAATCAGGTTGATCGCGGTATGAAATTATTCAACCAAGACGTTTCCCACTAGCAATTTTAGATCAGTTGTGTTTATATTTTTATGTTGACGACTGAAGGTCGTATCCCAGCGAAAATTCATTTGCCAGATACGTATTTGGAGAGGCATGGCCTTTCTGCTTTTCCCGGCTCATCCGCAAGGGATAGATTATTACCTCGGGCAACTGCATCTACTGGATCTAGAAATTGCAAATTTCCTTGGCCAGTTTCGAAGAAGAAGATCTGCTTGAATCTACGATCATCGTATTCGTGATCGACAATGGAGGGTAGCTCGTGGCTTATGCCAACAATGCCCCTTCGAATGGAGGGAATACTCCTTGCTGGAAAGAGGTCTAAGAGTATCTATGGTGTTTTCGCTTTCCGGAGAAAAAAGTGCTAGCGGGCGAATGGGACGTACTAGTCAGTCTTTTGGACGTTTATCCGACTATTTGTGGGTTGGTAGGAATCGAAGCATTCGGCGATCTAGATCGGGTCGATCTGTCTGGTCGACTAGCCGAATGACTTCATGCGAGCGATGAACGGTCGTTGTATTTGGATACTGAACACCAGCAAGCAGTTCGTCTAGGAAAGTAGCCTCATGACGCGTTGATTTTGGTTCATTATGGATTTTCGGCTCGGAGAGACGACTTACATTTGGCTTTTGTAGGATGGGGAGCTTGCACGTCAGGGGCACGTTGTGTTTTTGTCTCATCTGAATTTGCTTTCACAGTACCTTAAGGAATGCAGACTGCCTGAGTTTGACTCAGTTTTAATATGAAATTAAAACGACCCCTTCTTCTATGCCTCGTGTTTGTCTCTGTCTTCCGGAGCAATGGCGAGGATGCCGATTCTCTACTACTCATCAGCGGCGTCTATCCGCACCTGACGACTTATGCTGACAACGGAAATTTGGGTAATCGACTCAATGAGTGCGGAATCGGAGCGGTCGTGCCCTGGGCTGGGAAATTGTGGTTGGTGAATTACGCGGCCCATGAACCGTTTGGAAGCGATCACAAATTGTATTCTATCGGTGAAGACTTGAAGCAAACGATTCACCTGGAAAGCGTGGGCGGTACGCCTGCAGGTCGAATGATTCACAAAGAGTCGAATCAACTTTTGATGGCTCATTACGTCATTGATCAAGCTGGGAAGGTGAGGGCGGTTTCGCCGGATATCATGCCGGGAAGAATAACTGCCTTCACTCGTCACCTAAAAAATCCGGAGAATTGGGTCTATGTGGTTGATATGGAGGGTATGATCTATGAGCTGAACGTGTACAGTCTGGAAGTACGAAAGCTCTTTCACAAACCAATGCCTGGGTGGCACGCGAAGGGGGCTTATGTCGCCCAAGGGAAATTGATAGTGGCCAATAATGGCGAGCACGTGGGAGGTTCTTTCCGAGCAGGAGTTTCAGATGAGGAAGCCAAGGCGATCTTGGCGCGTATTAAGGCTAAGAGTGAAGATGAACGAGGCTCTCTGTCGTCATGGGATGGCGAATACTGGAAAGTGCTCGAGCGCAAACAGTATACCGACGTGATGGGTCCCGGAGGTTTGCGTGGGAATTCGAATGATACCGATCAGGTCTGGTCGATTGGTTGGGATGATCGTGCGCTTAGGCTTAAGGTAATGGACGATGGGCAGTGGTCGACCTACCTGCTGCCTAAGGCTTCATTTAACAACGATGCCATTCATGGCTGGTATACGGAGTGGCCGCGTATTCGCGAGCTGAGCGGCGGTAAGTGGATGATGGATATGCACGGTATGTTCTTTGACTTTCCGCCGACCTTTTCTGCAAGCAATTCGGCGGGCCTGTCTCCGATTGGCAGTCACCTGCGCTACGTTCCCGATTTTTGCGATTGGAATGGTCGATTGGTACTCGCTACGGATGAAACCTCGATTCAGGGAAACCCACGAGCGGGGCAGCCGCAAAGCAATCTATGGTTCGGTACACGAAAGGATCTTAAGCATTGGGGCCCGGGTTCCGGCTACGGCGGTCCGTGGATTAACGAGCCGGTCGCTGGTAACGTCCCTAGCCTGCCGTTTCTGGTAAATGGATTCAAAGAGCGAACGCTTCACTTGGTCGTTCACGATCAGAAGAATGTGACGATTACCATTGAAGTGGATTATAAGGGAACTGGGAAATGGGAGAAGTATAAGGAAGTATCCGTTTCCGGATACGTTCCGATTGTGCTTCCGGAATCGTTCCAAGCGCAGTGGGTTCGCCTACGCCCTAGTCGCGCATGTATCGCTTCTGGCTATTTTCATCAATCCGATGCGAATTATCGCTCCTCTGGCGAAGGTCGGAAATTGTTTTCGGGTTTAGCGGACCTGGGAGAAAAGGTGGTTAGTGGTTCCTCTCTGTATGCACTGAGAGAGTCCCGAAATCTGGCGGTTAGTGACTTAAAGGGGGTTACAAGCGAATTCAGTAAAGAGAAATTTACGTTTGTCAGTGGTGAAGACCTGGGCCTCGAGGTGAAAGAGCATCTTAGCATGAAGCCGAAGTTCTACGTGGACGAAGCTTCCGTCGTTGTTGAGTCGCATGGAGAGCGTCTGCGACTGCCGAAAGGGGATGCCGCCTATGATCAGCCGTTCTCGTTTGGCTGGCCTCGTTCTTATCGTGAAATCGAGTCGGAACGAGAGTTGGCCAATATCCACGGTACCTTTTACGAGTTACCGCTGGTAGTAAATGACAAACCTCCCTTGTTCCAGAAATTACGCCCAGTGAGTAGTCATCGAAAGCAAATCGGCGATTTCGCATCGTGGAATGGAATGCTTGTCATGACCGGTGTGGGCGCAAAGGAAAAGGAAAGTTTGCATGTCTATCGAAGCGAAGACGGAAAGGAAGCCCTCTGGTTTGGTGGAATCGATGACCTTTGGAAGTTAGGCAAGCCGGTAGGCGTCGGTGGTCCATGGAAAAATACGAGAGTCAAGGCAGGCGAAGCTTCCGATCCGTATTTGATGACAGGATACGATAAGAAGAGCCTCGTCCTGTCTGTAGACGAACCGACAGAAGTAACGCTAGAGATCAATTTCGACCATCACGGATACCATGTGTACCGCACCTGGAAAGTGACTCCTGGAAAAGCGGTTAGATTTGAATTCCCCAAGGCTTTTAGCGCCCACTGGGCCCGCTTAGTGGCGATTGGCGATTGCGTGGCATCGGCTGTGTTTACTTACGAGTAGGGGGGCGAAAAAGCTCTTCGACCGGATCATCACAAAGATCAAGCACTGACCCTTTTGGAATTCTGCAGCTGCAGTAAATTTGTGGTATAAGGATAGTCGTTGGGATGAGGAAATTGGCGAAGCTGGCGAGACTAATTATGACGGAATACTGGTCAACCCCATGACAGGGGCGCTGCACGGAGATATACTGGAAAAAATGGCCGAGGTCGCTTTCAAACAGCATTGGATGGTTTTCCTGTCCCTGAGCTTCGTCAATACCGGGCTAATTTCATCACCAATTATACCTTCAGCGATGATACTCCTAGCTTCCTGAAAGGGTTTAGCGTCGGTGGAGCCATTCGCTGGGAAGACAAAATGGCTGCAGGCTATGGATTGAAGGAAGATGACCTGCTAGGATGGAAGCAAGACCTCGACAATATATATTACGCTCCGGCAGTTCCTGGGAATTTGTTAGATCAGCCGCTCGTTACGGTTATAAACCCAGAGTTGCCAATGCTATACGCATACTTCTCGAATTGGAGAAACCATAGGGGGCACTTTTGTGGAAAGAGATACCTATGTCATGTTTGAGGTTAATAATAATGCCTGCCTAATGCGATAGAAAATGTTGGGGGGATTTGGATCTCGTAGATCGGCAAGATATGATAAACTGTTGAAAACACTAGAAATATGAAGCGAAACCAAACACAGAATTTTTTCCCCAAACTTTCGTTCTTAGCGTCTCTTTTTGCCTTGTCGGTCGCGAGTGCGGCGAATGAACGTCCTAATATTCTATGGATTTTCGCCGATGATGCCTCTCGGCATATTGGGCCTTATGGCGAGACGGTCATCGCCACCCCCAATCTGGATGCATTGGCGGCTCAAGGAGTGACCTTCGATTCTGCATTCGTGACGGCGCCCGTTTGCTCGGCTAGTCGTTCGGCCATGATTACGGGCATGTATCAGTGGAGTATTGGCGTTCACAACCATCGCAGCCAGACCGATTCCGGAAAGGGGATGGGAAGCGACCTTTATCTGGAGAGCTATCGCTTGCCGACGAGAATGGTACCAGAGCTTTTTAAGAAGGCGGGCTATTACGTCGCTTTGAATTCCGGGGTCAGCCCTGAATCGAGACGCGGCAAGACGGACTACAATTTCGTCTGGAAGCACTTTGAATACGATAGCAATCACTGGATGGGTTGTCCTGAAGACAAGCCCTTCTTCGCTCAGTTGCAGCTCAAGGGCGGTAAAAATCGAGGTGATAACAGCGGCAGCGTCGATCCTGAGAAAATGGTCCTCCCGCCGTATTATCCACAGGACCCTGTTTTGAAAGAGGATTGGGCTCAGTATTTGAATTCTTGGCTGAAGGTGGATCGAGAAGTCGGGGAAGCGGTAAAGCAGTTAAAAGATGCAGGACGCTTGGAGGATACCGTTATCTTTTTCATGACGGACCATGGGGTCAGCCACTTGCGTGGAAAACAATTTCTCTATGACGAGGGTATTCGGGTTCCTTTGATCGTTCGTCTTCCCAATGGGAATTTGGGGGGAACCCGGCGAGATGATTTTGTTAGCCAGATCGATGTTAGCGCGGCCAGCCTTGGGCTTGCGGGGATTGATATTCCGAAATACATTCAGGGAAAAAACATCATGGCTGAGGATTACCAGCCTCGGAAAGTCATGTTCGCGGCTCGAGATCGTTGCGATGAAACAGTCGAGATTGGCCGAAGCGTTAGCACCCCACGTTTCAAGTATATCCGGAACTTTCTCTCCTACCTTCCCCATGCCCAACCAAACCAGTACAAGGACGGGAAGACCATCATGAAGACAATGCGCGGTTTACATAATGCAGGTAAACTGAACGAACTCCAGGCTCGCGTTTTTAATCCTACTCGTCCCGTGCAGGAGCTTTACGACCTCAAGAAGGATCCTAACGAAACCGTCAATTTGGCGGAGAACCCCAAATACCAAAAGGCTCTCACGTCGCTTCGCGAGCGACTGTATGCTCATATGGAGCGAAGCCGAGATCTGGGGCTGATTCCCGAGCCGATTCTCGAGGACCTGGGTAAACGCTACGGCAGTAAATACAAGGTCTTGAGACAGCCGAAAAATAAGACGATGGTTCGTGATCTGATCGCCATTATCGAGGCGGGAGAACGCAATGATATCGCGGCCCTGCGTATGGGTTTGAAAGACGAAAATTCAGCGGTTCGCTATTGGGCTGCTACCTGGCTTGGCGTTCAAAAGAATGTCGAGTCCAGCAAAGCGTTGATCCAGGCGACTAAGGACTCTGATCCGGCTGTTCGCGTTGCTTCGGCACTAGCGTTGGCTCGGTTGGGAAAAGCGGAAAAAGGGATCGACGTCATTTTAGAGACCATCGAAGACGACAACTGGTTGGCTGGAATGTACGCTATCCGAGCTTTGGAATGGTCTGGAGTTCGAACTCCTGATGCGCAAGTTGCAGTGGAGCTAGCAGTTGACAGTCCTTACGAATTCACGCGACGTATTGCGAGGCGACTCTCAAGTGAGTAGTCCCAGCATGGGACTATTTCTTTTTCGCTGATGTCTTGGCGCCGGTTTTTTTGGCCCATTCGTACCAGGATGTAGTGAGTTGCTTGAGGCGTTCTGGGTGAGTCTCGGCGAGGTTGTTGGTCTCGGTTCGATCGATCGAGAGATCGAAGAGCTCCCATTCATTCGTAATCTTGTCCCAGACGGCTTTGGTGTCGCCTTCGCGGTAGGCTTTGTTGCCGGACCATTCCCAGGCGTAATAGTCGTGCCCATGGCGTTCATTGCCTTCGAATATTGGCATGAGCGACTTTCCTTCTAGAGACAGGATCTTTTCGCCGTTGTGTTTTTTTGGATACGTAGCTTTTCCGATGTCTATAAATGTGGCCATGAAGTCGATGATGTGACCAGGCGTTTCGGTGAGCGTGTCGGCTTCGATTTTGCCGGGCCACCAGGCGATCATTGGCGTGTTGGCTCCGCCTTCTTGGAGCCAGCTTTTGTGGCGGCGGAAAGGCGCGTTTTGAGCCCAACCCCAAGCAGGGCCGAGAGCGACGTAGTCATCGACGGGTCCAGGGTTGCGGAGGGCGGGGTCGCGTCCGCCTGGCTCTTCGGCGCAACCGCCGTTGTCGGAGAGGAAGCAGATGAGTGTGTTGTCGTAGACCTTTAGGTCTTTGAGGGTTTGGAGGAGTCGGCCGATGTTCTGGTCGACGCAATCCACCATGGCGGCGTAGACGGCCATGCGGTGGTCTTCGAAATCGTGGTCGGCAGTTTCCCAATCATAGGAATCGGAATCGGTGCCGGAGAGCCGGTAGCGCTCGGGGTCGATCAGGCCCATTTCGACCTGACGCTCGTAGCGTTGTTTTCGCATCACCTCCCAGCCCATTTTGTATTTGCCGCGGTATTTGGCGATGTCTTCAGGCTTGGCGTGTAGTGGGTAATGAGGAGCGTTGTAGGTTACGTGGTGGATGAAGGGGCGATCGCGGTCTTCTTTTACGGAATTTGAAATGGTTTCGATCGCGTGGTCGGTGAAGGCATCCGTCGCGTAGTAGTCCTTGGGGAAGGAGTGAATGTATTGGTCGTTGTGTCCGAAGGTGCGCTTTCGGCCGCCTTTGTAGTCGGGGTCGGGTTGAACGGGGTTGAAGAAATTGGATGCCCCGTCGAGGAGGCCGTAGTATTCTTGGAACCCGCGCTTGTAGGGATGGGTGGTTTCGGAGTGGCCCAGATGCCATTTGCCGGAAAGGCCGGTTGCGTAGCCCGCCTTTTGCATTACCTCGCCGAAAGTGACCATGTTGGTTTTGAGAAGATCGCCTTCGCGCCGTGGCCAGAGTCCGGTGAGGATCGAAGCCCGAGTTGTGGTACACTTTGCGTTGTTATAGAACTGGGTAAAGCGCATGCCCTCTGCCGCGAGCTGGTCGATATGCGGGGTATCGATTTCACTGCCATAGCAGCCGATGTCACTCCAGCCCATGTCGTCTACCATGATGAGGAGAATGTTGGGGCGTTCGGCGATGCTATTTAAAGGGAACGTTGAGAGCGTAAATAGGGCTATTCGTAGAAGACGGTGCATGGAGATAAAGTTTGAGAGTCTTGGATTTGTAAACGAATCCAACACGTGTGTGTTTTTGTGGATTATGAGGGTTAGTGGGAATGGTTTTGGAAATCCAGAAAAATCCAATCGGTGGGATAAAATCTTATGAATGTGTGTTCGCTTTGGTTGAGAGCGTTTCACTGTCGGACTTAGGTTTATTTACGACTTAATGTGGGACGTGTTTGGTCGGAAGAACCTAATCGTTTCATTATCTGTATTCGCGTTGATTCTTTGTGATTTTACTGCCAGGCTGCGTATGCTTTACAATTAAATCCATTGGTTCCCCTATGAAAAAACGTGTTCTATTATTCTGTCTTTCGACCTTGCTGGTCGCTGGTTTCTCTCAATCGAATGCGGCCGAAGTTCCTGACGGTGTTTGGGTTCGCGATGGCTACGAGTTGACGGTCGTCGAGGACACGATCAAAAAACCTCGATTCATGGCATTCGATAAGGAAGGCGTTTTGTATGTCAGTGTCATCAGCGAAGGTAAGATTCTCGCCTGTCGGGATAATGACGGTGACGGGAGCTATGAATCCGTAACGCCTTTCATCGAAGGCAAGGGGGGCAAAAGCAAGCTGCAGGGGGTTCAGGTTCACAATGGCTGGTTGTATTTCGCCCAGCTAAACGCCATTTCCCGAGCCAAGGATACCAACGGTGATGGCAAGGCTGACAAGATTGAAGAAGTTCTGGGGGCAGATGATCTCCCTACCGGTGAAGAAACCGGTCATCGCTGGCGTGCCTTATTGATTCACAAGGGACGGATTTACACGCATGTGGGTGATCAGACCAATGCGACGGATGAACCGATCGAGGCTTCCGAGCGAAAAAAGATCTGGTCCTTCGCATTGAATGGTTCGGACAAAAAACTCTTTGCATCGGGTATTCGCAATTCCGAGAAATTGGTGATTCGTCCGGGAACTGACGAGATCTGGGGAGTAGACCACGATGTCGACATGATGGGATGGGCGATGGAAGGAATAAGCAGCAAAAAAGAGGCGGAAGGCCAACCGATAACTGACCATAACCCGCCCGCCGAATTGAACCATTATCAGGAAGGGAAGTTCTACGGTCATCCTTGGATTGTAGGAAAAATGATGCCCAATTTGATGTTCATCGACCATCCGGATTTGATGAAGTATGCTCGGATGACCACCATTCCCGAATGGACCATGGCAGCTCATTGTTCGGCCAACTCGTTGATTTTCTATAGGGGCAATAAAATCCCGAAAGGACACGGGGATGCGTTCGTAGCGCAAAAAGGAGGGTGGAACGCTACCCAGAAGGTTGGCTACAGCCTATCTCGTATTTTGTTTGAAGACGGTCACCCTTACGGAGAGCAAAAGATGGTGAATTTCCTGAAAGAAGACGGAGAGGTTCTCGGTCGTCCGACCGACTGCGTTCAGGCTCCAGACGGATCTATTCTCTTTAGCGATGATAGCGGAAATAGGGTTTATCGTTTGAAATTTGTTGGGAAAAAGAAGTGATTTTTGGAAGTGATGAGGGCGAAGAGGGTTGTCGCCTCCTCCTTAGCGTAAAGCTTCGGCGGGACGCGGTCGGCGAGACGATTTACATTTGAATCTCGTAGGATCGGGCAGTCTACCATTCGGTGGACGAGGTTTTACGTCCCGCCTGTTTGGTTTGATCCCTTGTGGCGTTTGAGAATAGTCAACCATTGACCGAATCGAAACTTCTATATTAGAGGCGACGAGGTAGGGTCCCTGCCTCGAATGCCTCAGCCTGCGAATCGAAATAACGAGATCAAAATCGTATGGGCGAAAAACGCTTTATTATGAAACCAATCGTTCTTGTTTTTGCGATGCTGACCTCGGTAGCAGTGCTTTGCTCGGCTGATACCTCCTCGGGACGACCGAATATTCTTTGGATCGTTGTCGACGACATGTCGGCGAATTTTTCCTGTTATGGCGAGAAAACGATAGAGACGCCGCATGTCGACCGATTGGCGGCGGAAGGCGTTCGCTTTTCGCGAGCTTATGCGACATCGCCGGTATGTTCGACTTTTCGCTCGGCGATGATTACAGGGATGTACCAGACATCCATCGGCGTTCATCATCATCGCAGTGGCCGTGGCGAGTACAGCATCCAACTTCCGGATGGCGTGCGTCCCGTGCCGGAATATTTCCAGGAAGCGGGCTATTGGACGTGCATCGGTAGTGGGTTGCCAGGGTTCGATCTCAAAGGAAATCCTACCGAACGTGATCGCTTGGGCAAGACCGACTACAATTTCGATTGGGATAAGGATATGTATGACAGCCATGACTGGGCGGGTCGAGCTGAGGGCCAGCCCTTTTTTATGCAAGTCCAGCTTAATGGCGGTAAGATTCGCGGCGCGTCGGAGGCGCACTACGAAGCGATCGAGAAACGCATGCTTGCAGAGTTTGGCTCGGCGACGGAGCCGCAAAGCGTCGAACTGCCACCGTATTATCCGCGGGATTCCGTAATGCTGAGGGATTGGTCAACCTACCTCGATAGCGTCAAGATCACGGACCGGCATGTCGGTCGGGTTATTGCGCGCTTGACCAAGGAGGGGCTCTTGGAAAATACGCTCGTGATCTTTTTCACCGACCACGGTATCAGTCATGCTCGCGGCAAGCAATTCATCTATGATGAGGGCTCTCGTATTCCGTTAGTCATTAGCGGTCCCGGTATCGGCGAAAGCGAAACGAGGACCGACCTGGTAGAACACATAGATGTGGCAGCCTTGTCCTTGGCTGCGGCCTGTATTGATATTTCGGAGAGAATGGAAGGGCGGGATATTCTCGCTCCGAACTACCGGCCGAAAGAGGCCGTTTTCGCAGCCCGCGATCGTTGTGGCGAAGCGGCGGATCGTATCCGGTCAGTACGTACGGATGATTATCTCTATATTAAAAACTTCTATCCGGAGCGTCCGTTTCTTATGCCGAGCGAGTACAAGGATAATAAGCTCATTCTAAAGCGGTTGCGGCAGTTGCGAAGCGAAGGTAAGATTGGCCCCTTGACCGAAAAGCTACTCTTTTCTCCGACTAGGCCGCCTGAAGAGCTCTATCTCTACAAGGAGGATCGATGGCAAATTCGAAACCTCGCTGAAAACCCTAAGCACCTGGCGGCACTCGAACAGCATCGGTCACGCTTGGATCGGTGGATCGAGGAGACGGGCGACCAGGGGCCTGAGACGCTTGAGGTGTACATCTTGGAGACTGAGGATCAAATGAAGTCCACGCGAAACGTAGAGTCGCGCGAGCGATACCGGGAGAGTTCAGAGCTCTACCTGCGCTGGATGCGAGAAGGGAAGTGAAACGAACACCACAGGCCCAATCGATAATAATAAGGGTGCAATAATCGTGAATGCCCGTCCGGAGGCCGAGCTCCACCTGCGCGAATTGAAGATGATGTGGAAAGTGGCCTCATGACGCGTTGATTTCGGTTCATTATGGATTGTCGGCTCGGCGAGACGGCCTACATTTGGCTTTTGTAGGATGGGGTGCTGACACGTCAGGGGCACGATGTATTTTTGTCTCATCTGAATTTGCTTCACTATACAGTCAACTATTGACTGGGAAAGCCTTGGAAGCTCTTGGGTTCTTATGTTGTGTTGGGGCTGAGTGCCCTGAAACGATGAAATGTAATTGGAACCTTCTTTGCTTTCCGGCAGTTCTCGCAGCTTGGTCTTCGCTGTCGATCGCTGAGGGAGGGGTGCGTTTGGATGCGGCTTCTCAGGAAACGTTGACGGCTCCGGTCCTCTCTAAAGGGAAGCCGGCTGCGGGCAAGTTCGTTACGTTGACTGCTCAGGAGTATGTCGGTACTGAGGTTTTTCATACGTTGTATCTACCCGGAAATTGGAAAAAGGGAGGGGAGCGACTGCCTATTATTTTTGAATACACGGGCAACTATTTTCCGAAATCCGGTTCGACGGGCGAAGTCGAGGGGGCCGGTTTGGGTTATGGTCTTTCCGGCGGACAGTATATTTGGGTGTCGCTTCCGTATATCAGCGAAGGTGGCCGTGACAACCAAGTGACCTGGTGGGGGGATGAGGCGGCGACGATCGCTTACGCCAAAGTCAACGTTCCGCGAATCATCGAAGAATATGGGGCGAATCCGAATGCCGTTTTTCTGTGTGGTTTTTCGAGAGGAGCGATAGGGGTGAATTACCTCGGTTTGCATGACGATGAGGTTGCTAAACTCTGGACGGCATTTATCACTCACGATCACTTTGACGGAATTAAGGAGTGGGGAGGTACTTCGTGGGGCAAACCCTTGGAAATCTATCGCACTGGAGCTATTGAGCGACTGAAACGCTTGGGTGGGCGTCCTTATCTGGTCTGTCAAAACGGCGACAAATATGGGACGGAGGCGTTCGTCAAATCCGTTCTGAAATCGGTAGATAACTTTACGTTTAACAATTTCAGCACGCTTGAGATCTTCGGTTCGTTTCCTCATCCGCTGGCCAAAGCGGCCCACACGGACTTCTGGGCGTATTTGCCGAGCGATTACCGTGAATTAACCTGGAATTGGATGAATGCCGTTCTCGATCTATCTGAATAGGTAGTATTTCGTTTAAGACCTCGAAACTTGTCGCAGGGCTTCGTTTTTGACTTTTGGTAGCGGCCGATCTCCGAGCGGCCATTATGAACGATGCTATCGTTCAGAAACTTTGACAAAATGACCGCTCGGAGATCGGTCGCGACCTTTAAAATACCTCGGGGTTCTTGACTCGGCGTAGTTCGAAGAACGAAGACGGTTTACCCCGGGGATGCTTTATTGAATGTCAAAGGTTCGAGCTTCTTTTCCCCTTTCGGAAGATTGGAACTCCGATTAGGAGCAGTCCTGCGGCAAATACGAATACGATCAATTTGTCGGTTGATGCGAATAGGGTTATGAGTGTCATAAAACAGGCGATGGCGATTATAAATCCGCCAATTAGAGTGTAGTTGCTATAGTCGGTTGGCAGTGATCCGGTGAACCGCGTGTTCATCGACATGCCGTGTTCTTTTCTGAAGGCCTCAACCGCAAGCCAACCTTTGTCCGTAGTGTCTTTAGTTCTCCCTCGGATTTCGAGGATTGATAGCGTGATGAATGGAATGAGCAGTCCGCTCACTTGCTCGGATAGGTTTTTATTGGCGTCTACCCATTGAGCTATTTGAGCAACGAACCCCTGCGAGTCGATTGAGCCCGGTAAAACGTATTTGAGAATGAATGACGCGGAGAAGCTGATCGCGATTACGATCCAAAAAGCGGATAGGGAAATACGTCTCGACAAGAGACTCCAAACGACAGGCATAATCATGGGTCCTACGAGTAAGCTCACACCTGACAATACGAGCCGTTCCACTCCTCCAAGTTTAGGGATCAGCAGGCAGAGGCCGATAATGGCGATGCCGAGTAGTGACGTGAAAATACGTCCCACTCTAACGAGATCTTTTTGCGAAGCGTTTTGTTTGATGCGTTTGTAGGTTTCGGTAATCGCCCCTGAAAATACATTGATTTCCGAGTCGGCCATTGATGCGGTCGCGGAAAACATAGCGGCAAGCATCACTCCCGATAGTCCGACGGGCAATACTGAGCTAACGGCTAGAATATACGCCTGACCTTGGGCCGCGTCGGAGTTTATTCCCGCATACAATAGGGGAGGAAGCATCCAGAAAATCGGAGTTATTAGGTACACGGTTCCGAAAAGGAGATTGGCTTTCTTGGCATCGTTTGGCGTTCGGACGCACAGTGAACGCTGCACGAATGCCCACTCGCCTCCGATCTTAAGCGAAATCAGAGTTGTCCACCCTGCCAAAAAGAGAAATGGATAGTCGACTGTCGTCCAATTGAAATGTTCGGTCGGAAGAGAGCCTAGCGCTGCACTGATTCCTCCCATGTGGGAAAAGAGAAGCGGGACCGTGATCGAAGTGACCGCTATGAGGACGATGAATTGAAGAATGTCCGTTAGCAGCACCGCCCATAGTCCACCCAAAACAGTGTATCCTACTACGACGATACCAACGATAATGACTCCCCATTGTACGGATAGCTTTCCGTTGCCGTCGGAGAATAAGCTGCCAATGGGGATCTCGATGAGCGCGGTGAGCAATACCGCCATTGCATAAATAGATACCGAGACGCCTATGATGCGGGAAAGTAGATTGAGCCAAGTAAACGCGTCAGTAGCTGTGTTTCCAAATCGGATACGAACGAACTCGCCCGCGGATGATACGCCTAAGGCCCGCCATCTGGCTGAGATGAAATATCCGGTTATAAGCGCTGCTAGACCGTGAGTCATACAAATGGATACAGCTACGAATCCGTACTTAAACGCGATGCCACCCCAAATGACAAATGTACCCGAAGAGAACATGGTCATATAAGCGGAAATGCCAGACATCCACCAGGGCACTTCGTTGCTGGCAGTGAACAGGTCGTCGGCCGAATTGACTCGCTTAGAGACTTTGTAGCCCATCCACAGCAGGGCGAGCAAGTAGGCGACAATGACGACAATGTCTAAGGTAGATAACATGGAGGTATGTCAGAGTGCAGTCTGTTCGGAGTTCTTCCGGTTCTCCTCTATCATGGCCGAGAATGTGTGGCTAGGTTGGTAACCCAGCGCGGATTTTATTTTTGCATTGCTGGTCCTGTAATGGACAGCCGGGCCTGGCATGTAGGCTTTAACCAATGGTAGACCCGCAATTTCTGCCATCTTAGGTAATGCCTCTTCGAATCGTACAACGTCATCGGGCTCTAGGTTGAAAATCTCATTGGCGGCATTGGGGTGTTGCATTGCTAGAGCGACTCCCGAGAGAATATCTCGAATGTCGGCGATGTGCATCATATAGGGTTTTTGGTCTTCTCCGCATTGGAGAATCATCTTGGGGGAGCCGTCGCCTCGGAGCGATTTCAAGTATTCCGCTACCTGGGTATTGCCGAATTGTTCCATTTGACGGATCTTGGAATCTAGGAAAAAACGAGGTCCGGAAAAGAAGCTCTCAGGATCTAGAATTTCCGATGCGGCTTGGGTATGCGGGAAGCGCAGGATGACGGTTTCCAGGCCTTGCGTCTGATAGAATTGTACGAGTTCTTCGCCTATCTTTTTTGTTAATCCATAGAACGAAGTTGGATTGAGCGAGTGATCCTCCGTTACCGGAAGCGTCTTCGCTTTGACTTCAGGGTATACCTCGCCGGAGGAAGCGAATACGAAGCGTTTCACGCCGACCGCGCTTGCCGCTTCGAGAATCAATTGAGTCGCATTGACATTGGCTTCGAACATGGCCGCATTGTCCTTTGGATTCCAGGACATCATCGAACCCAGATGCAGAACAAAATCTGCACCTTCGAACGATTTGACGAGTTCGTCTTTTCGCCGAATTTGCGATTGGACATGCACGTAGTTCGGGTGCCTTGTGCGTGCTGGAGCCAAGTCCAATCCAACTACGTGGAAGCCGTCATTCAGCAACTGCTCGCCAAGTCGGCTACCAATGCGTCCGGAGGCTCCGGTTAAAAGGACTTTTTTCATGATTCGATTGCGGTATAGGGCTCGGGCTTAGAGGGGCTGATCTTACTTTAAGAGTGCTATCTTCGGTCCCTTGATCAAGAGACGCTACGGTTTACAGTTGACTGTGGATCAAGGCTTGTCGAATTGGGGGTCAACTATTGACCGATAAACTAAAAAGAAAGCGATGACTTGGCAGATCCTATGTTCATGTTGTATTTAGTTTCATCGCAATAGGTATTGGAATGGCATTCGCGGATCCTACCTGTCCTTCGAGCCTCTCTGGCATCAAAACACTATTTTATGAAAGCTATTCTAATTTTGTTTGTAGCGCTAGCGATTACCTCGCGTACAGGTCTTGCCGCCACGAGCGCCGATTCTGCAGATTCAGGAAAACCCAATGTCGTGATCATTCTCGCGGATGATTTGGGTATTGGCGATGTATCGTCGTTCAACGAGAACTCCGCTTGGGAGACGCCCAATATCGATAAATTGGCAGCCAGAGGGAGGTCGTTTACGGATGCCCACACGAGTGCGGCATTGTGTACGCCGACCCGGTATGGAATATTGACCGGACGGTACAGTTGGCGAACGACGCTGAAAAAGAGCGGTTATGACGGCTACTCTAATCCGCTTATTGATAATGATCGTTTCACGATTGCCGAATTGTTTCGAGATCATGGATACAATACTTCTTTAATCGGGAAATGGCACCTCGGATTGAGTTGGCAATTCCAAGGCAAGAAGGAGGTGCGGTTCGATGATAAGACGCGGCGCGTGATCGATTTCAGCAAGCCTATTTCCAATGGCCCCGAAGAGCATGGATTCATGTATTCCTATGGCACGATGGCATCGCTGTCTTCTCCTCCATTCGTGTATGTCGAAAACAGTCAGCCAACATCGATCCCCGAAGAGACATCGGTTAATTACGATGAGAAAGCCTTTTGGAGAAAAGGCCCCTTGGGTAAGGATTTTAAACATGCGAATACGTTACCTAATCTTGCGAATCGATCGGCTGAGTATATCAAGGATCAAGCGGGAAGTAACAAGCCGTTCTTCCTTTATTGCGCCTTGACGGCTCCTCATGCGCCGATCATTCCTACGACGGAATTTATCGGGAAGAGCAATACCAGCGCTTACGGTGATTTTGTGCTCATGGTCGATGAAGCGGTAGGACAAATCGTCGATGCGATTACAGGAGACAGTCGTCTGGAAAATACATTGATTTTCTTTACCAGCGATAACGGTCAATCGCCTCGCGCTGATTTCGATGACGACGAGCTTCCGTTAGCAGGTCACAATGGCAGTTACATTTATCGTGGAAAGAAGTTCGATATCTACGAGGGTGGTCACCGCGTGCCGTTTATCGCCAGCTGGCCGGGTAAAATCGAAGAGGGATCGAGTTCGGACGAGACGATTTGCACGGTCGATTTTATGGCGACCGCTGCGGATTTGTTAGGAGCTCGTTTGCCAGGTA
>Ga0233432_10000427_pt1 | contig 40424 bp, 38 predicted proteins | sample SI_122_August201_6_FD_179870 | JGI IMG/M metagenome (GOLD analysis project Ga0233432, IMG submission 179870) | Seawater microbial communities from Saanich Inlet, British Columbia, Canada - SI_122_August2016_10_MG | ecosystem: Environmental > Aquatic > Marine > Inlet | place: Canada: British... | reverse complement strand
ACTTTTTGCTGCTTTAAAAGCATCTATAGCTCTTAATCGAGATGTCTTTAGATCAAGTATTTGATCAGGATAACCACAATACTTTCTATGTTCTTTTGGAGGATCGTGAATGACTGATTTATCAAGATCTTTCAATTCAGGAACATATTTTTTAATAAATAATCCTTCTTTATCAAAATTAGTTGACTGAGTGATGGGATTAAAAATTCTAAAATAAGGTGCTGCATCTGTTCCAGTTGAACTACTCCATTGCCACCCGCCATTATTAGATGGAAAATCACCATCTATAAGGTTTTGCATAAAGTACGCCTCGCCCAGTCTCCAGTCATGAAGCATATTCTTTGTAAAGAACATTGCTACCACCATCCTTAATCTATTATGCATCCATCCCTCATGGAGTAATTGCCTCATTGCTGCATCAATAATAGGAAAGCCAGTCATACCAGTTTTCCATGCATGAAGCTCTGTCTCTTCAAACCTCCACTGTATAGATTTAGAAAAATCTTGAAATGGTTGATTACGGCCAACTCTTGGAAAAGAAAACATAATATTTCTATAAAACTCTCTCCAAACAATTTCATCGATCCATTTAGTAATTCCGCTATTGCCTGAATTGAATTCAAAATTATTTAATTTCAAGCCCTCAAGAATACATCGTTTAGCAGATATAATGCCCAAGGCCAAATATGGCGACATTCTGCTTGTGCCATCTACTATTGGATCATTCCTATCTTTTGAATAATTGCTTGATTTATTTTGTAAGAAATTTTTTAAACGTTCTATAGCTGCCTGCTCTCCAGCTGGCCACAAAGACATATCAACTTTGTGCTCTATCTTAAAATTAAAATCGAAACTGAGGATATTAGAATTAATATCTGGTTGAACCATAGGAGTATATTTATACTCAATATCTAAAAATTCCATATCAAAATTCTCAACCCATTTTCTTTTAAATGGTGTGAAAACTGAGTATGGGTGATCTTGGCCAGTTCTTATAGAGCCAGCAGCGTATACTATCTGATCATTAAAAGACTCTGTTCCTATTTTAGTTGTTTTTAGTAAAGCCTTTACTTTTTTATCTCTTTTTTGCTCGTCTTCTCCGAACTGTTTATTAAAAAATACTTTATCTACATTTCTTTCTTTCACAGTTTTTAAAATAATTTTAGGGTCTTCATCAAAGCCTTTACTTTCTATAATTAGTAAAGGAATATTAAGCTCTTTTAGACGGTCACTTAAACATTTTAAATTTTTAATAAGAAAATCTAATTTAATATTAGCTTCATTGTGTTTTTCTAATTGATTTTGAGAGTATAAAAATACTGCATTGACTTCAGTTGAGTTTTTACAAGCCGCTATCAACGCTGGATTATCGTCTATTCTTAGGTCATTTCTGAACCAAATAATACTTTTCATGGCCTAGTCTAAAATTTTTGAATTTGAAAAATGAGCATCTACTTGAAAGTTGTCTTTATGATTTGTAATTTTAGCTTTTCCACCAGCAGCATTTACAATAGCTGCTCCTGCAGCTATGTCCCATAAGTAAGTGCCAAACTCTTTATAGACGTCTGCCTTTGCTGAAGCTATGTAACAAGATGCCATGGCAGCAGAACCTATCATTCTAACTTTTCTCCATTTTTGAAAATCTTTAACCATCCTTAATAATGCTTTATCAGAATAATCAGTATTATTTGGTAACCCTGTAACTAAAACACCATTGCTAGGGCTAGCAATATCAGACACTGTTATTAAATTGTTATTTAATTTAGCGCCTCCATTAATATGTCCTTCATAAAGATCATTATAATTAAAATCATATATCACACCCAGTAAAGGGTTCATTTTATTCATAAGGGCAATAGATACACAGCATAAAGGCAGGCCTCTAAGATAATTTGCAGTACCGTCTAAAGGATCAACAACCCAATAAATATCATCTAAATTATCTTGAGACTTTCCACTCTCCTCAGCAAGGATTGGATATCTAGACATAGACAAGAGAATATCTTTTATAGCTTTCTCCGCATATACATCTGCTTCAAGCTTAATATCTTTACTAGATGAAAATATTGTTTTTTTTAGAGTATTTTTTTTATTTAATAATAAAGTGCCAGCTTTGACTGCTGCTATTTTTGCTATTTTCAATTCATCTTCAATATTCATAGTCAAGTCTCAAAAAAATATATTAAAAAATTTACTAGCGTAATAGATAGCAAATAAATGCCATGAGGAATGTATAATATTCTTAATAAAATATTTAACATTTCACAAATTATTAATACATACTATAAACATATATGGAACTAGTAATACTAATAGACTATTTAATTATAAGCATAATTGCTTCTATGGCTATTAATTATCTTTTTAGGAATTTAGCAAAAGAGAGAGGTATTTTAATAGATTTGCCCGATAGGAGTAGAAAATTTCATGCAAGACCAACACCCTTGGTTGGAGGTTTGAGTATATTTACTGCGGTCATTCTGTCTGGCAAATTATATATTGATTTAAATAACTTAAATGGCTATATGCCTGATTTTACTTTTCAATTGATTGTTGCCTCCGTTCCTCTTCTTATTGTTTTTTTAGTGGATGATGTTAAAGGAATCAGGCCATCTATAAGGCTTGTTTTTCAAATATTTTTGACAATGTATGTAATCTTTTCAACTGGGATATATTTACAAAGTCTTGGTGATTTATTTGGTTTAGGAGCAATCGATCTTGGAATATTTTCAATACCAGTAACAGTGTTTTGTGTAGTTGGTATTATGAACGCGTTCAATATGCTCGATGGCATTAATGGGTTATGTGCGGGATGTGCTATGTTAACCTTGTTATTCATAGGCTTCTATTCTAATTTTATTTATGACTCAATGCTAATTTTAATTATTGGCGCTATGATAGGTTTTTTAATATTCAATTTAAGGATCTTTGGAAAAAAAAGGGGCGTTTTTTTAGGTGATAGTGGGTCAAATTTAATTGGTTTTTGGGTTGCATGGATTGCAATTTATTGCTCTCAAAATCAGCTATATAATGTAGAGCCAATTGCTATGATATGGTTTGTTGCGATACCGTTTTTAGATTGTGTAGGTCTTATTTTTACAAGAGTTAAAAATAGAATCTCTGTTTCATCTCCAGGAAGAGATCATATCCATCACAAGTTAATGAAGAGATTTTCTTCAGAGGGAACCCTAGGAATCATTTTAATGATCTCAACTTTAACAGGGTTTGTTGGGTTATACTTGATCAACTCATTTCCAGCATGGGTTTCGACAATCATGTTTGCAATATATGCCTCTTGCTATTATCTAGTAAATATATTCTACTCAAAAAATAAAAATAGAATTAATTAGTATGTTTAATTTTTTTAAGAAAAAAAAACCAAATGCTGTTAAGAAAATTTTTAAGTTTGAATTGGAGTTAACTGCATTAGTGCTCGCATACGAGGTAGCAAGGGCTGATGGTATTATTTCTGATCCCGAATTAAAAATATTACTGCAAGAAATAAGAAAAATTGCTCCTACTGTGAATAAAGATGACCAAACTATTCTTGAAATAGTAGAACAATTTAGCTCTAATAGCGTGTCTTTTCATGAATTTATTGAAGATATTAATAAAAACCTCTCTAAAAATGAGAAGCTGTCACTTATCACTATTCTATGGGAGGTTGCTTTTGCAGATTTAGTGTTAGAGGTTGATGAGGAAAAGCTGATTAGAAGAATTTCAGACTTAATTTATGTTAAGGATATGGATGTTTTAAAAATTAAAGATAAGGTTAAAAGCAAAAAAATCTAGTAACTTATATAACCAGCGTTATCTTCAAGAAATTTCTTAGAGTCCTCTCTCGTGCAAGAAAAATTTGCATATTTACTTATTTCATCAAAAATATCATTTCCAACAAAGGTCCCAATTTGATATAAAATTACACACTTTTCAAGCTCATTTACCCTTGTATCAAGGTTTAATTCTTCAACTAATTTCTTATACGTGACATCTAAATTTATTAGTTTCATATTTTTTTTATTATCTAATATCATATAGTTTGTTTGTCCTTTAAAGAAATCGAATGCATCCCAACTAACTCCACTTGTGGAGGTGCCAGGATTGCCCTTTTTTGCAAAATTTGACCAAAAGAGCATCATATTTTTTGATATAAATTTTTTTGATGGTCCTGATGGATATATAAAAAAGCCAAATTGGCTGCCAACGAGCTTATTGTTTCCTGTTATAAGGGGTATTTCAGTGCCATGAGATGCCCCTATTAACTTCTTGAAATCTGCAACAATAATTCTCCTATGATCATCCCAGTCAAACTTATAAGCATATGTATTCTTATTACCAACTTTGTTAAGAGCTGAGATCGGCTCAACAACACCACGCACCCTCCATGCCTCACTTCTATAATAATTAAATGCCTCAAATGCATCCTCATCTTTTAAAGTAATTCGAGGTATACCCAATATCGAACCTAAAAATGAAAAATTCGATTCAACAAAATATTCAGCTACTCCAAGCCAAAGTTTGACCTCATCCCTATTTGAACCAGCCATAAAAGGAATATCACTTACATAATTTGAGTTACCTAAAGCATTTTCTAGACCTTCTATAGGTATCACAATACCGTCATTGGTTAGGAGTGGTATTTCTAAATTTGACTTATCTAAGTACTCACTAAAAAACTCTTCTTCAGATAAACCCAAAAGCAATGAGTTGAGATTTTTAGATGATAGCTTCTCGTGGCTAGTAAATAGTCTTTTAACAACTTCTCTGCTCGTATGGTCGAATAATGGACTAGATTCCTCTATTGCAAAGGCTTGTTTTGTTGAAACTGAAGTGGTGTATCCTGATTGAGAAATAGCTTTATTGAAAAGTCCATTTGCTTGAGGAGCTACTAAAAGTGATAAAACATTATGACCGCCTGCTGATTCTCCAAAAATAGTAATATTATTTGAATCACCTCCAAATAATTCAATATTTTTATTTACCCACTCTAATGCTTTAATAATATCTAGGGTGCCAAAATTAGATGTCTTATCAACTCCCTCTTGATTGTCTTGAATAGCAGGATGAGTGAACCAACCAAATGGGCCAAGCCTATAGTTAATAGTAACAACAATTACATCATGCCTATGTACCATTTTTGAGTAATCATATAAATCTTTAAGCCCAGAAGTGTTTCCACCTCCATGGATCCAAAACATTACTGGTAAAAGTTCAGATGATTTTTTTCTTGGCTTTTTAATATCTAAATATAAACAATCCTCTGTACCTACAAAAAGATTCTCACCTTGAGCACCCCCCATTGATGATGGCTCTTGTATACAGAAATTATTATCTTTCTCAACAATTATTATATTTGAATCTATAATTTCTCTTGGTGCTTTCCACCTTAGCTCTCCAACTGGTGGTTTGGCATATGGAATATCGTTATAGTTTATAATTTTATTTTTTAAATAGCCTTGAACCTTTCCAGATGAGGTATGAACATAATCATTAATATCTTTGGTAATGCTTTCTAGGCTAAAAAGATATAAAAAAGTCAGGATAAAAATATTTTTCTTAGGCATAATAATGTTCTTTATTAGAATAGAAAATAATTATATATAATTTCCTATACAAAATCATCGGGATGTAGCGCAGCCTGGTAGCGCACTACACTGGGGGTGTAGTGGTCGTCGGTTCAAATCCGGCCATCCCGACCATAAACTAATTTATAAAATTTTTAACGAAATTTGAAGGTTTTAAAATTGTTTTAGTCCTTTCAGCAATTTTGAACTCCTCTCTTGTCTTAGGGTTTCGACCTATTCGAAGAGGCGTAGTATGACAATAAAACGTTCCAAATTTAGAAAATTTAACGTTACCTATCTTAGAATTTGTTTTTATATACTCAATAAAAAAGTTTAGTAATAAGTGTCCTTCAGATAATGGAATTTGAGCCTTAGCAGTTATATTAGTAACAATATCTTTCTTACTAAGGCTCAATCTACTTACGTTCCTTAGGTGCTAGTACCTGTACCTGTTCCTGTGCTAGTACTAGTTCCTGTTCCTGTACCTGTTCCTGTTCCTGTACCTGTTCCTGTGCCAGTACTAGTTCCTGTTCCTGTTCCTGTACCTGTTCCTGTACCTGTTCCTGTGCCTGTGCCTGTGCCTGCGGTACTATCAGTACCCGTACCAGTTCCAGGATTATCATCCCAACCACCAACATCTGATATTTCGATCGTAATATCCTGAGTTGTAGCATTGTCATTGGCATCTGTTGCAGTAACTGTGGCTGTGTGTGATGATTTGGTTTCAAAATCAGGAGTGAAGTTAAAAGTCATTACTCCAGCAGATGTTATTGAAATATCTGCTCCAGCTATTGTAAATACTATAGTAGTAATATCTGTGGCAGAAACCGTACCGATAGCTCTCTGATTTTCATCAACTACATAGGTTGATGATGAAGTAAAGACAGGTGCTGTGGTATCAACAACATTAACAGTTCTGGTTGCTGTTGCAGTATTATCAGAAGCATCTGTTGCTGTGTATGTAACTGTATAGGTATCAACTGTATCTGTGTCAACTTCGCCAGTTGAAACAACTGTGATATTGCCTGAAGCATCAGTAGCAGTTGCACCTGCATCTGTGTATGTTGTTCCAAGTTCTACTGAAGCAGGACTATCTCCGATAATTGTGATGACTGGTGCTGTAGTATCAACAACATTAACAGTTCTGGTTGCTGTTGCAGTATTACCATCTAAATCAGTTGCTGTGTATGTAAGTGTATATACACCGACAGAAGCTGTATTTACAGTTCCAGAAGTAACTACAGTTGTACTTCCATGAAAAGCATCCATAGCAGTAGCTCCTGCATCTGAGTATGCTGATCCTAGCTCAGTAGTTACAGGATTGCTTCCTGCTATTGTTATTACTGGTGGAACATTATCATTATATCCATCATCAGCAAGGGCAGATATAGCACCCACGCCGACAAGAACAACTAAAGCTTTTTGTATAGCAGATAGTTCAGCATTAATTTCTGAAATTCTTTTGGAAATTGATTTTTTTTGAGAAGGACTCTGAGTGGCTTCTACTTTAGATTCCAAGGAATATTTTTCAGCTAAAAGAGAAGACCTGTTTACATTTAGCTCTCTATAATTCATTGAACCGACTCTGTTTTCAATACTATTGAACTGGCTTTGTGTCAAATCATCAGATTTTAACTCCAAAGCTCCTATTGCCAATATAGACAATAAAGCAATACTAAACATTTTAAAACTTTTCATAAACATATCCTCTGAAATATAATATTATCAATAATCAACTACATTAAGTGTTGAATATGTTTATTATGATACTACTTTGGGCTAAAGTCACTCTTTTTCAGCTTAAAAACGTATATATTTAATACACTATTCAATCAATTGGCTTAAATTTTACTAAAAGATCATGTAATGTATGCCTTCTAACTAACTTAGCGCCAGGATCCTTGGTTAATGGTCTCCAAGTATAATTTATTAAGTTTCCATAAATAGGAATATTAAAAAATATACCTTTATCAAAGCTTCCTTCACCAAAATTTTCAGATGAAACATCTGTAAAGGAGGCAAATACTCCAAATTGAACACCTGTTTTAAAAGTTCTTGAGAACTCAATGGTTGAGCCAATATCTCCAGCCAAGTATTCTCCAGCAGAAATTTTCATATCAAATGGAATGGTCCCATAATTCCTGTAGTAAAAATTTATGTTAAAAAGTGTATTTTTGTAGTCAAGGGTCCCAAAACGCCAATTATAGTCTCTTTTTTGAACATCAAATAATTCAAATCCATAGGCATAATTAGTATTTTGTTTAAAGTACAAATACTCGAGGCCATAACCATTAAACATGTCCTCTAAAATGCCTGCTGACATCATGAAATGGTGGTTATTTTTTGGAGTTAAATGAAAATCAAACTGAGCTCTTCCTATTAAAATACCATTATTCATATTTTTTAGGTACTGCTTAACATCTGATCTTACTTGGGCAGGAAAAACGTCTACTGGCGGGTAAATCAAGTCATCGAAATTATCTGCAATACTATATTTTAAGTTTGTATTAAAAAATAGATTTTCTCTCAATATAATCTCAGTATTATTTTCTAAAAGCAAGGCGCCTTTAAAAAAATCTTCTCTAGAGGCAAGAAATGGCCTGAATTGAATTCCTGTTATTGTATTAAACCTTTTTAGGCCCTCCCTTTCGTATACTAAAGTTGAGTTATCATTAAAAGTGTTATCTAATTCTGAAACAGCTTTTAAATCTGCTATCTTGATATCTTTTTTTATGTTCTTATTAATCCCCGCATCTCTCGAGGCTTGCGAAATTATTTCTTCAACCAATTTGATATCAGGATGTATAAATTGAGTTAACTCTAAGCCAATAAATTTTTCTGACTGGCTAATCTTGTTAACGCCAATGCCATTTTTTTCAAGATTTTTAATTAGTTTGGTGTATTTATTGTCAGCCTTGTCTTCAGCAGCTTTCTCATATTTATATTTTTTGAATGTTTGCTTAGGGTTATTTTTATAAACAAACTTGAATCCAAAGAAATTCCCTCTTTCAAATGTCAGACCTAACGAAAAATTCTCGTTAATTGCGTAATCTGCTCCAAATGAAAATCTACTAGACCTTGGTTCATATACTAAAGGCATTGATATATCTCTAGCAATCGTATCTCTTTCTATTTTTAAAATTACATTTTTTGTTGCCTTGTATGAAATTCCATAAAATGGTGATACTTTTTCTCCAGCAAAAAATTTAGAATTTTCAAATTGCCCTCCTGGCCCTGAAAAATTCTTTGGTCTTTCTTTAAAGCGCTCACTTATATAACCAAGAGGGTTTTTAAAGCCATCTGACTCTTGATTTAATCTTCCCCATCCAAGACCAAAATGGATATCAATATTTTTTATGCCATAACTTCCAACGACATATTCTGAACTGTACAATCCCGTGCCAGCAAAATCATAGAAGCCTAGAGCAATTGCTGGAAGTCTTCCTTCTTTTTTAATTCTTAATTTTAAGTTAAAGCCTTTATCTTTATAGTCTTGATATTCAAATCCTGGATAAGGATAACCTTGAACATTAGTATAAAAAAAGGAAGCTTCTAACCAATCATATGGGTTTGATGTGAGTGTAACTTTTTGATCAGGCGTTCCGTTATAAATAGTAACTCCATGAGCCGCCTCATTATAAAATCTTGCTGTTGGTGTATTAATCAAGCCAACTACACCATGGTTGTTATAGAGATTAAATCTAAAATTATCTGCTGAAAGATATTCTGACGGTAATAAAAAAATTAAAAGAAAAAATTTACAATAAGAAACATGCTTATTCAAATTTTTAGCATTCATTGACTCTAATTATTTAGCGATGATAAGGATGCCAAGGCAACACCAATATTTCCTATAATTGAAACATATGCTTGAGCAGCTAACCTTCTTGAGGGATTACCATCTATTTCTCTTGGAACAAATATTATTGAACCTGGATACACTAACGTGGATGATGGCTCTGATGCAAATATATTTCTATTTCTTAAGAGTCTTTGAGTTTCTCCATTAGGGTGAAGAATATATATTGCTTCATTATCTGCAAATTTTTTATATCCGCCTGACTTCTCTACATAATAATCTATCGATCTATCACTGCTATTATATAATACAGCCCCTTCAGAAGAGACTTCACCATAGATATATACATGATTTGTTTTCTCAGGAACTGTTAGTTTATCGCCTTCCCTAATTAAAATACCTTCATCAGTTTCAGATAAGAAATCAACTACAACTCTTCCATTTGGTTTTGAATTTTTAATTTCTAAAGTTAAGTTCACAATTGGAGCAAAATCAAAATTTGATTCAATACTTTGCTGGCTAAAAGCAATAATGTTGTCAAGAAATTCTTTATATAAAACATCTTTAGCAATCTGATTGGTTATTAATGCTTGTTTGTTCTCGAAAACGGATCCAAAAGGATAAGCATTATCGGTAAAGCCACCAGCCTTATCTATTAAATCCTCAATAGTCTCACCAGATTTCATAATATATGAGCCTGGTTTATATACAGCTCCTTCAATTTTAGCTGTTCTATATGGAATTTCTCTAACATAGATTAAATCACCATCATTAACTTTTATATCTTTAAATTGAGAAATATTTATAACTGGAATCGATTTCAAATTCCCGTCTAGCATTCTTTCCAAAAATATATTTTTTAAGTCTGCATTAATTGATAGTCCATTACTGTAATCTATAAGAGAGCTTAAGTTTTCATTATCATTTAATTCATATTTTGCAGGTCTTTTTACAGCTCCATTTATAGACACAATATTTTTAGAAGGCTTGATATAAACAACGTCACCAGACCTTATTCGCTTTCTTAGATTATATTTACCACTTATTAGGAGATCATATACATCCAGGCTTTCTATAATTTTATTATTTCTAATTAAATTAATTTCTCTATATGAGCCAAATTCATTGATTCCTCCTGCCATTATTAAAGCATGGAGAATATTAGAATTTCCATTGAGTGTATAGATGCCTGGATTTTCTGCATTACCAGAAACCAATACATTTACATCTCTTATGCTTGCGAGTGTTACATAAACTTCCGTTCCAATGTATGCATTTTTTACATTTGAAATTATAATATTTGCAGCACTATCAAGAGTTAAACCTGCGATAGTTAATTTACCTATCTCTTTAATATTAACAGAGCCATCTCTCCCTATTGTGTATGAGTTAATCGAATCTTTTTGTCCAACAAGCTGAATATCAATAATGTCTCCAAAATCAAGAGTATATGAAGCATCTAAATTGGGTTCATTTATTGGCATATACGAAGTTGGAAAGGTATTAAAAAAGTCAGACCCAAAAAGATTTAAATCATCTGAGATTAGTAACAGATTTTCTTCATCTGATTCAAGTCTCTTTTCTAACTCCAAAAGGTCTTTCTCTAACCTTGTTTTTAGATCAATCAATGCCTCTTCTTTAGAAAGCTTGCTAGAGAATTCAGAGGGTCTGTATTTTGGTTGTGAATTTTTAGAACTATCTTCAGATTGTGATACAACATCATCTCTGATATCTTCCGGTAGACTTGATAAAAATTTAGAATCAAACTCTTGAGCGCTTAAATTCAATAATAAAATTGACGAAAAGAATAATAATTTTAATTTATTCATGCTTTATATTTTAATGATTTATATCAATTATATATGAACATATCATTATATGAGTATTTAAATTCCTAGATATTTTTTAGGCCTGGTATAGAAACCGATTCAACCAAAAGTGATTTTTTGATGATATCAGACAAAATGATTTCTACCTCATCATCTGTGATTGTGGTATTTAGTGATTGAAATACCAATCTAAAACCTATTTTAACCTCTTCACTTTTAATATTTTTAAAATAATCAAAAACAAATATTTCCTTTAATAAAGGGTTCTCCTGGTCTAGGATAAGGTCTTCGAGCACCTCTACCATCATTGGGTTTTTAATTGAAAATGATAAATCCCTAGTTGACGATGGGAATCCTGAAATAGGACTATATTTTTTAAAATTTTGAATATTTTTTTTCTCTTTTAGCTCGTCTTCTATGATATGCATGGAGTTTATATTTAACTCTAAATAACTTATATGGTTTTTTATCTTTGTTTCTAATTCAGCTCTTTGGATTTCTTGAAAATTAAGATCAATATTACTAATATTATTCTTAAAAACTGACAGCAAATACTCATTATCAATTTTTTTTGAGAAGTCTTTATAATTTTTACCAACCCTTCCAGATGCAATAATCCCAATTACTCTTTTATTTTCAAAATTATTCTTCGTGTATACATTAGAAATTTCAAAGAGCTTTATGGAATCTTGTTGTCTTCTTTCGTTATATAGTAAATTGTTAATTAAAGATTGTTTTAAGTTAGTTCGAATAAAATTTTTCTTTGAATCAAGAGGATTATCTACTTTTATTGTTCCTGTTGAGCTTTCTGAGGTAAAAGGATTGTTAATAACCTCGTAAAAACCATTCTCAATTAAGAGGTTTTTAATCAAGAGCTCTTTTTTGCAATGGTTTTCTTGATTATGAATTAAAATATTAATACTTTTATTTTTTATATTGTTATAGCCAATCGCCCTTGCAATTTCTTCTGCAATATCATTATCGTTATAAATATCATTCCTAAAAGAAGGAATAGTTAAGTAGTTATCATTTTCATCAAAACCAAGTCTTGAAAGGAACTTAATGGTCTGATTTTTATCAATGCTAGTTCCTAAGATATTATTTATTTTTTCAATATTAAGAGGAATTGTTCTAGGCTTAGTGTCTAAAAAAGATTCTGTAAAGATCTCTACTTTTTTTATTCTTGTATGATTCTCTACAACCTTTAAAAATCTTCTCAAAACATATTCATGACATAGTAAATCCGTATTCCGTTCAAACTTGTGAGCTGCTTCTGATTTAATATCATATTTTACAGACTTACCTAAAATTACCTCTGGATTAAAGTGAGCACATTCAACGATTACAGATTTTGTGCCAGTGCTGCAGGCAGTTAATTTCCCTCCAATAATACCAGCAAGATTAATAATTTCATCATCCTCATTTAAGAAAACTAATTCATTTTTATTAATTTCTATATTTTGATCTAATAAGGTATTGAATCTAGCTTTCTTACTATTGTAATCAAGCTTGATAGAAGAAGTCATAGCATCTGCGTCGTAACAATGAGTGGGTTGACCAGTCTCATATGAGATATAATTTGAAATATCTGTAAAAAAATTATTTCGTTTAATATCTAAGTCACTGAAATAATTCTCTAATGAAACTTCATACTTTGAAGGAATTGCTTCAATCTCAATCTTAAGAAAAGATATTTTTTGACAGTCATGCACAGCATTATTTATAAATTGAAGCTTCAAAGGGTTAATATTTTCTTTATAAATTTCAGAGTTTTCATTCAATTTATAAAAAAGTTTCAAATCTCTTAAAATACCCTTTGTTGATAAGCAATCCCCTCTATTGGGTGTGAATTCAAAATCAAAAATATCATTGTATATTTCGTGCTCATGCCCTAGCTGAAAAAGCTTTTCAGAAAGCTCTTCGATACTGGGGTTTGAGCTTATTTTTTTTACAATGTGTTTATATGAAATTTTCATTTAAACTGTCTTAAGAAATCAAGGTTAGATTTATAGAAATCCCTGATATCACCGACTTCATGTTTTAACATTGCTATTCTTTCAACTCCAAGACCAAATGCAAGACCGCTATATTTCTGAGAATTAATTCCACAATTATCTAATACAATTGGGTTCACAATCCCACAACCTAGAATTTCTAACCATTTTCCATCATCTGATAGTATGTCAACTTCTGCCGAAGGCTCTGTAAATGGAAAATATGAAGGCCTAAATCTTAATTCCACATCCTCGCCAAACAGCGCAAATATAATCTTATAGATTAGATCTTTTAGCTGAGCAAAACTAACATTTTTATCCACATATATTCCTTCAACTTGATGAAACATTGGAAGGTGCGTAGCATCATCATCTTTACGAAAAACTTTCCCACCAGAAATAAATGCTAACGGAGGCTTTTTATTAAGCATGCCTCGTATTTGTACAGGAGAAGTATGAGTTCGCAATAAACTTGCTTTATTCTCAACGTAAAAAGTATCATGCATTTGCCTTGCAGGGTGTGATTTTTTTATATTTAGCATATCAAAGTTAAATTCTTCTGTTTCAATTTCAGGCCCATCAACAATCTCAAAACCAAATGATAACAATAGATTTAGCAGATAGTCTTTCATGGAATTTATAGGGTGATGAGATCCCTTATCATAGATAGCTTTAGGTGGCTTAATGTCTTTGAAAGATGACATTTAGTAAAGTAATTTTTAGCTAGTGGCTGTTTTTACAATCTTCTCAAAAGTTGTATTGTCAGAAATAGCTATATCAGAAAGAATTTTTCTATCCAAAGCGATATCTTTTTTGGCTAAAGAGTTAATAAGTACAGAATATGAAACACCAAGATCTCTAGCCCCAGCATTGATTCTTGCTATCCACAGAGCCCTAAAAGCTCTTTTCTTATTTTTTCTATCTCTAAATGCATACTGTAGTGACTTGATATTAGATTGTTTGGCGGTTCTAAACAATCTACTTCTTGCACCATAATGTCCTTTAGTAGCACTAAGTACTTTTTTATGTTTTGCTTTGGCTGTTACTGATTTTGTAGTTCTTGGCATAATTTATCTTCTTATTAGTTTTGAAGCCATTTTAAGCATTATTCCTGATAGCTTATTTAGACCTCTGTTATGTCTTTTTCTCTTTGTAGATTGTTTTGTAAGAATATGATTCCTGTTGGCACTTTTACTTTTCACTGAGGACCCTGTCTTCTTGAAACGCTTGGCAGCACCTGAATGTGTTTTTAATTTATATCCCATATTAATCTTCTTTTAAATTTATATTTACTTCTTTCTTAAAGGAGACAAAACCATAAGCAACTGCCTGCCTTCCAATGAAGGCTCTTGGTCTACCTGAGCTATATCTTCTAGCTCATCCCTTAACCTATTTAGAAGATTAAGCCCCATGTCGCTGTTTAAAATTTCTCTACCTCTAAATCGGACGCTTATTTTAGTCTTATCTCCGTCAAGAATAAAGCTTTTAACCTTTTTTAATTTAATATTATAATCACCTGTATCTGTAGATGGTCTAAATTTAATTTCCTTAGTAGTATTTCTTTTTACCCTAACCTTTGATGCAGATAGACTTTTTTTCTTGTCGAAGATATGTTTTCCGTAATCTAGGAGCTTGCAAACAATAGGGTTTGCGTCAGATGGAGACACTTGAACTAAGTCTAAAGAGGAAGCTTTTGCTGATTCTAAAGCTTGAGTAAAGGGAACCAAGCCTTGTTTTGAACCATCTGAAGCAATAAGCATTACCTCGCTTGCTCTAATCTTTTCATTAATAGGAGTGATTTGTTTTTTTGAAGTAGCTATATTTTTACCTTTAAAGTAATTGGTGGGATGAGAGCATTAAGCATTAATCAAAGCGCAAGAGATGTTGATTATTATTCTTTTATTCATAATTTGTTGAGATTTTAAACTAATTAAGTGTTTTGGCAAATTTTTTTTACCGAAAGTTATAATCCCCATTTTATAAAATATTTTAAATAGCTGTTACAGTGAATTACAAATAACTTAAGACTCTTGTGACTCGTTCTTTGCGCATAATGAATAACTTTGTTTGAGCCATCTACTGACAAACTTAACCCAGATTCTATTATTCGCTTACAAAGATCGACATCTTCTAAATATAAAAAAAAATTTTCATCAAACCCTTTCAATTTATTATACTGCTTACTCTTAAATGCCATAAACATTCCAGCAATCCATTTATTATCTAAAATACTAGATGGGGATTTAAAAGAGTATATATTTTTCACTTCTTTGCTAACAAATCTTTTTACAAGATTTTTTAAATTAGGAAATTCACGGACATGGTCTTCAATTTCATTGTTAGGATTAAGTACATAAGGGGATACAGCACCCGAATCATGACTTTCAAGCTTACTAATAAATGAATCAAAATCAAAGGAATGAATCCTTATATCAGGATTTAATACAAAAAAGTAGTCTCCAGTAATTCTCTTGAATGCTTGGTTATGATTAGCACCAAAACCTTTAATAGATTCGTTATTTATTACTATTATTTTATTTGTGTAATCAGTAATATAAATTTTTTCTGGGATATTCAAGGTAACCACTATTTCAAGAATATAATCTGAAAAATTTTCTAGATCATCTAGTAAGCCCTTAACTAGTTGAAACTGTCCATGGCTGACAATGGATAAAGAGCATTTTTTTTTAATGAGCATATTTATAATATTATCTTAGTTAGATTTATCCTATCTCTATACTATTTAAAATTTGTAAACTATTATCCCTTAAGCCCACTAGAATAATAAATATTAATATTCCGCATATCTTATTTAAGTTTGGTCTTGAGCATTCAAACATCTTTGCGATTGTAATTGGGTATAATGAAATTGCAACATTGGAAAGTCTATAACTAAAAATTGCATAATCAGAGAATGATACAAATATCATTAAAGATGATAAATAACAAAAAGTAAATAAATCAAAATCTGAAATAGTTTTTTTATTAAAATATAAATGGAATAAAACAATAAAAAAAATAAATAGAGGTTGTTTATAATCATTCACAGGAACTCCATAACCACTTTTGTCCCAATTCAGGTATAAATCAATTCTTGGATCAAGAGCTCCCAAATAGTTAATAAAAAACCCAAAAAGAAAAATAACAATAAATGGAAAGATTTTTTTTATTAAAGATGGTTTTTTTTTAAGGATAAGTTCGAAGTAAGTAAATAGTGATATTAAAACTAATCCAGTGAAATGGATACTGAATCCAAAAAAATAACCAAGATATTTAAGTTTTCCGTTTAGGGTGTAAGAATAAATTATCATCGCACACGCAAGCCCAAGTCTTAGTTGAGAATAATCACGAACAATAAAAAGATGAAGCATTAAAACAAATATTAAAATTCCATACTTAATGGAAAAAAATCTACTGACTCTAAAATATAAGATAGCCGTTAAAACACCAAGTGATAATAAAAACAACTCAAAACTTAAACTTATTGCTTTGCTCATATTGATGAGCAATAAAAATCCAGGATCAAATAAGTCTGTTGCGCTAACTTCATAAAGTCTTTTGTAGCCACTAATGTCAACACCTGAAGATCTATACATCCCCAATAAATATAAAGGTAAAATAAATAGAACTAATATTTTTGAAAATAACTTTTTATAAATTGAATTTGAGGACCCTATTATTAAAAGAATTGAAGGTGCAATTATTAAAAAATACAATGAAGAAAAAAAATTCATAGATTAAATAATTTTTTTTCAGGAAATGCCTTATGTACTTCTAATATTTCTGAAGGCTTCATAAAAATTAAATGCAAGTAATAACAAGACAGATAAAACAAAACTTAAAAATGCACCTGCAATGCAAATAAAACTTCTATGAGGTCCAGACTTTTCTTCAGGAATAAACGGCAAGTCTATGGTTTTAAAAATATATTCATCTTTAGCTTTCACTAACACAATTTTTTGTATTTCACTTTTAAGAAGTTCGGACAAAACATCTTTAATCTCATTTATATTATTTGTCGACAACTGAGCATTAAGGTATTTGATGGACTTATTAGCTTGGATTTCATCATAAACTCTTTCACTTTCATTAAGTTTATAAATGATTTTATCAAGTGTTTTTTTAGCAAAAATAGGTGAGATATGTTCAAAGGATAAAGTTACCAGTGAAGAGCCAGGTTCTGTTTTTATATCTAATTTACTTATAAATGCTTTATAAACCTTTCTCTCGGTTGGCTTACTTGTTCTCCATATATTTTTTTTATCATCAAAAGAATCAAAATCAAATTCAATTTGTTTGGAATTTGCATCCCATGACTTAGCTGCCAAAAGAGATGCTGAAAAAACTTCATTTCCTTCATAAATTTCATTATTAAAAAATGCAAAGGACTGCAATCTTTCAATAGCATCATTGGCCTTTGTTGTCGGATCCATCTGAATACCCGCGAATGCCGCCAAACCACTAAATTGACTGGCCTGATTTGACATGTTTTGTTCAGAAACAGGAAGTAATTTTGCGTATGATATATAAGTATTTTTGATAGATAGCGAATAAGTAATGGAAATTATTATTCCAATAATAGTTACTAAGGATACAAATAATTTATGCTTCCAAATAAGAATTAGCATATCTTGTATATCGAACTCACTTGAAGTGGATGAATGAGCAGTATTTGTATTTAATTTATTCATAAATTGTGATGTAGTTATTCTTGATGAGGCTTATTTTTATAAAACACATGATATCAGAATGTATGATTATGTAAAAATTTAAACCCTTGCACTCAAAAAATTTAAATAGAATTATTTTAAGGTTGTAAGAAACTTTTTTTCCATTGAGTACCTTTGTAATAAGAAACTCTTCGATTAACCCTAGAACTATGCCCTTCCCAAAATTCAAAATAATAAGGCTTTACAGAATAGCCACCCCAATATGTTGGCCTAACCAAGAGGTTTTTATTTTTTTCTAAAGTATCATTATATTTATCTACCACTCCCTTATATGATGAAGTTTTTTTAGATTGATTGGAGCTTATTGAAAGAGCATTTTTAATTTTTTCTCTATTTTGAAAGTATTTATCACTTATGAGCGAATCTATCTTTTTAATATTAGCTTTTATTCTTATTTGAATATTTATTTTGTTCCAAAAGAAAATGCAGGAAACTTGATCATGAGATTTGAATTGATTAGCCTTTGGGCTTAAATAATTAGTAAAAAATACCCAATTTTCATCGTTAATATATTTTAGATTAACAAAGCGTGAATCAACTTCATTGCGGTCAACGTCGTAAGAGCTAATAGTCATTGCTTCTAAAGACCTCTGATTAAATTTATGTGCTTCGCTATAGTATTCTTTAAAAATTCTGTAGGGCTCGGACTTATTTAATTTTATAAATTTTATCATTAATCACTATTATAAATATCCCTTGTAAAAACTTTATGACTAACATCTTCCAATTCTTTTTGCATTCTGTTTGTAATAATCAAATCACAGCTCATTTTAAAATCATCTATATTTCTTATAACCAAGCAATCAAAAATATTTTCTTTATCTACCATAGGTTCAAATATATATATATTTTGGATATCTTTCTTTAAGAGATCAATAATATCTATTATTGCTGACTGTCTATAATTATCTGAGCCCTCTTTCATGGCCAGCCTATAAATTCCTATATTTTTTATATTCTTTTTTACGATTACATTCGCTAAAAAAGATTTTCTAGTTTCATTTGATTTTACAATAGCCTCAATAATATTCTGATTTATATTTTTATAATTAGATAGCAGTTGCTTGGTATCTTTGGGGAGGCAATAGCCGCCATAGCCAAATGAAGGGTTGTGATAAAACTCTCCCACTCTTGGATCAAGTGCCACACCATCAATTATTAGTTTAGTATCAAGATCATTTGTTAAAGCAAAATTATCTAATTCATTAAAAAAAGCAACACGCATAGCAAGGTATGTGTTGGAAAATAATTTAACAGACTCAGCTTCCGTTGACGGCATATATAAAGTTACATAATTTTTATTTTCAGAACATTCATATAAAGCGTGCTCATAACTTTTAATACCCCCAGATTCTTTTCCACCAAGAATAACTCTCGAAGGATTTAAATTATCACGAAGTGCTGAACCCTCCCTAAGAAATTCAGGTGAAAAAAATATATTCTCATTATCATTGACTGTCTTTTGATTTTCAGTAAAACCAATTGGTACAGTTGATTTAATTATTATTAATGCTGATTTATTAATGCCGGTAACTATTTTAATGCTTTCTTCAACACTTTTAGTATTAAAGAAATTAGTTTTCACATCGAAATCTGTCGGAGTGGCGATTATTACAAAATCTGCACCGATAATTGCGTCTTCATAATTCACAGTTGCACGAAGGGTAGTGTTACCTAATGATAAAAATTTAGATATATCAGAATCTTCGACAGGTGAGATTTGTGCATTAATTTTCAATACTTTTTCTTTATCAATATCATAAACAATAACCTGATTTTTTTGAGCAAGAAGGGCTGACATAGACATGCCTACATAACCTGCACCGAATACTACAATTTTCTTTTTACTTTCTGTCATAAATATCATGCACTCTTACAATATCATCTTCTTCAATGTACTCACCTAACGCAACTTCGATCAAGATTAATGTTTGATTTCCTGTATTAGTAATTCTATGTTTTTGACCCACCCTTACATAGATATGATCTCCCGCTGAATAATCATAAACATTATCATCAAGTTGAACTTTAGCAACTCCACTTACAATAACCCAATGCTCTGAGCGTTTGTGATGAAATTGTAAACTAAGTTTTTCCATTGGTTCAATAAAGATATCTTTAACTTTATATTTATTCCCACTCGATAGGATTCGATACTTACCCCACGGCTTACTGAAAAAAATGCCCTTATCATTGCCCTCAGAGTTTTTGGGATTTAGCTCGTAGTCTATCTTAAAAGATTTTTTATAATAATTCTCTAGAATAGACGAACTACTATTTAGCTTTTTGGAGCCTCCTACATTATGCATAAACTCAACACTATCATTATCTTTAAAGGCTTCTATTTCTGGAATATTACTTTCACCTCTATCTCCGCCATTAGCAAAAATAACTTTTTCAGAAAAATTTAAACACTTTTTAATTGCAGCTAAGGCTGAGCCATCGTCATCATTAAAACCAATAACTTTATCAACTTCTTTAAATTGTTTGATAATTAATTCTCGTTCAGACCAGTCATAGAAATTAGTACCTTTTTTTCTAATAAGCCATTTATCGGAGTTAATTCCAATAACAAGATAGTCACAGATTTTTTTTGCTTCACTAAAATAAGCTATATGGCCTGCATGAATAGGATCAAACCCACCAGTAACTAATATACATTTTTTAAGTCTCATACTAAATATTTAAACTTGAAATAACATCAACAATAGCCTTATTCCAATCCGAAGGCTTTATATTCAACTGGTTATCTATTTTTGAACAATCTAACACTGAAAATTTTGGTCTTTCAGCTAAAGTTTTATATTGATAGCTATTTACTGGGTTTAATTTACATTCCAAACAATGATTTTTTTTTCTCTTTTCTTTGTATATTGCTTTTGCAAAACCAAACCAACTAGTCTTATTATCTCCAGAAAAATGAAAGATATTTCTAAATAATTTACCATTTTTTATGTGATTGGTTAACTCTAATATCATTATTGCTATATCATGGGCAAATGTAGGGCACCCTATTTGATCATCAACAATATTTATTGACTCCTTTTTTGCAAAAAGATCTAGCATTGATTTCATAAAGTTATTGCCAAATTCACTGAATACCCATGATGTTCTTATAATTACATAAAAGCATCCTGAGGATATGATTGCCTCTTCACCAGCTAATTTTGTTTTGCCATATACAGTTTTTGGGGAAGTCTTATCTTCCTCCCTATATGGTTTATTAGCGTTGCCATCAAAAACATAGTCGGTCGAGACATGTATTAGTGTTGCATTAATATGCTTACAAATTCTAGCTAAATTTTTGACTGACAAATTATTAATTTTATTTGAATCAATTTCATTATTTTCTGCACTATCAACATTAGTAAAACCCGCTGCATTAATAACAATATTTGGCATGATATCCATGATTTTTTTTTCAACATTCTTATAATTAGATAAATCTAAATCAAGCTTTGAATAAAAGATAAAATTGGTGAGTGATTTTTTTTTTACTTGGAGGTCAAGGCATTGCCCAAGCTGCCCTGAAGAACCAGTAACGAGTACCTTCATAGCTTGAGCGCACTAAATAAAGGTGCTTTTAAGTCTTTTTCTGAAATCAAAGGATTTTGAATAGGCCAGTTAATGTCAATACTTGGATCATTCCATATAAGTAAACCTTCATCGCTTGGATCATAATAATCAGTACATTTATATTCAACATCTGCTATATCTGACATCACTACAAAACCGTGAGCAAAACCAGGTGGTATCCAAAATTGTTTTTTATTGCTTTCTGAAAGTAATTGCGACTCCCATTGTCCATATGTGGAAGAATCTAATCTAAGATCAACCGCAACATCAAAAATTTCTCCCCTAACAACACGTACTAATTTTCCTTGCGGTCTATTTTTCTGGTAATGAAGACCTCTCAAAACATTTTTGCTGGACCTTGAAAGATTGTCTTGAACAAATTCATTATGAATTCCAGCTTGTTGTTTATACCTTTGACAATGGAAAGACTCATAAAAAAAACCTCGCTTATCCTCATGACAATCTGGCTCTATAACTATACAGTCATTCAATTTCGTTTTAAATATTTTCAACTTTTAAATACCTGAAAGATTCTGGAGATATTTGCCATAATTTGTCTTATACCTTTTGGAGATTGAGATCAGTTCATCTCTGCTAATCCAACCTTTATTAAATGCTATTTCTTCAACACAGCCAACCATAAAACCTTGAGAGGATTGTATACTTTTAACATAATTGCCGGCATCTAAAAGCGCATCATATGTTCCAGTATCAAGCCAAGAAAAACCTCTACCCAAAAGCTCTATACTTAGCTTATTGTTTTTTAAATAAATATTATTTATATCAGTGATTTCAAGCTCTCCTCTTGGAGAAGGTTTTATAGATTTTGCGAATTCGACGACATCATTATCATAAAAATATAATCCGGTAACCGCATAGTTAGATTTTGGATGAGCTGGTTTTTCTTCAATGGATAATACTTCCCCATTTTTGTTAAAATCAACAACTCCAAACTGGTCTGGGTTTTTGACCTGAAAGCCAAAAATGGTTGCGCCACTTGAAGTTTCTGATGCATTCATAAGTTTTTCTGAAAAATGCTGACCATAGAACAAGTTATCTCCAAGAATTAAAGTTACCTTACTATTACCAATAAAGCTTTCACCTAAAATAAAGGCTTCTGCCAGGCCATTAGGTTTTTTTTGAATTTCATATTTTATATTTATACCTAGCTGCTTTCCGTTACCTAGTATATTTTTATATGCATCTATATCTTGTGGTGTTGATATCAATAAAATATTTTTAATACCAGATAGCATTAATACAGACAGAGGGTAATATATCATTGGTTTGTCGTATATTGGTAATAACTGCTTTGAGGTCCCAAGTGTAATTGGATGAAGCCTCGAGCCAGTCCCGCCGGCCAAAATTATCCCTTTTCTATCTTGCATCATTTTTACCTATTCTTTTTAAATTATAGTTTCCTGATAATATATTTTCCCACCAAGTTTTATTGCTTAAATACCATAAAACTGTTTTTTCCAACCCTGAACTAAATGATTCTTCAGGCTTCCAGCCTAGTTCTTTCTCAATTTTTGAAGCGTCTATAGCATATCTCAAATCATGACCCGGCCTATTTTTAACAAACTTAATTAAATCTTTATATTCAATGATGCCTTTGGGCTTTTTTGGAGCATGTATTTCAAGTAAATCACAAATACTATTTACAACATCTAAATTTGTTTTTTCATTATGGCCGCCTATATTGTAAGTTTCTCCAACTTTTCCATTTTTAAGAACCAACTCAAGAGCTCTTACATGGTCATCAACAAATAACCAATCTCTGATTTGCAGACCATCACCATATATAGGCAGTTGATTTCCTGAAAGGGCATTTATGATTATATGTGGAATTAATTTCTCAGGAAAATGATATGGTCCGTAATTATTAGAACAGTTAGTTATAAGGTAGGGTAACTTATAAGTTCGACCCCATGCTCTAACAAGATGATCAGAACTTGCTTTAGATGCCGAGTAAGGAGAAGATGGCGAGTAACGTGTGCTCTCTGTAAAGTACATATCTGCTGACTCTAAATCGCCAAATACTTCATCGGTAGATATATGATGAAATCTAAAAAAACTCTCCCTTCCTTGCATATACTCTCTTGATATTTCAAGTAAATTAAAGGTTCCAATAATATTTGTTTGTATGAATTCTTCAGGGCCGTCTATAGATCTATCTACGTGGCTTTCAGCAGCAAGATGCATTACAGCATCAGGTAGATGAGTTTCAAAAATATTTTTTAGTGCGCCTCTATCACAAATATTAATATTTTCAAAAAAATATTTTATATTTTTATCTGCATTTTCTAAAGAAGACTTATTTGCAGCATAAGTAAGAGCATCAACATTAACTACCTCATGCTCTGTATTTTCTAATAAATATCTAATTAAAGAGCTTCCAATAAAACCACACCCGCCCGTAACAAGAATTTTCATTATATGCTTTGATCCTTCAACTATTTATAATTTTATATAGCTATTGTAACTTTTTTTTAGAAAGAAATTATTGCTAATGAGTTATTTTATGCCAATCAATCGTTCAACTTTTGCAGAACCTGTTGACTGCCTAAAATCATCCTTAAGCAAAATATTTTTAAAGAGGAGGTCTTGTCTTGATCTTTGCGCACACCTTATCATCAAATCTGCAACTTCAGATTCATCAGTAAATAAATTTCCATTAATATTTTCATCGATTAATTCAGAGTTTCCATCGATATCTCTAAGTATACATGGGACTCCAAGATATAATGCTTCCATGGATGATCTTGATAGGCCTTCAGATAGAGAAGGTAAAACAAAAACGTCTGCACCAGAGACTATATTGAATGGATTTAATATGTTTCCATGCATAGTAATGATATTTGATAAATGTAAATCTGATATTTTATTAATAAGTAATTTTTTAAAAGGCCCATCTCCCAAAATATCACACGAAATATTATGACCGTTCTTATGAAGCTCATCTATAGCATTAATTAAAACTTCAACTTTTTTTCTACTAGATAGTGTTCCTGTAAATACAAATTTATAAGATCCATTGTTTACATTTTTTCTTCTATGAGGTTCCATATTATCTTCATCAAGAAAATTACCTACAATATGGCTTTTTAAGCCAATTTCATTTTTAATTTGTTTAGCCATTGACTCTGTCATAGCAAAAATATTTGTAATTTTTTTTAAGCGTAAAAAATTAATTTTTGCAAGCAAAAAACCAAGCACCCCATATGAATGCTTGTAATTTTCATATAAATTTGCTCGGACACTTGAAAAAGTATTTGTATGATGTGTACAAAAAGAATTTAATATATCAGCAGAAAAACAAAAAGAAATTGAAATATTAGAATTTGTCTTATAATTTTCAGTGATAAGTTTTTTATAATAAAAAAACTTACTTAACCAAGAAAGCTTACCAAGATCTATTAATTTTAAATTATTTGAATTTCTTAGCTTGATTGAAGAATTAATTGATTTTAAGCTTACAATTGTAACTTTATATTTCTTCGATAATTCATTAGCAAGTGCAGCGGATCCTTTCACAGGACTGTCATTATTAAACCCTGGTAATAATATATATATTTTTTTTTGCTCTATCAAAAGTTATTTTCTCAGTATTTTTTCAATTCTTTTTGCTCTAAATAACCAGTTATAAGTCTCATCGTATTCTTTAAAAGCATTTGCAGATAGAGAATCTGATAAGCATTTATCTTTAATAAGCCTATCTAAGGCTACCAACCACTGATCAATGTTATCGCACCCCACAAGTAGAGCATTTATGTTATTTTTAAGCACCTCGCGCAAAACTGGTAAGTCCGATGAAATAATTGGGTTGCTTGATGCCATGTATTCAAACATTTTCATTGGCGACATCCATCTTCCAGTATCATGACCCTTTTGACCAATAGAAACTTTTTTTTGATATGGCATCAATAAACAGTCAACACTTGACATAATTTTTCTTGCGACAACATTATCAACATGACCCATTATTTTAATATTTTTATTTTTTATTTGCCCCTGAAGTCTAAAAATATCTTCATCATTACCTCCAAAAATTAAATATAAAACAGCTGGTGATTTTTTTGCCATAGATATTATTACCTCAATACCTCGGCCTTCATATAGATGGCCAAAATAGCCACAAACATATTTATAATTGGTTGTTTTAATATTATATTCATCCAGGGCTCTCCTCTTTTGCGACAATTCAAGCGGAATAATGCCCTCAGGAGCAGCATCACTTAAAATAAAATTATTATTGATCTTTATGTTGAAATGCTCTTCTAAAATCTCATGAAGTTTTTTTGTAATTAGAACCACTTTTACTTTATTTGAAGCTAGGATATTTTTTTGAAGTATTGCGTTTATACCTGATTCTATTTGGTGCGTTTCGAAAACTATCTCTCTTCTTAATATAGAGTTAAAAAAAAAGGCCGCGTATAAATTTCTTGAATATATTTTATGCATTTTAAAAAAAGATAGAAAAGTCAAACTGAATATAGAAAAAATTGCAATTTGTAAATTTATAGCTTTCATAAAAAATAACGGCATCAGCTTAAAATTGATATTTTTTAGTGAAACGCCATACTCTTTTTCAAGCCTAGATATAAGTTTTCTATTACTACCTTTAATGTTTTTGGCTCCATATAAATAAACTATTAAATTCAGCTTAGATAATGCGCAAACCTGATGAATAACATGGACTGAATTTGCTGCCTTGCTGGGAAAAATTGAAGGTGATATATAATGAACTTTTAGCATGCTTTTAAATATTTTTCTCTTTATTAAAAAGGTGGTGATACCCAATGCCAGGGTAATTTATAAAACCCCAATTTTGAAAATTTTCATGATTTTTATATACATCTATTCTTGCAAGAAGAAGAACCCTAAACCACGAGTCCCATAAATCTGATTCAGACCATTCTCTTGAATATGTCGTCCAATGGGTATGTATTTTATTATGTCTTGGTCTTTGTAAGGATATAAATTTTTTTATTGCCTCAATTCTGTTGCCTGATGGTCTGGAGAATATATGATTTAATGCTCTTCTAAAATTTTTTATAGTCCTAGGCCTTACATACTGTGATTCACAAAAACCTCCATCAATATTTTGACTTGACGTGACTGAATAAAATAGCTTTATAATAGTTTCTTCGAATTCTGGATCAATATAGTCTGATGTAAGAAAGTATAAGGCATCATAATCATAGCAGCCACCTCCTCCAGGATAAGGAGCAAAGCGAGATTCTGAATCTTTTAAACTATTAATGTTTGTTGCAGCAACATCCCAAAACTCGCCCTCGACTTTAAGGTAATCTAGAATCTCATACTGGTGGTAGCCATTTTGAAACATTAGATAATTCATGTTTTTAGCCTCGCCCCAGAACCCATAATCATTCATAGAATCTAAATGAAATGTAATCCATGAATCTAAGTCTTTTTCAACACTAATATTTAAAAACTTATTTACATGGATTAAAAGAATTGCCCAGAACATAGCCATATTTCCAGAACTAGGAGTACCTTTTTTAACCCCTGCTCGATTTAGTAAATCATTAATATCATAATTTAATATTAGAATTACATGACTTTCAATACAGGGATGATCTAAAGAATCAAGAATCTTTAATGCGCTTAAAGAAAAAGTCAACAGCTGAAGATAGGGTTTACTATTAATTAGGTCTTGTTGTTGATTTTTAAAATCATCAAGATTTGTAATAATCTTTTCCACCCACACATTTTTATTTTTAAGAATATATCCATGATCACCAATTAAATGATAGCTAAAGATTGCAAAGCATAAAGCATACGGGCTAATTTCAGAATTTGCTGTAAGTTTAAAATCATTTTCAAATGAACAAGTATCTATAAAATTCCTATAGTTTGCTATTGTATTTCTGAGATGTTGTTTATCGATTTCTATCATGTTTATAAATTTTCTTGGTATTGAAGTAATGAACGATTTTCAGTTTATGCTCCTTAGATAAAATAAAATAAAAGTTAAAGGATAGCCACAAAATAAACAATATTATGAATTGAAATAATTCTTCCAATAAATTAGAGTCTAAAAATAAGGGGGATAAGTCAAATATCTGCATTACAAGTAGCAGAAAAAGAAATACTAGGATTGCATTTAGAACAGAATTTTTAATTATATGGAGAGGGTAAAGCTCAAAGTAATATGCCAAAACTTTTGGATAGAATATAAACCCCCTCAAAAGCAAGGTTGATCCAATACCAATAGACATTCCAATAATACCTAAATTTAGATATATCATAAGCAACAACCCAACAAGAATTCCTAATATGCTTGAAGAAAACTCTATGTAAGCAATTTTCCAATGAAAGCCTGTAGACATCAAAACAGACCTTCCAAGAGGTGCGATAGAACTGAAGGCATAAGCCGTAAAAACTATGATTAAAATATCTAACATTTGATAAATATCTTCGTTAGAAACAGCCTCGCTAGATAACCATAAAATTAATAAAGGTTTTCCAGCAGTCATGAGCCCCAAAACACAAAGAAGAGCAATAGAGGTCGTATAACCTGAATATAAATGGAATTGCATTTGAAGATAATTTTTTTCTTTATCATTAGAAACTCCAGCTGCAATTGGGCTAGATATTGTTGGTATGGTCTGAAAAAAAGGAGTTAATGAGTTGTATATCATAATTGGTATTGCCATTATAGATACATATTTAAGTTCTAAAAAATAGCCTACTAATGTCGAACTAAATTGAAGTAGCAATATTCCCCCTAATGAAACAAAAAAAGCAGCGCCACTTAAAGATACTACTAACTTCCATGATTCAAAAGAAAAGTTTTTAAAGTTAAGATCTAAAAATTTAATACTTAATAATTTTTTGGCCTTAATAAAAGTAAGAACCGAAACTACAATTGAGCTGCCAAACACTATTATCCCAAGTAAAAATAATGATGGAGAAAAGAATGTGAAAGCAATTACAATACCAAAAAGTCTAATAAATATCCCAAGAGTATCTATAATCTGAACTTTATCAAATAAATGTCTACTAGCAAGAATGCTGTAACCTATTCTTAAGGGAAGGTTGAGAACAATAGAAATTATTGCAAATTTAATTAATTTACTTGCGTCACTTTGTACATCCAATGATATGTTAAAAGATGTTAAAAAAAAATTTGAAATTACTGGCATTAGTGCCAAAATAATTAGTGATATAAAGGTAAGAGTGATGAATGCTGTTGCAATAATCTCTTTTGTATTTTTTATGCTATTGAATATATCATCTCTAGCTAAAAGCCTAACAAGACTTGTTGATATGCCTATTTCTAACAATAGAAGCTGTGATGCAAATATAGATGCTAAAAACCATATACCTGCAATTTCTAAACCAAAAAATTTTGTAATGATTGGTGTTGTTACTATAGGCGTTAAAATTAATAGCAACCTATTAACCCATATATAAAAAATATTTTTTAATGATTGCTTGTCATTGGTTTTATTTTTACTACTCATAAATATTAATCAACTTGCCTTAATATAATCAGTGATATGTTTACCATTTTGTTCAAAAAATAAATTAAAAACTTTAATTGCCTCTTCCTCAGAACACATTCCGTTTTTGACCATCACCCATTCAGATAAGTTTTTTTCGTAAACAAATTTTAAAGAATTTGGTATTAACCTGATTTCAAGACTTTTATACCCCAAATGAGAAAATATTGCTGTTCTGTGATTTCCTTGCATTACTACAAACCTAGTCTCTCCATTATTTTTTTTTAGTATGGTCCCACCAATATATGAATGAGGATATTTTTTTGGAGTGTAACCATTAGATTTTAATGACTCATATAAGAAAATAATTCTTTTATACTCATCCTCGATAAATTGATCTGAGGATGGTCCACAGAATCTACTTAACTCCTGATTTTTTTTTGAAACTGGTGAACCTTCATTAAAACTTCCCCAAGGATATATAAATGTTGGAAGATTAGTGTTAATTTTTGTACTCAAAAACATTGATATGCTTGTTGGTAAAAAATTTTTGTGGTACATCCATAAGGATGTTTTTTTTATATCAATTGAAGGGTCTGAATCATATTCTTGCAAAGTTTTTATTATAGGGTGCCATCCTTGTGAGCCAAAACTAGAAGCAAAGATATTTGAAATACTCTCCATCTTAAAATTCATTTGAAGCCAAGGGCTGCTTAAAGTTCTGGAGAAATTACCAATTTTATATTTTATAAATTTAAAATAGCTTTTTTTAGCCATTAAGTTTGCCAGTAATTATTTTCCATAACACTGATAGGTATCTTTTTGTATGAGAAAGCAATGATCTTATCTTATTTACTTTAAAAATATTATCCTCTAAATCAAAAATATCATGATCAACTTTTCCAGCTACCAAAATAGCTCTTCTTTGTCTGGGATCATCAATTCTATGAAAATTTTTAAATCCAGATCTCACAAGTATTCTTTCAAGAGCTTTATAGCTTAATAGCCAATATTCAGTGCCATAATAATCTTCATGATCAATGTCTTTGGTAGAAAAAAATGCGAATGATTCATCATGCGATCCAAATTTAAGCGCCTTCCATTCAAATATAATAATGTCAGATTTTGACGCTAAAAGTGATACAGCCCTAAAGGGGTCTGGAATTCTATGAATAAAGCCTAGACAAAGACAGATATCAAATTTACTCAAATTATTTAAATCCTCTGAATAAATATCTAGTTCTCTATATTCAATATTAGCATCAGGTTTTAAAAGGTTTTTAATAAAATTTGCTTTTTCAATTCTATGCTCATCAATATCTATACTTGTAACTTTAGCTCCCATTTCTTCCATCTTCAAAGAGAAAAAACCTTCATTACAACCCATATCTAAAACATTTTTATTAGCTAAATTTAAGGAATCTAGAATACTAGAAATTCTTTTATATTTAACTAAATTCTTGCCATGGGACTCTTGTTTTGCTTGGCTAGTTTGAAGGCCATTAGGTAGCTCAAAGTTATGATTCCAAGGCTGAATATCATTCAGTTTATTTATTTCATCTTGAATTTCCGTAGTTCTCATTATGACCTCTTTGTTAAAATGTGTTTATTATAGTCCTATCAATAATCTTTTGTTAACAGAAATTTCTTCTAGATTGCTATTATCCTTAAAGAGACTATTTAGGTAAGTGTTGCCCTTAAATTTCCAGGGTAGAGTAAATGAGAAAGGAGTTATATATTGTATCATCAGTATTCTTCTTGGTTTTACTCCATTTCTACTTCCAAAATGCATGCATCTACATGTATCTATATAAAGAATTTGTCCTTTTTTACCAGTTGCCTGAACCCATGAGTCTTTACTTACATATTTTTTAACTACCTCATCAGAAATCCTAATGTCTTCATTTGATAATTTATAATTAATTGCCTCTGAGATAATTTTTGATTCTCTTGAGGGTAAAAAAGTTAATGGGCCAGTATTTTTATCGATGTCATCAAGCATAATAAATACCTTAAATTGCTTAATATCTGCATAATCAAGGTGGAAAAATTGACTTCCTTCTTCTTGGATTGAGTTGTTGGGAGAGTGCCAAAGTTGAATCTGTCCAATTATTGGAATCATGCCTAAATAATTTGAAGCTAAATTTACTAAATAATCATCCATTGCTATTTTTATAATTGGGTCGGATGGTTTCAATTCACTTTTATGCAGAACTGACTGCAGATAGTCTTTAGAATTATTATTTAATTTGTTGAGTTGAATGTATTTGTCTATTTTTTCATTTGAATAATCTATTGCTTTAGTTAGATTAATATCAAAAGCCTTATCTAAAGAAGCAATATTTTCAAAATAAAAGCCTTTTACGTCATCTATAATTGAGTCAGTAGCAGGAAAGGATTTTCTTTCGTTAACAACACTTTTCCTTAAAAAATTTGAAATTAAAAAATAGTTCTTTCTCCAAGACGGTGTTCCATATCTAAATAAATCACCAGGCTTGATGATAATATTTTGAATTTTAGCAACAATCCTATTAAACAAATTAACTCTCATGATTTATTATATCTAATTACCACGCAGCCACATCTTTCGAGACTACATTTATTGAGTCTTCATCTTTAAGATTCTTAATCGCATAGTTAACAAGATTGTTAATCTCAATAGAGTAATTATTTGTTCTTTCTTGATGAACATTCTTTTTTCTTAATAGAGAAGAATATAAATTAATGCTTTCACTAATCTCGTAATTAGCAGCTATATATGAAATAAGTATTTTTTTATCATATTTATAACCACTGATACTTTTATTAATTATTTGCTCAAGATTACGAATATCTTGAACCCTTGTAACGCTTGAATTGGGTAATAAATTATATGGGCAATCACCAAAGGTAATAACAGGCTTTCCAACAAATGCAGCCTCTAGTGCAATTGATCCAGTTATAACAGCAACCAGTTGACTATTTTGTACTATTTTACGTGACTCTATGGAAGGTGATACCAGCTTAACTCTTGGAATATTTAAAATCTTTTTATAAGCACTTAAGCTCCTTTTTCCAACCATCCAAGGGTGTTCTTTAACATACAAGGTTTTACCGATAGGCATGCTTAGAGCAATCATCCTAATTACCTCTATTTGATTAACAAAAGGTCTTCCATATACCAACAAAGAGACTTCAGGTTCAGTATGTAATGGAAAAAAAACATAATCTTCGGATCCTAGATTATCAACCACATATTTATTTTTTAAATAAATACTTACTATTCGTGCCTTCATAGGATTTATCAATGACGCATATATGAAGTTAATAACTGGATTAACGACATGATTATCTTTATAAATACCTTTAATGTAGTAATGAAAAAGGTTGCTTGCAAACTTATATAATTTACTAGGATTAAATAACTTTCTAAAACTTGAAGTTAAGGCGGGTTTATCAGACACGCTTACCACACCTTCATATAATGAGTTTGTTGATTTCACTATCTTTAGATAATTTTCTGCTTCATCATTAAAATTTGAAACCCTTCCATTCAAAATTTCTTCAAACTTAGATGCTAATTTTTCATCAGGATCATTAAGTGTATTTGAAAAAATTACTCTATCAGATATTCGAGTTGGCCTCAAATTAAGTATCTTAATTTCTTTAGATCTAGCAAATAAATAAGCCAAATAATCCAAAAATGTTACTGAAATAAACCCAACTAAAATATCAGGCTCCTTTTCTTCAAAAAGCACTTCAATTTTTTCAAGAGCATGCAATAAAATGCTCATTAATTCCCTGTCGGTGAACCTTCGATTGTAGTCCTGAGTAATAGAGCTATTCCTTCCCATCAACAATCTTCTATCTGCAATAATTGCTCCAAAAATACCTGGATTTACTCCAAGTTTTTCTTCATAGTATTTTAGTTTAGTCACATCAGTCTCATTAAATTTTTTAGATGTAATCTCCCATTCTTTGATCAGAAAATTATTATCTTCGAATTCTTGGTTATTTTTTATCCAGTCTGTGTAATTTTTTAAGTCAGCAACAATAAAAGAAGAATTTTGAAAATTAATTTTTTTTGATATTTCATTATGAAAATCATTGAATAAATCTAAAGAGTTACTCTGAGTGCAATAAAGTATGCTTTTATAGTTTGATAGTATATTTTTTTCCATTTCTTATCCCTTGAAAACAAAATTTTTCATAATAAAAAAAGATATTAATGCTAAAAAAGGTATGAGAGTAAGTTGAGCTAATATTATATTCTTTATAACTTCTTGAATGTAAGACAGCATAAAAAGATTTAAAAAATATATAAGTAAATTAGATGTCATGAATTTTAAGAATATTTTTTTTGAAAATTTTTTGAATGCGTAGCCACCTATTGTTAAGTAATTAAAGAGGACACCTAAGGTCATGCCAAAAAATAAACTGATAGAAATATTGATACCCAAAAGAATTAATGAAGCAAAGACAGCCCAACCAAAAAGAGTATTGACAACACCTGCAAGAACGAACCTTGCCATGAGGCTGCTATTAAATAATTTAAGGTTTAATGCCATATGCAATTAAATTACCAACATTGATGCTAACTTTAAGTGAATCGATTCTAATTATCCTTAAAAAAGTTAAGATCATATTTTTAAATTTATTTGGCAAAGGCAGTAACCTAACCCAGTATTTAAGAGGATATCTATTATAAAAACTCTTAACTTTAATATTGGTGAAGCCAGAAGATACTAATAACACCTCAATACTTTTTTTAGAAAAAAGCTGCATGTGCTCAATATCTATTATTGGAGATTTTTTACCTAAAACTTTATTTATCAAGCTGTTATGATCATGCACAACGAGAGCGACTGCACCACTTTTATTAAGAATTCTCATCGACTCATCTGTTATAAGTTTTGGGTCTCTTACATGCTCCATTGTCATAAAACACCCTATAAAATCAAATGTTTCAGATTCAAACATGTTCTTTTTAAAAATATCATTTAGTAGCCATTCTTTTCTATGTTCGGGCGCCGCTGCAATTGGCTCGAGTGATGGCTCAATACCAGTAAGATCTTTAAAACCCACAGATTTTAGCTCATCCAGAAAAACTCCAGTACCCGCGCCGATATCAAGAGCTTTATTTTTGTTTTCCATGACATTAAATAAATCTAATAATGACTTGCCATACGAACTGGAAGCATCATTTGCCTCATCATCACTATCAAAAGCAGCTTCATGATATTGCTCTGCCAATTCCTCAACACTCGGAGGAGAGTCTGCATACACTAAATCACAGTTTAAACATTTGATTAAATGATGACACATAAATTCAGGGTTTTTTCTAGATGCAAAGCTAAAACCGCTCACTTTGTTAGCATCATAATTTTTCTCTAAAAAAAGTACTGTTTTTTCTGGTCCTGAATCACACACAGGACAATTTCTTACTTCCATACTATCACTCATATAAATAAATTAATTTTTAAAATTTGTTTCTATTCCTCTGATAATAACCTTATCTCTTATATATCTTGGTCTTGATTTGGATTCTTCTAATATTTTTCCAATATACTCTCCTAAAAGACCTATCCCTAGTATACAAAATGAACCAAAAAACATTACTAATAATGATAAAAAAGTAATGCCTGAAGGGGCAGATAAAGGGTCAGAGAGTTTTATAAAAATTGAGTACGAGGCTAAAAAAAGAGTTGCAACTACAGTAATGACACCAATAAAAGTTAAAATATGCAAAGGTAAAGTAGAGAAAGAAAAAATTGCTTTTTTTGCCCATCCAAAATTTTTAATCCAGCTATTAGTACTCACTCCAAACACTCTTTCAGCTCTATAGTAATTTACCCCTGACTGATTGAATCCGATAAATGCCCTTATACCTCTTAGAAAAAAATCTTTCTCATTACATTCTAATATCCAATGCATAGCTTTTTTATCTATCAAAGAAAAATCTCCAGCATTTTTTGGAATATCAAGGTCACTTATTCTATTTAGAATTGTATAAAAACCTTTATAGAAAAACTCAATAAAGAAAGGCATCTCCCTTTTAATTCTTCTTCCATAAACAACATCATAGCCCCTCCTCCATTTTTTAATAAATTCAGTAATAAGCTCTGGAGGGTCTTGCAAATCGCCATCCAATAGCACACATGATTCTTTGGTTGCCATTTCCATTCCGCTAAGGAATGCAGACTGAGATCCAAAATTTCTCGAATGAGTTATTCCTATAACCCTAGGGTCTTTAGATGAAATATTTTTAATGACACTATGAGAGTCATCTGGCGAACAATCATTTACAAAGATAATCTCATAATCAATTTTATTTTTACTAAAAACATTAACCAGCCTCTCATGCATTATCGGAATAGCCTGCTCATCTTTGTAGCATGCAATAATCGCAGTAATAGAATTTTTTTCTATTTTTGAACCTTTTTTTGTTAATTGATTGAAAGTCCTTTCTTTAAGGAAAACTTTCCACCACTCTTGAGTTTTTTTAAGACCCTCTTCGAGAGAAATTTTTGGATGCCAATTTAAATACTCTTTAGATTTTTCAATATCTGCATACCAATCTTCTGTATCCCATATTCTGCCAGCATTAGAGTTAAAAATTGGGTCTGAGCTAATATTGAAAATAGATTTAGATGTCATTGCTAATTCTTCTAAATAAGTTTTCTTTCCAGTTCCAATATTAAATGATTCTCCATAAATTTCACTTCTCATTCTTAATGCAGATGCTATAAATGCCTCAACAACATCATCAATGTAAATAAAATCCCTGCTTACCTTTTTATCAGCAAATTCTGGCAAAGACATTTCAAGAGTTTTTTTACACAAGACCGGGATTAACCTTGAGCTATCTTCAAATGGACCGTAAACAGAATACAATCTCAAATTTATTATAGGAAGATTTTTTATCTTTCCATAAAATGTAATAGCATTACTAGCTGAGGCTTTGCTAATAGCATACTGACTATTTGGAACCAAAGAAGAATTTTCTGATGGAGATGCTGAATTTAAACCATACTCAGATGAGCTACCAGCATGAATATATGCTGAAATATCATGGTATTCAAGCATTTCAAAAATTTGTATTAAACTTAAGTAGTTTGTTTTATGAATAAGATCTATATTATCTTCAAATGAATATGCTCCAAATGAAGAACAGTCAAAAATAGTTTTTGGTTCTACTTTTTTAAAAATATCATTTACATTATTAATATCACAAATATTCATATGCAATATTGATGAAGAATCCTTAAATCTCCATCCAGCTCCTGAAAAAGCTGTGCCAAATACATCATCTCTATACTCTTTTATTTTTTTTAGTAAATTTGCACCAACAAATCCACTGGCTCCAATTATTAAAATTGGGCCTTTAAGTGAATTAATATCCTTACTAAAACTCATAACAAATCATTTATTATGCTCTTTTTATCAAGAGAGCTTTGTTTTCTATGAAAATTTTGAGACCCAAATTTATTTTTTGGATAACCAAAGGCATATCTATGATTAAAAGATTTTAAATTAGCTTGCTTACTAGCAATCTCATATGCCAAATTCATTCCAAGCCCTCCTTTTTGAATATGCTCTTCATATATAAATAAGTCCTTATCCAAAATACCATCAAAGAATTCAATTGGTATGTTATTCATATCAAGATCTGTAACCGACCATAATGATGGTCGTTTATCTTTTGGTAAATCTAAAATTGCATCCCATACTATTCCAGTCATCGGGCCAAGAGCAATTGCTACTCCATTAGGGCCATCATAAATATTTCTCCATGAACTATAATTTGGCACTTTACAGTTCTCTGGCAACATTTCGTAACCTAACCTTAAGTAAGATGGGCCTTTTGAGTTATTAAGCATTTCCTTGATATCGTTATCAAATGCTGGAACTAAAACTTCTAACCCAAGAGAACTCATGGCTGATAAATCTTCTAAAGCATGATGAGTTGGACCCATATATCCATAAGCATAACCCCCTCCATTTCCAACCAAACAAACAGGAAGATTTGGTAAAGCAATGTCATTTCTAATTTGTTCAAAAGGTCTAGCGTAAATAAATGGTGCAATGCTATATGCAAAAACTGAATAGCCAGATTTGGCTAGTCCTGCAGCAACTCCAATCATGTTTTGTTCTGACACACCACAATTTATGAATCTATCTCCAAAAGACTCCTGAACACCTTCCAAAGCCATAAACCCTAAATCGCCAGTTAAAAAAATATTATTTTTATCTTTGCTTAAATTCATCATATGATCTGCGAAAGCATTTCTCATTTTACTTTGATTCCTTTATAAAATTACAAGCAGAAAGATATTCATTCTCATTTAACGGCAGATAATGACTTTCTAATAAACCTGCGTTATGAAGTCCGTTCCCTTTAACTGTATTCAAAACAATAATATTAAATTTATTATCTTTTACACAATTCAGGGCATCTAAAATGACCTGGGGGTTATGACCGTCAATGGTTTGAACATTTGCACCAAATGAATCTAATCTTTTAGTCAGATCGCTATTTGAGATAACTTCATCTGTTTTTCCAAAACCTTGAAGCCCGTTTTGATCAATTATTAGAATGAAATTATCTAACTTGTGATGTATGGAAAAAATTAATGCCTCCCAGCATGATCCTTCTTGCCACTCACCGTCCGAACATAAACAGTAAATGTTGCCATTTTCACCTTTCATTTTTTTTGCAATGGCTAGGCCTGCGCATAAAGAAGGTCCATGCCCAAGAGATCCAGTTGAAAAAAGAAGACCAGGAATACCTGGACCGCTAGGGTGAGCAGGAAGAATACTGTTATCTTTTGAAAAAGATTCCATATCGTTTTCTTCTATCAAACCTAGCGACCAAAGAGTTGAGTAAAGAGCTCCTGCTGAATGCCCTTTAGAAAGTAAAAATTCATCACCGTCATCTATTTTGCAATGGTACAAGCACATTAAAAAATCAATGCATGATAGATTGCCACCCAAGTGCCCTGCTTTTGCATCATAATGCATTTTCAACATCCTTAATTTAGAATCTCTTAAAGCCACATCAAAGTTATCAGGGATTTTTAACATTTTATACCATTAAAATTACTATCAATATGGAAGCTATTGCAAAACAAAAAGCCATTATAACCTTAAACGCAATTGTATTGATAATATGCATATTCTTAGAAATTAGACTTGATAGGCATAAAATAATTCCAAATTGAAAATATTGAGCATAATCAAATTTGTGGCTAGCTGCTGCTTGCCCAAAAATTAAAGCAAATATTAAATATGAAAAAATAAAACACACCCCATATAAAAGAGGTCTATTGAATTTATTTAAAATATAAAGTAACTGAAAACGATATTTATAAAGTATGTATAAACTTACAAATGAAGAAAAGCCGGTACTGGTGGCGAATAATAATGCAGAAATGGGCGATGGAAAAATGGAGATAATATAATTAGGTAGATAATAGTGGAATGGTATAAAAATCTGAAATCTTGTAAAAAAGTACTCATCTCCATTTCCCAAGATCCTATATAAGATGCTTCCCCTCTCAATATCAAATAATAGATAATTTTCAAGATACCATATCGGAATCGCCCATAAAGAAAATCCAAAAAAGACAATAATCAATATTTTAAAGATTTTTATAGATAGATTATTTAAAATCGCATTTTTGCTATGCCCATTTCTTAAAATATAATAGAAAAATACAAAGAGAGACCCAATAATTGGGTCTAAATAAACCATAAGAATCATTAATATATACTTCAGTCTTGGGAAAATGATCTGAAGTAAAAATAAAATTATAACAATATCATGTGGAAAAATTCTTAACACACCTGTCCACATAAAGGTTGTTAAAAAAAATATTATGAAAATTAAAGATGTTACTTTAGCATTTAAAGATAGCCTCTTTGAGGCAAGGAATAATAATAAAAACTGGCAGTTAATAATAAGTAAATTTGCTATTGTTAGTGTCAGTAAATCAGAAACTAAAAAAAATTTAAGAAAATAAAAAAGAAGGTAGGATGGAAGAAGATACATAAATGTATAGCTACCTTTTATAGAATTGTCATCACCAACCCTCATCCCCAGGGTATCAAAGATATCATTTTGACCATAATACCAAGAAATAATTGTTTGTGATTCTGGATAAGGGTCAAAATTAAAAACTAATATAAACTGAAAAATAAAATAAACTAATATCGCAAATATAAGAAATGGCTTTATTAAATAATCTGAGGTATTTATTTTTTTGTTAGTATTATTTTGCATACTCGCTTATATCAAAATGATGCATATTCTTTTCGATCCAGTTAGCGGTATGTTGGAGCCCCATCATGAAATCAACCTGATCTGTCCAAGGAGTTAAAGATTTTATCTTATCATTGTCGGCAATAAGTCTATTAACTTCACTTTTTTCTGGTCTTATCCTGCTTTCATCAGATATTATTTTTGCATCTGATCCTGTTATATCTAAAATCATCTGAACAGTTTCTTTAATTGACCATTCTTTGCCTGTCCCAATATTCACAGCTTGCCCCTCAGCTTCTTTGCATAATGCAAGAAGAGCCATCCCATTTGCTGTGTCTTTTACATAATTAAAGTCTCTTGTAGGACTTAGTGATCCAAGTCTAAGCTCTTTGGATCCTGATAAAACCTGACTAATTATTGTAGGTATGACGGCTCTTGCAGTTTGCCTTGGCCCAAATGTATTAAATGGCCGAGCAGTAACCACTGGCAAGCCAAAAGATAAATTAAAACTTTCAGCAATTTTATCTGCAGCAATTTTACTTGCAGAATATGGAGACTGACCAATCAATGGATGTGATTCAGCAATTGGAACTGTTTGAGCGCTACCATACACCTCTGAAGTAGAAACATGAATAAGTCTAGTAAGTGAATCACTTCTTCTGGATGACTCTAAAACATTTAAAGCACCTGAAATATTAGTATCTACATATGACCTTGTTGCTTCATAGCTATAAGGTATTGCAATCAAGCTAGATAAATGGAAAACATATTCGCATGATTTAATTCCGTCTGAGACCCTTTCTGAATCTCGAATGTCACCTTTAAAAATTTCAATATTATCAAATACTTTTGAATCTATATCATTGAGCCACCCATTCTCATTCCATGAGTTGTAATAGACCATAGCTCTTACCTCTGCACCCAAGTATACTAGGTGCTCAATTAAATGACTTCCTATAAAACCATCAGCCCCAGTAACAAATACTTTTTTTCCTGATAAATTCTCTTTATTCATAATCTTTGTTCTCCGTGTATATTTTTCTTGCATTGTCTAAATCATTGGAAGTTCCTATATCACTCCAATATTCATGAATCGGGAAGATTGAAACTGGCTTTCCAAGCCCAAGATAATCATTAACTAGGTCAGTCATATTGTAGAATTTTGAATGAGGTATCTGTTCTAAAGCTTTTGGCGATAGTATATAAATTCCAGCATTGCA
>Ga0233432_10000422_pt1 | contig 40679 bp, 41 predicted proteins | sample SI_122_August201_6_FD_179870 | JGI IMG/M metagenome (GOLD analysis project Ga0233432, IMG submission 179870) | Seawater microbial communities from Saanich Inlet, British Columbia, Canada - SI_122_August2016_10_MG | ecosystem: Environmental > Aquatic > Marine > Inlet | place: Canada: British... | reverse complement strand
ATGAAAAGCTAAATTTCTTTAAAGATTTATTGTCAGAAAAGAAGGTTAAGGTGAAGCTTGAGATTAATAGCTCCTATACTTTGTTAATGAACAGTTATCTAGCAGATACCTTATTTTTAAATTTAATAAAGAATGCGATTATGCATAATATTGTAAATGGTGAAATAATTATTAAATTAGATTCATCTACATTGTCAATTATTAACACAGGTCAAGAATTAAATATTACGGGTGATATATTTAAAAGATTTATAAGAAGTGAAAATAAAGATAGTTTAGGTATTGGCTTATCAATTGTTAAAAAGATATGTGGCTATTATTCAATTCCTATTAGCTATAATTTTAATAAAGATCATGAATTTACATTAATCTTAGAAGATGGAAAATAAATATTTTAAAAACTTAACTAATGAAGAAAGAGATATTATAGCTAATAAGGGAACTGAGGCTCCTTTTTCTGGAGAATATAATGATCATTTTGAACAAGGTTATTTTGTTTGTAGAGCATGTAATAATAAATTATATGAATCAAAAACAAAGTTTGATTCAGGCTGTGGATGGCCATCATTTGATGATGAAGTTACTGGGGCAATAGTTAGGTATGAAGATAATTCACTTGGAAGGCAAAGAACTGAAATATGTTGTTCCAAATGCGATGGACATTTAGGACATGTTTTTCAAGGTGAAAAAATTACTCCTAAAGACACAAGACATTGTGTAAACTCCTTGAGTATAAGATTTATTTCAAGTTCTTCTTTAGAAAATTAATTGCCCTTAGATTAAGTAATATTCTATTCTTTAGGTAAAGAAATTGCAAAGCTTGTCCCTCCTTTTATTGTAGATTCCACAATATATAATTTTCCTTTATGATAATCCTTAATAATTCGTTTAGATAATGAAAGACCTAATCCCCATCCTCTTGTTTTTGTTGTAACCCCCGGCTTAAATACATCATTAAACATCATCCTATCTATTCCTTTTCCGGTATCTTTAATAATGATCTCTATTTCATGTTTTTTCTCAATAAAACTTATATTTATCTTCCCCTTACCTTGCATTGCATCTACCGCGTTTTTACAAATATTTTCTATAACCCACTCGAGTAATGTTTTATTGACCTTAGCGAACAAAGGTTCTTCGATTTTTTGAACTAAAAATTCAGTATTTTCTGATAGTCTTGATTTTAGATATTTTACAGATTTATCAATAATCTCTACTATATCATATCGTTCTAATTTTGGTTTAGATCCAATTTTAGAAAATCTATCAGCAATGGTTTCTAGGCGATTTAAATCCTTTTTCATTTCAAAAACCATATCATTATTATCTTGACTTTTAATTAACTCAATCCAAGCCATTAAGGAAGAAAGGGGGGTAGCAATTTGATGAGCTGTTTCCTTTGCCATTCCTGCCCACACCTGATTTTGCTCAGATTTTCTAGCTGAGCTAAACACCATATATCCAATTAATATAAATATAGTAATAAAAAAAAGTTGATAAACTGGATAGTATCTTAGATTGTTCAATAGTTCAGAATCGCTATAATAAATCCATTGTTTATCTCCAATAAAATTAATTTCAATTGGTTTGTCATCTCCATCTCGCATATCTTTTAAGCTAGATATTAAGAATGATCTGTATTTGTTCTGTAGTTTCTTAGCTTTTGTAATAATTAAGCTGTCATTACTATTTTTGATTGCTTCATCTTTGATTTTTTTATAATCGTTAAGAATAAGACTATCATTTTTTGTGTAAAATTTAATATTTCTTGTTTCAAGAATGCTGTCACATTCATCAACTAATATCACTGGTATATTTGTGTTTTCAGAGATAACTTTTATTGCAAGTGAAAAATCCCCCTGGCTAGAGGCGCTTACAAGCTGTTTGGTTGCTTGAGCCCATGTCTCAATCTTTTTTCTTTCTTCATTTTTCAGCTCTTTTACTAATCTACTTGTTATAAAAAGAGAGGCAACACTAATAATAATTGCTAATAAAGAAAGTACTAATTTCCACCGTTGTTTATTTGAATAAATATTCATATCAAGTAAATTTAATTAAAAATTGTCATCCCACTCAATTTCTAATTCCTCATTATCCTCAACAGCTTCTTTTTTATTAATTTCTTCAGAAATTATTTTTTTCACATCCAATATTTCTTTTTTAATCTCATTTTTTAAATTTTCTTTGATCTTTAACTTTTCAAATGAAATATCACTATTTTCCTTATCTCCAATCATCCTTAACTGTAGATTTGTTTTTAATAAGTTGGTACTATCTTGAGTGTTAAAATTATTATCCTTTTTCCTAAATCTTTTTGCAAGCAAGTCAGAAAGTAAAAGACTAATCTTATAATTATATTCTTGATTAAAAAAGTGCTTTCCTGAGATTATCAAGCTTAATGCACTCGATTTAATTTCCATATTGGGAATAGAGATAATTTTATCTTTTATTTTTATTTCATTCTCAAGTTTAGAGAATTTAATGTGAGCTAAATCATCCAGCTTAACATAATTAGACAAGCTTTCTAAAGGCTTGAAATCTATTAATTCTCCTTTTTCAATACTTACTTTAGAATCAATATTAATTTTATCTAAATCAATTTCCAGGAATTTATTTAAAGTAATATTACAAATTATGCTTGAAGAGCTTATTCCTTTTATATGCTTTGCCATTATAAAATCTTGCCCAAAATTATTAAATGCTCCAAATGTTCTTTTTACATCAATATTTTCAAGCTTTATATTCCCAGTCAGCTTGAAGTTATTTTCTGAGTTTTTATAAAATTTACCGTCAAAAAGCATTTTTCCACCTAATAGATTCATACTTAAATTTTTTGTAGAGACGGCTTTGTCTTTATACATTAAACGACCATTTACTTGATTAGGATATATGTTATTATATGCAAGACTATTGATTGAGGTTTTTAAATCAAGATTAAATATGCTAGGCATATAATATTCTTGGGCAACGTCATTTTTTTTATCATTATTAGAAATTAATGATTTTAGATTAAATGTAGTGGATGTTAAATCGCCAATTATTTGAATGATTTTTGTGCTATCAACAAGAATGTTATTAAATAGATTGTGAATTTTACCCTCAAAAATCAGATCACTATCAAGTATATTTATTTTACTATTTATAACATTGATAGTGTCATTAAAAATTTTACATTTTGAATTATTAACTTTTATTTCTAGTGGATAGTTATCATAAAAGAAACTAAGTTCTGAAAGTTCTACATCTGATTGATGTTTTGAATTTAGAAAGTGAATGTTAAAATCATTATCAAAAGAAATTCTCCCATTATATTTTGTTCTAGCATTTATTATACCCTTGCAGTCTATGAACGGACTATCCATAAAATAATAATTAGCCTCGTTCATATCCCAAACAGAATTAAATTCCGCATTTAAAAAATAGTCATTCAAATTCAAGATTTCAAATTCTCCTTCAACATTACCCTTTTTTGTGTTGGCATAAAAGTTTTCAAAAGTAATTTGGCTTGTCTGAAAATTATTTTCCTGTCCGTTTTTTATTGTTCCATTACAAGAAATATTATCTAAATAAAAAGGATATTTTTTTGTTTCAAAACTTCCGTTTTTTATAGTGTAATTGATATCTAAATTGGGGTTTTTTTTCTTTCCTATTTCTCCTGCAATTTCCCCTTTATAATCTATACTTCCATCTGCTATTATTGAGGTATAGACTCCCTTTAAATGATTTGGAGTGTGTTGCATTAAAGATGAGATGCTGTGATTTTTGCCTGTAAAATCAAGTTTAATTATATTTTTTCTATCAAATGATCCGTCAAGTATAAAGTCTACATTTTCTATTTGTAATATTGATGATTTTAAAATATTTTTTTCATCAATTAATGAATAGTTTAGATTGAGTGTTAAATTTTTATTTTCAATATATTTTTTTTCATATATAGTTATTTCTTGACTGTAAGCCCTACCATTAATTTGTAGATTTAGTGATTTTTCATTTTTAATACGTATACCTATTTTTGAGCAGTTTAAGGATATTTTAGATTGAATTCTACTTGATTTAAATTCGAAATTTGTTTTGATTAATTCTATTTTATTAAGCTCTAAAGAATTATTTTTTTTATCACTCTCTACTAATACATTGAAATTTTTATTATTGTTTTCGTCAATTTTTAATGAAATTTTCCCATCGAATATTGTTATATTATCGATTGTTATTTCGTTTAGTAAAAACTTAACAATACTAAATTTCACATGAGCTTTTTTTGCGTATAACAAGGTGTCTCCTCCAAATTTTTCACTTTCTTTTATGTAAATGTTTGATATTTTTACAGATGAGTAAGGAAAGTTCTCAAAAATTTTAAACTCAACATTTTTTACTTCTATTTTGTTTTCTGTTTGATTTGTAAGGTGTTGTATTACTGCATCTTCAATTTTTTCACTGAATAGAAAGCTGAAGGAAACACCTAAAAGTAAAAAAGCTACAAATCCTATTGCTATAGCATAACAAATATGTTTAATTGTTTTTTTCATTCTATATTTAAATAACGAAAAAAGTTATTTATTCGTGTAAACTATTGCCTCTTTAGAATTGAAATTTCTTCATTAGTTAAAAAACGACTTTCTTTTCTTCCAAGGTTTTTTTTAGTCAAACCCCCATAAAATACTCTGTCTGCTTTTGTTACATTGTAACCAAATTTCTCAAATAATCTTTGAATTGAATTATTAGTTGGTCCTTGAATTTCAATTCCAACTTCCTTTTTATCGTTTTTATTGGAATAAGAAATATCATTTACTTTAAGCTTATAATCATTTGGATATGGTATTTCTTTTATTCTTTTAAGATCAATTGGGCTTATGTTTTTATCTAGAGTTACTTGTAAAATTATTTTAGTTTTTTGAGATTTCTTGCTTAGTTTCTTTACTAAGTCATTATCATTGGTGAATAATATTAGTCCAGTTGTAATTTTATCCATTTTTCCAATTGGTAATACATGCTCTTTGCATTTACCCTCTATTAATCTCATAATAGAATTTCTTTTTTTTGGGTCGTTATATGAGGAAACATAGTTCTTAGGCTTATTTAAAAGAATATATTGAAGCTTTTGATTTCTAATGGTAGAGTCATTGAATTTAACAATATCATCTATTTTAACTTTATACCCCATTTGAGTAATAGATTTGCCATTGACACTTACAACTCCTGCCTCAATAAATTTATCTGCTTCTCTTCTTGAACATATACCGGCATTAGCCAAATATTTATTTAATCTAATCAAAGATGAATCTTCTTTTTTCTTTCGATCTGAATTTCTTCCTGAATTACTTTTCTTGGTATATTTCCTCATAACCCTTGGAGTTTATTATTCTATAAAATATTTTTTCTCAATACTTCCATCATTGTAAATATATAATAACAACGAACCGATTTTTTTACTAGCTTTTCTTCCTAATATATCTACAACTTTTATAAGCTCTTTATTTTGTGCATTTGGATACTCTATCTGAGTGGATTGATTGCAAGGAAGAATTGGATATAAAAAATTACTTGCTGCATTTACTGCCTGGTTAAATTCTACTTGGCTATTACCAATAACCCAATTATGATCAACATTATTAAAGGTTAACCCCTCATTTAATATGCCTAAATTATCACAAATGGGATGGATCTCACCTAAACCACATAAATCCAAAACAGAGGGATTATCTAATCCGGGCCCACAATTATAATTTACAATCACATCATTATCTCCTTGGGCACTAAAAATTGGTTCATCACTACTATCAATCCAGCTTAATTGCTGAATTCCTCCTGCAAAATTTATAACACCACTTACTGTAGATGAAAAGCCGTAATTCCCTGCATCTCCCTCTAGTCCACCTAAAGAATTAGCAATTGCTTGTACATCAACAGGGCTTGTTGGAAGATCTGATATTTGGTCAATATAGGCAGTATGTATAGCTGTTATTCCGCCCGAAGATATTCCACCAACATAAATTGCATTAGTATCTATACCATAAGCATTACCATTGGCAAATTCTTTTTTGAAAAACCTAACTACAGCCTTCATATCTGAAGTGGCCTTTAGTACTTCTTCGTATTGTTCTGCATGACTCGATAAGAAACTAATAATATTTAAAAGAGACACTAGTCTATAATTAGCAGATACAGCGACATATCCTCTTTTAGCAAAAGCAGTACAAAAATCAACAGAGCCAGGATTTTCTTTACTACCTTGATAGTATGATCCTCCATGATGAAAAATAATTAATGGTCTATTAGTTGCTGTATCACCATCTCCTGAATAAACATCCATCTTATGGGCATTGTCATTATATACATCTGAATAATTAATTGTTAGTTTATTTGTAGAGCTAAAAATCTCATTTTGATATCTACTCTGACATTGTGAATAGGCATCTATGTTAATTAATAATATTATAAAAAGAGTAAGTAAATTTTTCATTTTAGTTATTTAATTTATTTAATTGATATTCAATTTCTTGGTCCTCAATCTTTCTGAAAAGATGTTCATGAGGTTTGATCTTATGATTTTCTTTTATTAAATCATGATGTATTGTATCCCAGCTTCCATTATCTATATTTAAAAGTTTTTTTAGCTTTTGAGAAGTGTACGGAAGAAAAGGTTCGCATAAAAAAGATAGAGTAGCTGAGATTTGTATAGCAATATTTATAATAGTTTCCGTTCGCTTTTCATCCGTCTTTTTTAATTTCCAAGGTTCTGTTTCCGCTAGATATTTATTACCTAAACGTGCTAAATTCATAAGTTCTTGAAGCCCTTCTCTTAAGCGATATTTTTCAATGGAATCTCCAATTTTTTCAGGATAATCTAGCATTTCCTTCAACGTATTACTATCAATATCTAATAAATCATTTCTTTTTGGAACAATTCCCTCCCAATATTTATTTGTTAATACAACAACTCTATTTATAAAGTTTCCAAAAATTGCTACTAGTTCATTATTATTTCTCGCTTGAAAATCTTTCCATGTGAAGTCCGTATCTTTACTTTCAGGAGCTGTTGCACATAATACATATCTTAATGTATCTTGTTGATTTTCGAAATCATTCAAATATTCGTGAAGCCATATCGCCCAATTTCTAGATGTTGATAGTTTCTGGCCTTCAAGATTTAAAAATTCATTTGCAGGAACATTTGTGGGTAGATTGTATCCACCCAATTCTTTCAATATAATTGGAAAAATGATACAATGAAAAACAATATTATCTTTTCCAATAAAGTGTATTAACTCACTTTCATTGTTCATCCAGTATTTTTTCCAATCAACTCCTTTTTTCTCAGCTAATTTTTTAGTTGCTGTTATATAGCCAATTGGAGCGTCTAGCCAAACATATAGAACTTTACCGTCATTATTTTCTATCGGAACCTTTACCCCCCAATCTAAATCTCTTGTCATAGACCGCTCCTTTAACCCGCTTTCTATCCATGAATTACATTGTCCGATTACTTGGCTCCTCCACGATCTAGGATTATGATTTTTATTATTATTGAACGTTCCATTGTTAATCCATTCCTTTAGCCAGTCTTCGTGTTTTTGCATAGGAAGGTACCAGTGGGTAGTTTCTTTTAATATTGGGACCTCTCCACTAATACTAGATTTTGGATTTATTAATTCTTCAGGATTTAGTGCAGATCCACACTTCTCACATTGATCTCCATAAGCTTCATTATGTTCACATTTTGGGCAGGTACCTACAATATATCTGTCAGCTAGAAATTGTTGGTTTTTAGCATCATAGAATTGTTGACTTGTTTTTTTTGTAAAACTATTTTTGTTCTCAAGTTCTTTAAAAATATCTTGAGCTGTTTGATGGTGATCTTCAGATGAGGTTCTGTCATAGATATCAAAATTTATACCAAAATCTTCAAATGATTTTTTGTTTAAATCATGATATTTATCGACAATCTCTTTTGGACTGATATTATTCTTTTTTGCTTGTAATGTAATTGCTGCCCCATGCTCATCAGAACCACAGATAAATGCTACATCATGGCCTTTTTGTTTTTGATATCTTGCAAAGATATCGGCAGGTAGGTACGCCCCCGCAAGATGACCAAGGTGGATTGGTCCATTTGCATATAATAATGCAGAGGTTATTGTGAAGCGTTTTTTATCCATTTATCTGTTAAAAAATATATTTTAGCAAATATAAGTTATAATGCATCAAATATTATGATTCCCAATAAGTTAAATCAAGGTGATAAAGTTGCTATAGTTGCAACAGCTCGCGCAATTTCTGAGGAAGAATTAGGCAATGCAGTTGACTTATTTGAGTCATGGGGTTTAGATGTAGTTTTTGGTGATAACTTATTTAAAATTGACAATCAATTTGCTGGTGATGATTTTGAACGCACAAGTGATTTTCAAGACATGATAGATAATAATGAGGTTAAAGCTATCTTTTGTGCCAGAGGTGGTTATGGTACAGCTAGAATTGTAGATGATATTAATTTTTCAAATCTTAAAAACAACCCTAAATGGATTATTGGATATAGCGATGTTACCTCACTTCATACCCATTTAAATAATTTGCAGATTTCAACTTTACATGCAACTATGCCGATTAATATTCCTTTAAACACAAAATCATCTCTGGAATCCTTACATTCCTGTTTATTTAATAATTCCAATTCAATCAGTTGTGATAGTCATCTTTTAAATCGTGAAGGGGTGATTAGTGGTGAAATTGTAGGGGGTAACCTCTCTGTCCTATACAGTTTAATTGGCTCTCCATCAGACTTAGATACTAATGATAAAATTCTCTTTTTAGAAGATTTAGATGAATATTTATATCATATTGATAGAATGATTCTAAATCTTAAAAGAAATAAAAAATTCTCAAAATTAAAGGGTCTAATAGTTGGTAAAATGAAGGGTATGCATGATAATACAATTCCCTTTGGAAAAACAGCAAATGAGATTATTTATGACTACACAAGAGAATTTAATTTCCCTATTTGTTTTGAATTTCCATCTGGACATATTAAAAACAATTCTCCATTAATCTTTAGTAAGAATACTTTATTAAAAATTGAAAATACTGGAGTGACTTTAATTCAATAGATTTATTTGTCAATTACTTTTGGAACAAGAAAATAATCAGAATCTTTTTGAGGAGCATTTTCTAATGCTTTTTCTTTTGAGATATTTTCAATTAATGTATCATCTCTAAGCACATTAACTTCTTCACTCATGTAAATTAAAGGTTCTGTATTTTCTGTATCAATTTCAGAAAGTTTATCTACAAATCCGATCATTTTTTTTAAATCTTCTTGCATACTTAATGAGCTCTTTTCATCAAAGTGTAGTTTAGCTAATTTTGCTAAGTCAGCAATTAATTTATTATCAACTTTCATATTCCGTTAGTTTATCAAAAATAATATTGTAAGTTGTAGTATTCAAATTTTTTACATCAAAATTTTCTAATTCTTTAATATCTATAGGCTCATGCACGTCAATATTTAAAGTGCCGGGTTTACCTTGAAAATAACTCCAAGGAAAATGTTTTTTGTTGTCTGGCATGGTAACAGGAATAATTTTAATGTTTTTTTCAGCACTTAGCTTAAACGGCCCATTCTTAAACCTTCTTAATTTTACATCCGGTGGTGGTACACCGCCCTCAGGAAAAATACAAACATTAAGTCCCAAATCTAATTTTTCACTGGCATTCACAAATGCTTCATAAGCATCTTTTCTGTTTTCTCTATTTACCAGTACAGTATTGTATCTGTAGAACCAGCCAAAAACAGGAATTTTGGCATATTCTTGTTTTGCCATAAAAATAACAGGGATTTTAAAAGCTGCTAAAATTACAGGAATATCTATTGTTGATACATGATTTGGACAAATGATATATGTCTCGTTTTTATTTAGTTTTTCTTCATAATTAATTTTTAAAAAAATACCAGAGAAAAAGAGTGTCAATTGAGACCACTTTCTAGTTATTTTACATACTATTTTTTGATTCTTATATATTTTAGTGAAGTAGTACAGTGGAGGTATAAAAATTATAAATACAATGAGAAAGACTATAAAAAACCATAATCTCCAAAGTGAGCTTAATAAAGAGTTAAAAGTTTTAATAGAAAAATTAGTCCATTTCATTTGGCAAAGATAAAAATCCTATTTTTACAAAGTTTATAATAGAAAATGGCAAGAATTTTAACAGGAATACAAAGTACAGGGGTGCCTCATTTAGGTAATCTTCTTGGAGCTATTATTCCAGCAATTAAAATGTCTAAGGATCCTAATAATGATAGTTTATTCTTTATTGCAGATCTTCATTCTTTTACAACAATTAGGGATAAGGATATTTTAAAACAAAATACATATGCTACAGCTGCAGCTTGGCTAGCCTTTGGTTTTGACACCAAAAATAATTTGTTTTATAGGCAATCTGATGTCACCCAGGTTTGCGAATTAGCTTGGTATTTGAATTGCTTCACTCCTTTTCCAATGTTAGCAAATGCACATTCTTTTAAAGACAAATCAGATCGCTTATCCGATGTGAATTCTGGTTTATTTACATATCCTGTTTTAATGGCAGCAGATATTTTGTTATATGATGCCGATATTGTTCCAGTTGGTAAAGACCAAGTACAACATTTAGAAATTACTCGTGATATTGCAGGAGCGTTTAATCATAAATATCAGGATTCATTTGTTTTACCAACGTCAAAAGTTGATGAGTCTGTGATGATTATACCCGGAACCGATGGACAGAAAATGAGTAAATCATATAATAATATCATAAATATCTTCTTGCCAGAAAAAAAATTAAGAAAACAAATAATGTCAATTCAAACAGATAGTTTAGGACTAGAAGAATCAAAAGATCCAGATAAATGTAATGTTTTCAATATATATAAATTATTATCTAGTACTAAGGACAGCACTGTTTTAGCTCAAAAATACAGAGCTGGTAATTATGGTTATGGACATGCAAAACAAGAGCTATTTGAATTAATTTGTTCAAAATTTTCAGTAGAAAGAGAGAAATACAATCTTTTAATGCAGGACACTTCAATTATTGAAAATGAATTATTAGAGGGAGCTGCAAAAGCGTCATTAATTGCAGACAAAGTAATTTCAAGAGTAAGAAAAAATATTGGGTATTAATGGATGATAGAATTGTAGATTTACTCTCAAATAATCATCTTTTATCATTAGCAACTTCAAAAGAAAATTTACCACATTGCTGTAATTGTTATTATGTTTATGACCAGACTCAACAAGTTTTAATTTTTTCTTCTGACCCTAAAACTAGTCATGCTAATCATTTTTTAGATAACCCAAATGTCTCGGCTACCATTTCTAAAGATAATATTGATTATAAGAAAATCCAAGGCATACAGCTGAAAGGCATCGTTCATCTAATTGAAAAAGATTTAGCGAGATATAATGAAATGTATTTTAATCAGTTTCCTTTTGCAAAAAATATGCCTTTGTATTTATGGTGTTTAGAAATTATTTCTGTAAAAATGACAGATAACAACTTAGGATTTGGAAATAAGATTAATTGGCAAAAACCTTAACGATCTTTGTATATTTCGTATAATTCTGTTTGATGATTACTGGTGCTTACAGATTTTCCTTTGATTAAAATACTTTCAATTTTGTTTGTTGTCATATCAAGAGCATCTCCTTCAGAGATAAAAAATGTTGCTTCTTTACCATTTTCTAGGCTTCCCAATCTATCATCAATACCTAATATTTTTGCAGTACTTAAGGTAAGCGCCTTTATTGCCTCTTCATAATCTAGGCCATATGCAACTGCAGTTCCTGCTGTGAATGGTAAATTTCTCGAGCCCATAGCCTCCATATCTCCCGCATAACTGAATGCAAAAGTTATATTGTTTTTACTAAGGATTTTTGCCTGCTTATAAGGTTCATCAATATGGCTATCCTGATTTTTAGGTAATCTGTGCACGCGCTTAAGTATTACTGGAATTTCATTCTCTTTTAAAATAGCAATTGCTTTATGAGCATCTTCTCCACCAACAAGTACAATTTTCTTTATATTAAATTTTTTACATGAATTAACACCATCAATTATATCATTATAATAATTAGCATGTAAGTAAAGACTTTTTGTACCATCAAACACGCCCTTCATACTCTCCATTTTAAGATCCATATTATTATTTGATTTATAATAGGCGTATGATTTTTCTAGAAATTCAGCTATGGTATTAATTTTTTCGTAATACTTTTTATTTTTTTCTCTTCCCCCAGGCTCTCCCCACCAACCTGTATTATAGTATGATGATGGCCATCTCAGATGTATTCCGTCATTAGCCTTACAAGTCGCATCCTCCCAATTCCAACCACTTAAATACATAACAGATGATTGTCCAGAAATTATCCCACCTTGAGGTGTAACTTGTGTTAAAAGAACTCCATTTGTTCTAACCGTTTCAATAATTTTTGATTGAACATTGAAGGCAATTTGAGTATTAATATTTGGATTAATTTGCCCTACTTCTCTATAATCATGTGTCGCTCTTACTTGATCAATTTCTGTTAGTCCTAATTTTGTGTTAGTTAGAATAAAACCAGGATATATATGTTTTCCATAAACTTTGTAAATCGTATCAAAGGCATTTGGGTCAATTCTGATTTTTGAAAGGTCTGCAACTAAATCAATTTTCCCATCTTTAATACTTATTACAGAGTTTTTAATTTTTTCTCCATTTCCAATATGAGCGGTTGCACCCATAAATATAGCAGACTTTTGAGCAAAAGCAAAATTACTTATCAGCAAGAAAACAATAAGAAAATTATTTTTAATGCTCATGCTCATGTTTATGTTCATGTTCAATTGTATCACAGTGATATAATTTATCTTTTTTTGGCTTGTGTTTGATTTTATTCTTACTTTTTGATCTACTTAATTTATTAATGATTCTCATTTTCTCTTTTAAATCCCTTTCTTGATTGCGTAGGTTTTCTTTATTATTAAAGTAACAAATACCATCAATATAGGTTTGTTCTACTTTTGAATAAACAGAAAGTGGGTTTCCAGACCAAATAACTATATCAGCATCTTTTCCTACTTTTAGAGAACCCATTTTATTATCTAATCTTAAAAGCTTTGCAGGATTTAAAGTAACCATTTTCCATGCATCTTCTTCAGATGTGCCTCCGTATTTAACTGCTTTAGCAGCTTCTTGATTTAATCTTCTCCCCATTTCAGCATCGTCTGAATTTATTGCTGTAACCACACCAGCATTATTTAAAATACTTGCATTGTATGGGATGGCATCATTTACTTCAAACTTATAAGCCCACCAATCAGCAAATGTTGAAGCACCGGCATTATGATTTTTTAGTTTTTCAGTAACCTTATATCCTTCCAGAATATGAGTGAAAGTATTAATCCTAAATCCCATTGAGTCTGCAACATGCATTAACATATTTATTTCTGACTCTACATATGAATGACAAGTTATATGTCTTTTGCCATCTAGAATTTCTACTAAAGTGTTAAGCTCTAAATCTTCTCTTGGTGGATTCGTTTCTCTTTTTTGTCTAGAGTTTAGACTGTTATATGTTTTCCAATTTTTTTTATATTCCTTTGCTCTATAAAAGGCATCATAAAAAACCTGTTCAACCCCCATTCTAGTCTGGGGAAATCTTGTAGTATTAAAGCTTCCCCAGTTGCTTTGTTTCACATTTTCTCCTAGTGCGAATTTAATAAAGCCATCAGTGTTTTTTATTTTCATTTCTTCTGCAGATTTCCCCCACCTGAGCTTAATTAGTGCAGATTGCCCACCAATTGGATTTGCTGATCCATGTAAGAGTTGAGAGCATGTGACACCACTTGCAATTTGTCTAAATATATTATGATCCTCCGGATTAATAACATCTGCAATACTTACTTCTGCAGTAACAGATTGACTACTTTCATTTACTCCATTGCTTATAGCAATATGTGAGTGCTCATCAATAATACCAGTTGTAAGATGCTTACCTTTTATATCGAAAATATGTATATCTAAATCTTCATAGTTTGGAATTTGAGTAGTATCAAGAGTTTCACCAATTGCTACTATTTTTCCATTACTAATTGCAATATCTCCAGAATTTATAATTCCTAAATCTTCATTAGTCCATAGTGTTGCATTTTTAAAAATAATTGTTTTTGCTTTTAATTCTTTTTGTAAACCATTTGATTTATTTGGGCTCCAGATAGATGGTGTTTTTTGTGTGTCAAGCTTTTTTATTTCGTTTTTCTTTTCAATAAACAAGGAATCACGAATCATTTTATAGTCATAGAAAGTTCCTGAACTATCTTGATATTTACCATTAATTTCATTAGGCGAAATAACTCCACTAGCTCTAAAACTGCTGTTTTCTGAGTAGAAAGTTAATTTGTTTTCCTCTAATTTAGACTTAAGAATTGTAGAGTCTATAGCTTCAATTAATATTTTAGGTTGATTTTTATCGCCAGTTACTTTTACACTAATGTTTTTATAATCAACAGAATTAAAAGAATAATAACCTCTTACATCTGTCTCAATTTTTTTTGTAATAATATTTCTAGAGCCAGCAGTCCAATTTTCGTGAATACTACCATTTAAAAAAATATTTGAAGAGCAGATTAAGAAATTAGCGATTTTTCCTTTTTCGAGTGTACCCAGGATATTTTCAGCGCCAATTAATTTTGCAGGAATTGTTGTAAGAGCATTTAGAGCGTCTTTTTCAGACAATCCACTTTTAATTGCTAATCTTAAATTTTTTAAAAAAGATTTTTTATCCTTTGAATCTGTTGCGGTAATAGTAAAAGTAATACCATTTTCTTTTAAGATTCTCAAATTAAATGGGGCAGTTTCCCAATTCTTTAAATCTTGTAAGTTGATATTCATTGCCTCTTCAGGAACCGAAACATCATAATCCTCTGGAAAATTAATCGGTGTGATTATTGGAAATTCTGTTGCTTTTATTTCATCTATTCTTAGAAATTCTCTTCCTGTTCCTTTAACAATAAAGTCAATCTCAAACTCGTCAGATATTTTATATAGTCTAGCGTAATCTAAATGGCTTTTGACTTCAAATATTTTAGGAAGTTCTTTATTAAGATTGTATTCTTTTAATGAAATATTAGTCTGGTTTTGAGTATTATCATACCATTCAGCATCAAGGAGTGTTTGTTTGATTAATGCAATACTCCCCATTAATGAGGTTGGGTATCTTTGATTAGAAACCCCTTTTTTAAAAGAATAAAATGTTGCTGCTTTATCTAATACTAAGTCTTGATTTTCATTATTTTTAGATAAAATTGCTAAGCATCCTGAACCCCTAAAGATACCATCTTGGATGTGTGTGGCAACAGATCCAAAACCCATTTCATGATATTTTTTTCTGTTTTTATTATCATGTGAAAATTTATGTGAAGCATGTGTCTCTGGATGAATTGCTTCATTCCAACTATATGGCCCATTTTTTTCACTTTCATATTGAGGACCAAAACCAGATGATTTTTTGCTTGGTTTTTTTAATCCATAGCTACTATATAAATCAATAAAAGAAGGGTAGATGTAATCTCCTTTTAAGTCATAGGTGATTGCATTTTCAGGTATACTAAGATTACTATCAACTCCTATTATTAAATTATCTTTTATCAATAAGGTTCCATTTTTTATTTCTTTTTCACTTGAAATAATAATATTCGCATTTATAAATGCATAAACCGGCTTGAAACTTTCTTGCACACCATTAATAGGGAATGTTTCCTGTGCATAGGAAAAAGTATTTAACAGAAAAATAAAAAAAATAATCTTTAGAGATCTGATCATAATGAATTATAAAGTCGTGAAAATACCAAATTTTTATTAGTTTTATTTGTTTCTTTGCATGAAGAAATTTATAAATAAAAAAATAATTATATGAAAACTTATCAAGCTAATTTGCTAAATGTTTTAACATTAATTTCAATGTCTTTATGGGCCTATTTTGCATATGAACCAACACCAGATAAGATGAGTCCATCAGTAACAACATTTATTCCCTTAGTATTTGGTGTTATCTTATTATTATGTCATAGTGGTATTAAAAAAGAAAATAAAATTATTGCACATGTTGCAGTATTGGTAACTCTGTTAGCTGTTGTTGGATTAACAAAACCTTTAATGGCAGCAATAGATGAGGACAGATTTATGGCTGTTTTGCGAGTTGGGGCAATGATTTTAACTGGAACGATTGCTATGATTACATTTATCAGAAGTTTTATTGCAGCTCGAAAAAAATCTTAACTATTTTATTTCAATAGTATTATGGAGAGAGCAATTTTAATTGGGCTTATAACTCCAAACCTACAGCGTGAACAGGTATATGAGTATTTAGAAGAACTTGCATTTCTTGCTAAAACTGCTGGTGCAGTGCCAGTCAGAAATTTCACTCAAAAACTAAAGCATCCGGATAACGCAACTTTTCTCGGCAAAGGAAAAATAAATGAAGTAAAAGAATTTGTTATTTCTGAAAAGATTGATATTATAATATTCGATGATGACCTTACTCCTTCTCAGATTCGTAATATTCAAAAGATTTTTCCGGAGAGAAAGATACTTGATCGAAGTAATTTAATACTTGATATTTTTGCATCACGCGCCCAGACAGCTCAAGCAAGAACACAAGTTGAACTGGCTCAATACGAATATTTATTACCTCGATTAACTAGAATGTGGACTCATCTTGAAAGGCAGAAAGGGGGAATTGGTATGCGGGGACCTGGGGAAACTCAAATCGAAACAGACAGAAGGATAATAAAAGATAAAATATCTCTACTTAAAAAGAAATTGGAAAAAATTGACAAACAAAGCTTAACTCGTAGAAAGGGAAGAGCAGATATGATAAGAGTTGCATTAGTGGGGTATACAAATGCAGGTAAATCAACTTTAATGAATAAGCTCTCAAAATCTGAAATATTTGCAGAGAATAAATTATTTGCAACTTTAGATACTACTGTTAGAAAAGTAGTGATAAAAAATTTACCATTTTTACTTTCCGACACAGTAGGTTTTATTAGAAAGCTGCCCCATCAGCTAGTAGAATCTTTTAAGTCCACATTAGACGAGGTTAGAGAATCAGATTTGTTAGTTCATGTAGTAGATATATCAAATCAAAACTTTGAGGAACAAATTGAAATTGTTGATAAAACTATTATGGAAATTGGTGCTGAGGCAAAACCTCAACTTATAGTTTTTAATAAAATAGATGCCTATACATATGTTCAAAAAGAAGAAGATGATCTGACACCTTTTACCAAAGAAAATATGTCTCTGGAAAATCTAAAACAAACATGGATGGGTAAATTAGATAAAGAAAGTATTTTTATATCAGCACTTGATAAAATAAATTTTGATGATTTAAAAGAGTTATTATACCAAAGAATCAAAGACTTACATATAAAAAGGTATCCTTATAATAATTTTCTCTACTAAGACTTTTTATACTGTATGTCATACAGTTTTTTATATTCTCCTGATTTTTGAATAAGCTCTTGATGTGTTCCCTTTTCTATAATTTCCCCGTTATTTATAACTAAGATTTTATCAGCATTTTCAATTGTTGATAGTCTATGCGCAATTACAAGAGAGGTTCTTGATTTCATTAAATTAGATAATGCATCTTCTATAAGTTTTTCTGATTCAGAATCTAAGGATGAAGTAGCTTCATCCAATATTAAAATATCAGGATTTTTTAAAATGGCTCTAGCAATACTAATCCGTTGTTTTTGTCCTCCAGATAGTTTTTCACCTGCATTTCCGATATTTGTATCATAACCATTTTCACACTTTAGAATAAATTCTTCAGCGTTAGCCGCTCTTGCTGCCTGAATAACTTCTTCTTTTCTTGAATTGAGATTACCTAGTTTAATATTGTTGTATATAGTGTCATTAAATAAAATTGACTCCTGACTTACAATACTTATTAGCTTTCTTAAGCTATCAATATGCAAATCTTTTATGTTTATGTTATCAATGTCTATCTTCCCATCTGAGACATCATAAAATCTTGCTAATAAATCTACAATAGTAGATTTTCCTCCTCCAGATTGACCAACAAGTGCTACTTTTTCTCCTTTATTAATTTTGAAATTGAGATTGCTTAGTACATTAAGATTTTCATACTTAAAAGATTTAATGTTAAAGGAAATACTTTTTTCTAATTTTAAAATTTCCTTTGGATTATCTATGTTTTTTATTTTATTATCAGTTTCTAAAATCTCATATACTCTTTCTGCAGCGGCACTTCCTTTCTGTATGTAATAATAAGATGTGGTTAGTGATTTTACAGGTGGTATAATTTGAGAAAAAATAAGAATATATCCAATAAATTCTTGAGGTGACAGGCTAGATTGTTCCGATAAAACAAGTTGACCTCCAAACCACATAACAATAACCATAACTACCGTACTTAATAATTCACTCATTGGAGATGATAAATCTTTTTTTCTTAAAATACTTGTCATCGTAGCTCTGTACTTTTCGCTGTTTTTTTCAAATTTAGAGTTGATATAATTCTCAGCATTAAATGCCTTTATTATGCGTAAGCCAAAAATATTTTCATCAATTATTGACATTATCTGAGCTAGCTGATTTTGCCCTTTTTTAGATGAACTTTTTAAGCTTTTTCCAATATATCCAATTAATATACCTGCTAATGGAAATAATACTACAACAAATATTGTAAGAGATGGACTTATAAAAATTAATGTAGAAAGAAAAATAATTATGCTTATTGGATCCTTAAAAAACATCTCTAATGTTCCCATGACTGACCATTCAATTTCCACTAAATCAGATGTCATTCTTGAAGTTAAATCTCCTTTTCTTTTTGAGCTAATAAAAGAAATGTCAAGTGACAATAATTTTTTACTTAGATCCATCCTCAAATCATGAATGATGCCATTTCTTATCGGTGTTAGAAAATACAAGGCTAGATATCTAAATAAATTTTTTAAAAAAAACATGCTTAAAACCAAAATACATATCATCATTAAGGCTTCTACTTTCCCCGCTTCTTCTACAGTTTTAGTAATAAAAAAATAAAAATTTTCTTTTATTGAATCAGCGCTAAATGTTAATGGACTTGCTTGTAATATTTTTTCTTGTGTTCCAAATAGTATTCCTAAAAAAGGAATTACCATAGTTAAAGAAAATAAAGAAAAGACAACACTAAAAATATTTGAAAAAATATTTAATCCTACGTACGAATAATATGGTTTTATATATTTTAATACTTTTAGAAAGAATCGCATCTTACAAAGATATGAAAGGAATGCTTATTTTTGCTAACATATGGAAACTACAAGACAAAAAAAGGTTGCGCGTTTAGTTTTAAAAGAGTTATCTCAAATTTTTAATAAGGAGACTACTAATTTAATAGGCCCAATGATGATTAGTATTACTGCAGTTCGTATTTCCCCAGACTTAGCTTATGCAAGCATATATGTTAGTATTTTCCCTGTTGATGATCCGTTCGAATCTTTAAATCAAATAAAGAATAATAGTTCTTTTTTCAGAAAAAAACTTGGAAGTGCAGTTAGAAATCAGCTTAGAATTGTTCCTGAGTTAAACTTTTTTCTAGATGATTCAGCTGAATATGCTGAGGAGATAGAATCTTTGTTAAAAAAATAATTTTCAGTGAATACCCCCTTTTATATAGCAAGAAAGTATTTTTTTTCTTCTAAAAAAATTAATTACGTACACATATTATCATTAGTATCTCAATTTGGAATTGCAATAGGAACTATTGCTCTAGTTTTAGTTATGTCTGTCTTTAATGGATTTGAAAATCTTGTTTTAGATATGTATAATGTGTTTGATCCACATATTAAAGTTACAAGTAATGAAGGCAAAAATTTTGATTCAGATGAAGTAAATAAAGTTATTGGAGATATAGATGGAGTTGCTAATTTTTCCTCTGTTTTGGAAGAGAAAATTCTTGTTGAATATAATTCCAAACAATATATTGCTGTGCTTAAAGGAGTAGATGAGAACTATAGAGAATTAACAAATTTTGATTCTTTAATAGTTGATGGAGGTTATATAGATGATTTTAAAAGTAATAATGTTGCGATGGTGGGTAGAGGAATAGCGTATTATCTATCAATGCATATTGGTTCTGTTTTTGATAATCTAAGAGTATATTTGCCCAATAGAGATTCAAAAAATTTATTTAAGCTTGAAAAAGCCTTTACAAGCTCATCAATTTCGCCAGTTGGAGTTTTTGGTGTTCAACAAGAAATAGACTCAAAGTATATTATTGTCCCATTAAATTTTGTGCAAGATTTAATCAACAGAGATAAATATGTATCTGCAATTGAGATTAAATTAAAGAGTTCTGATTCAATGATTAATATTCAGAATATACTTAAGGAGAAACTTGATTCTAAATATTTAATTCAAAATAGATTTGAACAGCAAGAGTTTCTTTATAAAATCTTAAATACAGAAAGATTAGTCGTTGTAATTATTTTATTATTTATTGTTTTAATAGCTTCTTTCAATATTATTAGCTCTTTAATTATTTTAATAATTGATAAAAAGAAAGATATAGAGAGCTTATTTAATTTCGGATTTGAAAATCACTCTATAAAAAAAGTATTTATTTATAAAAGTATGTTAGGAGTTTTTGCTGGAAGCTTTTCTGGAATTATTATTGGTTTTATTTTGGCCTATTTACAACAAGAATTTGGTTTAATTAAAATGGGTGTAGGAAGTTTTGTTATAGATGCTTATCCAGTAAGTATTAGACTTAATGATATTATAATAATTCAATTAATAGTTCTACTAATAGGCTTATTAGCATCTTGGTTTACCTCAAGATTAATGTTAAATAGAGTTTAGTAGATTAAAAATTTTCTCTCAACTTCATTTAAAATATCTAGCACCTCCTGTTCATAATTTGAAGTAACCATCTTAGTTCTATATTCTTTGAAATTTGGTATTGCTTTAAAGTAACTGCTATAGTGTCTTTTCATTTCTGCAATTCCAGTTCTTTCTCCTTTCCATTTTATAGAATGTTTCAAGTGTTGTTTACAAACTCGAACCCTTTCTTTGATATTTGGTTTTTCTAATAGTTCACTTGTTTTTAAATAATGTTTGATTTCATTAAATATCCAGGGGTATCCAATTGCACCTCTTCCAATCATCACTCCATCTATTCCAAATTTGTTTTTTACATCTTTAACTTTCTCTGGACTATCAACATCTCCATTCCCAAACACAGGAATATGCATTCTTGGATTATTTTTAACATCTCCGATGAGTGTCCAATCAGCCTCTCCCTTATACATCTGTTTTCTTGTTCTTCCGTGAATAGAAATTGCTTTGATTCCAACATCTTGTAGTCTTTCAGCGACTTCAACAATATATTTGGTGTTTTCATCCCAACCCAACCTTGTTTTTACGGTTACAGGTAAGTCTGTTGAATTAACAATTTCTTTTGTCATTGAAATCATTTTTGGGATGTCTCTTAATATTCCTGCTCCTGCCCCTTTGTTTGCGACTTTTTTAACTGGACAACCATAATTTATATCGATAATTTCAGGCTTTTCCTTTGCACAAATTTCAGTTGCTTGTCTCATTGATGAAATTTCATTGCCAAATATTTGAATACCAATAGGTCTCTCAAAATCATAGATGTCAAGTTTTTGAGTGCTTTTATGAGCATCTCTTATTAATCCTTCAGATGAAATAAATTCTGTATACATAACATCAGCACCATTTTCTTTACAAAGAGCACGAAATGGGGGGTCACTAACATCTTCCATTGGAGCTAACAATAAAGGGAATTCTCCTACATCAATATTTCCTATCTTTACACTCATAATATTCAGCTAAAATAATAATATTGAATTTAAAAGGATTTTTTTCAGATAGCCAATTATTATCTAAGGTTTTTCTTCTCTTAGTCATTTTATTTATCTCCTTTTTATTGCATCAGATGTTAGCTTTATTTTTAGTTTCATTACTAATAGAAAATGGATATGATCTTTTTTTTTCATATGATTTGACATCCAAAAAGTCTATAAATATTTTAAAGACTACACATTTTTTTAGTGCTATTGGAACATTCATTAGCCCAATAGTTATATATGGTTATCTGACAAATTTTAGCTTTGGCTTTAATAGAAGGATTTCTCGTCAATCAATACTTTTAGTAATTGCTTTAATGATTTTAATCACCCCTCTTATTTCATTTATTTTAGAATTGAATATGAAAATTGAATTTCCGCAGTGGCTTTCAGATTTTAATACTAATTCAGAGCCAATTCTTATAGCATTTTTAAATATGAGTAACCCAGTTGATTTAATTGTAAATCTTATTATTATGGCAATTATTCCAGCTATTGGAGAAGAACTTTTTTTCAGAGGTTTTTTACAAAAGTCATTAATTAGCGTTACTAAAAATCAGCATATTGCTGTACTTATAACTTCTTTTTTATTTAGTGCTATTCACTTTCATTTAGATGGGTTTATTCCGCGATTTATGCTTGGAATTTTACTTGGCTATATGTTTTTGTGGAGTGGCTCTTTATGGATTCCAATATTGGCTCATTTCACAAATAATGCCATAGCCGTTATTATCTCTTATCCTGCTTTTCAATCGTTTGAGATAATTCAAAATTTTAATCATTATAACGAATATAAGCCAGCAGAGACAACTAGTGATTACTTGTTTTTTAGTGCTTTATCGGTTAGTGTAATTTTATACCTCTTGTATAATACATTAGAAAACGAAAGATTAAGAAAATGATTGTATTAGTACTCTCCTTTTCTTGTTGAGTAGTTAATCTTTAAAGCATTAGCCTTTCTTAACTCTTGTTTTATATCTGTAATGATACCCATTTTAACGGTCTCATCTGCCTTTAAAGATGTTGTCATATATGGTATTTCTTTTTCATCTTTAGCCTCTCTTTCAGTTGCAATAAATTCTTGGATTTCTCCAACATCAGCAAATGCATCATTTAGTTGAATTCTTGCTGAGGTACCGTATGAAGTTTGCATTCTTTTTACAGGAGATCCAATATAAATATAACTTACAAGAGATTTTTTTTCCATTTTTTTTATCTCTGTTGCTTTTGGTGTAACTACAGAAACAAAAAGTGTAGTTTCTCGCATTACGGTTGTTACCATAAAAAAGAACAATAGCATAAATACAATATCTGGTAAAGAAGCCGTTGAAATAGCCGGCATACTCTTACTTCCGTTTTTTCTGAATTTACTCATTATGAATTTCCTCCTATGTTTTTTGGTTCTGCCTCAGAAATTTTCTGAGGATATATTTTTCTAATTTCTTTTTGATCTAATTTATTTAAATCATTGTAACGTTCTCCAAATTTACTAAGAGCAGCTTTATTTCGTAATTCGTTATAGGCAGCAGCTAATTCATTTTGTACCCGGATATACATTTTGTAAGATGTGCCTCTATCATTTTGTAATGATATAATTGCTTTTTCAGGGTTCTCAGACAGGTCCTCTCTAATTCCATTATTATCAATAAAACTTTTTGCTCCATCTCTAAGTTGAGAAATGTCCATCATTTCTCCTTCAACTAAAAGTTGATTGTTAGAGTTTATTAGCACAACATAAATGTTTCTTGCGTTAATTTGTGAGTCGTCTTCAGGTTGATCTTCTTCAGGCATAGGGGGTAGTTTTCTTGCAATACCAGTATCTATATCCATAGTTGTGGTTACAAGAAAGAAAATTAATAACAGGAAAGCTATGTCAGCCATAGATCCAGCATTAATTTCAGGAAGACCTCTTCTTTTGCTTGCCATTATTTGCTAAAAGCTTTTGATAATTCAGAGTATAATACTGCTCCAATAGCTAAAACAGAAAGTGTATAAAACATGATTAACCCCATCCCAACATTTTTGGATTCAGATGAACTTATTTTATATTTTTCATAGGACTGAAGAATTTCATCTGATGCAATTAGATATGACCCTAAGCAAACCACAATTAGTGCTAAAATACCATAAAGAGTTTTTTTAGCATTTTTAGTGTTCGAAAGCATCTTCTTTACTCCAAATAAAATTGCAGTAAGAGCAGCGAAACCTATCATGATGTAGGTTATAATAATACCTATATTTATTAAACTCTCCATTTCTATTTATTCTTTACTAATAAGTCAATTAAAGAAATTGAAGCATCTTCCATTGAGTTAGTAATTGAATCAACTTTTGCAATTAAATAGTTATAGAAAATTTGTAAAATCATGGCAACAATTAACCCAAATACCGTTGTCAAAAGAGCAACCTTAATACCACCAGCAACAAGAGATGGAGAAATATCTCCAGCAGCTTCAATAGCGTCAAATGCTCCAATCATACCAATTACTGTTCCCATAAACCCAAGCATTGGAGCAAGTGCAATAAATAGAGAAATCCAAGAAAGCCCTTTTTCTAATAATCCCATTTGTACACTTCCATATGATATAATGGATTTTTCAACCATATCTAAACCTTCATTAGCCCTATCTAATCCTTGATAAAATATAGACGCAACTGGCCCTTTTGTATTTCTACACACTTCTTTTGCAGCATCTACACCACCATTTTGTAGGGCATGCTCCACGCCATTTAATAGTTTGTCTGTATCTGTAGTAGCTAAATTTAAATATATAATTCTTTCAATAGCTAGTGCTAATCCTAAAATTAAACAAAGAAGAACAATCCCCATAAAACCAGGTCCCCCTTCAATAAATTTTTGTTTGATAACTTGATGAAAAGAAGCTGATTCTGTTACCTCTGCATCTGCTGAATAATCTGTTATCATTTGCTGTGAGTCTTCAACTGTTTCAACTGTATTTGAATCAGCAATTGTATCAGATTGAGCATTTAAAGAATAGTTTCCAAAAAATAGGAAACTAAATAATGTAATAATTGCAATAAAGTTTTTCATTTTTTTCTTTTGTTAGTTTAATAATAAGATGCGCAAATTTAAAAAAATATTATAAAGCATTTAAGTATAACTCATTAACTTTATTCCAGTTAATAACGTTAAAGAATGCATTAATATAGTCTGGTCTTCTGTTTTGATAATTTAGATAATAAGCATGCTCCCAAACATCAAGACATAGAACAGGTGTTCCTCCACATTGGTCCATCATCAAAGGATTATCTTGGTTAGGTGTTGAACATATACTTAGTTTTTTATCTTTAATACAAAGCCACGCCCATCCTGACCCAAACCTTGTTCCAGCAGCTTTAGAAAATTCAGATTTAAAATTATCAAATGATCCAAATTGTTCATTAATTGCATTGCCAACTTCATTATTTGGATTTCCACCACTATTTGGAGATAAAATATTCCAGAAAAGACAGTGATTGTAATAACCTCCGCCATTATTTCTTAATGCACCAGATAAACCATCTGATTTACATATTTCCTCAATAGTTTTTCCATTTAAAGGCGATCCTTCAAGAGCATTGTTTAAATTGTTTGTATAGCCATTATGATGTTTGGAATGATGAATTTCCATAGTTTTTGCATCAATATTAGGTTCTAAAGCATCGTAAGCGTAATCAAGTTTTGGTAATTCGAATTTCATTTTTTTTGAGTTAAATTAATATTTCCCAGGCCTGAACTATTTTCTCATCTTCAAGCAATTTTTTTGCTAAAATATGTTTTTCTTCTGTCTTTAAAGAATCACTGTTATTATTTTTTGAGATTGGTATTGCCTCAACTGAGGCTAACATTGCAAGGTCACTACCAGAAAGAATTTTACTGTTTATGATATCATTTGGTAGATTGTCAATTCCTATACCAATATTTGAAATTGGCTTTGTGATTTCATATAAACCTTCTGAAGTTGTTTTCCCATACCAACTACCTCCTAATCTTGAGACTAAATTTAATTTTAAAGGATCAATTTTATTTTCAATATCCATTATTTCTTTATGTAAATGAATCTTTATAATCTCACAAACCACAAGATTACCTGCACCTCCCTCTTCTCCCATGGGAATAATAGAGTTCACTTTACATTCAAAATTGACTGGAGATTCTTTTATTAGAAAGGGCTTAACATGAGTTGATTCTAACTTTGTAAATCCAGCCTTTTTAAACTCATCTTCAGAAGACTCATAATTACTTGAAGCGAGTGAAACTTGTTGAGCAATTTTTTGATTTACAATAGAGATAACACACTCTTTTAATTCTATGACATTTTTAAGTGTGTCTTTTTTGGTATTGTCTTTCATTCTGTTTAGAGGAGAAAAAACAAGAATAGGGGGCTTTACAGAAAATACATTGAAAAAAGAAAATGGACTTAAGTTAGATATTCCATTGCTATCAATTGTGCTTACAAGTGCAATTGGACGAGGAGCAATACATGTAGTTAAATGCTTATATAATTCTTCACTACTAATTGAATTTACATCAATTTCTTTCATATTAATTAATTTTATAATTAGAATTATTAGAAATAATTTTATTTGTAATCTTACCTAATTTTTCAATCTCCATTTCTACTAAATCATTTTCTTTTAACCACAATTCAGTGAAATCAGAGTGTTTTAATTTATTAGTTCCATTAATTTCTAAAAGACATCCTGTTCCAACCGTTCCAGAACCAATAATATCTCCTGGATAGATGGTAGCACCATATGAAACTCTTTCTATAATTTTTTCAAATGACCAATCCATATCTTTAATATTACCTTTGGATAATAATTTTCCATTTACAGAGCAAGTCATTTCTAAGTCGTAATTACAACCGCTATCATCTTCATTTATGATATTTCCTGATAGTTCATCTGGGGTTACCAAATATGGTCCTAAAACAGATGCAAAATCCTTGCCCTTGGCAGGTCCTAAATTTAATTTCATTTCTTTCATCTGCAACCCCCTAGAGCTCATGTCATTCATGATCATAAATCCAGCAATATATTCTTTAGCATTTTTTGTCTTTACATTTATCCCTTCCTTTCCAATAAGAATTGCAATTTCTAGTTCATAATCCAGTTTTTCAAAATGGCTTGGCATACATTGGATATTATCACTTGGACCAAATATTGCATTGTGATTTGAAAAATAAAATACAGGAAAATCATCAAATTCTTTAATCATTTCTAAACCTCTATTTCTTCTAGATGTTTCCACATGCTGTCTGAAAGCATAAGCATCCCTTAATGAATTTGGCCTTGGAATTGGAGCAAGTAATTTCACTTCTTCTAGCTTGTGAGTAGTAAGGTTATTTAATTTAGTTTTTTTGATTATTAGTTCTTTCCAATCTGGCAATTGGATAAGTTCTAACAGGGATATCTCTCCAAAAAAAACATTTAAATTTATTAAAGAATCTTTATTTAAGAGACCTATAAGTTCTTTATCAGATTTTTTAAGAGTATATGTGCTTAATTTCATGCTAATGCAAATCTAATATATTTAAATTTGTCAAATAAAATTACTTACATTTGTTTAAGATCAAAAACAAGTTAACTAATTAACAAATGCCTAGATATCACAAGTTGGGTAAGACCCCTCACAAAAGACATACTACATTTAAAAAAGAAGATGGAGGTTATCATTATGAAGAGCTTTTTGGTACGATTGGTTTTGATGGAATGTCTTCTCTTTTATATCATATTCATAGACCAACTCAAGTAAAAGAAATTAGAGGTTCATATTCAGTTGAGCCTGAAATAGCAGTTGAGAAAAACATGAAGGCTTATCTTTTAGATGCATTCAAAGCTCCAAAGATTAAAGACTTATTAGAAAGTAGGTTGTCTATTTTGATAAATAATGATTTGAATATTATGTTGTCAGCACCAACAAATAAAAATCAAAACTATTTTTATAAAAATACAGATGGTGATGAAATTATTTTCATTCACAAGGGTACTGGAAAATTAAGAACGTTTATTGGTAATATAAAATTTAAAGAAGGAGATTATTTAGTAATTCCAAGAGGTATTATATACAAAATTGACTTTGATACTAATGATAATAGACACTTTATTGTAGAATCTTACAACCCCGTTTATACTCCCAAAAGATATAGAAACCATTTTGGGCAGCTTTTAGAACACTCCCCTTATTGTGAACGTGATTTAAGATTTCCTGATGAATTAGAAACTCATGATGAAGAAGGTGAATTTATAATGAAAATTAAGAAAGAGCATCTAATTCATGATTATGTATATTCTCATCATCCATTTGACGTTGTTGGCTGTGATGGCTATAATTTTCCTTATGCTTTCTCAATACACGATTTTGAACCAATAACCGGAAGGGTACACCAACCCCCTCCTGTACATCAAACATTTGAGACTAGTAGATTTGTACTTTGTTCTTTTTGCCCAAGAATGTACGATTATCACCCAGAAGCAATACCTGCCCCATACAGTCATTCAAATATAGATTCTGATGAGGTTCTTTATTATGTTGATGGTGATTTTATGAGTAGAAATCATGTTAACGAAGGATATATTTCTTTGCATCCTGCTGGAATTCCTCATGGCCCTCATCCCGGAGCAATGGAACGAAGTATTGGAAAGAAAAAAACCGATGAATTAGCTGTAATGGTAGATACATTTGCCCCACTAAAACTAACTCAATTAGCAATAGATTTGTCAGACGGAAAGTATCATAAATCTTGGACAGAATAAATTAAAACAATTAATGAAACTAGAAAAAATATTTAAAGAAGCGAAAGATTTTCTTCCTTTATTAGGGACAGACTATATTGAGTTCTATGTTGGAAATGCAAAGCAGTCAGCTCATTTTTTTAAAACAGCTTTTGGCTTTCAATCTTATGCATACAAAGGACTTGAGACAAACAATAAAGACTATGTTTCTTATGTACTTACACAAGATAAAATTAAAATTGTTCTGACTTCACCATTAAACTCAAAATCACCAATAAACAATCACATTGTTAAGCATGGTGATGGAGTTAAAATTATTGCTCTTAGGGTAGAGGATGCTGAAAAATCATGGAAAGAAACCACCTCCAGAGGAGCAAAATCTTTTATGAAACCTACAATTGAAAAAGATGAACATGGTGAGGTCATTCGCTCTGGGATTTATACTTATGGTGAAACTGTTCACTTATTTGTTGAGCGTAAAAATTATAATGGAACTTTCCTTCCTGGATATCAAAAATGGGAGTCAGCATACCAGCCAGAGCCAATAGGATTAAAATTTATTGATCATATGGTTGGAAATGTGGGCTGGAATGAAATGAATACATGGGTAAAGTTTTATGAGGATGTTATGGGTTTTGTTAATTTCTTATCTTTTGATGATAAACAGATTACTACTGAATATTCTGCTTTAATGAGTAAGGTTATGAGTAATGGTAATGGAAGAATTAAGTTTCCAATTAACGAGCCTGCTGAAGGAAAGAAAAAATCGCAAATTGAAGAATACTTGGATTTTTATGAAGGCCCCGGCGTACAACATATTGCTGTAGCTACAGATGATATAATCACTACAGTTGGAAAACTACGTTCGCGAGGAATTGAATTCTTATCTACTCCTCCTGATGAATATTATAAAGCCGTCCCTTTTAGACTTGAGGAACATAATCATGAACTAAAAGAAGATATTGAAACCTTAAAAGGTCTTGGAATATTAATTGACGCTGATGAGGAAGGTTATTTATTACAAATATTTACAAAGCCGCTTCAAGATCGGCCAACATTATTTTTTGAAATTATCCAGAGAGTAGGAGCAAGAGGTTTTGGTGCCGGCAATTTTAAAGCTTTATTTGAATCAATTGAAAGAGAGCAAGCAAAAAGAGGAACACTTTAAAAAATAAATTATGTCAAAATTACAAATAGGTGATAAGGCTCCAGCGATAAACGCAGTTGATCAAAATGGTAATAATATTACTCTTAAACAATATCAAGGAACTAAAGTAGTCCTATATTTTTATCCAAAAGATATGACCCCTGGATGTACCGCTCAGTCTTGCAATCTTTCAGATAATTATAAGTTGCTACTTGATAAAGGTTATGATGTTTTAGGAGTGTCATGCGATAGCGTGAAAAGACATCAAAAGTTTATTGCAAAACACGATCTTCCTTTTAATTTAATTTCTGATGAAGATCATAAGGTTGTTAATGACTATGGTGTTTGGCAATTGAAAAAATTTATGGGTAGAGAATATATGGGTATAGTAAGAACTACTTTTATAATTGATGAGAATGGATTAATTTCTTATATCATTTCGAAAGTAAATACTAAAGAGCATACTTCTCAAATTATTAATTAGAAGAGTAGTCTAAATACTTCTTCAATTTTTCCACACTTTACAATCTCAATATTAAAATCTTTTGAGTTAAACTTATTGTATTTAGAAATTATAATTTTTTTATAACCTAGTTTTCCAGCCTCACTTATTCTTTGGTCAATTCTATTTACTGCTCTAATTTCTCCAGAAAGTCCAATTTCTCCAGCAAAGCATATTTGGTTATCTAATGGAACGTCCTGGTCTGACGATAAAATAGAACATACTACTGCAAGATCAATAGCCGTATCATCTATTTTGATTCCTCCTGTTATATTTAGAAAAACATCTTTCGCACCTAGCCTAAAACCACACCTTTTCTCCAAGACTGCTAGCAGCATATTCATTCTTCTTGTGTCAAAACCTGTAGTGGATCTTTGGGGTGTCCCGTAAACTGCAGAACTTACTAGTGATTGTATCTCAACTAATAATGGCCTAGCCCCTTCAATGGTTCCAGCAATCGCTACGCCACTAGTATTTTCATCTCTTTCAGTAATTAAAATTTCAGAAGGATTTGTTACTTGACGTAGTCCATTACCACTCATTTCATAAACTCCGAGTTCTGATGCTGATCCAAATCTATTTTTTATTGTTCTTAAAATTCTATAGACGTGATTACGATCTCCTTCAAATTGCAGAACAGTATCTACCATATGTTCTAGAACTTTTGGGCCAGCAATTGCACCATCTTTATTAATATGACCAATTAAGAGTACAGCAGTACTTGTTTCTTTTGCAAATTTTATAAGCTCAGATGTACACTCTCTAATTTGAGATACACTTCCAGGAGCAGATTCAAGATATGATGTATGTATAGTTTGAATAGAATCTATTATTAAAATATCTGGTTGAATCTTTTCTATTTCCTGAAAAATATTATTTGTTGAAGTTTCTGTTAAAATATAACAATGTTCAGAATTTTTATTTATGCGTTCTGCTCGCATTTTTATTTGCTTTTCACTTTCTTCACCTGAAACATACAGTATTTTTTTTGATTTTGAACTTAGAGCAAACTGTAGAAGAAGGGTTGATTTTCCTATTCCAGGATCTCCTCCTAATAGTATTAAAGATCCCGGTACAATTCCCCCTCCTAACACTCTATTTAACTCATTATCTCTAGTAACTATTCTGTTTTCTGAGCTATAGCTTATTTCATTAAGTAATTTAGGAGTATTTTTTATGTTACTTACATACCCATCTTTTTTACTTTCTTTTTTTGAAGTTCTTTCTTCTACAAAAGTATTCCATTGGTTGCATGAAGGGCATTTTCCTAACCATTTTGAAGACGATGTTCCGCAATTTTGACAATAGAATATAGAACTTTTTTTACTCATTTTTTATTTTTTCTAAAATCGAAGTGGTAGAATATCCTTGAGTTAGAGGAATAATTACAACCTCTCCGGATTTTTTATTCATCAGCTCTTTACCAATAACATCATTTTTTTTGTAATCACCACCTTTTGTTATAATATCTGGATTTATAAAATTTATCAAATCATATGGAGTATCTTCATTAAAAAGTATAACAGCATCTACAAATTCGATAGCAGCTAATTGTTTTGCTCTTGAATCTTCTTGAATGATTGGTCTTGAATTACCTTTGATTTTTTTAATTGACATATCGGAATTTATTCCTACTATAAGTTTATCTCCTAAATCTGCAGATCTAGCAAGAATCTCTAAATGCCCTAAGTGAATTAGATCAAAGCACCCATTTGTAAAAATAATTTTATTACCATCTGATCTCCATTCTTTTAACATTTGAGATAAATCTTTAATATTAAAGATTTTGGCTTTTAATTTATTTAGTTGTTTCGACATTTTTTTTAGTTGATAAGAGAATAAAAGAAGAAAATAATCCAAATATTATGGTCATTAATGTTTGAGCCGTGTGAACAGCAAAAGCAAATAAAAGAGCAGGCTGTACAGCAATCCCAATACCACTTAAACCAAGTTTAACCGCAAGGTGATATGAACCAATACCTCCTTGGCTTGGAACAACCATTCCTAATCCTCCAATTATTGTAATATAAATTCCATCAAGAATGTTTAGATGTTTGGTTTCTTTTATTGCAAAAAAACAGATAAATGTCATAATGATATACATTAGCCAAATAAAGATAGTATGAATAATAAAAGGAGTTTTTTCTTTTAAATTATTAAAGCTAGTTAAACCATCTTTGAGACCCTGAACAGTATTTTTTATTTTTTGAAATAAACTAAATTTTGAAAGTCTCTTTTTGAATAATTGTGTAAATAAAAATATTGCGCCAAAAACACATAAAATAATTAATAAAGTATTATTTAAATTAGTTGATGAAATAGTGCCTAACACATTTTCGAAGAATGAAGATATTTCAGCAAATTTGTAAATGAAGGCAATAAAGACTAAAATAATTAATATTGCAAGATCAATTAAACGTTCTAATATAATCGTTCCAAATAATTTATCAAATGGGATTTTCTCTGCCTGTTGTAGGCTAGTACATCTAGAAATTTCTCCTGCTCTTGGAATAAGAATATTTGTTAGATATCCAACTGAAACAGTATGTATACAGTTTTTGTTTGACGCTTTATATCCTAAAGATTCAATCAGAAACCTCCATCTTAATCCTCGACTTACAATTGCAAAAGCTCCACATAACATTGAAATTAAAATAAATTTATAATCAACATAAGACATCATAGAAATAATTTCTGAGATGTTTTGATCCTTAAAGGCAAAGTACATAAGTACTGATGAAATGATAATAAATATTAAGTATTTCAGTGTATTTAGCATCTATTTTTAATGATTATTCTTGTTTTTAAAATTATAAAATTATATTGTCAATTAGCCTAATCCCTGAAATTGAAACCGCAATACAGCAGGCGTAATTCATGTTATTTTTAATATTGTTTTCTATTTGAAAAGTATCTAGATTTACAAGTTCTAAATATTCTATTTCTATTTTTTTATTGCTTGTAATATTAGTGATAATTTGCTTTTTTAATACTTCTAAATCTGTTTTTTTGAAGAGATTATTGAAAAGTAGTAATTGTTTGTAAATTATACCACAATACTCTCTATCAGTTTTAGAAAGATGTTGATTTCTGGAGCTTTTAGCAAGCCCGTTTTTTTCTCTTATTATTGGACATCCAATTACTTTAGTTGAAATATTATTTTGTTTCACAAGTTCTTTGATAATCATTAATTGTTGTAAATCTTTTTCTCCAAAAAAAACCATTTGAGGCTTAACAATGTTGAGTAGTTTTTCGACAATTGTAGCCATTCCATTAAAATGCCCTGGTCGATATTTTCCCTCTAATGAAAGTTCAATGCCATTGAAGTTGTAATTTTTAGCTATTTCATCTCTTTTATATAAATCAACGTCTTCAGGTGAATATAAAATATCGCAATTATTTTTTTCAAGTAGCTGTATGTCATCTTTGATTTTTTTTGGATAGTTTAAAAAATCATCGGATTTATTAAACTGTGTTGGGTTTACATATATACTACACACTGTAATATCGCATAATGCTTTACTCTTTGAAATAAGTGAAATGTGTCCTTGGTGTAATGCACCCATTGTTGGGACAAATCCGATTAAGGAAATTTTTAGTTTTGAAAGGTGTTCTTTAAGCTCTTTTTGGTTATTAAAGATAATCATAGTTTACTCTTTTTTTGAGCTTTTTAAAAGACAAATCTAATCCAAAAATGAATGATTTACAGTATTTTTTTTTATATTTTTGTGAACTGTTAATCTACAGAATGGAAAAGAAAAAAGTACTTTATATTTCTCAAGAGATATGTCCCTATATGAATCAATCTAATATGGGGGATTTATGTGGTGCATTACCTCAACTAATGCAAGAAAGTGGTAGAGATATCAGAATATTTCTTCCTAGATTTGGAACTGTTAACGAAAGAAGACACCAGCTGCATGAGGTGATTAGGCTCTCTGGAATGAATTTGATAATTGATGATTTTGATCATCAATTGATTATTAAAGTAGCTTCTATTCAGCAGCAAAGAATGCAGGTTTATTTTATTGATAATGAAGAGTTTTTTCCTAGAAGACAAATGTTTCATGATCATGAGGGTAATTTTATGCTAAATAATGATGAAAGAATGATATTCTACTGTAAAGGTGTAATTGAAACAGTAAGAAAACTCGGTTGGTCACCAGATGTAATCCATTGTCAAGGTTGGTTTACATCATTAGTTCCTATGTATATTAAGAAACTATACTCTGAAGATCCATTGTTTGAAAATACTAAAGTTATTTATTCTGTTTTTGACAACGGCTTCAAAGGAAAATTAAGCGATACTATAATTGATAAATTGTTATTTGAAGATTTAGAGGCTAATGATTTATCTGGACTGAAAAATTTAAATATCAACACTTTAAATAAGTTTGCAATCTCTTATTCTGATGCAGTTGTACAGGCAAGTGAAAAAATAAATAAATCTGTTCTTAATAGTATTGAAGATTCAGGCAAACCATTTTTAGATTTTCCTGGTGATGAGGAGTACGAAAAAGAATATCTTAATTTTTATGAAAATTTTATAGCCACTGATGATAAAGTTGAAGTTGAGGCATAGTTCTATGACAAAATTTTATCACTCTCTTTTTATTCTCGCAATTTTTGTTTTAAGTTCTTGTGACGAAGCTGGAGTTGTTGGGCTTGAAGTTCAGCCATCTTCAGATAAGATTGAAATTTTTTCTAATAATTTTAGTCAGGCAGATTCGTTACCTGCATTTGTAATTTCAACTGAATCTGTTGATTCTTTACGTACAGATGAGACATCATCATTATTGCTTGGTAAAATTTCAAATCCTTATGATCCTTATTTTGGTGATAATATCGCAGCATTTGTAACCCAGATAGCTTTAACAGAAAGTAATATTGATTTAGGAAATAATCCAGTTGTAGATTCCGTTGTGATGTCTTATTCTTATTCTGGCTATTATGGTGATTTGTCTTCTCCTATTAAAATTGCTATAAATCATGTTGATTTAAATATATACAAGGATTCTGTTTATTATTCAAATTATCAGTTTTCTAATTCTTCCAATATTTCTGAAGATTTATTATTAGGTTTTACAATTTCATCCGACACATCGCCATCTCCAACATTAAAAATGATACTTGATAATAGTATTGGCCAACAGATTCTAGATTTAGGTAATAGTATTCTTGTAGATAATGAAACTTTTCAAGAAAACTTTGGATTCTTTTCGTTTAACGAATACTCCTTAATAGCTAATTCAATTATTTATTTAAATCCTTCTGGTTCAAATTCAAATTTCACTGTATACTATCACAATTCAACTAGTGATTCCCTTTCTCTTTCATTTATTTTAAATGGGGATGCTGCAAGAATAAATTTATTTAATGAAAAGCCGCTTTCTAATTTAACCATAGACCCAAACCTATCATATATTCAGTCAATGGCAGGATATAAAGCAAATATTGCTCTGGAAAACATTGATTTCATTAAAGAAGATTTAGAAGGAAAAGCTATTAATAAAGTAACACTGTCTTTTAATACTAATGATGATAGTTTTTATCCTCCTCATGAAAACCTTTCCTTAGTTAGAGTTGATAGTGCTGGTAATAATGTTTTTTTAACTGATTTATCTATTGAGGGTGCGACTCATTTTGGTGGAGAATATTCAAATGGAAAATATGAATTCAATATAACTAGATATTTTAATAATTTATTGAATAATGATTCTTACACAAATCAATTATATTTATTAGCATCAGGTGGAGCTGTTAATGCAAACAGAACAATTATTGATAATAGTTCAATAAAGATATCAATATTGTATTCTGCTTTGTAAGCAAAAATACGTAGTTAGTTTTTTAAATAAAATATCAATTTTTGAAATAAAATAAAATATGTGTGGAATAGTTGCATATGTAGGAAGTAGAAGAGCATACCCAATATTAATAAAGGGATTACAAAGATTAGAATATAGGGGGTATGATAGCGCTGGAATTGGTTTGATATCTGATGATAATAATTCAATTGTCACTTATAAACAATCTGGCAAGGTTTCAGATTTACTTGAATTTATTGGAGATAATGATACAAATGGTTCAATAGGTATTGGTCACACTAGATGGGCCACTCATGGACCTCCAAATCAAATAAATTCACATCCACATTCATCTTCTGACGGATCCTTTTCTTTGATTCATAATGGAATTATAGAAAATTATTCTTCATTAAAAAAAGTTTTAGAAGAAAAGGGATACGTATTTAAAAGTGATACTGATTCCGAGGTACTTATGTATTTAATTGAATGTGTGTATGAAACTCAATTAAAAGAATCTCAAGATATATGTGGGGATTTACTCTATGATTCTATTAGAATTGCATTAAATGAAGTGGTTGGAGCTTATGCTATAGTTGTAATTGATAAAAATAATTCAGAAGAGTTTTATGCGGCAAGAAAAGGCTCTCCTCTTGTAATAGGAATTGGAAATAATGAGTTTTTTGTCGCTTCTGACGCATCTCCAATTATAGAGTATACAGACAAGGTTATTTATTTAAAAGATGAAGAGGTTGCTAGATTAAATAAAAATCAAGAAGTTGAAATTAAGACAATTGATAACAAAAAAAAGAGTGCAGATATTCAAAAATTAGAACAAAGTATAGAATCCATTGAAAAAGGAGGGTACGATCATTTTATGCTTAAAGAAATTTTTGAACAACCAAAAAGTATAATCGACACTTTAAGAGGAAGAATTAATCCTAAAACAAATGATATTGTCCTTGGGGGAATTAAAGATCATGAGTCAAAAATTATAAATGCTGATAGACTAATAATAATTGCTTGCGGAACATCTTGGCATGCTGGATTGATAGGTGAGTATCTTATTGAAGATTTAGCACGTATAAATGTTGAGGTTGAATACGCTTCAGAATTTAGATATAAAAACCCTATTATAACCAACAAAGACATTGTTATAGCAATTTCACAATCTGGAGAGACTGCTGATACTTTAGCTGCATTAGAAATTGCTAAAGAAAACGGCGCTCTAACTCTAGGAATTTGCAATGTTGTTGGTTCTTCAATAACAAGAACAACTTCTGGAGGAACGTATACTCATGCAGGTCCTGAAATTGGAGTAGCATCTACAAAAGCATTTACTACACAAGTAACAGTTTTATTACTGTTTGCATTAAGATTTTCACAACTTAAAAAAACTGTTGATAGAGAAAATTATGATTTCTTAATTAATGAGCTTACTTCTGTTCCTAAAAAGATTAGGACAGTACTTAATTTAAATGATAGTATTGAAGAAATAGCAGCTAAATTTAAAAATGCAAGTAATTTCTTATATTTAGGAAGAGGGGTAAATTTTCCAATCGCATTGGAGGGGGCTTTAAAGTTAAAAGAGATATCATATATTCATGCTGAGGGGTATCCCGCAGCTGAAATGAAGCATGGGCCTATAGCTCTAATTGATGAAGAAATGCCTATTGTTGTAATTGCCACTAGAAAGGATAACTATGAAAAGGTAGTTAGTAATATTCAAGAAGTTAAGGCACGTGGAGGTAAATTAATTGCAATTATAACTGAGGGTGATACAGAAGTAAAGTCTTTAGCTGATTATTGTATTGAAATTCCAAAGTGTTTTAGAGAAATAACACCACTTCTTTCTATAATTCCTTTACAATTATTGTCATATCACATTGCCTTAATGAGAGAGTGTAATGTTGATCAACCAAGAAACCTTGCAAAATCTGTTACGGTGGAGTAATTTGTGGAGGGTTTTAAAACTCAATAATTCCATCATCTTCATAATAATCAAAAGTCAACTCAATTTCTTCACTTTCTGATATATTATCAAAATCAATAGGAGATTGATTAAAAAGGTCTATTAAAAATTTATACTCAAATTTATCAAAAGGTTTCACTTCTTTAAAAATCTCATTTTCTTTAATTTCAAAAGTAATTCCCATACCCTCTTCTTCAGTATATCTAAAATTAATGTTTTGATTATTTAAAACAACTTTACTTGAATAAACAATCTTGAAATAGTTGTCATACATAACATCTTCATTTTTAACTAATTTTTCAAATTTAATTTTAATTTTCCTTTCTATTTTTTTCATAATTTTATAAGAGTTTACGATTAAACCTAATTCTAAAATTAATTATTTTAAATTTTGGATTATGATTATGTCCTTCTTCAAATTAATAATTTTCTTAAAAAACTAATTCTATCCTCACGGAAATCAAGGTATTGATTATATGAAAAAATATCACTTTTATCATTATTACAAAAGGTACACGAAAAGACACAGTTTTCATTTGAATAAGGTCCATCTGGATTTTTTCTGTCTATTTCCAACCAATACCCTCGAAAAACTCCCGGTTTAATTAGTCCACCTAGTGGAAACCTCTTTGATTTAAGAAGTCCCTTATGAATAATTTCTTGACTTTCCTCCTCAGTTAATCCACAATATTTACATTTTTTTTGGTTTTCGTTATACCAGTTTTGAAAATCTATCAAACTTTTAAATCCCATTGGTTTCTTAGAAAGAAACATATTTTTAATTTGTTTTTCACTTTTAGGTCTGTAAACCCAATCTTTGTTATCCGTCATAAGTTAGAATAATTATTTTTTACTAAAATTAACAATTTTAAATCTGAGGTATTCAGATTTTGAAGAAAGTTGATTTTTTGAAATTGTAATTTTTGAAAAAGACATAATTATTTATGATTCTCTATAATATTGTATGTTTGAATATGATTGAATATTATTTTGATTGTCCACATTGTTGGGAAAATCAATTAAAAATGATTGACCCATCAATTGAGGAGCAAAACTTTATAGAAGACTGTGAAGTCTGCTGTAATCCACTAGAATTTGAGCTTAATATTACAAATAACCACTTAGAATATTTCTCTGTGATTCCAATAGGTCAATAAAAGTGATTAAGAAATTGCAATTAAGTTACGAGGGATTACTACGTGGAAACCCCATCTATGTTTTAATTCAGCAATTTTGAATTTTTATCTTTGCTATAATGTTTAAGTTTAACAAAATCATATTAATCTTTATACTTTTTTGTTTTTGTGTCAGCTGTAATCAGAGACTACCAGTTGAAGAAACATTATTGAATAAAAATTGGTTTTTTAAAAGTATAGAAGATACTTCGTGGTTTCCAGCTAATGTGCCTGGAAATGTTCATACAGACTTATTAGAAAATGGCATTATTGAGAATCCCTACTTTAGATTAAATGAGCATGAATTACAATGGATTGATAAAAAAGACTGGTTATATAAAACTATGTTTTCAATTTCACAATTAGAATTTGATAAAAAAAATTCTTATTTAGAATTTTCTGGTCTTGACACTTACGCTAAAGTTTATGTAAATGATTCGTTGTTACTGATTTCTGATAATATGTTTAGAAGTTATAAAGTAGATGTGAAAGATTTTTTAAAACTTGGCTATAATGATTTATATATAATATTTGAGTCACCAATTAATAAAGGAATTGAGAAAAGAGAAAAATTAGGTTATTTTCCAACGATTTCAGCTAACGATCTTGCAGAAATAGGCAAAGTAGAGGGAAAGAAAAAAGTTAGTGTTTATTCCAGAAAGGCAGGATATCACTTTGGTTGGGATTGGGGACCTAGATTAGTAACTTCTGGTATTTGGAAGCCTATTACTTATCACGCTTGGGAAAATTTTAAAATTAATGATGTGTATATACAACAAGATTTACAAAAAGATAATGTTTTGCTGAATGCCTCTGTCGAAATAAGTTTTGATGAAGACTATATTGGAAATGAAATATTTATTGAAGCATTTGTTAGTGACGATAATGGTTGTGAATTTAGTAGTAAGATAAAGGTTATAGCAAATAAAACTCATAACACTTACAGTATACCAGTTAAAATAAATAATCCTAAGCTATGGTGGCCAAATGGCATGGGCGAACAACATTTATATGATTTAAAAATTAATATCTTCGATGATAAATCACGTGATTCTCAATCTTTACAAACAGGTGTAAGAACAATTGAATTAGTACGAGAGCCTGATTCAATTGGGACTTCTTTTTATTTCAAAGTTAATGGTCATCCAGTTTTTATGAAGGGAGCAAACTATATACCACAGGATGCTTTTTTAGCACGACCAACTAAGGAGCATTATGAGCATATTTTAAATTCAGCTAAAAAGGCTAATATGAACATGATTAGAGTTTGGGGCGGAGGGGTATATGAAAGTGATTATTTTTATGAATTATGCGACCGATATGGACTTTTAGTTTGGCAAGATTTTATGTTCGCCTGCGCAATGTACCCGGGAAATAAACATTTTTTAAATAATGTAAAGCAAGAAGCAATTGATAATATTAAAAGATTACGAAATCATAC
>Ga0233432_10000416_pt1 | contig 40935 bp, 36 predicted proteins | sample SI_122_August201_6_FD_179870 | JGI IMG/M metagenome (GOLD analysis project Ga0233432, IMG submission 179870) | Seawater microbial communities from Saanich Inlet, British Columbia, Canada - SI_122_August2016_10_MG | ecosystem: Environmental > Aquatic > Marine > Inlet | place: Canada: British... | reverse complement strand
TGGTTTCCTACAAGGATGAGGATCATCAAATGCCTCCGATAGGAAAATTACCTCAGAATAAAATCGATGCACTGGCGAAGTGGATTGAAATGGGACTCCCCTTTTCCAAGGAAGACGAGATTGAACCTAAAAATGCACACAGCCATGCCAGTACCACCGAAGTTAATGAAACCACGAAATCTCACTGGGCATACAAAAAACCAGTCGCCGATAACATTCCAAATTTACCTGAACATACAAATCCGATCGATCGATTCATTCATGCTAAACTTGCTGAACAAAATTTGCCGACCAGTCCACCTGCTGAGGACTATACCTTAATCAGACGTATGTACTATGACTTGATCGGACTTCCCCCTACTCCCGAAGAAGTGGATGCCTATGTTTCCAATCAAGAACCCACGAAATTCAACCAACTAGTCGACCAACTCCTCTCTTCCCCTCATTACGGAGAAAAATGGGGAAGGCATTGGCTTGACCTTGTTCGCTATGCCGAAACCAATGGGTACGAGAGAGACGGAAATAAGCCCCAGGCATGGCGCTACCGGGATTACGTGATCAATGCATTTAACCAAAATAAACCCTACGACCAGTTCATTTTGGAACAACTTGCCGGGGATGAAATTGAAAACCCAAGTGCCGCAGCAATAACAGCGACCGGATATCACCGACTGGGGATTTGGGATGATGAACCCGCTGACCGGGTGCTCGCCCGATATGATTATTTGGATGATATTGTACGTACCACCACAGAAGTCTTCCTCGGAATGACCGTTGGATGCGCCAGATGCCATGACCATAAAATTGATCCAATCCCAACTAAAGACTATTATTCGATGCTGTCCTTTTTTGCCAACATCACACCGCATGGAAAGCGCGAAGAAAATTTAGTTGAAGTCAAAGATTCTATTGGGAATATCACTTACAAGAATGAGATAAAAGTCTGGAATAGGTTAAGAAATCACTTGCAAGGACATATCTTTGATTTTGAAGAAAAATTTCTCGTCAAATACGATAGTGATATTTTCACTATCAAGTCAGGAAAAGTCCGAGCCCAACCAATTACCCTTGTGGAGGACGCAAGGGGCAAAGGGAACCAATGGAATTATACTGAGAAAAAGCCCGCACAAGAATGGATTGAGGTTGGATATAATGACAAAGATTGGAAGACTGGCTCGGGTGGTTTTGGAAAAGTCAGTCCGAAGGAAAAAGTTGGGATTAAATGGGTAACATCCGACATCTGGTTGCGAACCACCTTCCGGTTAGCAACTATCCCTAAAACCTTGCGGGTGACCCTCAAACACGATGAGGATGTGGAGGTATATCTGAACGGTAAACTCGTTTTTCAAAATACAGACCTTGTCTCCAAGTATGAGACGCATGATATTAGTAAAGAAAGTGCCGATGTGCTTCAAACGGGTAAAAATGTGGTGGCCGTGCACTGTAAAAACACTGTTGGCGGACAATTTATAGACCTTGGTCTCGAATGTTTTGAAGAAGCAGTCGATCATGCCGGACTCATTCGCAAACACGCCAACAAATTGATGGGTGAAGACCTCTACAAGCAATACAAAAACAGATTGCGGGAACTTAGCAGGCATTTACCAACAAAGCCAAAGTCTGATTATTACAAAGCACTCTCGGTCTCGGAGAAGGGTGAACAGGTGACCAAAATTCTTCGCCGAGGAAACCCTGCTTTGGAAGGGGAGGAAGTTTTCCCCGCTTTTCCCGCAGTGCTAAGCCCGCCAAATCCAGTCATACAAAAATTGCCTGAATCATCCGGTAGAAGGACGGCTCTTGCAAAGTGGATTGGGTCCGAGGATAATCCGATATCTGCCCGGGTAATGGTGAACCGAATTTGGCAGTATCATTTTGGCCGGGGAATTGTCCGCTCATCGAGTGATTTCGGGCATCAAGGTGACATTCCTACTCATCCAAGATTACTAGACTGGTTGGCTATTCAATTCATGGAATCCGGGTGGGATATTAAAGCGATGCATAAGTTAATCATGAGTTCCGATGCGTATAAAAGATCCTCCAAACCCAACGACCTTGCCCTCGCGCAGGATCCATTAAACCAGACATTTTGGCGCTATGACATGAGAAGATTGACCTCGGAGGAAGTGAGGGACTCCGTCTTGAACGCTTGCGGTACCATTAACCTTGAAATGGGAGGAAAAAGTGTAACGCCTCCAGTCCCTGACATTGTTCTGGCAGGCTCTTCAGTGAAAGGAAAAGGCTGGGGTAAATGTACTCCCGAAGAAGCCAATCGTAGGAGTGTATATGTAAAAGTCATGCGTTCTATGCAAATGCCTTTACTCATTAACCACGATATGGCAGATACCGACTCCACCTGCCCGGTCCGTTTTAACACCACGGTTCCCACTCAGGCTCTGAATATGCTGAACGGTAAATTCATAAATGACTCTGCCAAGTCATTTGCGAACCGACTGCGAACCGAGGCAGGGAAAGAACCGAACAAGCAAATTGAACTCGGGTTAAAACTTGTTTTTTCCCGCAGTCCCCAAAAAGATGAAATTAATGCCGGTTTGGAGATGATGAAAAACATGAAGAATAAATTTAGTCTTTCAGAAGAGGAAGCCCTCGATCGCTTCGCCCTGTTAGCTTTAAACCTGAATGAATTTGTTTACCTCGATTAATTATGAACGAAAAACCAGAAAACACATTTTGTAACCGTACACACCGAAGAGAATTCCTAAAGGATATAGGAGGAGGCTTTGCCTCGCTCGGACTGACCGGAATGCTTGCCCAGGACGGATTTTTTGCAAATAAGGCAATGGCCGGGAATACATCATCCTATGTGAATCCACTCGCTCCCAAAAACTCCTCTTTTCCAGGTAAAGCGAAGTCGGTCATTTTCCTGTTCATGTATGGTGGACCGAGTCAGGTGGATACCTTTGACTACAAACCAAACCTCTACCCATTGGATGGAAAAACAATCCAAGTTAAGACATTTGGACGTGGAGGAAAAAGAAATGAAAGCCGGGTGGTTGGTCCAAAGTGGAAATTCAAACCCTATGGAGATTGCGGTAAGTATGTATCCGATCTTTTTCCCCATGTCGGATCCTGTGTAGACGATATTGCGTTTTTGCACTCCATGAAAGCCGAGTCCCCCATTCATGGTTCCGCTATGCTGATGATGAATGCAGGCAACCTTCTGTCCGGGCACCCTTCTCTTGGATCCTGGGTAAACTACGGACTGGGCAGCGTAAATGAGAACCTGCCAGGTTATGTCGTCATGCTGGATAAAACCGGAGGCCCGATTAGTGGAGCCAAGAACTGGTCGAGTGGATACATGCCGGCAAGCTATCAGGGAACAGTACTTCGCTCTCAAGGATCTCCCATCCTTGACCTAGAGAACTCGCACGGAATACCCCGTTCGCAACAGCGTACCATGCTCGACCATTTGCGGACGATGAATGAAGGCCATCTCTCCGAACGATACGATAATACAAATTTAGCCGCACGGGTAGCGTCGTACGAACTTGCGTATAAGATGCAGGCTTCCGCTCCGGAAGCAGTCGATGTGGACAAAGAGCCAGGCCACATTAAAGATCTATACGGTATGGACGGTTCCAACACCGAGGACTTTGGCAGAAAATGCCTCCTTGCGAGGAGGCTGGTTGAACGAGGGGTACGATTCATTCAAATTTATTCAGGTGGTCATCATAACGACAACAATTGGGACGCCCATGGCGACTTGGTCAAAAACCATTCCTACCATGCCGGAAATACCGACAAACCCATTGCCGGTTTACTTAAAGACTTAAAACAACGCGGACTGCTCGACGAAACCCTTGTGGTATGGGGCGGTGAATTTGGCCGTCAACCCACGGCTGAATATAAAGAGGGAACCGGACGGGATCACAACTCCTGGGGATTCACCATGTGGATGGCAGGTGGTGGAATTAAGGGTGGAGTGAGTGTAGGAGAAACCGACGAACTAGGCAGCCAAGCGGTGAAGGATCGTTTTCATGTCCGCAGGTTACATGCAACCATTTTAAATCAGCTGGGCTTGGACCCTAACAACCTTTCGTACTTCCATGGTGGTCTTGATAAAAGCCTGGTTGGAGTAGAAGGTGCTGATCCAATCCACCAGGTTATTGCATAACCGATCCCATTGTGCTCAATATTCCTCACTATCAAGCAGACATACATATTTGGTACTGACTGTTTGTAGTCGCCCGGATAACTTTGGGTGGTGGGAAAATAATTTATAACAAGTTAGGTGAACAGTCTTGCCCATTGCCATAACTCTACGGATGCCATAGTGTAAGATTTTATTTTTACATGAGCCAAAATAAACCACTCCTCCTTGATCAACCTTTCGAAAATTGGCACTTCGAAGGCTTACCATCCTACAGATTGGAACAAATAAGGGAATGGATTTTTGAAAAAGGCACACTTGATTTTGAGAATATGAGCAACCTTCCATTGGCGTTAAGAAAAGAAATGGAAAATGAATGGGACTTACGCCCAATGGATGTTTCTAGAAAACAGGGCTCCAAGGATACAACACAGAAATTTCTCTGGAAATTGAGAGATAATCAATTTATTGAGAGTGTACTTATACCTGCAACTCAAGGAACCAAAGGTGTAAGAGCATCAAGACTGACTCTTTGTGTGTCCACCCAGGTTGGGTGCGCCCTAGGCTGTAAGTTTTGCGCCAGCGGATTGGACGGCTTGAAAAGAAATTTAACAACTGGGGAAATTCTTGGACAAATAATACTTGCCCGAACAAAAGCAGAAAAACGAATAGATAACTTGGTTTTCATGGGAATGGGTGAACCCTTGGCAAATCTACCTGCTCTTTTACCTGCATTGGATACCATTCTGTCACCCAAAGGACTGGGAATCGGAGCAAGACACATCACCCTTTCCACAAGTGGCTTAGTTCCAAAGATTGTTGAACTTGCCAAGTACCCTGCTCAGATCAGGTTAGCTATTTCACTACATGGTGGGGACGACGAAACAAGGAAACAAATCATGCCCATCAATGATCGTTATCCAATGGAAGAACTCTTCAATGCCTGCGAACACTTCATTGAGCAGAGGAAAAAAATGATTACTTTGGAGTACATTTTAATTGCAGGAGTAAATGATGATTTAAAACAGGCTGAACTTCTTGCCAAGCATGCAAAGCGTCTTAATGCCAAGGTCAATCTTATCCCTTATAATCGAGTGGAAGGACTACAGTGGAAGAGACCGGAAATAGAACAAATCAAAGCCTTTCATCAAACCGTCAGAGCAGGAGAAGCTCCTCGCGTAACCTTACGTATGGAAAAAGGACATGATATCGATGCAGCCTGTGGCCAACTAAGGCTAAGGGAGCAAATCAGCGAAAACTAAAGGCTATTTTTTCCTCTTAAACAGAGATCGGATACCAGACTCGGGTTTAGGTTCTTTGTCGTCATTGTCAGCGCTTCTCCGTTGATTAATGGCATCAGCTTCCTTTTCAGTCACCCACATGTGAATATGAGATTTTTCAACCGTTAGAACATAGTTTCGATTCAATGAAAAACCATAAGTTTTAAACATTAACTGATTATTTTCATTTAATTTCTTTTGCAAAGAATCAAATTGAGCCTGTAGTTCTGCTTTTTCTTTTTGGTTTTTGCTCGCTTCAATTTTGCTTAGAACCTGAGCAGCTAAGGATCTTTGTTGTTGGACTAATTGAACATTCTTTTGAAACTCTTTATTAGAATCGATGGTATTTAATGATGCGACTTTAACCAGAACTAACTTGTTATCTGAATCTTGAGCTTTTGGCTGGGCCAATAATCCTGTGAAAGAAAAGCCGAGAAGAATAAGTAAAGATATTGTACTGTAAGTTTTCATCCACTTTTTTACTGAAAATACTAAGTATTTTCAAACAGATAAAAGTTACTTAATTTCGGTAAGAACAATCTTACCAAACTTACCGGTGGTTGCGAAGGTAGTTATCCCCAAGGGAACCGACATTTCAATTTCCCCAAAACGCATAGCTACCTTGCGTCCGGTTACTTCACAATCAATCACTTCCTTTTCATCGATCCAAACAGTTATTTCACTGTCTGTGACTCTAAGTCGAATATCGTACCATTTATTATCTTCAAAAATGTAAGCGTCTCCTGTTTCGTTTTCAGATGCATCAAAGTCGTCTAAACTAGATATACCAATAAGAGATCCGCCCCATCCACCAAGTATCAGAGTAGCATGAGAATCCTTATAGGGAAAAGTTAGCCCGCAGAAGAAATCACTACCCATTGTTCGCATTGCTTTGAAATCAATCTCATAATTTTCAACTGGTAAGTCCTGACCTTTCCAATGTAGACCGGATAATTCGGCTCCCATCTCAAGGACTAAACTTCCATTTTTATCTATAAAAATATTCCCTTTTCCAGCATAATCAGTTTTCTCCCATCCATTCATGGTGTTTCCATCAAAGAGAATTATATCCGCAGAATCTTTTAATGAAGAAGTACCAAGTTTAATGCTTTGGCAACTCGTGAAGAAAAGTAAAGTACAAGCTATACCTGCTTGAATTAATTTATAATATGAATTTTTCATTTGTGATGCTACATATCGTTCAATTTAGTTTTAATTTCTGCAATAATTTTCTCACTGTCCCTATCAACATAAACAGTGAAGCCATTCTCTTCCGCAGTGAGAGATTCAAGAGTCTCTAGTTGATCATCCAACAAAGAAGGACTGAAAAAATGACCCTTTCGAGACTCTAATCTTTTTTTAAGAGTTTCCGTTGGCAGCTCCAAATGAATGAAGATGGTTTGATAGTTTTCAGTTTGTAAAATCTTTCGATAAGATTTTTTAAGAGCTGAGCATGACAACACAAAGGTATCTGAAGAGGATTCGATATATGTTTTTAAATCATGGAGCCACTGGTGCCTATCCATATCGTCGAGCGGATTACCCTTATGCATCTTATCCTTATTGGATTGCGAATGGTAATCATCACCCTCTACAAAACTACACTTTAATACATCAGCAAGTTTTTTCCCAATAAATGATTTTCCTGAACCAGACACTCCCATCAGGATATAAACTGGGCTCACTTGAACTAAGAGGTTACCCTCTACTTTGGCTTTTGTATGACCTCAACTTCATATCCTTCCGGAGCATCCACAAAAGCAAAAGTTGATCCTGATGAACTTTCCGTAGGTCCATCACTGAATTTATAGCCAACACTTTTAATGTGTTGAGCAAAATTATTCATGTCTTCGACTTCAAATGCAAGATGCATTAGATCCTCCTGTACCTCAACGGCACCAGAACCAGGAAAGTAGGTAAGTTCAATTTCTTCCTCACTATTCGGAACTGCTAAAAATACTAACTTAGACCCTCTTGGAGACTGATGCCTGCGGGATACTTCCAAGCCAAAAACCATTTGATAAAATTCAACGGTTTCCTCAAGGTTACTTACCCGCATACGGGTGTGTAAAAACTTTGTTACAATGCTCACAAAAAAAATTTTGTCCGTATCAGGGGATCATCAGAGAAACTTTTTCTATATCTGCAGCACTACACGCATTCAATATACTAACAAAAGTTTGATGATCAGAAAGTCCATCGGTTTCAATTTCGACTTTTAATTCTGCTTCTTCCTTACTTCTTTGACCAGTTTGAATAAGGGTGTCACGAAGCTTTCTCGTGTTGGTTAAATTAGTAATCAATTGAGTGAGTTCGAATGGGTCGTTGACCGGGATAGGTGAACCGTTAAGGGTAATCGTACCGTCTGACAAAGAATTTATCTTGGCACTATCCATGGGGGTAACTCCATCACTGCTCTGAGGTTTTCCCGGTAATTGAAAGGATAACTGAGACTCAGGTTGCACCAACATCGTTGTAACCATGAAATAAATGAGGAGAAGAAAGGTCACATCAATCATAGGGGTGAGGTCGACTTCATCGACATCAGCTAAGATTTTTCTAAATGCATCCATAAAGATTTTCTTATTCAGGCCTCTCTAAAGCATTAATAATGACTTTTGATTTTTGACTGGCTCCACCAACTGCTCGGTAGACATCAAACATTACAGATTGAGGAACAGATCCGTCTGCACGGACTGTGGTCGGTTTGGCGGGATCGCGTAAAATAACTTTGGGAATACTCGAGAAATCAATGGGGCGCTCACCATCGTATGGGACCTGCCCAAGTTCTGGTGAGTCTTTCACGGAAAACATGTTACTAGGTTCTGGCGTTTCAACGAGTTTAGCATTTTTAGCCACAGGCATATCTTCCAATTTCATGTAACGCTCAGAAATCTTATTTGCTACGACCATGAAGAAAACAATCAACAAAAACACCACATCAATCATTGGGGTCAGATCTGGACTGTCGTTCGTCTGAGGTGGTTCGTACCCTTTCATGATTTACGAATAAATAATTTAAATACCGATTAAAGAATTACTAAAACTGGCTTAAGCAACTGGTGGTGCTTCTGGTGCCTCTTGTTGTTCCTCTTCGTAATACTCGGCTGCTTCTTCCTCTTCGCCGCCTTCTGCGTCAAAACCTCCGCGGGCAGCTCTTACCAAAGTGAAAACAAGATCACCTGCTGTTTGGTTTACTGCTGCTGCAATATTACCAAATTTAGTTTTGAAAAGAAAATATGAAATCAAAGTAGGGATAGCAACAACCAGTCCCGCAGCAGTTGTCCATAGCGCACTACCAATATTTCCAGCCATTTGCTGACTTGAATCTCCACCCATGCCAGCCTCAGCAAGTACATTAAATGCACCAATCATACCACTCACTGTTCCAAGCAATCCAATCATAGGTGCAATCGAGCCGATTGTATTTAACATGTTAATCCAGGTAAAAGGTTTAGCTAATTCAAGAGCGGATGCTTCTTCCAAGCCTTTTTCAATTGATTCGATATCAAGTTCATCATCCTGAATTCTTTCAAGACCTGCTTTAATTACTCCAGTAACAGGTAATTTGTACTGGTCACATAATGCTTTTGCTCCTTCAATATTTAAACCCTGAAGCTCTTGCATGATGGGCTGAACGACATCATCTTTAATGAAGGCCTTTTTACGAATAGCTATACTGTTGTAAATGATCAGCGTAAACCCGCCGATTACCATAATAGCGAAAGGGGCCATGAAAATTCCTAAAGAATCAACGAGTTGATCCCCAAAGCTTTTAGTTTGCGCCTGAGCCACAGTAACCAGGAGGTCGGGGCAAAGCATGGCGAAGAAGATTGAAAGAAAGAAAAAGGTTCGTTTGTTTCCAAGTTTCATAGATGATTTATTAGTAGTAAGTAGAAAGTCTTAAATTTTATTTCAGGTCAATAGCAGGATTTGAAATCTTTATGCAGGAGGAGGTAATTGTGCCAGTCGTTCAGCACTTTGCTTTTCCCATTTAGTAGATTTATAAAATATTATAACCTGCTTATAAACATTGCGTGCAGCATCATTAAGTTTCAAATTTTCATATGCCTCGGCAGCCATAATCAAGGACTCAGGTAACCATGCCAAACCGACGCGAGCATTTACAATACCTTCAGTGACCTCCAGTACCGACTGCCGGTAATACTCTTCCGATTCCCTCTCTTTTCCAAGTGCTTCATATTGCCTGGCGTACTGAACTCTAATGAGAGAGCGGATAAGTTTATATAAAGAATATTCATTTGTCTGGCGAGCAGGTGGTGCCTCATCGATTTTTTTCATCGATTGCAAGGCTGTGTTAAACATCTTACCAGCAGCTGCTTTGTACTTTGGATCTCTGGCTGCATACATGTTGTAAGTTTCATACAGCTTAATGTAACAATAGATTGGCCAAAGTTTTAAAGACATTTTGTAAGGACTATCAGCTGATTTAGAAACAATCGGACCTAGGCGACCATATTCGGTAATGGCCTCACTGAATAAACCCTGCTCTTTTAAAGAATTTGCCAATCTTAAATATGAAGCATGATCTCCGCTGTCGTCACGGATCTGAACTCTTTGAAGTAAAGCTCTGGCTGTTTTTGCTGACTTAGGGTTTTGGGCGATTAATTTACCAGCAAGATCAAGAGAGGCTTCGGAAAATTCTCTATATCCAAAATCATCGAGCTTAGCTAAATTTAAACGAGCAAGTATGTAAAATGCTTCATTGAACTGCTCCATATCCAAAAGTGCCCGAACATAATTTAAGCAATCATCATGTATCGGAAAGTATTCGAATGGAATTTCAAGATATCTTAATAATTTATAAATAATGGGACGTACGCTTGTAAGGTACCTTGTATCGTACTGCTCATTAGCAAGATTATTCATGGCAAGCCTTTGATTAGTGGGCCATTGGAAAGCAAAACCTTTAATGTTCTGCCTTTTGAGGCCTCGTAATTCTAGCTGAACTTTGGCTGTTCCCTGTTTGGCAAAAATAATCCCTTTGGTTGGATCTACTCCAAGTAGTCCCATGGGTTGCGCTTTTAATCCATAAAATACTTTGACCGGGAGCTCCCCGGCATGAATCGTAAAGTAATCCTGATTTTTCTGTGCATCAACAAGACCGCAAAAAAAGAGCGAAAATAAAAGAGTGGAAAGTATTCTTAGTTTCATTCTAGGTAATTTCTCTGCCAATCAGCATATTGTTTCTCGATGCCCGACACTTGGTCAACCAAGCCGGCCTGCTCATAACTTCTAATCGCCTGTTCAAAAGATTTAGGAACCCATTTTTGTGAAGAGGGAAAACTAAGTGTGGTTTCAAGATAATAATAGCCTGCCGCGCCCCAATCCTTCATTTCCTTTCTGCATTCTCCCATCATAAAAGAAGATTCTGCTTTTACTTCGATACTAGCCCCATCGCCATTCCTTACTTCCTGAAATGCAGATTCTGCTTTTTTGAAAAGTTCCTCTTTCTTAGTATTTTTAGCTGCCTGATAAAAAGAATTTCCCATTCTCATGCGAGCATCGTTCGCCATCTCATGCCATGAAGAATTATTGATAGCTGTCTCAAAGTAAAACGCGGCTGCCTGGTAATCCTTGTTTTTCTCTTTTGCCTGACCTAGCAAGTAATTTGCATCGAAAAGGAAGCCTCCACCAGAGTCTCCATAAGTCTCAACAAGTCGTTCCATCGCAGCAACTGCATCTTCGAGAGAATTTTGAGCGATCATTTTTTGAGCCATCCAAACCAAAACTCCAGGGCTGGCCGCAGGAAAATCACTTCTTTGTGGATTGTAACTTCCGGCAAGTGCGGTGGCTCCGATTTCATCTAAAATATACCTCATGCGAAGTTCCAATGGTTTCTTGTTTCCAGATGTAGCACCCTGAAATAACTTACTGAATACCTCCTTAGGAGATATCTCGCTTGGGAAATTATCTTTGTATTCTTCGTATCTCTCTAGATAACCTTTAAATTTAGCTTTGTGAGAATCGCTCGTAAAAACTGCGGTTCTTGATTTGACTAGCTCAGTCATAACTTCGTTATCAATACCCGGAAATTCAGTATTTAAAAACGGAAGAAGTTTTTTCCTGTCACGCAGGATTTCTTCCAATGTGCCTTCATGGCTTTGTTCGGTACCATTTCGATTAATATAACTAAACGAAACGATACTGGTTGGAGAACGTAATAGCTTAAGAAGCCTTAAGGTATTTCCGTACAATACATCGTATTCCTGATATTTTTTAGCATACTTTGAAAGAAGGTTATCAACTCCTGAATTCTGAGGATCATTACCAAACTTCTCGATATTGTCGTAGTACATTTTCAGCATTTCTGATGGCCTGCCAAGTTTTTCGCATGCAAACCCAACTTTTTCAGTCGCCTCAGACACCCTAGCACCTTCCTGATTGGAATAACTTGCCTGGTAGTCCCTGTATAGTTTTTCCACATTGGAATAGGTCTCGAATGTGGCTAATTCAAAAAGCTCCTCGAAATCCAACCCGCCATCCTTATCCAAATCAAAATGATCAAATGGTTTTGTGGTGTTTAAATCTGCACCTGCAAACTCTTGCTTTTGAAGAATCTCGTCTTTATTTTTATCAAAGGTGTAGTAAAAATTAACAATGCCTTCTGGGTTTTCCGCAACTCTCTCGAGCAAGCCACCTTCGTTGAAAGTAGCATCAGAAATGAGTCCTATATCCTGGGAGCTTTTACGGACCAATGAGTAGTTCTTGCGTGCATTTGTTATTTGTTCAAAGTTGGGTTGATCATCTGGATTTACCTCACTGATCGATAAATCTCCCAGGCTAAGATATACTTCTGCTACGAGATTATCATTTGGATAATCCATCACAAATTGTTCAAACAGTCGGATAGCATTTTTATTATCCTTTGAACCTTGAAACGCGACGGCCAAACGGAAGGTCGCATCTTTGGCATAATCTTCGTCTGGATAAAACCTGGCTCTTGCTCCGTTTTGCCACTTTTCATTAATCGAATCTTTTCCAAGTGAGACTACTTTTCCTCCTCCTGTTTTATCAGTTATCTTCCAACTTGCCCCGTCAAACCACATCGAAAAACCTTCTTGATTCTCATACACGGGTTTACCGTTCTTTTCTTCTCCTGTAGGTAAATAAACGCCATTAGGGTTGGGAATGATTTTCTTTTCTTTTTTCTCTACAACGAGTTCCTCTTTTACGATTGGCTCTGCGTCCTCTGAGGTTGTTGAGGTCTCAGAAGTTATTTTTTTACTTGAATCTTCGGTTTGCTCATCGCCCCCACAAGAAGAAACAGACAAGCATCCTATAATAAGGAGTGGTAGAATAAGGAGTCGCAAATAGTACATGATAATTATTCTCCTGCTTCGTCTGCATCATCGTAGGTGGAGAGCCCACCATCATCCAATGGCAATCCTTCTACATTAACTCCCACCACTGCAGAAAGCATAGGCTTCGCTTCTTCAAAACGACCCGTTGCCAAAAGTGCAAGTCCACTCATGTAATGAGCAGTAGCCATCCCGGGGCTATTTCTAAAATCTGGGCGATTTACAAAACCTTTTGAGGGATTCATTTCACCATTTTCGTAACCTGCGAATTTTTCTAACAGTTCTTCATATTTACGATTCCTGAAATAAACTGCCCCCATCATATTAACAAAATCCTTGGCATATTTATGATCAGGCATAACGGTCAGAAAATCGTCACATAACAGGAAAAATCTTTGGTAGTATTGGGCAGATTGTTCTTTGGCTTTTTTTGCACGGTCTTTATCAACTGTTGACATCGCTGAGCGAAGACTAAGCGCTAATTCCCAGGTAGTGTCTGCCTGCAGCCGATAGGCATTACACATAATAAAGGTCACATCAGCCCGGAATTTTTTCCATTCTTTATTTTTCAGGTATAGCTCGCCCAATTCGATTGATTTTTCTCTAAACTTCACGGTGTTAGCGGAGGCAAAAGCTGCATACAGAAAATTTTCGACCATTTCATGCTCAGGAAAATCATTGTAAAGCCAATAGAATCCCCAAAATGACTCCCAGTCTCTTTTAGTCGCCTGAAAATTGTCGGACTTACGCCACCTTAATATTGTCGTGAAAGATGGAGTATCCGATGCCTGCTTGAGATGCCCTCTTGCACTGGTAGCTTTCATGGCCAGCTCATTCATTTTCTCCTTAAGAATTTCAAGCCTACGCGCTGGCATGCCTTGCCCTCTAATTTTAATAAATTGCTCAAGTCGGTTCAACTCAGTCTCCAACCTTTTCAATCGCTCTGTGTAATACGCCACAATTTCCTCAGTGGTCATAGTAAGCGAATAAAAGAGGGAAGCTTCGACATGCCTCTCTTCCCCTTTAAGTTGTTGAGCGCCCTGCATAAGGTTAACATTCAATCTCAAGTCATAGCGAGCAGGTGTGTCACCGGATAGGCGAGGAAGTAATGGAAAAACTTCATTAATTCGCTTTGTTTGCACGAACATTTCCGTAAGGCAGGACACCGCATAGGCAGCACGGTCTTCATCTTTTGCACTATCAGCAAACTTAAGTAATTCCTTGAAAGCGGATTCCCCTTTTCCCCAATCTTGTTCAATATGGTAACATTGAGCTTTGCCATAGTACAAATCAAGCAGTTCGCTGCGCTTGAGGATTTGCTTACGATACGGTTGCTGTGGATCCAATAGAGTCTCAATGACCCGTGCGGCTTCTTTCCAATCCTGCAATGAGCGTAAACAGTCGGTTCTTTTTTGCATAGCCATAACGGCTTTTGGATCCTTCGGAAATTTTTCAGCGAAAAAACCAAATGCTTTGGCACCTTTTACAATAAAATCTTTATCTCCAGTCTTAGCGAAACTTTGCAGATAACCTACTCCCCTAACAAAACCAAACTGCTGAAGAATTTTCTCAACAGCAGGGTCTTTCTCATCTTCGAACCTGATCTCGAGTTCATCAAGAAAGGGGGATGCTCCTGCAAAGTCTCCTTTTCCAATCATACTTTGGGCAAGCTCGATGATTTGCCTCAGGGGCATATCTGCGGGGTTTTGCCCCAAAACAGCACAAGAAAAAAAGATCGATAATAGAAAGCAGACTAGGGGCTTGTTTAAAAAACGAGTCATAAGGTAGGGTGAAATTTATTAAAGATACATGGGTCAATCCCGCAAGACTATTTTTGCGTTATTCAAACTGGTTAAGATTCTTACAATGGTGAAACACAGCATGGACATTCTAAAACCCAGTGATCAACGCCAACTTTTTTCCAAACGGATTCTACTTGAATGCTCTCCTGGTAATTGGTTGCTGATACACGGTGGCCATACGCACAACCTTCTGGGGGATTTATCGGGGAAGGAATATCGCCTGGGATAATTAATTTTTCTCTTTTCAGAGAAGGATCAGGGATAGGAATAGCTGAAAGTAAGGCCTGCGTGTAAGCATGCCTGGGGTTTAAATAAATCTCACTGGAGGGTCCCATTTCAACCATCTTACCTAGATACATAACCGCAATGATGTCAGATATGTGCTTTACCACAGCTAAGTCATGGGCAATCAGCAAATATGATAGCCCAAGATCTTGCTGTAGGGACATTAAAAGATTCAAAACTTGGCTCTGCACGGAAACATCGAGGGCAGAAACTGGTTCATCCAGCACTAAAAATTCCGGATTTAACGCAAGGGCGCGGGCAATTCCAATCCTTTGCCTTTGTCCGCCTGAAAATTCAAAAGGGTACCGCCTGGCTGAGCTGGCGGGAAGACCAACTTGCTCCAGCAATCGCTCTACCCTTTTTAACCGCCCCCCTTTATCTCCGATGCGATGAATATCCATTGGTTCCTGCACCATTGCTCCCACTGTCATTCTGGAATTCAAAGATTCTGCAGGGTCCTGAAAGACCATCTGTACGGATTTTCGATACTCAGTCAAACCTTCACCCGGTACTAATAACCGACCCTTAAAAAATAACTCGCCCGCTGTCGGCTTGACCAATTGAACAATCGATTTAGCTAAAGTAGATTTCCCACAACCTGACTCACCCACAAGTCCAACGGTTTGCCCCTTGCTAATGGAAAAGCTAACCCCATCCACTGCCTTACATGCACCAATTGCTTTCTTAAAAACTCCACCCCGAACCGGAAAGTGAACCTGAAGGTTTTTAACCTGAAAAAAATCTTCTTCAGCATTCATAATTCTACACAAACCGGGCAAGCTTCAACCCAGTGACCCTCCGAAACTTCTCTCATTGGGGAACGCTCACTAAGCTGAGCTTCCGTGTGCTCCCTGCCACTCCTTGGCCCAAAACGGCAGCCATTATTTAAGTCCAATAAACTTGGAACAATTCCCTCAATTGTTTTTAATATTTTTTTGGGTGTACCATCCAAACGCGGAATCGAATCTAGCAAGTCCTGAGTATACAAGTGTTTTGGCTGGGCAAAAATTTTGCGAGTTGATCCCTTTTCAACAATTCTACCCGCGTACATCACACAAACCTCATCACATGTTTCTGCAATTACGCCAAGATCATGGGTTATTAAAAGTATGGACGAGCCTGATTTCTTTTGTAAATTTTTGAGCAAATCGAGAATTTGAGCCTGAACGGTGACATCCAAGGCAGTAGTAGGCTCATCGGCGATAATCAGTTTTGGCTGGCATGCCAAAGCCATCGCAATGACAACTCTTTGCCGCATACCGCCGGATAATTGATGCGGGTATTCATGCACCCTGTTTTCGGGCGATGGAATGCCAACAGCATCAAGCATCTCGATCGAGCTCAACCATGCTTGATGGTCTGTAATGTTTTTATGTATATTAAAAACTTCACTAAGCTGTGCACCAATTTTCTGTACGGGATTCAACGCATTCATTGGTTCCTGAAAGATCATACCTATTTGATTCCCTCGAACTTCCCTCATCTTTTCCGGACTAAGATTAAGGAGATCGATACCATCAAAATTTACTTTCCCCGAAATAACCTTCCCTATTGGCTTTGGAAGTAAGCGCATAATCGAATAAGCGGTGACGCTTTTTCCGCATCCAGATTCTCCAACCAAACCAACAGTCTTTCCCGAAAAAACATCAAAGTCCACTCGATCAAGGGCCGTGACTTCACCTTCATCCGTCGAGAAAGAGACCGATAAATCCCTCACACTTAGTAAAGGTTTTGCAATCTGGTCTTTCATACTGTGAGCAACTTAAGACTTCAATTAGACTTATAGTCTTCGTAAACCCGAATGGTAGGATCCTTGGAAACGGGCGAACTATCTTTCATTGCATTTACTATTTTTTCTTTTTTGTCCTGATCTATCCAAAAAACTTGGAACTCTTCATAATCTCTCGATTCTTTTGGGCCCCAATTTTCTGGAAAACTGACCCAATTCCAGTGTCCTATTCTAAGCCAAGGCTTCTTCCATGCCGGAACCCACACAGCATGGTCGTGAATCATCTCGCTCAATTGATGAGCCATTTCAGTAATTCGGTCAAGATCTTCCTCGTCACGATATTGATCAATCAAATGATCAATTTTCTGAACGGCTGTCTGGGTGAAATTATTTGTACTAACTTTGGTTGTAAGCTTCTGCTGTAAAGAACCATCCGGCGTATATTTTGAATCACCGCCTTCTTCATATGCATTATCGGAATGATAGGGTTCCCAAAATCTTGGAAAAAGTTCTACGAATGAATTAAATGCAGAAAAAACAACCTGATGGTTTTTCTCATTGGCTGCTTTCCATGATGCGGTTGGTTCAAGTATTTTAAGTTTCATTTCAAGACCTGCTTTTTTTGCCTGCTCTTTAAGCACCACCAGCACATCCTCAAAATGTCTATAACCGGTAAGTACTTCTACAGCTAGACGCTCCCCATTTGAATTTACTAAAATACCATCCCCTCCCCTTTTTTTGTATCCTGCTTTAGCAAAAAATTCCAATGCTTTATCTACGGAAAACTCCCTGGCTTTCAGCGTGGGATGAGAACGGTCTCCATATCCATCAGCGACCGTATTCATTCGAACAAAATCTCCTCTGAAAATCTTCTCTAATACCATATCAAAATTCATGGCATGATGAAAACCGATCCGTACATTTAAATCATTAAACGGGGGACGCTGTGAATTTATCCTTAAAGCATACGATGGAGGTGGAGTCTGATTAAAAAATGTCACTTTGGAGAGATAACCATTGGTGACCAATCGATGCTCATTGGGAAGTTTGTCGTACCAAAATTCAGTCTTTTCCAACCCGAACATATCGATACCACCCTTCAAAAAAACTTCAAACGCCTTATTATAATCCCTAATCACGCTGACCTTTATTTTATCGGGATTAAATCTGTATCTAAAGAAAGGTTTTTTATCTGCCCACCAATCTTTTTGGCGAACTAAAGTAACGGATTTCCCCTTATCTATATTCTCAGGCAATGCCTCATAGGCTCCTGTAGTTGGCTCCGGATCCCATTGATATTTACTCAAAAACTCACCATCCAGCTCCCCATAAAAGTGCTCAGGTTTTGCCCGAATTGAAACTCGCTCCACGATGTCCGGCTTAGCTTTGTAAAAAGTAATGGACAGGGTCTCTTCATCATAGAGAGTTACTCTCTGGAATTTATCTTTGCCGTAAAAATCATTGTACCAAGGTGCCTGAATATGCTTACTTCTCATGAAATAAAAGAAGAAGAAAAAATCAGAAACTTTTACTTTTTCTCCATCACTGTATCGAGCATTCGGATCCAACCTGAAATAAACGGTTTTTCCGTCTTCACCTACCGCCCAAGAATTAGCTAATCCAGGAAAATATCCATCTGAATTCGGGTGCGGATGAACTAGCCTAAGAACATTGTAATCAAGCAAGTAGCTTCGAAAAGCCCCATTTGCATCGGGTCCGATAGTCCGTAAGGTTCTTGGGAAATCTCTCATGAAAACCTCCCAGGTGCCTCCTTTTTGGGCGGCAGTAGAGGAGAATTCTGTTTCCTCACGTCCATCCATCCATTTAAGAGTCAGAGGGATTTTATCGGATGTAAGGATCTTAAAACAATCCGAATTTTTAGAATAAAATTCCAAAACTTCTTCTGAACAGTCTATAAGTAAAGGGTGAGGGTTTCCTGCTTTATCTGTAATGCCTGACTGAGAACCGGAGTCTTGGTTACTTATCAAAAGAGGAGGTCCCCCTTTCATCTGCTTAGCAAATTCCACTGCAAATTCTTTTCCAAATTCCCTGGCAAGTTCACGGACAAATTCTCGATCAAAAGTTTGCCCTTCATTATTCTGCGGAGTGTTCTTGGCAGGGCTTTTCTCTCGAGGAGGCTTCAACTTGGGATTATCACAACTTTGAGTCGATAAACTTATAAAAAGTACGACGAGAATATTTAAGTATGTATAGATTTTCATATCATTCGTAAGTGGAGAATTTTTTGGGATCAAAAGCTTCCCGTACAGCTTCTCCAATAAAAGTAACAAGGGTTAAAGTTAGGACGAGTGAAGCAACCGTGTAAATCACGATCCATGGAGCAGTTCTAAGATTGCTTACGCCTTGTTTAAGGAGCTCACCCCAACTTGGAGTGGGTGGGGGCAAACCATAACCAAGGAAATCAAGTGCAGTTATAGAAGAAATAGCAGCCGCAATGGTAAAAGGAGCAAATGTAACAAGCGTAGAAATTACATTGGGTAAAAGATGCTTAAGAATGATTCGAAGAGGGCTCGCCCCAATAACTTTCGCGGCGGATATATAATCTCGGGATTTTTCCCGGTAAACGGAAGCTCGTATATAATAAGTCATTCCAGTCCATGAAAAAAGAACCATGATAATAAGGAGCGAGGATACCTGCCATCCGACTCCCCACCAACCAGGCATAACGGATACGAGAATAATGACCATGTACAGAAATGGAACATTCGCCCAAATCTCAACAAACCTCAGCCCCAACATATCGATTTTGCCCCCCAGGTAACCCATCAGACTTCCAAAAGTAATAGCTATTAAATAAGTAAGTACCAAATATCCAATGGCAAAGGTCATTGCTATGCGAAAACCGTAAAGAAGGCGGGCTAAAATATCACGTTCCGTTTTATCCGTTCCACAAAAATGGCTCCTTTTTAAACTTGGGGAAGAAAATCCGGTTGAACTGGCATCCCTGTAATCCATTTCGTATGGATCATAAGGAATCAAAGGCATAAGGATCCAATTTCCAGACTCCTTCTCTTCAAATCGTTTCTTAAGCTCCCGATAATCCACTTCGTACTCATATCCCAACCCAAATTGTTTGCCACTGTATTGCTTCCCATAAGTGGGAAAAAATAATTCATTATCATATGAAACAATAAGCGCTCTTTTGTTGACAAATAATTCTCCAGCTAAACTAAAGATGTAAAGGCTGACTAAAATGATGAACGACCAATAACCACGTTTTATCGAGCGAAATCGACGAAGCTTTTTTAAGGTAAGTGGATTGAACTGAATCATCAGATTATTCAAAGCGTACCCGAGGATCAACCATTGCCACCAAAGCGTCTGAAATAATATTACCTAGTAGCATCAGAGTTGCCGAGAGTGTTAATATTCCCATTACAACCGGATAGTCCCGGTCGATTACCGAGTTAAAACCAAGCAAACCAAAGCCATCGATATCAAAAATTGTTTCAATTAAGAAAGATCCAGTGACAAATAAAGTTACCTGATGCCCAACGTTTGTAGCAAGAGGTACCAGTGAATTTCGCAGTGCATGTTTACGAACTGCATTTTTAAATGAAACTCCTTTTGCCATAGCCGTTCGAACATAATCAGCTGAAAGGTTATCCATAAGATGGTTCTTCATCAACATTGTCACAAAAGCAAAGCCTCCAATTAAATAGCAACAAAGGGGCTGAACCGTGTGAGAAATTAAATCACCGATTTTGCCAACTACTGATAGATCATCGAAATTATCGCTCACTAATCCACCCATTGGTAGCAAATCTAGATTTACTGATAAAAAAAGGAGCAGAAGAGACCCTAAGGCATAACCGGGCACTGCATAGCCTACAAAAATTAATACGGATGTAAGATCATCAGAAAACTGTTTATGGCGAACGGCTTTGTAAACGCCAAGTGGGATGCATACCAGATAGGTAATTATAAAAGTGAGTAATCCAAAATAGGTGGAAATAGGTAATCTTTCGGCAATAACTTCAAGAACAGGCTCTCCGTAGCGAGTTGACTGCCCGAAGTTACCCTGAAAAACACCCTCATAACGAGTCATAAATAGCTCAGCTACAGGCATGGAACTACTGTCGTCGGAATCTCTTTTACGCATGCGAACACTCCAACTGCCAAGTAATTCATCCAAATTTTCAATCGTTACCTTTGCTTCACCACTTCTGAGCAGGGTAACACTTTCTCTAGCTCCTTGTATCCAGGGCTCCTTTTGTTTAGCTTCCAATCCGTCAATTTCTCCGTCACGATTTTGGTCTATTTCCTCAAACTTCACATACCTTGAAATATGTTTAGGTATTTCATGCCACTGAACATAACCATCCATATTCCAATCAAGCTCTGAAATATGAAAATCTGGGATCCTAATCCTTTCTGACAAAGAAATTTCATCATTAATAAAATTAATTTGTCGAAATTCGGTTTCCCGCGGAAGAACTCCCAGCCAGATCAGATAAGCTTGCCAATGAGGCTTATCAAATCCGTACAAGCGTTTCATCTGTTCCATCTGATCCTTGGAGAGAGCTTGATCAGAGCCGAGTGCTTGCCCGCCACCACCATCTTGCGAAACCTGCTGCATTTGCATCATAGCCTGTTCAAGAGGGCCTCCAGGAGCCAAACGGGTAATCGCAAATACCAAAACACTGATTCCGAACAAGGTCGGCGGAATCAATAACATCCTTCTTAAAAAATAATCACGCATGAATTATCCTTAATTCCTATGCACAGTCTCCCTATTGTTCAAAGTCAAACGACGAAAAACTCTACGATGCTCAAATGCTTTTGCTTGCCATGAGGGTGTGAGTGAACACTTTTTGAAAGATCAGAATTTATAATCCATCAATAAAATCTTTTTTAAGGATTACCCACATTGGCTATTTAATCGTCTTTGGAATATTGATGAGTTCTTGCACTGCACCAAATAATGTAGAGCAAGCATTAGGTGATAAAACCTTACACTTCGGATTGGGAGCCGAGCCTCAGTACCTTGATCCGCATCTGGCAAGCAGTGTATCGGCTCATAATGTGATTATCGCATTAATTGAAGGACTGGTTAGTGAAGATCCAAAAACTTTAAAACCTGTACCGGGGGTGGCGGAAAGGTGGGAAATTTCAGAAGATGGCCTGGTCTACACTTTTCATTTTCGAAAAAATGCAAAATGGAGTAACGGTGACTCTGTAACAGCCAATGATTTTGTTTATTCTTATCGAAGGATTCTCAACCCAAATCTCGCATCCCAGTATGCCAGCATGCTGCACGGGTTGAAAAATGCACGAAAATACCATAGAGAAGGCACTTCATGGGAGGACGCAAATGTGGGGGTTGTCGCGATAAATGAGCATACGCTGCAACTTACACTGGAAAATCCAACGCCTTATTTTTTAGAACTTTTAAATCATTACAGCTGGTTTCCTGCTCACCCCCCAACCATCGAAAAATTTGATGCCTTTGCAAAACAGGGAACCTCTTGGACCCGACCGGGAAACTATGTTGGGAATGGACCTTTTGTTCTTTCAGATCACAAAGTAAACTCCGTAATTGAAGTAACCAAGAACCCCAATTATTGGGATGCTGATACCGTATCCTTAAACAAAATTCGATTCTATCCGATTGAAAGTGCTGATACTGAAGAACGGGCTTTTAGGTCTGGCTTCCTACATCTTACGCAAACCGTATCTCCAGACCGGATTGATTACCTGAAAGAGAATTATCCTGATTTGATACATTTTGAATCCTATTTGGGTACTTACTTTTATCGCTTCAATTTAGACAAAGCTCCATTTGATGATGTGAGAGTAAGGCTAGCCTTCAACTTAGCCACAGACCGAAAAGCCATCGTTGAAAAAGTCACCAAAGGGGGCCAAACTCCTGCGGTATGCTTCACACCCCCTGAAACTGGTGGATTCACACCCAAAGCCCGGTTTAAATTTGATCCCGATAAAGCAAAAGCTTTACTTCAAGAATATCTAAATGATAAGGGCCTCAATAGCCTCCCAAAGATAGAATTAAAATACAACACTTCAGAAGGACATAAAAAAGTCGCTGAAGCATTACAGGGAATGTGGAAAGAAAATCTCGGCGTGGAAATTCAGCTTCTGAATATGGAATGGAAAGTATTTTTATCCACCATCGCAAAGCGCGATTTTTCCATCGCCCGGGCCGGATGGATTGGTGACTATGTCGATGCAAATACATTTCTACATATGTGGCGAACCGAAGACGGGCACAACAATACAGGATGGTCAAATGCCAGATATGATGAATTACTGGATTTAGCTGCGAAAGAATCTAATGCCACCAGGAGGTTTTCATTATTTGATGAATGTGAAAAATTACTTTCAGAACACGCACCTATTCTGCCCATTTACTTTTATGTACATGTGACCCTCCGTAGTCCTACTGTTAAAGGCTGGCACCCCACCCTTTTGGATCATCATCCTTATAAATATGTTCGCTTACTGAAAGGAAAAGAATAATAGAAATGTCTAAATTCATTCTACTTAGAATTCTCCAGGCAATTCCCACCCTTTTAGTTATTGCTACCCTTACTTTTTTTATGACAAGAATGGCACCGGGTGGTCCATTTGATTCTGAAAAAAATATACCTGCTGAAATTAAGGCGAAATTAGAGTCTCACTTTGGTCTAGATAGACCCCTGCATGAGCAATATTTTTTATATCTCCAAAATCTTCTACATGGCGACCTCGGTCCATCCTTCAAATATATGGGGTGGGAAGTTTCTGAATTAATTGCCAAAGCATTTCCAGTATCCGCTCAGCTCGGACTGCTTTCTCTGGGCATTGCCTTACTTTTAGGCTTACCCACAGGTATAGTTGCCGCTCTTCGCAAAAATTCGAAATATGATTACCTGTTAATGACGATTGCGATGATCGGAATTTGTTTACCCACATTTGTCTTGGGTCCCCTATTGATTTTGATCTTTTCTTCATGGCTTGGCTGGCTTCCCCCGCTCGGGTGGTATTCGTTATCAGATATGTTTCTGCCATCTCTCACCCTAGGGCTTTTCTATGCGGCTTACATTGCCCGACTTACGCGGGCCGGCATGCTTGAAACTTTAAATCAGGACTACATCCGAACGGCAAGAGCCAAGGGAGCCTCTCCCATACGAGTAATTTCAAGGCATGCGCTAAAAGGTGGATTGCTTCCTGTGGTCACATTTTTAGGACCAGCTTTTGCTGGACTGATAAGTGGTTCCTTTATTATTGAAAGTATTTTCTTCATTCCTGGCCTTGGGAAATTTTTTGTGACTGCTGCCTTCAATCGTGACTACACCATGGTTTTAGGAACCGTGCTCTTCTATGCCTGCTTAATTATTATTTTAAATCTGATTGTCGATGTCATTCAAGCTACCCTGGATCCAAGATCCCGAAACCTATGAGTATCGAGTCTGCCAAAGCCAAGGAACTAGTTTCTGAAAACCCGGGAGAATCTTCCCTGTGGGGCGATGCATGGATCAGACTTCGAGCCAATCGACTCGCGACGGTTAGTCTTTTCTTTTTTGTATTGATTACAGTTATTACAATCATAGGACCAGAAATATTTTCTCTTGAATATGATCAGCAGGATCTAGATAATACATTTTCTGCACCTAATTCCTCACATTTTTTTGGTACAGATAATCTGGGTCGCGATTTATTCGCTCGGGTTCTTCATGGAGGCAGAATTTCTCTAGCAGTTGGATTTCTCGCAACCGCTGTTTCACTGGTCATCGGAGTTGCTTATGGCACGATGTCTGGATACCTGGGAGGAAAAACTGATGCGTTACTGATGAGGATCGTAGATATTCTCTACTCCCTACCATTTACCATTTTTGTAATTTTACTAATGGTTCTATTCGGGAGGAACTTCATCCTTTTATTTATTGCAATTGGCGCGGTTGAGTGGCTCACCATGGCGCGTATAACCCGAGCTCAAACTTTAAGTTTAAAAAAAGCGGAATTCATAGAAGCTGCACGAGCCCTTGGGTATTCTCATTATCGGATCGTTGCCCGCCACATACTTCCAAATCTACTTGGACCTGTAATTGTCTATGCTACCCTTACTGTACCTGCAGTTATGCTACTTGAGGCAGTTTTAAGCTTTTTAGGATTGGGAGTTCAGGCACCGATGAGTTCATGGGGTAGTTTAATTAAAGAGGGTTCTGAAAAAATGGATATTGCTCCATGGTTAATTTTATTTCCAGGTATTTTCTTTTCCCTCACTCTCCTTTCACTGAATTTTCTCGGAGATGGATTACGGGACGCCCTCGACCCAAAATCAGCCAAAGAATAATGGACTTTCTCGAAATCAGAAATCTGAAAACCTATTTTCACCTGCGCTCTGGAACAGTCCGTGCGGTGGATGATATTTCCTTCAGTATTAAAAAAGGTGAAATTGTAGGAGTGGTGGGTGAGTCAGGCTCGGGGAAATCAGTGACTTGCCATACCATGCTTGGATTACTTCCTCAACCACCTGCAAGTGTAGAAGGAGGGAGTATCTACTTTAAAAAAGATGACCTCATTACCTTACCCAAAGCGGAAATACGGGCAATAAGGGGTAAAAAAATATCGATGATTTTTCAGGACCCAATGAGTTGCCTGAATCCGTACATGAATATCCTCGAACAAGTTTCTGAACCGCTCTTAATTCACCAAGGGGTATCTAAGGAACAAGCCGAGAAGGATGCAATTGAGATGATGAAGAAAGTTGGGATTCGGGACGCTGAAAAAAGAGCTGGTTCATTTCCCCATGAATTTTCTGGTGGAATGCGCCAACGGGTAATGATTGCAATGGCACTAATCACAAAGCCAGACCTTTTACTTGCAGATGAACCAACCACTGCACTTGATGTCACGGTTCAGGCAAAAATTTTAAAGATTCTAAAATCCTTACGCGAAGAAATAAATGTTTCAGTTCTTTTTATCACCCATGATCTAGGAGTTGTGGCAGAAATTGCAGATCGAATCGTTGTTATGTATCGAGGGAAGATCGTAGAAGAAGGTACAGCGCTTGATATTTTCAACAAACCTAAGCATCCTTATGTGAAAGGTCTTCTTGCCTGCCGCCCAACCTTAGACTGTCAGTACCGAACATTACCTACAGTCGATGACTTTGTTGAATCTATTGAAAAACCTAATGGTGAGGTTGAAGTTAAAGAACGGCACGATGTTGAAAAAATTCTTCGGAACTTAAAAGACCATGAGGATTCAATCCGTGATTTACCTTCTTCACAAAAAGAACCTCTAGTTGAAGTAGAAAATCTCAGAGTACATTTCAATGCATCAGGTGGTTTCTTCAGAAACCAACAGAATCAAGTGAAAGCAGTCGATGGAATAGAATTAACCATCAATAAAGGTCAAACCCTCGGGCTTGTCGGAGAATCTGGTTGTGGGAAAACGACCGCAGGGAGGGCCATCCTACACCTAGTCCGCCCAACTACCGGGAGAGTAAACTATGACGGGCAAGAACTTGGAATACTTACGCAGGCAGAGCTACTTAAGTATCGCAAGAAAATGCAAATCATATTCCAGGATCCTTACGCTTCACTCAATCCGAGACTGACAATAGAGCAAACATTGATTGAGCCACTCGTGGTCCATCAAATAGGTAATAATCGAGGTGACCGTAAGGAACGGGTGGTTACTTTACTCGAAGAAGTTGGCCTTTGTTCGGAGCACCTTCTGCGATATCCGCACGAATTCTCGGGAGGACAGAGGCAACGAATTTGCGTAGCCCGTGCTCTAGCGGTGGAGCCGGAATTTATAGTTTGTGATGAATGCGTATCTGCAATGGATGTATCCGTGCAAGCACAGGTCCTGAATCTTCTTCGGGAATTACAGGATAAAAGGCAGCTTACTTACCTTTTTATTTCTCATGACCTGTCAGTTGTAAAATTTATATCCGATGAAGTTGCGGTTATGAATGCCGGTAAAATTATCGAATTTGGATCCGCAAAGGAACTGTATGCAAATCCGAAGCAAAAATATACTCAAGAATTAATCGATTCGATACCTTCTTACGATGGTATATAGATTAGATTTTTTAGGGATACTAGTCATTAACTATACTTCAAATCTTTTTAGGTAAAAAGTATATTACTTTAAAATTCCTAATCGTTCGCCCGAAAAGAGGAATTGTTGTGCGAGACCCGCAAACTCTCCAAAATGAATTTTAGCAAAATGAATTTTGTGCGAAGATTTCCAGCCATTTAGGAAATATCTCTTTTCCAAACTTTTCTCGATCCATGTATCCATCGGGAATGCCTCAAGAAACATTCCCCCAAACAGTAATGCACAATCTGCAACTTTCTCCCCGACTCCCGGTAATCTTAAAAGTTCCACTTTCGCATCTTCGTAACAACTAGACTGTACGGTTTGTAACCAGTTTGGTTGGCTTACAATGATCTTAGCAGTTTGGGCCACATACTTTGCCCGGTATCCAAGTTTCAGTGACCTGAGATCCTCCTCCGATACTTCTGCCAGTTTAGCCCACCCTGGAAATGAAAATATTCCCGGAAAAAGCTCCTTTCCATAGCGTTCACAAACGGCAGTTCCAATAGCTTGTATTTGAGGAATACTCTTGGCAGAACTTAATAAGAAATAAAATAAAGTTTGGCCAAGTGGTTGTCTTAAAATCCTTAATCCACTTAGCTGTTTTACGCATTTTCCGAGTACAGGATCTGATCTCCACGGCAATTGATCTAACTTTTGTTGATAATCCTGATCCAGCCAAAAGTAATTTTCAACACATTTAGGCTCAACTGGATTAATTCTTTCACATCTCCAAAAAATCTCACTTTCTTCCCACTTGCATTCAATAACTGAATCACCAATTTTCCCTCTCCAATACAGATCTGACAAGGATTCCCAATCAAAGCATTGACCGCCTTGAAGGGTCTCCTTGAGACTAAGTTTAGAAAAACCATGCCCATCCTTGAAAGTGTGCCAAGGACCCCAAAATCCGTTTTTATTCAAATTGTTTTAGTGTGACCACAGAGAACTTTTTTCTACAAATATACTTTTCTCTTCCAACCCTGTGATTTGAATTTTCCAAGCTACTAATCTCATATTTGATTCCCCCCAATCCTTACCTGTCAAACCAAGCAAAACCTTTTTTTTTCCTTTTAAATCATTTGGGATTGTGAAATAGAAGCTTCGCGATTGAGGGTCAGTTGAATCAATCACATCCAACTTAATTTTATTTCCTTTTTGAGTGGAGATACGATCCAAAATTACAGGAAGGTAAAAATACAATCCTGACCTATCATTTGGGGAAGAGCGAAGAACTAAATTATTACCCGTGTATTCTTTGCCTGAAAAATACTCCGATATGCGAAGAAAGTCATCGTTTGAGCAATATTTAACCTGGACTTTTAATGAGTCCGATTCGTTACCAAGAAGAACGCAGTTTAGTGAAGGCAGAGCAAAGAAAAGCAAAGCAAGCAATTGCGTACGCCCGCTCATGGTTCAGTAATCTCCCTTATTCTTTTGGCTCTTCAGGTGAAGATTCTTTGGTACTAGATTCAGCTACTTCAGGCGTAACATCAGGACCTAAAACATCTTCTGTTTTTGCTTTTTCAGCAACAGGCTCAGGCTTTGCAGCTGGAGCAGCTTTTTTACGCACAGTAGCTTTCTTCGCAGTTGACTTCGTCTTCTTTGAGTTACTTTGCTTTGCTTCATTAAGTACCGCCTTGCGTCTTGCAAGGTAAGCGGTGCGTCTACGACGCTTGACTAGTTTCTTGTATTGTTTGCCCATAGGATGAGTAAATAAATAGATTAATTTGTGGCCGGTGACAAGGCAATGCTTACGATTTAAGAAATTGCTACCGGGACTCCGCTTTTTGCAGACTCATAAGTGGCATCAATTATTTTCATTAAAGCCAACGCTTGACTCGGAGAATTTAGCGGTTCTTCTTCATCACTAATGGATCGGACAAAATTTTCTGCTGAGCGAATCCGACCCATATCCTCATTCTCTTCAGTAATAATACCACGATTAACCGAACGCCCATGTTCCTGAAAATATAATTCGCAATCATCGATTGCAGTTTCATCCAAACCATCCGATCCGAATAAACGTCGAATCATTCCTCCGGCTTTCTTTCCCTGAAAGGTTACTGAAACTTCTTCTCTTTTATTCATTTCAGCCCAGGAAATTTGGAAATTTAAAACTTGTCCAGTTTCAAACTTCACAAAGCCATGAGCGGCACTTTCCACATCAGTTACTCCGTCAGCAACATCAGGTATACCCCAGGGGCCTTTAAAATCTTTATTTTCGATAAAATCATTAAATGTCTGAGCGAGCACATGAGTAGGATTAGGATAATCCATATAATAAAGAGCCAAATCCACCATATGCAAAAGATCAATTAAAGGACCACCACCTGACATTTCTTTATTTGTAAACCATCCACCGAATCCAGGAATTCCAGTTCGTCTTATCCATTTTGCTTGAGCTGAATTGATTTGCCCGACTTCACCTGCCTCAATGTATTTTCGTAACGCATAGGATTCCGGTCTTGCTCGATTATTGAAATTAAACATTAGAGTCTTGCCTGCACTTTCTGAAGCTTCTTTCATTTCATTTACCTCGGCCGCATTTAATGCGGGAGGCTTTTCGCAAAATACATGTTTTCCAGCTTGCAATGCCTGTAAAGCTAATGGCCGGTGAGTACGATTAGGAGTAATAATACTAATCGCATCCAGGTCGGATAATTCATTCAGCATTTTAGCTGAATCTGAAAAGACATGAGGCACGCCATACTCTTTCGCTGCAGTCTTGGCCGCAGCTTCATTCATATCGCAAATCGCAACCAACTCGCCTCCTCCTGCTCGGAAGCCTGCAGCATGGTATTGAAGCATTCCGCCTGCACCTATAATTCCAATTTTTTTACTCATAATTGTTTACTACTTAGGAATACTGGGAAACTTTACCCATTTTTCTTTCGAATTTGAACTCTTAACCACTGTTTCAATAAATGCCATTCCAATAATACCATCTTTTATATCGGGAAAATCATAACCAGACTTTCTTGGATACTTGCCCGCTACTTCATCTGCGATGGCAACAGAAGCTGCATTATAAACATTTGCAAAAGCCTCTATAAAACCTTCGGGGTGCCCAAAGGGGATGCGGGTATTTTCAGCAGCTTGTCCAGTAACATAATCATTCCCACGACGCCATACTTGACGAGGTGCACGAGCATCTTTGACTATCAGATCATTTGGTTCCTCCTGGTGCCATTCAATTGATTTTTTGGTACCATACACCCGAATATTCAAATCGTTTTCATCTCCGTTTGAAACTTGTGAAGCATAAATAATTCCACGAGCACCTCCTTTGAAGCGAACCAATACATTGCCATCGTCGTCTAAATTGCGACCGGGAATATTAACGGAAAGATCAGCACACAAACGATCAATTTCCAAGCCTGTTATATAATGCACCAAATTTTCTGCATGAGTACCTATATCGCCCATACAGTTTGAAATCCCAGCGATTTCAGGGTTTGCTCGCCAGTTAGAAATAGCCTTATCTTCACCGGTGAGGGCGGTAATTGCATAGCCTTGGGGATATTCGCATACGACTTTTATTATTTCCCCAAGTTCGCCCTTTTTGACCATTTCTTTTGCAAGTTTGACCATAGGATAACCAGTGTAGTTATGCGTCAGAGCAAATACCTTTTTGGTTTTATTAATTATTTTCCGCAATTCTCTGGCCTGGGCTAAATCGTAGGTAACAGGCTTGTCACAAATAACATTAAATCCAGCACGCAGAAAAGTCTTTGCCACATCAAAATGAAGGTAATTTTGAACAACAATCGTTACGAAATCAATTCTTTGGTCTTCTGGTAAAGTTTTCTCTTTTTCAGCCATCTCCTGATAAGAATCATAAACTCTTGAAGAATCTAAATGAAAATCTTTACCTGACAATTTACTCTTCTTGGGATCAGAAGAAAAAGCCCCTGCCACCAATTCAATATTTCCATCTAAGTTGGCTGCTCTTCGATGAACACCTCCGATGAAGGCACCACGACCTCCACCTACCATACCCATTCTTAATTTTCTTTTCATAAGAATTTTTGCTTATTGTTTTTCCTTATCAAATGCCGCATCAAACGCCATTTGATTTGGAGTAAAATCAAGTTGTTTTATGAAATCACAAGATTCTTCGGCTCCATGAAATCTATCCATTCGGCTGTCCTCCCATTCTATCGAAAGAGGTCCAGCATATCCGATATCATTAAGGGCTACAATGATTTCTTCAAAATCTACATCACCCCTCCCAACTGAACGAAAATCCCAATGCCTTCTCGGATCTGCGAAAGTAGTGTGCCCACCAAAAACCCCCACAGTCCCGTCTCCATGACCCCACCATGCATCTTTCATGTGTGCATGATAAATACGGTCGGAAAAAGTTCTAATAAACTTTACATAGTCAACTCCTTGATAACCCAGGTGGGATGGATCATAATTGAAACCAAATCTTTTATGGCCCTTCACTGCCGCTAGGGCCCGTTCTGCACTGGCAATATCAAAAGCGATTTCTGTCGGATGAACTTCAAGAGCAAAATTTACTTTTTGTTTTTCGAATTCTTGAAGGATCGGACCAAATCTCTTGGCAAAATCTTCAAAACCTTTATCCCAGTAGGCTTGATCAGTTGGAGGAAAAGCGTAAATAGAATGCCAAATACTCGATCCAGTAAAACCATTAACTACGGCGGGAAAATCATCTTTTTTTCCGCGACCAGGTTTTTCGTTTATAAAATTACGACACGCCTTTGCTGTCTTAGCTAATTTTTTTGCCGCTCTCTTCCTTACTTTCTCGGGTTCCCCTTCTCCCCAGACATCAGCCGGCAGAATAGCTTTATGGCGTTCGTCGATTAAATCACACACGGCCTGCCCAACCAAATGGCTAGATATCGAAAAGGCGGTGAGTCCGTTATCAGAAAGTATTTCCCAGCGCTCTTTACAGTACTTTTTCGAAACCGCTGCCTTATCTACATCAAAATGATCTCCCCAACAGGCAAGCTCCAAACCGTCGTAACCCATTTGGGACGCTTTTTCAGCTAGGTCTGGCAATGAAAGGTCGGCCCACTGGCCGGTAAATAGAGTAACGGGTCTTGGCATAATTATTGGGGTGGGTTTTAGATAAGGGTACTGATTACTAATCTTTTTTGAAAGACTTGTTAAAGATGGGCAAACATTATTTCTGCAGGATTTCTATTTTTAAGATTCAAATGGTAATGCCAAAACTTTCTCGGCTGAACGTAAACCTAAATTTATAGATTGTCCTTTTGTTGTTTTTAAGGTCATCGCATCCGCACATTCTTCCACCCTCAAAATTTTAAAAATCTGTCCTGGTACTAACTTGGTTTTTCTTGCAAACTTTAAAAACTTTTTATCCTGATCGACAATTGATTCGATTCTCACACTCATGTTCTCCGTAAATTCTGACAATGGTTTGGAAGCGGGTCGTTTAATGACTCCACTCTTCGAAGGAATAGGGTCGCCATGTGGATCAAATCGGGGTCGCCCCAGAAACTCATCAAGTTTTTCTAAAACTTTTTCAGATATGGCATGCTCTAATTCCTCAGCTTCAGCATGAATTTCACTCCAATCCAATCCAAGAGTTTCAACTAAAAAAGTTTCCAATAATCGATGTCTACGCAACATACTCATGGCAAGTTTTTTGCCTTTCGAAGTCAAAGAGACTCCCACACGCGGATAGTAGGAAACCCATCCGTCTCGCTCCAAACTTTTTGCCATGGCGGTTGCCGTTCCAGGAGTAACTCCTAAAACCTTTGAAACTTGCCCCATTGAAACTTTTGAAAATTCCGTTTCCAGGGTTACTACAAGAATTTCCTTAAGATAATTTTCAACCGTCGAAGATGCCATATCATCAATTCTGATGCCAATAAAGAGTTGACACAAGTCAATTCCAAGACATAATTTTGATTGATCAAAGTATATATTATGCATACCCATATAAAATTATCAGCAGTAGTCGTAATTAGACTTCTCACTCTCAGCCTATTCTTGTACCTAGGTTGCACAAAACCTGCTGAAATTGAGAAACTTAAAGATGAAAAATTTTCAATTGTAACAACTACAACTCAAGTTGCCGACCTTGTAAGAAGACTCACTGGAGACAATTGCAGGGTTATATCACTGATGGGTCCGGGAGTGGATCCCCATTTATACAAACCAACTGCCCGTGACATGACAGCTATTTCTTCGGCTGACCTCGTGATTTACCACGGACTAAAACTTGAAGGCAAGCTGGCCTCTATTTTACGAAAGGCTAAAGATTTAAAAGTTTACTCGGTATGTTCTGTTATTCCTCAAGGTAACCTTCTTCAATCAAAGGAATCAGATGTTAATTATCCAGATCCACATGTATGGTTTTCCCCAAGTATATGGATCCAATGCATGAATGGATTAGCCAAATTTTTGGCTAAGGAATTACCAGTTAACGAGACTGAAATATTTAAAAAAGCACAGGTGACAGAGAAAGAATTTTGGGATGTCGCTGCATGGGCAAAAAAACAATTCAACGACCTCCCTTTAAACAAAAGAATTCTCATAACCAGTCACGATGCTTTCCGCTATTTAGGGGATTTCTTTGGATTGAAAGTTATTGCATTACAGGGAATTTCGACCGTTCAGGAAGCAGGTCTTGGCGATCGCACAAATCTCGTGGACTATATAAATCGGAACAAAATATCATGCCTCTTTGTTGAAAGCAGCGTAAATCCAAAAGCGCTTGAAGAAATTGCCAAGGAAACGGGTATCTCCATTGGAAAACCTTTGTTCTCAGATGCACTAGGCTCCGTGGAAAACTCCTCTATTGGTCCTGCCCGGAAATCCTTCTCTCATGATACTTGGTCGGGCATGATGGCTTACAATGTAAGATCAATAATTGATGGATTAGACCCTTAAATTATGGCCAGGGTTCTACCAATCGAAATTCATGACCTGACAGTTTCTTACCAGAAAAAACCTGTTCTTTATGGTGTAGATTTAGAAATTCAAGAAGGATCACTCGTCGGTATACTTGGTCCCAATGGCGCTGGAAAATCTACGCTTGTGAAAACGATCATGAATATGATCCGCCCCAATGGTGGTTATGTAAAAATTTTTGGCAAGGATCCAAAAATTGGGATGAAGCAAATTGGCTATGTACCCCAAAGGGAATCAGTCGACTGGGAATTTCCTGTGACCGTGATGGATGTTGTCCTTATGGGAAGGTACGGTCACCTCGGATGGCTGAGTAGAGTAACTAAATATGACCGTCAAAAGGCCAGTGAATGCCTTGAGCAGGTTAATATGCTACCCTATGCTGGCCGACAAATCGGCAACTTATCAGGAGGCCAGCAACAACGAGTGTTTCTGGCAAGAGCATTGGCACAGGAAAGTTCTGTTTACCTGATGGACGAACCTTTTGCAGGAGTGGATGCAGTGACTGAAAAAACTATCGTTTCTATTATGCAAAACATGAAAAAGGAAGGAAAAACCCTACTCGTGGTGCATCATGATCTATCCTCCGCAAAAGAATATTTTGATCAATTACTATTGCTCAACATGAGAAAAGTAGCCTTCGGCCCTACTTCAAAAGTCTACACGCATGAGTTACTGCAAAAAACTTATGGAGGCAGACTTGCGGTACTCTCGGAGATGGCTACTGAAATGGCAAAATCTCCTGAACTCGAATTATAATTTTCATTTAATTGTAAACGCTTAATTAATCGAGATGAATCCACGGAAAAAACTATTCTTGATCTTAGGAAGTATTTGGTTGGCGACTGTTTTTTTACAAGCTGAACAAATAGTTACGCAAGATGAATTTGATCTTGTAGATCGGGCTCAAAGATTCCTCCTCCTCAAGGATGAATCCGTACAGATTGTAGTTTTCGGTTCAGTACTCATGGGCATGTCATGTGGACTTATTGGAAGTTACGTAGTCACAAGAAAGCTATCACTCTTTGGTGACACTTTATCCCATGCAGTACTCCCAGGTATCGCTGTAGGATTCATCTGGTCGGGAGAAAAAAATAATATCTCATTATTAGTGGGGGCTACGATAGCCGGGCTTCTAGGAATATCATGTCTTAGCATTCTGCGAAAATTCACTAAAGTGCAGGATGACAGCTCCCTCGGAATTGTGCTTTCAGCTTTTTATGCAGTAGGTATTTGCCTGCTTACTCGAATTCAAAAAGTTGGCTACAGTGATCAATCCGGGCTCGATTCATTCATGTTTGGTCAAGCATCAGCACTTTCTTCCGATGACTTGATTGGGATAATAATCGTATTACTTCTTATCAGTCTATTTATAGTAATAAACTATAGAGAACTTTTAATTTCAGGATTTGATCCAGGATTTTCTCGTTCTATAGGAATACCAACTGAAAGTCTTCAATATGGACTATGGGCACTCATTACCTTCTGCGTAATTTCGTCCTTACAAATGGTTGGTGTCATATTAGCTTCTGCATTGCTCGTCATACCAGCGGCGACTGCCTCATTACTTGTTAAAAGGATGCGGTCATATCTGATTTTGGCATGCTTACTAGGTGCCGTTGCAGGGTTGGGGGGAGCCTTTCTTTCTTTTTTAGGAGAAAGATTACCAACAGGTCCACTAATTGTAATAGTCTCGGGAGCTTTATTTACTGTTATTTTATTTTTACATCCGCAGAAAGGTTTACTAATTAAATGGATAATCTCAAGGTCAGAAAATGTTCGGATTGCCCGCGAAAATTCTCTCAAAGCTGCCTTCCAGATCATTGAAGGAAAATCTTTTGAAGATACCCTTATCAGCTCGCAGGAGATGATGCGTAAACGCGGTATGAGTAGTGCAACAATTGAAGGTGAAATTGAAAACCTCTGTAAAGCTGGTCTGGCATCCAAAGCTCTGCATCAAGTATCGGAAATCAAACTTCCGCGTCAAACAAGATTTACACTTACACCATCGGGCTGGGAATATGCGTGTAGAATTGTTAGAAATCACAGACTTTGGGAGCTTTACCTCACTAACGAGGCTCAATATGCACCCGACCATGTGCATGAAGATGCTGAGAAGATTGAACATATGATTGGGGAGGAAACCGTTCGTCAAATCGAAAGGCTCCTAAAGAATCCTCGTCGAGATCCCCACGGTAAACTCATTCCAAGTATTACTGATATTCAACCGGTCGCCATCTCTCAGGAGACTTGAAAATGAATTTCTTTCCGGTGTTTGATTTAAATACAATCTTCCTTGTGCCTTGGAGTACAGATCAATTGGTTCAATGGAATGGGCAAGTCATTTTAATGGGACTTTTAGTATGTTGGACGAATGGAATTCTAGGGTCTTTTATTGTGGTCAGAAGGATGGCACTTATGGGAGATGCGATTAGTCATGGAATTCTTCCCGGTTTAGTCATTTCATTCCTAATATTCGGTTCCCTAGAAATTGGTCCGATGTTGATTGGGGCCTGCTCAGCAGGCCTTGCATGCAGTTTCTGCATCGAATGGCTCCGATCACATACACCCATTCGTCAGGATGCTTCCATGGCGATTGTATTCACAAGCTTCTTCGCTGTGGGGGTTACATTAATTAATCTGCAAACAGATCATCTAGATTTGGATACTGGATGCATTCTTTACGGTGAAATTGGGCTAACCCCGCTCTCCCCTGACCTTCTTTTCATGGGTTTAAATTGCGGTAATCGATCGATATGCTTGATGGGCACTGTATGTGTATTTGTTTTGCTAATTGTGAGCCTATCTTACAGGCAACTTCTTCTAACGAGTTTTGATCCCACGCTTGCCCATTCATATGGATGGCCCGTAAAGCTTATACATCTGGGACTGATGTTTCTGCTTGCACTTTCAACGGTTGCAAGCATGGAAGCGGTCGGCGTCATTCTTGTTGTAGCCATGTTAGTTTTCCCATGCGTGACCGCTTCATTTTTCTCTGAACGTTTACCTATTATTTTATTAATAACATTCCCCTTAGGTATTCTTTATACATTTGGCGGCTTTCATTTAGCCCATTGGCTTGACTGCTCGATCGCTGCGGCGATGGCCATCGCTGCTACAATCATCTTTATCATTGCCTGCGCTTTATCACCTAGGGGAATACTGTTAAGATTAAAGTAGTGCTAACCTAGAATATAATTGCACCAAAAAAAAGCCCTCAGTAAATGAGGGCTTCTTTTAAAAGTCTTTCTAACTAATTCTAGCTTTCTTTCTTTTTACTCTTTTTTCCTTCGCTCAAAGCAATTTTAGAAGCGGTTTTGTTTTTGCAGTTACATCCGTCAATGGAAACGCGGGTACCTGCCTCGAGTTTAGTTGGGCACTCAAAACCTTCCATCTTGGTTTTACTTCCAACCTGTACCTTCTTTTCTTTCTTTCCCTGAGCAACCGTTAAAGTTTTTGATTCTTCATCAAAGCTGACGACTTTACCTTTAATTGCCTTAGATGGGCATCCTGCAAATACAGAGCCTGCGAAAAGTAATGAAACAATAGTTGTAGTAATAATTTTCATAATAATGTAATAATAGGGTTTGTAATAGATTCTTCCAATCAATAGTCAATTCATGCTTTCACAAGTTTAAATTTCGATTTAATGAAATATTTTTCGTTTTTGTTACCTAATTAAAACACTCCAAATTTTGAAAAAGTTACTCCTCATACCACTTTTTTTTAGATTTTTTTGTTGTGCATTTGCACATCCCGTCCCGGATATTCCGATTCTTGGCAGTTTTAACTCGGATGGGAATTCCTCCATTATTATTGAAATTGATCCTAGAAGCTTCGCGGAAGATCCAGAATCTATACCTTTCATAACTAAAAAGGCTTTCAAAGACTTTCCTGACTCAAATAAATCTGAATTGCTTATAAAAGCTGAGGAGATGATCATAGACGCTTTTGATTTGCGCTTTGGCGAAACCTCCTGGTTCCTTCCAGATTTTGATCTAAATTTCACCGAAAAGGATGCAGGCGATCTAAGCGAAGAAAACATTGTTGTAATTGAGGGCCGCCATGACACTTTTCTGGAAAGCAACTCCACTTTTTATCAGATTCGTGCCAAAGAAGAAGCCCCTTACGACTTGATTTTCACAAATCAAATAGACGGCAAACCTCAGCGACGGGTAAATGTTCTTTTTCCCGGAGAAAAGAGCTTTAAATTTGATCTTGGCTTTATTGACGGAGAACCAATCGCTCAACTTCAAGTCGATCAGGCAGTTCCCGTTTCTGCGGATCCAAAGGACGAAACAAAGAATTTAGAGCCGAAAATAATAACCAAAAAAAGTGCGAAAGAAAGACGAGAGGATGCAAGAAGCACCTTTTATTCTTTTGCCAGGCAGGGGTTTGTTCATGTTCTACCCCTTGGGCTTGATCACATCCTATTTGTCTTAGGGCTCTTCTTTCTATCAAGAAAATGGAAACCCATCTTATATCAGGTCTCGGTTTTCACGATTGCTCACACTATAACCCTTGGGCTTGCGACACTGGAATTAATTTCAGCCCCATCCCATGTTGTTGAACCAATTATTGCTGCCAGTATTGCGGTGGTTGCATTGGAAAATATTTTCTTTCCCAACTATCGTCATTCGAGACTCTTAATAGTCTTCTTCTTTGGCTTAATTCATGGACTTGGCTTTGCCGGTGCCCTCTCAGCTTTTGACCTCGATCCTGCATCCCTCGTAATTGGTCTGCTTGGCTTCAACATTGGAGTTGAATTCGGACAGTTAGCAGTAATTGCTATCGTCTTTGCACTCACGCTCTGGCTGAAAGATGAGGCGCAGTATCGAAAACTGGCAGTAATCCCCTGCTCAATTCTTATTGCACTCATGGGAATTTATTGGACGATCGAACGCGTTTTCTTTTAAATGGCAATAAATGCCTGAATCAGCCCGTAAACGACTCCTGTCGAAGATTGCATTATTAGTAATTTTTTCGACAACCAGCATCCCACTTGGATTGCTGCAAATGGGAATATGGGCAAATATGTTTGATGAATTCTATGAAGAGACCAAATCGATCACTCTCTCCGCAGAATGGACCTTTGATGGATTACATCGATGTTCAGGTTGTGAATTGGTGGATGAGCTTGGCTCAGACTCGAAGGAAGCTATCAGCCAGCTGAAAACATTTTCATTCGAAACGAAACTCGTAAACGACCCCGGCCTAAAAATTGTTATCCCCAAAACCCGGATAATCGGAAAAAATTATTTTCAAATTGAAGATGTTTTTTCGAGAATCGATTTGGTCGAGACGCCACCTCCACGAGCCTAAAAAGCCTTCATTTAGCTAACCAAACTTTGTTTGGTAAATTTTTTACTCGAAGAGATATTCTTCGATAACTCTTTTTTATTACAATGAAACTTTTTACTGCAATTACACTTATTTCTATTTCACTCTTCTCTCTTTCATCCGCCCATGAAGGTCCATGGACTGCTGCCCGCCCTGATGGTCATGCACCAATCTCCGTGATGGGAGATCACATGCATAAAATGGGCGAATGGATGGTCTCCTACCGCTACATGAGTATGGAAATGGAGGGCTTGCTGGCTGGCTCTAAAAATATCTCTGCCAACGACGCTAATAGCACATTTGGATTTCCTTTGGGCATGCTGCCGAAAGATATGAAAATGGACATGCATATGTTTGGTACAATGTATGCCATTTCTAATAAATGGACTCTTATGGCTATGGTAAATTATTTAGATAATGAAATGTCGATGCAAAGTGCAATGATGGGAAAGATGGAATCAAAGGGAATAAGCGACATAAAATTAGCCGGGCTTTACGATCTTGCACAATGGGATGACGGACGAAGAGTGCATTTAAAGTTGGGATTAAATCTTCCGACCGGATCAATTGACGAAAAGCACAACGGAAATATCCTTGGCTATGGAATGCAACTCGGATCCGGAACTTATGATTTCGAACCCGCAATTACTTACCTAGGTCAGACCGAAAATTATTCCTACGGTGCTCAATTAGGAGGGATTCTTCGCATTGGTGAGAACGATCAGGATTATACTCTTGGCAATAAGTTTGAGGCCGCATTGTGGGGAGCACGTAAAATTACTGATTCTTTAAGTGCATCTGCTAAATTCGATTACTCCAGTCAGAGTGAAATCGAAGGTTCTGATGCAAGACTCAAGATGCGTAGAGAAATGATGGGAGGTACAATGGATTCCCCTACCTTCGACCCAAACTCTCAAGGTCGGGACATAACTACTTTTGGTCTTGGTTTAAATTATTATTTTCAAAACGGCGGATTGAGCGGACATCGCCTAGCAGCGGAGTGGGAAACACCTATCGATCAAAAAGTTAACGGAGTGCAACTGGAACTCGATTCAGTTTGGACTCTTGGTTGGCAATACGCCTGGTAATCAAAAAGTGTTGAAGTCCTAATAACTTTGCTTGTTAAATTTAAAGATTATCAATGAGTTTTTAAGAATTTCCAGAGATCAAGCAAAGTAGTAATGAATGGCAGAACCAAAGATCACCCAAAAGGTATCGCCTCAAAAACTCAGAAATTCGATCTCTGGCGAAATACTTGTAATGGCATTGTGGAGGCAAGTTTTGCCTCCACATGCCCGCTAGTTTCCATTCGATACTTCGGAGCATCGGATACCGCAAAATCATTATTGGCCAGTGGAGGTTCCATAGGCTTTCTTTTTGCCCCTCTATTTCTAATTCTTATTGGAAAGAGCAATTTGCCCGTTAGCAAGATCTGCTCAACCCTGATGGCGTTGACGGCTATTTTTATTCTAATCTCCGCTACATCAACTTCAGCATGGTTTTATGTAATTTGGGTATTATTAGCCTGTGTACTGGCTATTCAGGTGCCATCTTTAATGGTTCATGTATACTCCAACAACTATCGACCTAATGAAAAAGGAGGGAGAATTTCCGGCAACCTCATGCTTTCATCCGCGACTGGAGGTGCCACCGCACTTATCATCGGATTAATTCTAGATTGGGACCTTGCCTACTTTAAGGTTATCGCCATTGGCTCTTTTCTGATCTGCCTAGGCACTGCGTACTTCCATCTAAAAACCCCATCTAAACCGCTCGAATCAGATTCTTTGGGATTATCCCAGAATCTTATCCATGCGACTAGAGATCGGCTTTTTTTGTGGATATTATCGGGGTTGATGCTCACTGGTATTGGCGTCATGTTGACGATCCCCATTCGTGTGGAATATTTAGTAAATCCGGCTTATGGACTGAATTTCAGCAACACTCTGGTTCTTTGTATTACTATGGTAGTTCCGCTGGTCACGGATGTTAGTAGTACCCCCATTTGGGGCTGGGCTTATGATAAATTTAACTTGGCCTATGTAAGAACAAGTGCCGGCATTTTTTTTCTATTGGGACTGTTTCTTTT
>Ga0233432_10000415_pt1 | contig 40954 bp, 44 predicted proteins | sample SI_122_August201_6_FD_179870 | JGI IMG/M metagenome (GOLD analysis project Ga0233432, IMG submission 179870) | Seawater microbial communities from Saanich Inlet, British Columbia, Canada - SI_122_August2016_10_MG | ecosystem: Environmental > Aquatic > Marine > Inlet | place: Canada: British... | reverse complement strand
CCAGAATCATGTGAACCTTCAGGTGAAATTTTAATAACGAATATTTCGGGAGGTTCTTCTCCTTACAATTTAGGTAATGTTGATGCTCTCGGAAATTTTTCTGCGGATTATTTTCAGAATTCCATCCAAACAGATTATACAATATCGGATGTTCAAGCTGGATTTTACACCGTCTCATTACAAGACTCTTACGGTTGTATATATACAGACGGAAATGATACTCCAATTGAAGTCGAGCAAGGGGCAGATCCTATTAATATAATTTCAGCTACTCAGGAAGACTCTTTTAGAATTTGTGTGCAAGGTGGTTTGGCACCATTTGGTTTTATTTTGGAATCAGATACTCTCTTTACAAACGATTCCTGTGCTTCTTTTTATTTATGTCCTGACGACTATACGGTTATCGTATTTGATGCAGTCCAGTCTGTAAATTGTTCTGATACACTAGATTTTACCATTGATGATATGCAAGGTTATATTGACCAAGAAGAATCAGCAATGGTGGTTGAAAGTGGTGGTTTACGTCCTTTTAGTTATTCATGGGAGAAAGATGGCGTATTGCAAGATGGTCAAAACGATTCTATTTACTCTGGTGGTCTATGTCCTGGAGAATATGTCTGCAACATTTTGGATAGGTCTAATTGTTCTTTCTTTTTTGATTTAACGATAGATGAAATGGCTTCTGGAATGGTTGAAGAAGTGGATTGTTTTGATGAAAGTTTTTCCTCTTTGGATGCCGATATTAGTGGAGGTACACCACCTTACGAATATTTATGGAGTAATGGTGAAACAACACCAATTATTGAAAACTTAAGCCCACAATCGTATAAAATAGAAGTTACAGATAAAAACGGCTGTGAATTTTCCGATGAGCTTGAAGTGCCTGTTGTGTTAGACAGTTGCCTATTCAATGCTTTTAGTCCAAATGGTGATTTGGTTAACGATACTTGGAATATAAACTCTTCCTTTTTGTATGAAAATTCCGAAGTAATTATATATAACCGATGGGGTGCAAAAGTATATCAATCGCTTGGTTATAAAAATCCATGGGATGGAAAAAATGAAGCTGGAAATATTGTTAAAGAAGGGGTTTATTTTTATTCTATCCTGTTGAATAATGGACACGACAAGATTAAGGGTTCATTATCAGTCTTCCATTAATACTCTACCCATTTTACAGGATATCGATTTAGCCAAGTGAGTTGTCTTTTGGCATACCTTCTAGTATTTTGTTTGATTAAGGCTATGGCTTCGTCAAGTGTTAGTTCATTGTTGAGGTGCGAAAAGAGTTCTTTATAGCCAACCGTTTGTAGGGCATTAAAGTGCTGAAAGTCCTGAAGGCTTTCTACTTCACTAAGTAGACCATTATCTATCATTATATCAACACGTTTATTGATTTTGTTGTACAATGTTTCTCTATCCATCTTTATAGAATAGTACTCTACTTCAAATGGCCGTTTATTCTTTTTAGCGTTTTTGAAACTAGTGTACGTTTGCCCACTCTGTCGACAGACTTCCAAGCATCTCAGAAGGCGTTGATGATTATTAATATCGGCTGATTGAAAGTATTCAGGATCTAAGGTCTTAACTTCATTTTGAAGCCATTCCAGTCCATTATTACTATAATCCTTCCTAAGTTTTTCTCTGATGGTAGGGTTTATTTCTGGAAAGGAGTCTAAGCCTTTACATACACCGTCAATATATAAACCGGAACCGCCAACCATAATTAGTGTGTCATAGCGTTTAAAAAGGTCATCCATTTTTTTGATGGCATCATGTTCAAACAAACCTACGTTATAGTCGTCATGAATACTTTTGTGTTGTATGAAATGATGTTTTATTGCCTCTAATTCTTCTTGTTCTGGAACCGCAGTTCCTATTCTCATTTCTTTGTAAAACTGTCTTGAATCAGCGGAAAGTATTTCAGTATTTAGTTCTTGAGCTAGCTTTATTGCTAAAACTGTTTTACCTACGGCAGTAGGTCCATAAATTACTTTGAGTGTTTTAGTACTCGTCATAACTTTCGAACTCATTAAACTCATCATGTTCTTCGTCAAAAATATCTTCATCAGAAGAATAGGGGTCTTTTTCAGAAACAAATTGAACTTCGGGAGTATCCTCTGGCATTTTACCAAAAGATAGGAATAACTCAGGTTCATCGATTGAATTTGATTCATCTTTTTCAACAACTTCTATCATAAAACGCCACATGACTAAGAAGTCATTGACATATAGCAGTTTATCATGTCCACTGAAAATATCATTGATTGATAATTTTCCCATTTCCATTGCAGAATTAGCATCCATTGCAATTAATGGTATTTCTTCATTTTGTTCCCAATCGTCATTTGTTAAGTAGAAAGCTGCCATTTCATCTTTTTTCAATTCAAACACTTGAACAATAAAATCATGTAGCTCTAGCAAAGAAGAAGAAGAAGAGTCTAGCTTTACTTCTCTAAATACATCGGATTGATGGTCCAAAATAACACTCAATTTTACAATCATAATTTTAACGTTTTGGTTTGATGCCCATTTCGGCTGCTTTCTCAATAAGAAAGTCATGAGCCTCATCTTTATTATTTGATATTTCGCCATCTAAAATAGCTTCTTTTATGGCTGATTTCAATAGTCCAATTTCTCGGCTAGGTTTTAAGTCGAACAGTTCAATGATTTCTTCACCACTGATTGGGGGTTGCATATTTCTGATATGGTCTCTTTCTTCGACATCTTTAATTTTTTGTCTGACAACTTTAAAATTTTCTAGGTATCGTTTTACCTTTTCAGGATTTTTGGATGTGATATCGGCATCACATAAGGTCATTAAGTCGTCAATATCTTCTCCTGCATCAAAGAGTAAACGTCTAACGGCTGAATCGGTTACAATTTCTTGTGCTAGAACTATAGGCCTTAGGTGCAGACGAACTAATTTCTGAACGTATTTCATCTTTTCATTCAGAGGTAGTTTTAATGATTTAAAAATTTTAGGTACCATTTTAGAACCTAAAAATTCATGACCATGAAATGTCCAGCCATGCTTTTCTTCAAATCGCTTGGTATCTGGTTTGGCAATATCGTGTAATATTGCTGCCCATCGGAGCCATAAACTGTCAGATTCTTGACTGATGTTATCCAATACTTTTAGTGTGTGGTAAAAATTATCCTTGTGTCCTTTGTTATCGATAACCTCTATGCCTTGAAGTTCTACCATCTTTGGAAAAAATTGATGAAGTAGTTGTGTATTGAATAATAATTTAAAACCTTTAGATGGTATTTTTGATAATATAATTTTGTTGAGTTCGTCTGTAATTCTTTCTTGAGAGATTATATTTAAGCGATTAGCATTTTCTGTTATCGCCTTAAGAGATTTTTCTTCAATAGTGAAGTTTAATTGGCATGAAAAACGAATAGCTCTCATAATGCGGAGTGGGTCGTCTGAATATGTTTTATTAGGCTCAAGTGGCGTTCTAATTATTTTATTTTCTAAATCTTTTAAACCATTGAAAGGGTCAATAAGTTTACCAAAATGAGAGGCGTTTAGTTGTATGGCTAATGCATTAATGCTAAAGTCTCTTCTGTTTTGATCATCTTCAAGAGTTCCGTCTTCAACAATCGGTTTTCTAGAGTCTATTCGGTACGACTCTTTTCTAGCCCCAACAAATTCTAGCTCTAAGTCATTGTGTTTTAGCATTGCCGTTCCAAAGTTTTTAAAGACCTGAACTTTACTTTCGGTATCTAAAATTGATTTTACTTTTTGAGCTAGTTCTATTCCGCTTCCTACACAGACAAAATCTATATCCTTTGGTTCATTGGAGTTTAGCAATACATCTCTAACGTAACCTCCAATAACATAAGTTTCATAACCCAATTCGTCTGCTGCCTGAGAAACTATCTTAAAGATTGTATTATTTAGGTGTTTTTTGAGATTCACTTATCTGATGATTTTGATTGCTCCATTATTTTGGAGCTTTATAATGTTAGAGGCTGTTTTTTTGTTGTTTTCATTTTGCCGGAAATTTACTACGAAATCCACTCCTTTCAAAATGTGTTGGTCAATCTCTGAGAATGTCATTGCTGTTGGCTCTCCACTTTGATTGGCAGAAGTAGATATTATTGGTTTTCCAAAACGTTGAATAAGCTGTTTACAAAAAGTGTCTTCAGTTAGACGAATACCGCAAGTACCATCTTCTGAAATTGCAGTGTCAGAAATGCCTTTGACTCTGTCATAAATGATAGTAAGTGGGCTAGTAGCTGCATCAATTAAATCCCATGCGATAGGTGGCATATCTACTACTGTTCGCTCTAGCATTACATCAGTAGCAACCAGAGTAATTAAGGCTTTGGATGATTTTCTGCCTTTTAAGGCATAAATTTTTTCAATAGCCTCCGTATTTGTGGCGTCGCATCCAATTCCCCATACTGTATCTGTTGGGTATAAAATTAGCCCTCCATTTTGCAAGACTGATAAGCATTTTAATAAATCATCCTTCATTATATACTCTGGTATACCTTTATTAACTCTTTTGCAATTTTATCGTCCGTAAATTTTTGAGCATGAATTTTACCATCTTCAATCATCTTTTTACGTCGCGATTGGTTTGTACAAATATCCACTATTTCACTTTTCATTTCTTCAACGTTGGAAGGGTTTATGTATGATGAGCTTGGCCCTCCTGCTTCTGAAAAGCAACCGCCTAAAGTAGTGATTACCGGTGTTTCAGAAAATAGTGCTTCGAGTATTGGAATACCAAACCCTTCAAAAAAGGAAGGGTATATCATTAACTCTGCTTTTTGGTAAATAGCTGCCATTTCCTTCAAATCTAATTTGCTTAAAAAAGTAATTTGACTTGTTAGATTGTTCTTTTTAATATAACTCAAACATTTTTGTTTATACTTTCCTCCTGAACCAATAACTACTAAATTGTAATCGGGTAGTTCTTTAAGGCATTTGAGTACTGTTAGGAGATTTTTACGCTCTTCAATAGTTCCAACGTATAATAAGTATTTACTATCGAGTTGATATTTAGTAATAATCTCATTTTTGTAGTTGTTGGGCAATTGACTTTGAAATATTGTATTACACCCTTGATATACAACTTCAATTTTTCTTTCATCAACGTTAAAAAATCGGATAATATCTTTTTTAGTTTGTTGGCTTACCGCTATGATTTTATCGGCATGTTGACAAGCATATTTGCTTTTGTTTATGTACGAAATTCTATCAAAATGTTTAAAGTACTGAGGAAATCTAATGGCTATTAAATCATGAATACTTACGATTGACTTAATCTTGGTATTTTGAATTCCTAATGGAATTTCATGACTTAAGCCATGGAAAAGATTTAATTCGTCTTTTTCTAAATCCTTTTTTAAACCAAATGTTCTCCAAAGAGACTTGAATATTTTGTAAACAAAAGTTTGGGGTTCGTGAATATGGTATTGCGATTGCCCTTTAAGAAAATTAAGGCGATTGTTCTGAATGTTTTTTGGTGTGTATAGGTGGTATTCGTTTTGGCTAAAATAGCTTCCTACAATACGAATGGTATCTCTAGAATAATTTCCGAGACCTGTATTGTTAAAGAAAGCTCTTTTTGCATCAAAACCGATTTTCATTACACAGCTACATTATATTCTCTTAGGGCATCGTTGAGAGAGGTTTTCTTATCGGTGCTTTCTTTTCTTTGTCCAATTATTAATGCACAGGATACACCATAATTGCCAGCACCAAATGTTTTGTTGTAGGTTCCAGGTATAACGACAGAGCGTTTCGGTATTGTTCCTTTGTATTCTACGGCTTCTTCTCCAGTAACGTCAAATATTTTTGTAGATGCGGTAAGAACAACATTTGCTCCAAGAACGGCTTCTTCTTCGACTTTTACACCTTCTACTACAATACATCTCGAGCCAATGAAAGCTCCATCTTCAATAATAACAGGCGAGGCTTGTAAGGGTTCTAACACGCCTCCAATTCCTACACCACCACTAAGGTGTACATTTTTGCCGATTTGAGCACATGAGCCTACTGTTGCCCAAGTATCTATCATAGTGCCAGAGTCAACATAGGCGCCAATATTTACATAGGATGGCATCATAATAACGCCTTTTGCTAAATAGGCACCATACCTTGCTACAGCATGAGGGACTACACGGACACCAAGTTCACTATAGTTGGTTTTTAATTTCATCTTATCATGAAATTCAAGTGGTCCCGCTTCTAAGGTTTCCATTTTTTGAATGGGGAAGTATAAGATAACTGCTTTTTTAACCCATTCGTTTACTTGCCAGTTATCGTTAATTTTTTCGGACACTCTAATTTTTCCTTTATCAAGATCTTCAATAATAGAGCGTATAGCTTCTTGAGTATTATTGTCGCTTAGTAGATTACGGTCTTCCCAAGCTTGTTCAATAATTATTTTTTGTTCATTATTCATACAGCAAAGATAGTTAAATGCTTTATTTTCGCATCATGTCAAGGTTATTAGCAATAGATTATGGTCAGAAGCGAGTTGGGATTGCTGTGACTGATAATGAGCAGATTATTGCTTCTGGATTGACAACTGTTCATTCCAAAGATGTTTTATTCTTTTTAGAGGACTATTTAAAGTGTGAGGAAGTAGAGTGTTTTGTGATTGGAGAGGCTAAAAATTTAGATAATTCGCCGTCAGAAAGCGCTCGTTTTATTGAGCCTTTTGTTAAAAAACTTTCAAATACTTTTCCAGAAATTAAAATTGTGAGGGTTGATGAGCGTTTCAGTTCTAAAATAGCATTTCAAACTATGATTGATGCTGGTTTAAAGAAGAAAACAAGAAGAGATAAGGCTCTAGTAGATAAGGTGAGTGCTACGATTATTTTGCAATCTTACTTGGAATCAAGAGCTTAACTTTTGCAGTAGATGCTCTGCAGTATATGACTTTTTATTTTTAATAAGGTCTTCAGGTTTTCCTTGGAACATCAATTGACCACCATCGTCTCCACCTTCAGGGCCTAAGTCAATAATCCAATCCGCACATTTCATAACGTCCGAATTGTGTTCTACACAAACTATAGAGTGTCCGTTGTCAATAAGAGCATAAAACGAGTTTAACAGTTTATTGATATCGTGAAAATGCAAACCTGTGGTTGGTTCATCAAAAATAAATAGTGTTTTCTCCGATTTAGTTCCTTTGCTCAAGAAAAAAGCAAGTTTAATTCTCTGTGCTTCACCACCACTGAGAGTGTTGGATGATTGACCAAGTTGAACATAGCCTAAGCCAACCTTTTGTAAAGGAGATAATTTCTCAACGATTTTTGCTTTATCATTTTCTTTAAAAAAGTCAATGGCTTCATCAATGGTCATATTAAGGATGTCGGAAATGGTCTTATCAGCGAATTTAATATCAAGGGTTTCGTTTTTGAAGCGTTTTCCGTTACAATTATCACATTTGAGAAACACATCTGCCATGAACTGCATCTCGATTTTTATTTCCCCTTCACCTTCGCAATTTTCACACCTTCCTCCAGCAATATTAAATGAAAATTGTCCGCTTTTATAGCCTCTTGCTTTTGCAAGTTCTTGTCTTGAAAAAAGAGTTCTTATGTCGTCATATACTTTAAGGTATGTAACGGGGTTGGAGCGTGACGAGCGTCCAATGGGATTTTGGTTGATGTATTCAATGTGTTGAATGCTTTTATAATCGCCCTCAATACTATCATGAGCTCCTAATTTTGAGCAGTAACCTTGAATTGTTTTTTGAACTGCTGGAAATAATATTTGTTTGACGAGAGAACTTTTTCCTGATCCACTTACGCCAGTAACAACTGTTAGAGTCTCTAGTGGAAATCTTACGTCTATATTCTTTAAATTATTTTCTCTTGCACCCTTTATTTGAATAGACTTATTGACTTTTCTTCTGACTTTGGGTGTTTCTATTTGTTTTTTCTGAGATAAATATTGAGCAGTCAAGCTGTCTTCATTAGTTTCTATTTCTTTTAGTTTGCCTTGAAAAATTACATTTCCGCCATTTTTTCCTGCGTATGGTCCAATGTCAATTATTTCATCTGCAGCCATCATGATTTCTTCATCATGTTCAACTACAATGACTGTATTACCTAGTTCTTTTAAGGATTTCAGAATTTTAATGAGCTTTTGAGTGTCTTTAGAGTGAAGCCCTATACTGGGTTCGTCAAGAATGTACATTGAACCCACTAAGCTACTTGCAAGTGAGGTGGCTAAGTTTATTCGTTGTGATTCTCCACCAGAAAGGGTAGAGGATAGGCGGTTTAAGGTTAGGTAGCCTAAGCCAACATCTACTAAAAAATGAAGACGGTTTTTGATTTCTTTGAGTATTCTTTCAGAGATTTTCAACTCCTTTTCATTAAGCTTCAAGCCGTCAACTAGTGTTAACACTTTTTTCAAAGGTAAATGGACAATGTCATTGATTGTTCTCTCGCCAACCTGTACATAAAGAGCTTCTTTTCTTAACCGAGAGCCACCACATTCAGTACATTTATTCTTGCCTCTGAACCTTGCTAGCATTACACGGTTTTGAACCTTATAATTTTCTCTTTCTAGTAGTCGAAAAAACTGACGGATGCCTTTGACTCCTTTGGCACCATTCCATAAAAGTTTCTTTTCCTCTTCAGATAACTCAATGTATGGGCGATGTATAGGAAAATTGTGTTCGGCTGAGTTTAAGATAAAGCGTTCACGCCACCTACCTAATTTTTCGCCCTTCCAGCATTGTATAGCTCCATCATAAACCGATAGTGATTTATTCGGCACTACTTTTTCTTCATCAATACCTAGAACTGAGCCAAAGCCTTCACACATTTTACATGCTCCAAATGGATTGTTGAAGCTGAATAAATGTTCAGTAGGTAGGTCGAAAATCATTCCATCCAATTCGTAAAGATTAGAAAAGTTAATGAGTTCGTTTTTACCAAAATCTAACGCACATCTTCCTTCGCCTTCATAAAGGGCAATCTCAACGCTGTCCGCTAAACGATTAAGGTTATCGTCATCATGGTTTGTGGTTAGTCTGTCGACAACTATCCAAATCTTATCCTCTTTGTTAAATGAGCTAAAATCTGATACCTCATTAATTCTTAAGATGTCATTATTGATTTTGACTCTAGAAAATCCTTTTAGTAAAATTTTGTTTAAGGTGTTTTCAATAGATGAGTTTAACTCAACTTTAGAAAGTACCATTATCCGCTGACCTTCTTCTTGTTCCCTTACATAGTCGATAACGTCACTAACCTGATGCTTTTTTACCTCTTTGTTGGATATAGGGGATATGGTTTTTCCTATTCTTGAAAATAATAGCTTTAGGTATTCATAAATCTCTGTAGATGTTCCAACAGTCGAACGTGGATTTTGGGTGTTTACTTTCTGTTCTATTGCAATAGCTGGTGAAAGTCCATCTATTCGTTCAACATCTGGTTTTTGAAGTTTTCCAAGAAACTGTCTGGCATATGAGGATAAACTCTCTATATATCTTCTTTGACCTTCCGCAAAAAGGGTGTCAAAGGCTAAAGATGATTTTCCTGATCCTGAAACTCCAGTGATAACAATCAGTTTTTTCTTTGGGATACTAATATCCAAATCTTTAAGATTGTGCATTTTTGCACCCTTCACGTGAATGAATTCTTGTTGGTTATTTTTTTTGCTATTGGATTGCATTAATATACCTTCGTTTTATGAGAAGAGTGCAAATTTAAGTTTTTATAATTTGGATTTTTACAAAAACTGGCATATATTTGGAATAACAATACCGAATGGTATTTCAAATTTTGTGTAATAAAATAATCCGCCTATAGAATACATATCTACTTTATAATTAGTTTTTAATTTAAATTGTTTAGATATGTTGTTACACAAGTCCACCGACAAAGATTTAGTTACTGCTTACATTAATGGAAATCCAAATGCATTGGATGAATTAGTTGTTAGGCATCAGTCAAGAGTACTAAGCTTTATTAATTCCAAAGTAAGAAATCAGCAATTAGCTGAGGATATATTTCAGGATGCTTTCTTTAAAGTAATCAAATCTCTAAATGCTGGTAAGTATAACGAAGAAGGTAAATTCCTTCCATGGTTGATGCGTATTTCTCATAATTTAGTTATCGACTACTTTAGAAAAAATAAGAGATTGCCTAAAGTAGCTCAATCTAAGAGTCTAGAGAATTTTAACATTTTTGATGTTATCGGAAATGGAGAGAAATCTAAAGAGGATGATATTATGGAGGGCGAACAAGTTGAGACTCTTAAGCGGTTGATTTCTGAATTACCCAAAGAGCAGCTTGAAGTTTTAGTGATGCGTCATTATGAAGATTTAAGTTTTAAAGAAATTTCTGAAAAAACAGGAGTTAGTATAAATACTGCTTTGGGTAGAATGCGTTATGCTCTTATTAACATTAGAAAACTAATGAAAGAGAATAATGTTGATTTGATTATTAATTAATTTTTTGAGTCCTATACAATATTCGAATTAAAGGTTGCGTTACATAATTGTAACTTTAATAAATACTATATGTATAAAACCTTTACTCACAACGATTTAGTTAGATACTTGTACGGCGAAATGGATAATAATGAAGCGATTATGTTAAAGAAAACACTACGTTTTGATGATGATTTAAATGCTTCATATATTAATTTGAAAAAGACAATTAATAGTATTGATTCATTAGTTTATAAGACCAATTCTTCGGAATTCACCATAGCTAAAATAAAATCTTTTGCTAGAGGCTATTCCTCTACTTCTTCTAAAGTCATTAATACAATCGATCTAATATTGAATTAGTTAATAACAAGCTTTGAAGAAGACCCTTCTTAGAAATAAGAAGGGTTTTTTTATATAAATTTGAACATGACTAAAAAAGAACGATTCAACTTATTTGTTGACTATTTTGAAGAGCATATGCCAGTGGCTGAAACGGAGCTTAACTATTCTAATGGTTTTGAGTTATTGGTTGCTGTTATATTATCAGCACAATGCACGGATAAACGCGTGAATCAAGTTACACCAGCACTCTTTCGAGCTTTTCCTGTGCCTGAAGTAATGGCATTATCTTCACAAGACGAGATTTTTCATTACATACGTTCAGTAAGCTACCCGAATAATAAGTCAAAACATTTAGTCGGAATGGCTAATATGCTAGTCAATGACTTCAATTCCAAAGTCCCAATGACTGTTGATGAGCTTCAATTACTACCTGGTGTTGGGCGAAAGACGGCAAATGTAGTCGCTTCAGTTTTGTATGATGTTCCAACTATGCCTGTAGATACTCATGTCTTCAGAGTTTCCGATAGAGTAGGACTTACTACACGAGCCAAAAACCCTCTTGAAAGTGAAAAGCAGTTAGTGAAGGGTTTTCCGAAAAATAAATTGAATATAGCCCATCATTGGCTCATTTTGCATGGAAGATATGTCTGTTTGGCAAGAAAACCAAAGTGTAATGAATGTGGTATTTCATCTTTTTGTTCTTACTTTAAAAAGAATAGCTGATTTGTTAATAAATCAAGTCTTTCTATCTTGTTATTTCTGAGAATTTTTCGCTCTTTTGTTAGTCTAATATCTTTTCAATGAAAACATTAAAGGAAGGCGATAAAGCTCCAGATTTTGGGGTTGTTAATCAAGATAACAAGTTGGTGGATTTACAGTCATTTCAAGGTAAGAAAGTGATTTTATATTTTTATCCCAAAGACAGCACACCTGGTTGTACGGTAGAAAGTTGCAATTTACGTGATAGCTACTCAGAGCTAACTACTTTAGGTTTTGATGTAATAGGAGTGAGTGCAGACAGTGTAGCGTCTCATCAAAAATTTATTGCAAAAAACGATTTACCTTTTGATTTGCTTTCTGATACTGACAAAAAAGTTATTGATGCCTATGGAGTTTGGGGTCCAAAAAAGTTCATGGGTAAAGAGTATGAAGGTATTCATAGAACAACATTTGTGATCGATGAAAACGGAATCATTGAACGGGTATTTAGCAAAGTAAAAACAAAGGAACACACTCAACAAATTCTAGAAACGTATAAAAAATAATAAAATGAGCGATAAAGAAAAAGATGCGAAATTAAAGGCTTTACAGCTGACTCTTGACAAAATGGAAAAGTCTTATGGTAAAGGAACTGTAATGAGGTTAGGGGATAAGCCTGTAGAAAATGTTGAGGCTATTCCAACAGGTTCATTAGGTTTAGACATTGCTTTAGGAATAGGTGGTTATCCTAGAGGAAGAGTCATTGAAATATATGGGCCAGAATCTTCTGGTAAAACAACTTTAGCAATCCATGCCATTGCTCAGGCTCAGCGTCAGGGTGGTATCGCAGCTTTTATTGATGCTGAACATGCTTTCGACCAAGTGTATGCAGCTAATCTTGGAGTTAATATTGATGATTTATTGATTTCTCAGCCCGATAATGGTGAGCAAGCTTTGGAGATTGCTGATAATCTTATCCGTTCAGGAGCTATTGACATTTTAGTAGTGGATTCTGTTGCTGCTTTAACGCCTAAAAGTGAAATTGAAGGCGAAATGGGAGATACTTCTGTAGGTCTTCATGCTCGATTAATGTCAAAAGCATTGAGAAAACTAACGGGTACTATTAGCAAAACTGGATGTACATGTATCTTTATTAATCAGTTGAGAGAAAAGATTGGTGTTATGTTCGGTAACCCTGAAACAACAACTGGAGGAAATGCTCTTAAGTTTTATTCTTCAATACGTTTAGATGTAAGAAGAAGTACAGCGATTAAAGATGCAGATGGTACTATAGGAAATAAAACTAGAGTAAAAGTTGTGAAAAACAAAGTAGCACCGCCTTTTAAGCTAGTTGAATTTGATATCATGTACGGTTTTGGTATTTCCAAATCTGGTGAAATACTTGATAAATCTGTTGATTTAGAAATTGTTCAGAAAAGTGGTTCCTGGTTCAGCTATGAAGGTGAAAAATTAGGGCAGGGAAGAGATGCCGTTAAATTAGTTTTACAAGATAATCCTGAATTATCTGAGGAGTTAGAAAATAAAATTAAAGACCATTTAAACGGTAATAGCTAATAGCTTATGCTAAGGTACGCGTTAGTTTTAAGTGTAATTTCAATTATTTCATGCAACAGTAGTAATCCGCCTGAAATTAAGGAGCAGAGAACGGTTAGTCAAATCAGTAAAGAACTATTAGACAATCCTTCAGATACTATTCTTTTAATTGAAAGGAGAGACCTATATATCCTTGATGAAAATTGGTCTCAAGCTCTCTTAGATCAAATTGAATTATTCAAACTTGACTCTTTAAGCCTCAATCGTAGGTTTGATTTAGCAAATATGTATTTCAATCAGGCCGATAGTGAACCCTCATACTATCAAAAAAGTTATTTGTTATTAGAGGGTAAAGTTTTTGATGCTTTGCCTGAAGCTTTGTTGTTGAGAGCAAAACTTAATTATCTTTTTCAGAATTATTCAGAATCTCTGAACGATATAAATACCTATTTGCCTACTAATGAATTTGATTCAGAAGCTTATTTCTATCGAGGCTTGATTTATAAGGAGCAGGGTGATTTAGAAATGGCACAATCACAGTTTCAAACAGCTGTAGAGCAAAACCCAAACTATATTGAGTCGTATGAGCAATTAGCATTTATATATTCGTTTAATGGTGATTCTTTAGCAGAGTTCTATTTTGATAATGCATTATATATTGATTCATCAATAATTAGTTCATGGTACAATAGGGGTATGTATCATCAATCTTTGGGTGCTTTTGATAAAGCAAAACAAAATTACAAAGGTATTTTAAGAAGAGATTCTGTAAATGCTGATGCTAACTTCAACTTAGGTTATATTGGTTTGCTAGAGAATGATTTTGAATCCTCTATATTTCATTTTACTGTAGTTATTAATTCAAATGCTAATAAACCTTCTGCATATTTTTCAAGGGGACTTTCTTATAAGTTAAATGGTAATTATGAGATGGCTAAGCAAGATTTTATGACTACGCTTGAATTAGATAGCAGCTTTGGAGAGGCTAAAACAGAATTATCTAATCTCGATCCACAAAAAAAAGGCTTCATAAAATGAAGCCTTTTTAAAATTTAAAATTTTAGTAAATTTATGCTAATCTAACATTTGTAGCGTTTAAGCCTTTACGGCCTTCTTCTAAGTCAAATGTAACTTTGTCATTTTCACTAATTTTGTCGATTACTCCAGAAACGTGTACGAAGTATTCGTTGTCTGATTCATCTTCTTTAATAAAACCATAACCTTTGGTCTCATTAAAAAACTTTACTGTTCCAGTATTCATATTTGTTAATTTAATTAATTTCGCCAAATATACAAAAAAGGTAAACCAATACTGATTTACCTTTTATAAATGTTGAAAAGATTGAAGATTTATTTTTTTACGGCGTTAACGACCGCCTTAAATGCTTCTGGGTGATTCATTGCTAAATCAGCTAATACTTTTCTGTTTAATTCAATTCCATTTTTAGAAACAGCCCCCATAAATGTTGAGTAACTCATTCCGTGTTCTCTAGCTCCAGCACTAATTCTTTGAATCCATAGAGAACGAAAGTTTCTTTTCTTTTGTTTACGTCCTATGTATGCATACTGCATTGCTTTTTCAACAGCATTTTTTGCTACAGTATGGACATTTTTTCTACGGCCGAAATAACCTTTTGCGGCTTTTAAAACCTTTTTTCTTCTAGCTTTTGCAGCTACAGCGTTTACCGATCTTGGCATAGTTTTACAGTTTTTTGGTAGTTAGCGTCTCAATTTTTGAGAGCTTTTTTGGCTAAATACCTGGTTTATAAATAATTATAGACAAAGTTGTTGCTTGATGTTTTTCTCATCAAATTCATGCACTAACCCTGTTTTCGTTAAGTTACGCTTTTGTTTAGTCTCTTTCTTTGTAAGAATGTGACTTTTGAAAGCGTGCTTTCTTTTAATTTTACCAGTACCCGTTAGTTTAAAACGTTTTTTAGCACTGGATTTTGTTTTCATTTTTGGCATAATATATGTCCTTTTGTTGTTTTACTTCTTCTTTTTAGGAGCAATGAACATTGTCATTCTTTTACCTTCTAACTTTGGCATTTGCTCCACAACGCCATGCTCTTCAAGAGCTTGTGCGAATTTTAGTAAAAGGATTTCACCTTTTTCTTTAAACACAATGCTTCGTCCTCTAAAGAAAACGAATGCTTTCACTTTTGCACCTTCTTCTAAAAATTTAAGTGCATGTTTAGTTTTGAAATTCAAATCATGCTCTTCAGTATTGGGGCCGAATCTAATCTCCTTAATAACTGTTTTGCTAGCGTTTGCTTTTATTATTTTTTGTCTTTTCTTCTGATCGTATAAGAATTTCTTATAATCAATAATTTTACAAACTGGAGGACTTGCTTTTGGAGAAATTTCCACTAAGTCAAGACCCATCTGAGAAGCGATGCTTTGGGCTTTAGATAAAGGGAAGACTCCTGGTTCAACCCCTTCACCAACTAAACGCACTTCTTGAGCAGTAATATTTAGATTTATTCTGTGCTCAGCTTCAGGTTTTCTCCTTTGGTAATTATTTCTTCTTCTTATTGCGATATCCTTTTGTTTTAAATAAAATTAGTTATTCAAAATTACGTATTAATTTTTCAATTTCTAGGTTAATATGCTCAATGAACTTGTCAGTTTTCATACTACCCATATCTTCTCCTCCGTGCTTTCTTACAGACACTTTTCCTTCACTCTCTTCTTTCTCACCAACAATAAGCATATACGGAACTTTACTAACCTCGGCATCTCTTATCTTTCTTCCCGCTTTTTCTGCTCTCGTGTCAATGAGCCCGCGAATATCGTAATTATTTAGCAGATTTAAAATATTTTCTGCGTAATCATGGTATTTTTCACTTATTGGAAGAATAATTACTTGACTTGGTGTTAGCCATAGAGGGAAATTACCAGCACAGTGTTCTAGTAAAACTGATACAAATCGTTCCATTGAGCCAAAGGGTGCACGGTGTATCATTACTGGTCTGTGTGTTTTATTATCAGAACCAATAAATTCCAATTCGAATCTATCTGGTAGATTGTAGTCTACTTGTATAGTTCCAAGTTGCCATTTTCTACCTAGAGCATCTTTTACCATAAAGTCTAATTTCGGACCGTAGAAAGCAGCTTCTCCATACTCGATTACGGTGTCAATACCTTTTTCCTCAGTAGCTTCTAAAATTGCTTTTTCTGCTTTCTCCCAATTTTCAACTGAGCCAATGTATTTCTCAGGTGTATTGGTGTCTCTTAATGATATTTGAGCTGTAAATTGTTCAAAGCTTAGGGTTTTGAAAATGTATAGCACCAGGTCTATAACCTTGATGAATTCTCCTTTTACTTGTTCTGGAGTACAGAAAATATGAGCATCGTCTTGAGTAAATCCCCTTACTCTTGATAAACCATGTAATTCACCAGACTGCTCGTATCTATATACAGTACCAAATTCGGCAAAACGAATTGGTAAGTCTTTGTATGATCTAGGTTTTGTTTTATATATCTCACAATGGTGAGGGCAATTCATTGGTTTTAATAGAAATTCTTCTCCTTCAGCAGGTGTGTTTATCGGTTGAAATGAATCAGCTCCATATTTAGCGTAATGACCTGAACAAACGTATAGTTCCTTACTACCAATGTGCGGTGTAATTACTTGCTCATATCCAGCAGTTTTTTGTGCTTTTTTCAAAAAGTTTTCTAGACGCTCTCTAAGTGCAGCACCTTTTGGTAGCCATAGAGGTAAACCTTGTCCTACTTTTTGAGAGAAAGCGAATAATTCCATTTCCTTTCCAAGTTTTCTATGGTCTCTTTTTTTGGCTTCTTCAAGTAGATTTAAATACTCAGTTAACTCTTTTTGTTTTGGGAAACTAATTCCGTAAATACGAGTTAGTTGTTTGTTATTTTCATTTCCTCTCCAGTAAGCCCCTGCGATATTTAGTAATTTTGTAGACTTAATGAATGAGGTATTTGGAATGTGAGGACCTCTACATAGGTCTGTAAAATTCCCTTGAGTGTAGAAAGTTATTTTTCCGTCTTCTAAGTCTTCTAGTAATTCAAGTTTGTATTCGTCGCCTTTTTCTTTGAAGTAGCTGATGGCGTCTGTCTTAGATATTTCTTTTCGACTGTATTCGTTTTTCTGCCTTGCTAACTCAAGCATTTTGTCTTCAATTTTCTTGAAGTCGTCAGATGAAATATTTTGCTCTCCAAAGTCAACGTCGTAGTAAAAGCCATTTTCGATGGCTGGTCCAATACCAAGTTTTACTCCAGGGTATAATGCTTCTAACGCCTCAGCCATAAGGTGAGCTGATGAGTGCCACATGGTTTGCTTTCCTAAATCATCGTTCCAAGTTAGTAACTTTAGTGAGCAATCTTTTTCTAATGGTCTATTGGCATCCCAAACGTCTTCATCAATCTGGCACGCTAGCACGTTTCTTGCTAATCCTTCACTAATATCTCTAGCAATATCCATTGCTGTAGTTCCTTTAGCAACACTTCTTGATGAACCGTCTGGAAGAGTTATTTCTATCATTATATATTTTTAATACTCAAATGAGTTTGCAAATATAATCAAATGACTGATAAGATAGTATGCTTTGAAAGATGTCTTAAACTTGTATAATTCCAGGGTTATATTTGCTGGTAATTGGAGAATGGTTTGCGGCTTCTATACCCATTGAAATTATTTTTCGAGTTTCTCTAGGATCTATGATAGCATCTATCCATAGTCTTGAAGCGGCATAATAGGGTGAAGTTTGTTTATCGTATTTTTCTGTGATTGTTTTTAGAAGTTCTTCTTCATCCTTTTTAGCAATTTTTTTGCCTTTACTTTTTAGAGAAGATTTTTCAATTTGTAATAGAACTTTTGCGGCTTGTTCTCCTCCCATTACAGCTATTTTTGCTGAAGGCCAAGCAACGATTAGTCTAGGGTCATAGGCTTTACCACACATAGCGTAATTCCCTGCACCATATGAATTGCCCATTATCACCGTAAATTTTGGAACAACAGAATTACTCATAGCGTTTACCATTTTTGCACCGTCTTTGATGATTCCTTGGTGCTCTGACCTTGAACCTACCATAAAACCAGTAACATCTTGTAGAAAAACGAGAGGTATTTTTTTCTGATTACAATTGGCAATAAATCGTGCTGCTTTGTCGGCAGAGTCTGAATAGATTACTCCTCCAAATTGCATTTCTCCTTTTTTGTTTTTTACCAGTTTTCGCTGATTGGCGACTATACCTACTGACCATCCGTCAATTCTGGCGTAACCACATAATATAGTTTCACCATATCCTTTTTTATACTCTTGAAATTTTGAGTCATCAACTAGGTGTTCTATTATTTCAATGGTGTTATAAGATTTCTCTCTACTATCAGGTAATATACGTATTACGTCCTCACTATTTTTTTGTGGCTCTACTGGTTCTTCTCTGTTGAAGCCCGCTTTTTCAAAGTGCCCAATTTTATCTATTATTTCTTGGATACTTTTTAGGCAGTCTTTATCGTTTTCCGATTTATAATCTGTAACTCCAGAAATTTCACAATGAGTTTCTGCACCGCCAAGGGTTTCGTTATCAATGTCCTCTCCAATAGCAGCTTTTACCAAATAACTCCCAGCTAAAAATATAGTGCCTGTTTTATTAACTATTAATGCCTCGTCACTCATTATTGGCAAATATGCTCCGCCGGCTACACATGAACCCATTACTGCCGAAATTTGAGTAATCCCCATTGATGACATTTTAGCATTATTTCTAAATATTCTACCAAAATGTTCCTTGTCTGGAAATATTTCGTCTTGTAGTGGAAGAAAAACTCCAGCACTATCTACTAGATAAATAATGGGAATTTTGTTTTCTATCGCAATTTCTTGAGCTCTTAAATTTTTCTTGGCTGTGATTGGAAACCATGCTCCAGCTTTAACTGTTGCATCGTTGGCAACTATCACGCATAGTTTTTTACTTACATAGCCTAAAACTACTACTACACCTCCAGAAGGGCATCCTCCATATTCTTCATACATGCCATCTCCTACAAATGAGCCTATTTCAACAGTATCGGATTCGTCATCTACTAAAAAATCAATTCTTTCTCGTGCTGTAAGTTTGCCCTGTTTGTGTTGTTTTTCTATTTTTTCTTTCCCACCACCAATCTTGATTTTATTTAGCTTCTGATTCATTTCTGAAATCATGAGTTTCATTTTATCTTCATTTTTGTTTAATTCTAAGTTCATACAAACTAAATTTAGTGGTTATAATTTTAATGATTCTAGATAGTGTTTTGAATTGTTTCCTTCGTTAAAAAGTAAGTCTAAAATACTTAGGTTTGAGATAAAGCCGTGCTTATTTTCAAAAACTTGAATGTATCGAGGAAATTCAATGGTATTGAATTTATGATTTCTTAGGTCATTTTGCTCTGTTTCCTTTGAATAGGCTTTGGTAAATTTAAAATCAGTTGAAATACCAATTTTTGTTGAAATGAAGATTAACATTACCATGTTAAGGTCAACTAAGTTTGTGTATTTTTTATACAATACGCTTTTCATCTCGTCTTCATAATACTCAAAAAAAGGGGAGGAGCGGTATGAACTCATTAAACTTTGCCAATGTTCTTTTTGCCACTTATGGTCGTAGTTTATTTTGATGTCTTTCAAAGTTGTTTTAGAGCTGCTTTTCCTTGTTTTAGGAACTGTCAGTTGTAGTTTCCCATTTGCTCCGTAAATCGTACAGCGGTTTCTAATTGTTTGTTTTATATAGTAATCATGAAGTTCAATGGTGCAATCAAACTGATGCAAATATGCATAGTATTCAATTGGCGCCATGTAGCTACATGGTAGTAGATATTGTTTAGTGGATGGCATTAAATAATCTATTCCATCTTATTTTATTTATTCCATTTTTGTTTTTGTCCCAGCTCATCCAAATAAATAGTGCTTTTCCAACAACGTGGTCCTCGGGAACAAATCCCCAATACCTTGAATCTAATGAATTGTGCCTGTTGTCACCCATCATCCAATAGTAATCCATTTTAAATGTGTAGGTTGAAGCCAGCTTATCATTGATGTATATTTCACCATCAATAATCTCTAATTTATTGTTTTCGTAAGTTTCAATAATTCTCCTGTAAAGTTCTACGTTGTCGGCACTTATATCAACTTGACTTCCTGCTTGTGGAATTTTTATGGGTCCGAAATTATCTAGATTCCAATTAAAATTATCTTCTGGGAATATTAGTTCAGGCGAATTTACTTTTACTACTTTGTCAATAACGATTTTCTCTACTTTTTTTACATAGGTAAAGCGTTTGATTGCTGCTAAACTCTCATCGTTAAGCATCAATTCGTAGTCGCCATTTCTTGATAGTATTTGCCCTTCATAAATATTGTATTTGTTGAGGGTTCTTTCACTAAAAAGTGTGCCATCTGTTTTGACAAAATATCGGAATTGATTCCTCATTTTTTCGGTAATAGCCTGAGGCTCTCCGTTTACATATAAATCGGTGTTTTTAATTTCTATGACATCGCCAGGTATACCTACGCACCTTTTTATATAGTTTTCTTTTTTGTCAATAGGTCTTTCAGGAAAAAGGGCGTCATCTGCGGGGTAATTGAATACGACACAATCGTTTCGTTCTACATCTCCTAAGCCTTTCATTCTGTAGTAATTTAGTTGTATCCATTTTAGATATGCGGGGGTCTTTTTTGTGAATGGTAGCGTATGGTGAACCAATGGAAAGGCAATTGGTGTCATTGGTACTCTAGGCCCGTAGCTTACTTTACTTACAAAAAGAAAGTCGCCAATGAGTAGTGATTTTTCCATTGAAGAGGTCGGAATTGTATAGGCTTCAATTAGAAATGTCCTTAAAATTGTAGCTGCAACAACAGCAAATAAGATGGCGTTGAACCAACTTTTAATTTCACTTTTTTCTTTCTTCTTTTCTTTCTTTTCATTCTTTTTCCAAAATTGCCAGTTGATGGTTTCCCAAAATAAAACATCACCTACTATAAGTGGGAAAAAATAAAGCCATTCGCCATCAATTAGGTAAACGAACAAAGACCAAAGGATAGTAAATAGTATGAACATTACTACTTTGAATGATTTGCCCAATAATTCTTTTAATCTTTTCATAGTAATTTTAAAGTTTTAATACGTCTGACATTTTAAATATTCCCTTTTTATTGACTATCCATTCGGCTGCCATAAGTGCTCCTTTCGCAAATCCATTTCTATTGTGTGCTTCGTGTGATATAGAAATAGTATCAATATCAGAGGTGTACTCCACAAAATGAGTGCCAGGAACACCTTTTATTCGTTCACTGTCGATGGGTGTGTTTTTATCTATTTGAGATTGCAAACTAAGAGCTGTTCCACTAGGTGCATCTAACTTTTCAGTGTGGTGAATTTCTCTTATGTGGGTTTTGTATTGTGGATGAGAGTCCATTATACTTTTTAATTTTTTATTCAATTCAAAAAAGAGATTTACTCCTACACTAAAGTTTGAAGCGTATAAAAAAGCAGTATTGTTTTTTGTTGTAAGCTGGTTGATATCTTCCATTTTATCTAACCATCCAGTTGTTCCGCTAACTACTGGTACTGCTTGAGCAAGGGTAGTAGATATATTTTTGAAAGCTGTTGTTGGTGTGCTAAAATCAATGGCTACATCTATCTTTGAAAAGTCGATATCGTCAACGCTATGTTTTGAATTTGCAATGTAGATTATAGAGTGACCGCTTTGAGTTGCAATTTTTTCAATGAGTTGTCCCATCTTTCCGTATCCAAGTAGAGCAATATTCATGTCTTCAAAGTTAAAAATTCATTTTTAATGATAAGGAGGTATTCTTCCCATGTGGAGTATTTATAAATGAAGGGGCATAAGATAGGGTTAGCTCATCACTTACATCAAAGTCTAAAAGATGGGCATCTACGCTAGCATCAACAATATTTAATAAATAAATGGCTGCTGTGATTATATAGGAAACATCTCTATTTCTTTCGTAATAATCCATTATTGTAATGAGTTGACTGTTGTTATAGAGTTCTGAATAATCGTCTACCTCACCGTTTAGCCTTTGTAAATAAGCGTTTTTATATGCGGTGTATTTGTTTTGATTTTCATTAATGAAATAGATACTTGTTGCTAGAGAAGCATATATGATTGGAACTTTCCAATACTTTTTGTTATAAACTTGTCCAGCACCAGGAATAATTGTTGAAAGAACTGATGCTTTATGTGCAGAATGAATTTTTGGACTCTCTGATTTTTGAGCCATGCAGTTTATCGACAAAAACAAACAGATATAGAGGGTGACAGCTTTCAATTTTTTAGCTTATTTTTTTTATGATTTCATCTAATTCCTCAGCAGAGTTGAATTTTATTTCCACTTTTCCCTTTCCAGATTTTAAAACTTTGAGTTTCACTTCTTTTCCTAAGCTGTGAGATAAATCATTTGAGATTTTTTGATGTTCAAATGTTGGAATTGATTTTGTGCGATTTCTACTTGTCTTAGTATAATTTGTATTGCCAAAATCTTTTACTATTTGCTCGATTTCTCGCACTGTAAACTTGTTTGAAACGGCATCTCTAAAGATGTTCAGTTGAGTTTCAGTGTTGTTTACATTGATAAGAGCTCTTGCATGTCCCATGCTTATGTCTTCTTTTTTTAATGCTGACAATATTTCAGCGGGTAGTTTTAGCAGTCTAAGGTAGTTTGTTATTGTAGATCTTTTTTTACCTACTCTTTCACTCATTTTTTCTTGGGTGAGTTTACATTCATCAATTAGTCTTTGATAGCTCAAAGCTACTTCTACAGGATTTAATTGCTCTCTTTGAATATTTTCGACCAATGCCATTTCTAGCATTTCTTGGTCGTTGGCTATTCTTATGTAAACAGGTATACTGTTTAAGCCAGCAATTTGAGTTGCTCTAAATCGTCTTTCTCCAGAGATGAGTTGGAACTTATCGTAACCAAGTTTTCTTACAGTAATGGGTTGAATTACTCCAAGTTCCTTAATAGAAATCGCTAATTCTTGTAGTGCATCTTCATCGAAGTCAGTTCTTGGTTGAAAGGGGTTTACTTCAATTTGTTCTAATGGAAGTTCTGAAATTGACCCAACAATTTTTGTAGAGTTTTCAATTGATTCGGCACTTGTGATGTCAGTGTCAGGATTCTTCAATAGTGCCGATAAGCCTTTTCCTAATGCTCTTTTCTTTTCTGCCATTTCTTTAGATTCTTTCTAATGATTTTTGATTATTCTTTTCAAGAATTTCCTTGGCAAGATTTAAATAGTTTATTGCACCTTTACTACTGGCATCATGCATTATTATAGTCTCGCCAAAGCTAGGGGCTTCGCTTAGTCTTACATTTCGTTGTATTATCGTATCAAATACCATTTCTTGAAAATGTGTTTTTACTTCTTCAACAACCTGATTAGAAAGCCTCAAGCGAGTGTCGTACATGGTTAGTAGTAGGCCTTCAATATCAAGTTCTTTATTTAAACGACTTTGTACAATTTTGATTGTATTCAATAATTTTCCTAAACCTTCAAGAGCAAAGTACTCACATTGAATAGGTATAATTATTGAGTCAGCAGCAGTAAGTGCATTAGTTGTAACTATTCCTAGTGAGGGAGCGCAGTCAATAAATATATAGTCGTATTGTCCTTTTATCTTATCAATCATTTTCTTTATGATGTATTCTCTATTGGGTTGATTGATGAGTTCTAATTCTGCTCCAACTAAATCAATATTTGCGGGTAGTAAGTCTAGGTTAGGACTTTTAGTCTTTACAATTACGTCATTGGGATTTATATCATCAACAAGACATTCGTAAAGGCCGTTTTTTACGTCTCTAGGATCAAAGCCAACTCCCGAAGTTGAATTTGCTTGTGGATCAGCATCAATTAGTAAAACTTTCTTTTCGAGCACTCCCATACATGCCGCCAAATTTATGGCTGATGTGGTTTTTCCAACTCCTCCTTTCTGATTTGCAATTACAATTGTTTTGTTCATAGTTGTTGTAATGTTTGATTAAATAGCTTTTTAAGGAATAGTTAGCTTTTAATTGTTCAGTAAAAACATAACTATTTTGATTATATTTATACGTTCAAAAGTAGCCTATTTTGTCGACTGATTAAGAAGAAAAAAGGCCGTTTTTTTAACATTTATTGAAAAATGTTAATAGCTATTAATTAAAAATATTCTCTTCAAATGATTTTATCAAATTTGTTTTTAAATAATTTAGAAATTCAAGATAATGTCCTAATTGTTACACAGATTTTAACCACTATGTTTTTAGCTATTCTGTTTATACAATCTGGAATAGACAAGGTAATCGATAAGGAAGGAAATTTAAGTTGGTTAAAGAGTCATTTTTCAAACTCACCCCTAAAAAACTCTGTTCCTTTTTTATTATTTACAGTTACAGCAATTGAATTATTAGCTGGTTTTGGAAATCTAATAGGTGCTTTTTATATACTATTTATGGATAACACCACCATAGCTTTCTTAGGTGCTTTACTTTCCTCGGTAAGCTTGATTATGCTGTTTTTTGGGCAAAGAATAGCCAAAGATTACGCAGGCGCTCAATCTCTAGTGAGTTATTTTATCTTGACTATTGTAACTCTAGTGTTACTGTCTTAATAATGTTTAAATATCTTCGAAATTAACGTCAGTAAAGCTTTTTTCTTCTGTCTTAGTCTCGCTTTTTTCTTCTGATTCAGTAGATATAATATCTAGTCCTTTATTTTTGATAATGTAGCTTAGAGTATCTGCTAAAGCATTTTGAAATTTTTCAAAATCCTCTTTATACAAGAAAATTTTGTGCTTTTTGAATGAATGATTACCGTTATCGTCAAAAATCTTTTTGCTTTCAGTTATAGTTAGGTAGTAATCGTCAGCTTTTGTTGCTCTAACATCGAAAAAGTAAGTTCTTTTTCCAGCTCTCACTTTATTAGAATAAATTTCTTCTTGGTCTTTGTAGTTTTCCATATTTTTAAATGTTTTGAATCCAAATCTATGAATATTAATCAAAGATAACAAATCAATTACTGAGTAGAAAGTTGTTGTTCGTACATGTCGAAGTATACTTTTTTGTTTTGTATTAACTCTTCATGAGTTCCTTTTTCAATAATTTTTCCATTCTCTAACACAATAATTTCATCGACGTGTTGTATTGAGGATAATCGATGACTTACTACTAGAGTTGTTTTATTTTGGTTCTTCTTTTTAATTTCTTTAAGTATTTGTTCTTCTGTCTCATTATCAACAGCAGATAGGCAGTCGTCAAAAATCAGTATTGATGAGGGTTTTATAAAGGCTCTAGCAATTGAAATCCTTTGTTTTTGCCCCCCGGAAAGAGTGACACCTCTTTCGCCAATTTTTGTGCTGTATTGGTCTGGGAAGCTCATAATATTCTCATGTATTGCCGCTTTTTTAGCAACATCTTCTATTTCTTCTTGGCTTGTGTTTTTATCTGTCCCAAAAGAAATATTGTTGGAAATAGTATCAGAAAATAACAAGGCTTCTTGAGGCACTAAACTAATAGCTGACCTTAGGCTTTTTACATTATAATCTCTAATCGGTTTTTTGTCAATTTTTATCAGTCCATCACTTGATTTGTACATTCTAGTAAGTAGCTGAATAATTGTAGACTTTCCAGAACCTGTACGTCCTACAATAGCAACTGATTTTCCTTTTTCTATTTTGAAAGAGATATTACTCAAAGCATTTATATTACTATCAGGGTATTTAAAGCTTACATTGTCAAACACAATTTCACCTAAAATAGGCTCCTCTAAAATTCTATCATCAACTTCAACTTTAGTATTTAAAAATTCGTTAATCCGTTTTTGAGATGCAGCCGCTCGTTGAATGATAGAGGTTACCCACCCAATTGATGCCATAGGCCAGGTAAGCATGTTAACGTAAATGATAAATTCTGCAATATTTCCTGTGGTGATATTTCCCGCAATAGCTTCAGTACCACCTACATAGATAGTTAATAGTGTACTCAAACCAATTAGCAAGAGCATAAAAGGGAAAAAGGCAGCATTTGTCCTGGCTAGAGATACATTTCTTTTTAGGTATTCATCTGTTTCGGTATTGAAAAGTTTGAAGTTCATTTTTTCATTGACAAATGATTTTAAAATTCTAATTCCTGAAAAAGACTCTTGTGAGATAGTGGATAATAGTGATAATTGTTTTTGTACTTTTTCACTTTTCGAATGAATAATTTTACTGATGAAGAATATGCTTATAGACATTATTGGCAATGGTGCTAATACAAATAGACTTAACTTGACATTAATGCTAAACATATTATACATTACCAAAGCAAATAGCGAAATCATATTTATAGGATACATTGTGGCTGGACCTAAAAACATTCTTACTTTACTTACGTCTTCACTGATTCTAGCCATCATATCACCAGTACGATTTCTTTTGTAGAAGGCTCTATCGAGTTTTTGGTAATGGTCGTAAATTTCATTTTTGATATCGTACTCTATCATTCTAGACATGACGATTATGGTTTGCCTCATGAAAAACATAAATACACCCTTTAATAATGCAAATAGGATAAGCATCATTCCAAAATAAAGTAATGTTGATGTTAGTGACTCAAAATCAACATTTCCGTTATTTTGACCTAACTCGATGGCTTCTTTTGCTGTGTCAAATGCTTTTCTTGTAAATACAGCAGGGTACAAGGCAAATACGTTAGAAACGACCACAAATACGACTCCAATTAAAAATCGCCATTTGTATTTTTTGTAAAACTTAAGAAGATATTTAAGCTCTTTCATAAAATCGAAGTCGTTAATTTAAATAACATAAATAAAATTGTAGATTTGCGAACTCAAAATTTGTCTTTTTTTAGGATAAATTAGGTTACAAAGTTAATTAACTTTCTTGTCTAATTATGTTAGTAAAATTAAAATCTATGTTTGACCTTAAAAATGCTAAAGATTCAAGTCAAGGTTTTCAGGTGCTTGAGATGATGGATTCTATGAACCATGAGCAATTGGTATTCTGTAACGATAAGGAAACAGGCTTGAAGGCAATCATTGCTATTCATGACACTACACTTGGACCAGCACTTGGTGGAACAAGAATGTGGCATTATGACAATGAAGTAGATGCTTTGATAGATGTATTAAGACTTTCAAGAGGAATGACCTTTAAAGCGGCAATAACTGGCTTGAATCTTGGAGGAGGTAAAGCTGTAATTATTGGCGATGCTAAAAAGCTTAAATCTGAACCGTTGATGAGGAAGTTTGGTCAATTTGTAAATAGTCTTGGAGGCAAATACATTACTGCTGAAGATGTTGGTATGAGTGCTGAGGATATGAAGTTTGTGAAAATGGAAACCGACTCTGTAACTGGTATACCAGTTGAAATGGGTGGAAGTGGAGACCCTTCACCAGTTACTGCATATGGCGTATATATGGGTATGAAAGCTTCAGCTAAGTACAAGTGGGGGAGTGATGATTTAAAAGACAAAAAAGTAGTTGTTCAAGGTATTGGTCATGTTGGCGAAAATCTTGTAAAACACCTTTCAGAAGAGGGGGCTAAAGTTATTATAAACGATATTAATCAAGACAACTTAAATAGAGTGTCAGAACTTTATAATACTGAAATTGTTGACGGTGATAGTGTTTATGATATAGATATGGATATTTATTCGCCTTGTGCATTAGGAGCAACTATAAATGACATTACGATAGATAAGTTGAAATGTGAAATAATTGCTGGTGCGGCGAATAATCAATTGAAAGACGAAAATAAACACGCTAATATTTTGAAGGATAAAGATATTCTTTATGCTCCTGACTTTTTAATAAATGCTGGAGGTCTTATCAATGTATATTCAGAGCTTAATGGCTATGATAGAGAAAAAGCTATTGAAAAAACCAGAAGAATATTTGATACAACTCTTGAGATATTTGTCAAGGCAGAGGAAGAAAATATTACTACAAATGCTGCGGCATTGAAGCTGGCAAAAGAAAGAATCCAACAAGCTAAAAACTAGCTTAAAATAATTTTATGTTAAATCGAAGACATTTAAGAATTCGTGTTTTACAGTTTGTTTATTCGTGGAACAAATCCAAGGATACCGATATTGTTAAAGTTGAAAAACAATTCCTTAAGTCCTTAGAAAAGGTGGAGGAATTATATATCCTTTTATTACTTATTCTTATTGAGGTTCGTGATTTCGCCGAAGACTTTCAGGAAGATGCTAAGAAAAAGAAATTACCATCTGATGAAGATTTAAACCCTAAGACTAAGTTTCTTGATAATTTATTTATCCAGAAACTAAAAGATGATACTTCATTAATGAGCAAAGCAAATGAATTGAAGTTGTCTTTTTCGGATAGCCGCTCTTTAATTAAAGCGATATACTTAGAGATTATAAAGACACCTTTATATGAGAATTACATTTCTGAAGAAGAAACCGGTTTCGATGTAGACAAGAAGTTTATATTAAAGCTGTTTAGCAAACATATTATTGATATGGCTGCTCTACAAGACTTCCTAAATGAACAAGATATCTATTGGGATGATGATTTACCTTTCGTTTCAAGTATGATTGTAAAAACCATAAAAGAATCATCCGATTCAAACACTTCTTTATTTGATTTATTTAACAATAAAGAAGAAAAAGATTTTGCATTAAATTTATTGAGGTTTTCAATAATTCATTCAGATGAATACACAGAACTGATATCTTCCAAAACTAAAAATTGGGATATTGACAGAGTAGCTTTGATGGATTTAATTTTAATGCAAATGGCCCTTACTGAATTACTGAAAATGCCTCAAATTCCTGTTAAAGTGAGTATCAACGAATATTTAGAATTAGCTAAATATTACAGTACTCCAAATAGTAAGAATTTTGTGAATGGTATTCTTGATAATTTATACATTGAATTAAAGCGAAAAGGCTTGATTACAAAAACAGGTAGAGGGCTTATTGAATAATTATTATTTTTGCCTTAACTAAATTTATATTTTATGTACAGACTAATTATTTTATCAGCAGTATGTTTTGCTTTCGCTTCGTGTGATGATATGGCTAAAAAAGTTGACTCAGAGGAAACAATAGTAAAGGAAACAGTTGTAAAAGCAGAAGAAACGGTTGTAAAGCCAACCCTTTCTTCAAACCTAGTAATGAATACAAATACAGCAGAGTCTACATCAGAGAAAAAGTCTGGACCAAATTTTTCATTCAACAAAGAACTTCATGATTTTGGTCAATTAGTAGATGGCGAAAAAGTATCATACTCATTTACATTTACTAATTCAGGAGATGCTCCACTAATTATTTCAAGTGCAAAAGGCTCTTGTGGTTGTACTGTGCCAGATTGGCCAAAAGATCCAATAGCACCAGGTGAGTCAGGCTCTATTGACGTTACTTTTAATAGTTCAGGAAGATCAGGAAAACAAAATAAAGCAGTTACTTTAACTGCAAATACTAACCCAAGCAGAAAGGTGTTAAACATCACTTCTGAAGTAATTTCTAAATAATGACTTTAATAACAATATTTCTACAAGCAGAATCAAGTGGTAATCCATTAATATTTTTCGTTCTTGTTTTTGGAGTGTTCTGGTTTTTCATGATTAGACCACAGGTTAAAAAACAAAAGCAAGAAAGAAAGTTTAGAGAAGAGATGAAAAAAGGAGACAAGGTAGTAACTACTGGAGGTCTTCACGGAAAAGTAGTCGAAATATCGGAGAAAATAGTCAAAATTGACGTCTCAAACGGTATGGTTTTGAAGTTCGAAAAAACATGTGTTTCTGCAGATTTGTCTCAAACTAAAGACTAGTGTTATTAGGGTTTTAATCCCTGTATATGTTGAGTAAACTCTCATTTGTATTAAATCAGTTGTTTTTACTGCTGAGAATAGAAAGAAGGCACCTTCCTGTTTTCGCTTTTTTATTGACGCTATCTACACTGTTTTGGATACTTACAGTTTTATCAAAAGATTATACAACCACAGTACACTACAAAGCTGATTTCATTGATTTACCTGTCGATAAGTTACTCATAGACGAAGAGGAGGTAGATTTACACCTTCAGGTTATTGCTCCAGGGTTTACAATTTTAGCACACAGATTAAGTTTTAGGAATGAATTACCGCTATCTGTATCATCGTTTATTCCAAAGAAAAAGGGGAATTACTGGAACTATTTTTTGTTAGGAGAACAATCCATTTCTCAAATTCAAGAGGTGATTCCAACAAGTATGCAATTACTGCATATTCAACCTAATAGAATCGATTTATTATTGGATGAAAAGGCAGAGAGAGTTGTACCTGTAAAATTAAAATCAAGTATTTCATTTAAAGATTTGTTCAGGCAAAAAGAAGCTGTGAAATTAGAGCCATCTACTATTGTTATTTCGGGACCAAAAGCAGTTGTTGAGGTGTTTGACGAGATAAATACAGAATTACTTTCACTAGAAGATGTCGATAATTTTAAAAATGGAGAAATAGAAATTCAGTCCTTGAATCACTCTGAGATTAACTACTCAGCAAAAAACATTAAGTGGGAGTTGAAGGTAGAACAGTTTACTGAAGGTGAAATTAAGCTTCCTATTGAAATGAAAAATGTTCCTAAGGGATATGAGATAAAACTATTTCCTGATGAGGTTACGGTTAGCTATTTAATATCCTTAGATAAGTTTGACTTAGTGAAGCCAGACATGTTTGCCGCTCAAATATTATTTGATAGTGACTTTAAGCGGCAGTCAGTAAATTTAAGTAGACAAGCAGACTTTGTTGAAAATGTTCGTGTTTTTCCATCTAAGGTTGAATATTTTCTCATTAAAAAATAAGATGAAAAAAATAGGCTTAACAGGTAATATCGGTAGTGGAAAGACTACAGTTTCAAATGTTTTCAAGACATTAGGAGTGCCTATATTTTATGCTGACGATGAAGCCAAACGTCTAATGGTTGAAGATGAAAGCCTGAAGAATCAGCTTGTTAATGCATTTGGAGCAGAAATTTACGATAACAACCTATTAAATAGAAAATACCTTTCAGAATTAGCCTTTAATGATGAAAGTGTTCTTGAAAGATTAAATGCAATAGTACATCCGGTTGTTCAGAATTATTTTGATGATTGGTGTAATCAGCAATCCTCTGCATATGTGCTGAAGGAAGCCGCTATTCTTTTTGAAAGTGGTACAGATAAGGATTTAGATGCCATAATCTGTGTGAAATGTCCCAAAACGAAACGAATAGAGCGACTTTTGCATCGAGATTCGGTTTCTGTTGAGCACATAAAGTTAAGAATGAGCAAGCAGTGGGATGAGGGTAGAAAAGCGGCACTATCGGATTTTATTATTGATAATGATGGGGATACACTTGTAATCCCTCAAGTGTTAGAGATTCATGCTGATTTACTAAAATAAATCCTCAACTTTTCCTAAACCTTGGCGAACTAGTACCATGTTGCCTTTAGAACAGTCTATAACAGTTGATGGCACTAAAGAGCCAATACCGCCGTCAATAACAATATCAACTTTATTCTTGTATCGTTCGTAAATTAGTTCTGGATCTGTACTGTATTCAATAATAGTATCTTCGTCATGCACTGAACTGGTAAGTATTGGATTTCCAATTTCCTCTACTAATAATTGAGGAATGCTGTGATTAGGAATTCGTATTCCAACTGTTTTCTTTTTAGTCTTGAATAATTTTGGAACACTATTATTCGCCTTTAAAATAAAGGTGTAAGGGCCAGGCAAAGCTTTTCTCATACCTTTGTATACGTTTCTGTTGATAGGTAAGCTGTAATCTGATAATTGACTTAAACTGGAGCAGATAAATGAAAAGTTCTGTTTTTTTAAATCTACATTTTTGATTTTTGCAATGCGTTCGACAGCCTTTTGTTGGAAAATATCGCAGCCAATTCCGTAAATAGTATCGGTAGGGTATATAATTACACCACCGTCTTTTAGACATTCTACTACTTGGGCTATACCTCTAGCATTTGGATTATCTGGGTGAATGGATATTAACATTATGAATTGTTTGCAGAATGGTCAGCAAGAAACTGCTTTAAGCCGGTTTCAGTTAATGGGTGTGGGATTAAACCTCTAATAGCGTCTAATGGAGCAGTAACCACATCTGCTCCAATCATTGCACAATCTTCAATATGCTTTTTGTTTCGAATGGAAGCCGCTAGTACTTGAGTATTGTATTTCTGTATTTCAAACATATCTACGATATCGGCTACAATCTGAATGCCATCTTCACCGCTATCATCAAGTCGACCAATAAAAGGAGAAACATATGTCGCACCAGCTTGAGCTGCTATTAAAGCTTGTCCGACAGAAAATATTAGCGTACAGTTTGTTTTAATGCCTTTATCAGAAAAGTAGCGAATAGCTTTTATACCTTCTTCAATCATTGGTATTTTAATAACAATTTGAGGGTCTAGCATAGCCAGTTCTTGACCTTCTTTAATCATTCCCTCATAGTCAGTAGAAATGACTTCAGCACTTACGTCACCATCTACAATATCACAAATATCTTTGTAGTGTTTTAGTATATTTTCTTTTCCCTTGATACCTTCTTTTGCCATAAGACTAGGGTTAGTCGTTACTCCGTTTAGAATACCAAGTTCTTGAGCTGATTTGATGTCGTGGAGGTTTGCCGTATCAATAAAGAATTTCATTTTCAGGAAAAGTAATAGGTTATAAGGTAAAGGTAATAAAAAAAGGGCAAGCTACTTACATCACACCGCTCAACCACCTACCCTTGCTACCTTCCGGTCCTGGGGGAGTTCAGCAGGAGCTGGTTGTGTAAGACTTGCCCCATGCAAATATATGTTAATTGCAATGTTTATCCATTACTTTAGGCTAAAAAAAGCGGCTTAAAAATTTAACTATATTTGTCAGGACTTCTTATACTAATGATATGAAAGATTACATCCTTAGCAGTGGACTAAAAATAGGTGCACTATATATTTTCTTAACAGTTTTTACATATGTAATGGGTGTTGATTTTCACCTCAATGAAAGCTGGTCGATTATCAAACCAATTATCCCTTATTGTTTGCTTTTCTTTTTCGTTTTACGCTACAAGAAGCTGGTAGGTGGGTATTTGTCATTTAAAGAAACATTTACAGTTACAATTGGAAGCATAGTAGCGGGAGCATTTATTAGCACCTTTTTTACTATCCTATTGTTTAACTTTATTGATCCGGATTTTGCAGTATTGCTTAAAGATGCAACTATTGAAAAAATGGTTGTCCAATTGGAAGAACTTCCAGAGTCAAATGCTATGTATGGCATTATGGAAACTCTAATTGAGCAGACAGAAAAAGAAGATATTTATTCTATTTCTAATTTAGCTTCTGCATTCTTTTACGGTATATTCTTCCACATTATATTTTCATTGATAATTGCTGCATTTGTAAAAAAAGATAAACCCATTGAAATTTCTGAATAAATGAATATTTCCATAGTAGTTCCTTCATATAATGAATCTGAATCTCTTCCAGAACTATGTTCTTGGATTGATAAGGTTATGCAGGCAAATAACTTTACTTATGAAGTTATGATTGTAGATGATGGAAGTACCGATGACTCTTGGGATGTTATTCAAAAAATAAGAGAAAAGAATTCATCTGTTAAAGGAGTGAAATTCAGAAGAAATTATGGGAAATCTGCAGCTCTTAATATAGCGTTTGAAAGGGTAGAAGGTGATGTTGTTATCACAATGGATGCTGATTTACAAGATAGCCCTGAAGAAATTCCTGAATTGTATAGTATGATTGTTGAACAGGGAAATGATTTAGTTTCAGGCTGGAAGAAAAAACGCTATGACCCAATTACAAAAACAGTTCCAACAAAATTATATAATTGGGCAGCACGCAAAGCTTCAGGAATTTATTTGCACGATTTTAATTGTGGCTTGAAGTCATACAGAAAAGCAGTGGTTAAAAATATTGAAGTGTATGGTGAGATGCACCGTTACATACCTATTCTTGCTAAAAGAGCAGGTTTTCCAAAAATTGCTGAAAAAGTAGTTGAACATCAATCTAGAAAATATGGTGTCACTAAGTTTGGTTTAGAGCGCTTTATAAATGGGTTTTTAGATTTAATGACCGTTACCTTCGTCTCTAGATTTGGCAAAAAACCCATGCACTTTTTCGGTGTGCTTGGTACTTTGATGTTTATTTTAGGTGCTATTTTATTTGCTTATATAGGTGGTCAGAAGTTGTACTATATGTATTCCGAAGTGAACGCTACAAATATTGCTGATAAAAGTGGTTTCTATATTGCGCTAACTTCAATGATAATGGGACTTCAGCTTTTTCTAGCAGGCTTTGTTGGAGAAATGATTTCTAGAAATGCCCATGATAGAAATCAATACCATATAGAAGAAGAATTATAATTCTATCGTTTTATTTTTAGGCGTAAATCATTAAGAGATTCGATACATTTGTAATTGTTGCTCTTGCCTATAAACAGACCGTTCATTCCTGCGTTTTTTGCAAACTCCATGTCGCTAATTGAATCACCAACCATAATGCTTTTTGAAAATTCAATTGACGGAAACTCTTTTTGAGCCAAGTGTGCCATGCCAGTATTGGGTTTTCTCATAATAGAGTTTTCAGATTCAAGCTGTGGAGCGTGGTATATGGCATCTATTCTACCGTTCAGTTTTTCAACCTCTTTGTGGAGGTGATTGTGAACTTTAGATAAATCATTTTCAGTCATTAATTTTTTGCTAATCCCTTGTTGATTTGTTACGACTATAATTTTATGGAAATAGTTAGAAAAGTCGACAATTGCTTTTAGCGAATTGGGTAAAAACTCAAACTCCTCAATTGTCTTGACGTAATCGCCTTCAAGTTTTCTGTTTATGACCCCGTCTCTATCAAGAAATAAGGTCCAACTATTATCTATTTTGGATAAAAAATTATTCATGATGGTTTATGAGAATAGCTTTTTTTCTACTAATTCACAGATAGCATGACCAATCATTAAGTGTGCTTCCTGTATTCTTGGGGTGTCAGATGATGGTACTTTAATAAGAACATCACAGTACTGATTTATCCCCCCTCCATTTTCGCTAGTAAACCCAATGGTTGTTAAACCTAATGCTTTAGCCTTTTTAAGTGCATTTACAATGTTCTGAGAGTTTCCAGAAGTAGAAAGACCAATAAGCACATCACCTTTTTTTCCGATTCCTTTGACAAGTCTTGAGTATACATTATCGAATGAATAGTCGTTAGCTACAGCTGTCATAAATGAGGTGTCGGTGTGTAACGCTTCGGCATGAAGAGGATCTCTATCAATATAATATCTCCCTGAAAATTCGGCGGCTAAGTGTTGTGCATCGGCAGCACTTCCACCATTTCCACATAGTAAAAGTTTGCATTTGTTTTCAAACGAATTTTGAATCAAATTCGCGATATCTATTATTTGATTAATCATAGACTCATCACTAAGAATATTATTTTTTACACTAATAGAATTGGAAATATTATTAGTTATTACTTCTCTATCTTTCATAATTAATTATTGACTTTATCAATTAAAGAAAAAAGGACATTTGTGAAATTTGACCAACTGTATTTTTTCTTTTCTTCTTTGATGTTTTCTATCATTTTGTTCTTGTCGGTTGACTCATAAAACTTCAAAATAGCATCTTTTATTTTATCTGATTGCGGTGGAACTACATACCCTACCTTTCCATCTGGACACATTTCTTTAAGACCGCCAACATCTGTAACAATCATAGGTTTATTGAAATGGTATGCAATTTGAGTAACTCCACTTTGAGTTGCCGACTTGTATGGCTGAACCACTATATCACAGGCGCTGAAGTAATAGTTTACCTCTGAATCAGGGATAAATTTATCAACCTCTATTATTTTATCTTCTAAATTAAGTTTTTGAATAAGTTCCTTGTAGGGTGTTTTATCCGAATAATACTCTCCAGCAATAATTACCTTAACCTTTTTGTTTTTAATTTGAGAAAAAGCTTCTAGTAGAAGATCTAACCCCTTATAGTCTCTAATCAGGCCAAAGAAAAGCATATAGCCAAATGAGTTATCAAGATTTAAATACTTAAGGGCTTCTTCTCTTTCGATACTTTCTCCAAAGTTGTCATATATGGGGTGTGGTGATAATACCTTAGGACTAATGGTGTTAAAGGACTCTAAATCATTCATTACATTTTGTGTCATTGCCAAAAAGCCATCAACCTGATTTGTAAAATATTTTGTCAGCCACTTATCACCAAATCGTGCTTCGTGTGGAATGATGTTATGTGCTATGCTTAGTATTTTAGTATGCTTATTTTTCTTTATAATGCGCGCTAGAGTTGCTAGTGATGGACCCATAAGTGGTAGCCAAAAAGGGATTATTACACTATCATAATTTTCATTTTTAATTTTATTTCCAACTCTGACCCAATTAATAGGATTGATTGAGTTAACACATCTTTGAATATTTAAATCTTTAGGTGGTTCATCCGTTGAGTATTGAGTTTTACCAGGGAATAGAAAGTTAGGGTATTGAACAGTAAAGGTGTAAATGGAAACCTCATGTCCATTGTGAATTAACTCTTTAGCTAAGCGTTCGTTGAAAGCTGCAATTCCACCTCTGAATGGATATGTTGTTCCAATGAGAGCTAACTTCATTTTAAACGTTTGATTTTTAGTCCCAAATAGCCATAAGTTATGGTCATTAGTGGGCTAATAATATTAAAGAAACAATAGGGTAAATAACTTAAAGTAGCTACGCCTAATATTGCTGATTGTGTAGCACCACAAGTATTCCATGGAATAAGTACAGAAGTTACTGTACCACTGTCTTCTAAAGTTCTACTTAGATTTTCTGGTGCTAAGCCTTTTTCTTTAAAGGTGTCAGCATACATCCTGCCTGGCACAACGATACTTAAATATTGGTCACTTGCAGTAAGATTAAAAAATATACAAGTGCAAGCAGTTGTAGCTATCACTGAGCCTGTATTTTCGGCATATTGTATAATTGAGCTACTGATTTTTTGAAGTTTTCCAGTGGATTCCATTACTCCACCAAAGCACATCGCACAGATTATTAGCCAAATGGTATTCAGCATTCCGTACATACCACCAGTTGAAAGTAAGTCATTTATTACAGTATTAGATGTTTCTATTGTTGTTTCTCCACCCATTGCATTGATAACTGTTACATAACTTGACTGAATGAAATTACCCTCAATTCCTGAAAGCTCAACAATTAATTGTGGTTGAAAAATAATGGCAAAAATTCCTCCCAGTAATGTTCCAGCCAATAGTGATGGTAGAGCAGGTGTTTTCTTGATAATTAGAATAAGTACTCCTATTGGAACAAGGAAAAGCCATGGGCTTATCACAAACCTATTTTCTATTGCTGAAAGTAAATTGTTTACACTGTCGATATTTTGGTCATTCTCAAATGAAAGCCCTACCACTAAAAAGATGATTAGTGTAATGATAAAGGTAGGGACAGTGGTGTACATCATGTACCGAATATGTGTGAATAAGTCTGTGCCAGCCATTGCAGGCGCTAGGTTTGTGGTGTCTGATAGGGGAGACATTTTATCACCAAAATAAGCGCCAGATATTATGGCTCCAGCGACTAAGCCTTCAGATATTTCCAAGGCGTTACCTATTCCTAAAAGTGCTATTCCTACGGTTGCTATTGTTGACCATGAACTTCCTGATGCAAGGGATACGATAGCACAAATTATACATGCAGCAACTAAAAATATTTTTGGACTAATGATTTGTAAACCATAGTAAATCATTGTTGGGACAATACCGCTGATTAACCACGTTCCAGCTAGTGAGCCAATCAATAGTAAAATTAAAATTGCAGGTGTAGTGGATGAAATACTTTTACTAACTCCATTTAGAATTTCTTTCCAATTGAAACCGTTTCTAACGCCTATAATTGCTGCTAATGAAGCTGCTAGCAATAGTGCTAATTGGTTAGCACCACCTAAAGCATTATCGCCATACAAAAAGACGTTTAACGACAGCAGTCCAATAAGAAAAATAATAGGGGTTAATGCACTAACAAACGATTGCTGTTTCATGATAGGAGTTAATTTGTGTAAATATACTAATCCTTAAGAAGGAAACAACTCTAATTAAAGCTCTTAAGATATGATTTTAGTCTTTTTGAAGCAGTTTACCATCTTTTCCAAAGTTCTTTCGATGTCATTATCAAGGCCAATAGACATACGAATCATTCCTTGAGAAATTCCCATTTCATCTTGTTCATCTTCTGGAATTTCTGATGATGTACTTGCACCAGGAGCAGAGAACAGAGTTTTATAAAAACCAAGGCTAACGGCTAAATACCCAATATTTTCATTTTGCATTTCTTCCATTACATTATAGGCGTTTTCCATTGTGTCCACATCCAAAACTAACATACCACCAAAGCCAAACTCTTTGTTCATGCTTTCTTTCATTAGTTCATGTTGTGGATGATTTTTCAGACCTGGGTAATGAACTTTTAAGCCTAACTCTTGAAATTTATTGGCTAGGTAATTGGCATTGTAACTATGCTGTTTTATCCTCACTGGTAGCGTTCTCAAATTTTTCAAAATACCGTTGGCTCTAATGGCATCCATTGTAGGGCCAAGTAGCATTGCGGCTCCATCATTTACATCAATCAATTGCCCAATAAACTCTTTATCAGAACAAATAATTCCGCCCAAAGTATCACTAGCACCATTTATGAATTTTGTTAGAGAATGAATGACGATATCGGCACCTAATTCTTTAGGTGAAAATACTAGAGGGGTAAAGGTGTTATCTACTACAAGTTTAAGATTGTTTTGTTTAGCAATTTCCGCTAATTTTTTAATATCAGAAACCTCCAGCAGTGGATTACTCACCGTTTCACAGTAAATTATTTTTGTGTTTTTGGTAATTGCAGCTTGTACAGCTTCAAGATTTGTAGTGTCTACAAAAGATGTATCAATCAGAAGTTTTGGAAGGAAATTTTTCATGAAAGCGTATGTTCCCCCATAAATAGTTCTACTACTAATAATATGATCACCTGATTTACATATTTGTAAAATGGTAGAGCTGATTGAACCCATTCCAGAAGCAGAAACATGAGCAGCTTCAGTATTTTCCATCTGAGCTATAGCTTCTGCTAAATACCCCGTACTAGGATTCATATGTCTTGAGTAGAGATAGCATCCTTCACGTTCTCCGCCGAATACCATTTCCATAGTTTTACCGGCCATGTATGTGAAGGTTGAAGAGTCAGCAATGGATGGATTTACTCCGCCATATTCTCCAAAATATTGTATGTCTTGTATGCTATCGGCTGGTTTGTGTTTCTTCATGTCGCTAAGTTAACTTTTTTTCCACCATTTTTTTGTTGGTGAATTATTCTTTGAATCGTCATAATAACCGTAACCATATGTGTCACCATAACCATAACCATATCCATATGATGATTTGTCGGTAGAAATACCGTTGATGATGAGGTTTATTTTTGGTATATTATTGTTAGTTACCATTTCATCAAAATTCTTCACCATTTCTTTGGTAGTATAGTTCTGTCTTACCACATAAATATTAATGTCAGAATGTTCCATTAAGATAAGACCATCTGTAACTAAGCCAATAGGAGGGGTGTCAATAATTATATATTTATACTCTTTTTTAAGTTCGTTTATAAAACTTCCCATCTTTTCGGTATTCAAAAGTTCTGAAGGATTAGGTGGTATTGGTCCTGACAGAATAATGTCTAAATTCTCAAATTGAGTTTTATTAATAATTTCCTCTTTAGTTTTTTGATTACTTAAATATGAGCTTAATCCAACGGTGTTTTCTAAATTGAAATCGTCAAAAATCTTAGGTTTTCTCATATCAGCTCCAATGAGGATGGTTTTTTCTCCTGTTAAACTGATGATTGATGAAAGATTCATTGAGATAAATGTTTTTCCTTCACCACTTACACTTGATGTTAGACAAATTACTTTTTCAGTTTTTTCTGAAGCTAAATACTGAATATTTGTTCTTATAGCTCTAAATGATTCTGCTATAGCCGACTTAGGACTATTGATATTAACTAGATTATTGCCGCTTTCATTAGTCATTACTTTACCTATAACAGGAACATCAGTAATCTGGTCTACATCTTTTTTATCAATTATTTTATCATTTAAAAAGTAGTAAAGGGTAATACTAATTATTGGAATAAATACTCCTAAGAATAATGTGAAAAGGTAAACAACTAATACGTTGGGTTTTACGGGTTCATTTGATATGAGTCTTGGACTATCTATAATTTTATGGTCAGAAACATTACTGGCTTTAGTAATAGATGCTTCTGCTCTTTTTTCTAGTAGATAATTATAGATGATTTCATTCAAATTAAATTTTCGTTGAATATTTAATAAAACTCTTTCCTTACTTGGGAGCTTATTTATTTCAATTTCTATTTGAGCAATTCTCTTTTCAATATCAGTTAATGAGATTTCTGAATTAGAGATAATGTTTTCAATATTTTCATTTAGAATATTTTTTGTGCTTTGTATTTGATTTTGAATAGATTGCACAATTGGGTGTTCACTTCTTGAGTTAATGCTTGCTACTTCAAGTTGTGAATATAAGCTAGTAAGTTCACTAATTAATTGATTTAAAAGCGGGTCATTGATTCCCATAGCTGATGGGGCAACTATATTATCAATATTATTATTTTCGGTCAGATAATCTTGAACAGATAGGTAATATTTATTATTTAATTCAAGGATGGCTTTTTCTTCTTCTAATTTTTCTATTTGATAAAAAGTGCCATATTCTTCTTGAGATAACTGAATCTTTGGATTTGACTGCTTGAAGTTTTCTAAGTCGTTTTCAACTTTGTTCAATGAATCAGATGTTGAAGTGAGTTGGTCATTAATGAAGAAAATAGTATTTGATGCAATTAAGTTTTTTTCA
>Ga0233432_10000414_pt1 | contig 41079 bp, 60 predicted proteins | sample SI_122_August201_6_FD_179870 | JGI IMG/M metagenome (GOLD analysis project Ga0233432, IMG submission 179870) | Seawater microbial communities from Saanich Inlet, British Columbia, Canada - SI_122_August2016_10_MG | ecosystem: Environmental > Aquatic > Marine > Inlet | place: Canada: British... | reverse complement strand
TTTACATGTAATCCCATTATTTCCACTCCAATTTAAATTTTTCAATCATAATATCACGAACACGTTCTCTGTCGAGACTGTCTCCACCACCCCAAGTCACTTCTTCAGTAAGAGAATTGAAGTACATCTTGACAGACTTCGCAATCATTTCAGTTGTTGCACCAATAGGATACACACCACCTTTACCATAGAAAGATTCTACATAGGTAATGAAGTCAAGCACTTCAGAAACTACCACTTCAACTCTTTCTTTTTCAAACATAATCATATTTTAACTTCCTTTTCTCTATCTTATGTAACCATTATACTTGTTATTAAAACAAATGTCAAGTACTTTTTTCACTTTTTTTCAAAAAAGATTGGTGCGCCTGAAAGGATTCGAACCTTTGACCTTTGGTTTCGTAGACCAATACTCTATCCAGCTGAGCTACAGACGCATTAAATTTAATCATAAGTGATTTGGGCCGCATAATCAATTCGATCAAAGATCGCCTCAAGTTCTGCAATCTTCTCTTTACACTTCATCTTGGCAAATCCGTTGCCAGGCGTTTTCTTTTTAATCTTTTCGATAGTATTCAGCATATCTGAAAAGAATTTGTGTTGTTCTTGCAACTGTGCGATATCCATTATACCCACTCCTCGTTTAGTGCTGCTTCTAATAATAAACGTCCCTTCTCACCAGTTGTAACCAACATACGGCGGCCCAGTTCATTCTTCATTGCATCTTCTGTGTAAACTTTCGTAGCACCATCATTGTACATAACGCTTACTAATGTTACATCATCTGCATCTTCGTGTACAGAAGTTATCTCACCTTCTGCAATATAGTTGTCTTTTCCCAATTGGGGATAAACACGAACAACTTCCATACCAACTTCAAACATATTATACTAACTCCATTGCATCATTCCAAAGTTTCCACGCATCATCGTGGTTCTCAAACCCCTCTTCATCAGCAAAGTCCATAGAAGAACTGTGACTAGCACCAGAAGAAAGTCCTTTAGTTTTTAGGACATAGGCAATCATCTCGGCAGTGTCACCATAACCAACAACACCCTCACCAGAGAACATTTTAATCCCACCTTTGTAGGCAGAAATGAATTCGATTTCGTTTTGTTTTGACATGTTTAGTTCCTTTTCTCTATCTTACCTATACAGTATACATGTTATTAAAACAAATGTCAAGTCTTTTCTTAAAAAAAGTACAAAAAAAAGTCCTTGCAAAACAAGGACTTAGAAATTATTTTAAAAAAAGTTGAAAAACTTTAGTAGTCCCAACCACCTCTAGGTACAGTTTTACCCATTGCAATGCTCTTGATATCTCCACGACATATACCCATGTCATTAAGTTCTCTGTCAGTCAATGAATGCAGTTCTCTGTATGCTTTCTTGTCCATCTTTGGAGTGATAGCATCTCTAAAGTTTGTATACAAGTCTGCGACTATATCACAGAATGCACAATATGTTGCTGTAATTGTTACCATGTTGATGCTCCCCACATTATAAGTGCAGGCAATACTAGTGGAAATGTTACAAGGAATAACCCCTCAACAATATCACAGAACCTACACACCTTTTCGTTCTCTCTCAGTTTCATTATCATTTCACTCATTTCTTGATCTCCATCATTAATTTTTTCGCTTCTGCATGATATCCCATACGAGATAATTCTGATGCAGCTCTTGCTCGTCCAGCCGACTCTGTTACTGATATGCATAATATCAATAGTCCTGTTAGTGCCTTACTAATCCAATCACAAACCGCACATGTATGTTTGTAACCTTGGTTTATTAATAAACCGACTGACATTTTTAGGTTCTCCTTTTAGTCATTATGTTGTCGTAATAAGCAAGTACATCGTGATCGTGTAAGTGCTTTACTTCGTTTGAATATTCTGTCCGTATGAAACGTACAATATCATTCGTCTTTGGTTTTGATTTGAACAAATCCAGCATCCATTTTGTCATTTTATTTCTTCCTCTTAAAATGATAAAGGGATGCATAGCATCCCCTTGTTAATTATTTTGAGCACTCAGGCTCGCTCTGTCCATTTGATTGGGCATTTTTTGAATCTCCTTGGGGGTGGTTCGCATTTATTTAGGTAAATGATGCTGTCATATGTTACGAAAAGTAATGTTATTTCTGCATACTCGTTATATCAAAAATGCATTTCTTTAGAACTTATTCTTGTACTCTTCTTTAAGTACCTTAGAGCTACCAACTCTAACATTGATGATACCATTATAGTACTCATCACTAAGCAATACTGCTCTGTCGAATTGTTCTTTAGCTTCTAGATAACTGAGCATTCCTCTACTTTGACAGTAGTATAGAATCTCTCTGGTGAACTTGTCTTCACCAAGTCCTTTTACATCAGCATTCAAATGATCTGAAGAACCCCAATAGGTTCTCCAATCACTTTCTTTACTTGAACGCCGTTTGTTCTTTCTTCCTTTTAGTGGGGGTCTTGTAACCTTGAAACGTGCTAGTTTCTTACCAATGTACTTCTGTTCATTAGTAAGATTAGTTATCAGATATACAAAACCCTCACAGTCTTCTGGTAGGTTGTCAACAGGGTCGCCTTTATAAGTCCATTGTGACATTAGTAATCTTCGTCTTCTTCCTCATCGAATAGTTCATCTTCATTATCCTCTTCGATGTTCTCAGAACAAAAAGGGCAGTACTTAACGCCATAACTCCATTCATCCATATTATGGGCGATTCTGAATACTGCCTCGCACCCATCACATAAGATTTCTTTTCTACTCATAAATTTGTCTGCCTTTTATTATATTTATTATGCGGCGTAAACATCATCCCACTTACCTGTCAAACCAGCAACCTCATATTCGGTTACTCTGTTCTCAAAGAAGTTGGTGTGGTCTGCACCGTTAAGTACCCACTCCAACCAAGGTAAAGGATTATCTTTTACTTTGTAGTTACCTTTGAGTCCTAGTTGTAGAAGTCTTCTATCAGTAATGTATCTTACATACTGTTTCACTTCTTTCTGATCTAGTCCCTCAATGTCACCCATTTTATAAGCCAAGTCAATAAAGTTATCTTCTAACTTCACAGCTTGTCTTGCCATCTCATATATATGTCCCTTAAATTCGTCATCTATAATACGAGGATGTTCTGCACAATATGCCTTGAATAGTTTTGCAATACCCTCAACGTGAATTGATTCGTCACGAATACTCCACTCAACTACCTTACCCATACCTTTCATCTTACCGTAGCGTTGAAAGTTCAACAACATTACGAATGATGCAAAGAGCGCCACACCTTCATTCATTACAGATTTTGCCATTGTAAGTCCAAGTCCACGAACAGTGTTTGGATCACTCTCCATCATAAACTCAATCTTATCTGCCATCTCTGTATACTCTAGGAAGGCATGATACTCGGCATCAGATAACCCAAGTGTCTCATTAAGAAGTGCATATGCACGTTGGTGAATGGCTTCTCTATTTGCAAAAGAACCAAGCATATTCCGTACTTCATTGTTCTTAAACTTTGGTATAAGTTGGTCATAATAGTTCTGTCCTACTGCAACATCAGACTGTGTAAACAATCTTAGAATGTTTGTGATGTATTCTTTTTCGATTGCACTTACCTTACCAGACTTCCAATCAGACACATCTTCAGACAAGTCAAGTTCATCTTCAATCCAGTGAACCTTCTCATGTCTTGTTGTGATTTCAACTGCCCAAGGATAGTGGAATGGTTTATATGTTTCTGAGAACACCATCAATCCACCACCTTTCTTTTTGACAAAGGTATCTGCAACAGCAATAAACTGGTCGTATGTACCAATCAACTTATCATCAATAAAGATTTGTGGTACTGAACGAGCGTTTGGTACACGTTGATAAAATGCAAGACGTTCTTCTTCGTTATCCATTTTGATTTCTGTGTACTCATATCCATGTGAGTCAAACCAATGTTTGGCCTTCTCACAAAATGGACAATGCGATTTACTATAAATTTCTACTTTCATTTCTTCTTTACCCTTATCCTTCGCAAGCGACACATTCGTCTTGCGATTCCATTGTTTGTGTTTCAAAGTCTTTCAATGCATCACGAGCAACCTTTAGTGATACATTCTCTGCTCTTTGTGAAGTCTCTGTTCGTAAATAATACAGACCCTTCGTTCCTAACTTCCAAGCGGCAAAGTGTGCCCTATGCAAGTCTTTCTTATCTGCCCCAGCAGGGAAGAATAGATTTAGTGATTGTCCTTGACAGAGATATTCTTGTCTGTCTGCAGCTTGTTCTACCAACACGAGTTGGTCTAATTCAATTGCTGTTTTGAAAACATCTTTGATTTCATCTGACAAGAAATCCAAATGTTGTACTGAACCACCATTAGTAATAATACTAGACCAAATGTCTGGATGATTCTTTCCAACCTTTTCCAACTCTTCTTCTAGATATATATTCTGCACCAAATGTGAACCAGCACGAGTACGGTGTGTATATGCATTCGCTTTCATTGGTTCAATAGATGGCGAAGTAGAAACAATAATACTAGAGTTTGCATTGGGGGCAATTGCCAGTAAATGTGCATTGCGTCTACCAGTACCTCTCATATCAGGTGCCTCGCCCTTCTCTGCACCTATACTTATACTTTCACTAACTGCTTCATCTTTGATGAATTTAAACACTTCACGATTTAATTCTCTAGCCTCTGGTGAATCAAATGCAACTCTCTTCTGATGTAGAAGTGAATGCCACCCCATTGCACCTAGTCCAAGACTACGTTCTTGTGTTGCTGAGTATCTAGCACGAGAAATCTCATCGCCTGCATTATCAATGAAAAACTGTAGTACGTTATCAAGAAACTTAATAAGGTCACGAACAAGGGTTGTATCTTTCCATTCATCATACTTCTCTAAGTTTAGTGAAGAGAGACAACAGACGGCAGTTCTATCTTCTGATGTTGGTAGATGGATTTCATTACATAGATTAGAACCATGTATCTTTAATCCCTTCGACTTCATTGTGTGTGGTAATGCACGATTAGCAGTATCAATGAAGTTTAGATATGGTTCACCTGTACGATAACGTACTTCTAGGATTTGTTGCCATAACGTCCTAGCAGGCATACTTTCACGAACTGTATCTTCATGTGGGTCTTTTAAATCCCACATACCATCTCTTTCAACAGCACGCATGAAATCATCTGTGATATTAATAGCATGATGCAGATTTAGGTTCTTACGGTTAACGTCACCTGTCGGCACTCGCATATTCAAGAACTCTATCAGGTCTGGGTGTGAGACATCCATATACGCTGCATACGAACCTTTCCTAGTTTTTCCTTGTCTGTATGCAGTCATATCTGCGTCTACCGTATGCAAAAATGGCATTGGCCCAGGCGCCTTATCTGAGATGGCACGAATGTCACTCCAGTGTCCACCGACACCACCACCCTTAACAGACAACCAACGCAACTCGGCAGAGTGGTCGATTAGTCCTTCAAGTGAGTCTGGAACGTAAGTCAAGAAACACGAGATAGGTAATGCTTTTGCTTTCTGCCCTGGCATTGGGGCGTTTGATAATACTGGAGATGCAAACATAAACCACCCTTTAGATACTGCATCATAGATGCGTTGAGCAAGTTCTAAGTCACCATCACAATATGCTACTGCAGCACGAGCGAAAGCTTGTTGTGGGGAATCTTCGTTGTCATTACAATAATAGTCTTTAAGAAGTTTGTACGCTTGTTCTGATAAATCTTTGTCTTTGTTTCTGTTTATGTTGATACCGAGGTGGTCGAGACCTGTTCTTTCCTCAGTCTTGGTGAAGGGGATGATAACTTCTGCCAGACTTTTCATATTTTTATTCTCCATTGTTTCTAATATGTGCGTTTCCACGAATTGAAAACGGTTTTTGCTTTTAACCCCGAATGGGAGTTACTATGTATAATTCCTAAAACCTCTGCTGGTAACATTCCAGAGAGAATCATGTCGTTTATGTCTTTTTCTTTTATGGTATTAGGCCAAAGACATACCTTATATCCTTCATCAATACACCGCTCAATCTGTTTACAAATCTCAGGATTTCTAGGTTCGTTGTCGGGTACTAGAACTGCTTTATCTTTAAACTGGGGTACACGCAAATCACTCTGTGCAACAGCAATAGAGTTGTCAAGGAACAGACTATCGAATGGCCCCTCTGTAACATAAATGTTACGAGTCGGGTCTACTCTATCCATCCCAAAGATTTTGGGATATTCTGTATCCAATATAATCGTAATGTACTTTTGTTTTTCGTCACCGAATGATCGCCCTTGATAGGCGAATATTTGTCCGTTCTCCTTTCTAAATGGAATAATCATACGAGGATGATCTCCGTCCAATGAAGGGAACTTATCTTGGACTTGAGTATTGGTGAACTCATAAAACTTAGGACTGAAATATATATCATTCCAAGAATCTCTAGGCAGCGATCTTTCATCTAAAAACGACAAAGCTGGATGATTTTTTTCCAGTTCTGCAAAAGTTTTTAGATTACCTAAACGACTCTTGAATTTAGGTGCAGTGAAATCGAACTTTGGTTTTGGAGTTTTGTATCCACCTTTATAAGGCGTACCATTAGTACCTTCCTTATATCGTTCCATAACATACTCTTTGTACAAGTTTGCATCAACGAACTCAATCAGTTTAGCAACAGTTGTACCCATAGCACAGTTGTGGCATTTAAAGAACAAATCATTCTTTGTTCTGTAAACAAACCCACGTGCTTTGTTCTTTTTCTTTGAGGAATCGCCACAGTACGGACACGAAAAGTTCCACAAGTAATCTTTCTTCTTGGAGAAGTTTCGGAGTCTGGGGCCTATGAGGGACATGTACTTCGTATCAATATAATTCATAAGGACTATGATACATGAAATACACTAGATTGTCAATAGATTTTACATCATTGCTGGAAGTATTTCTGTTAGGGCGAACCCTACTACAATAGAACCACCGACAATAACATAACGCCATTTCTCAAGCACACCCACTCTGTCAGTTAGTTCTTCACGCAATTTAGCAAACTGTTCTGCTTCATTACGGCCGTGTTCACGCATAGCATCAACTAGACGGCGTTCCATCTCACCCATTTGAGTAGATGTTTCTTTGGCGTTAGAAGTTATGCGACTATGCAAATTTAGTACGGTATCTTTAAACTCGTTCTCTTGTTGTTCCAATTGTTCTTCCTGACGTATTATTTTTTCTTCATGTACAGCCATAATTGTATGTAATGATTGAGAAACGTCAGCAATCTTTTCAATTGCAGAATCCAATCTAAGATGAATTTGCTTCATCTCACTGACTTCTCTCTTGAGAAGTTCTACTTCTGTGTCTAAGGTTTTAACCGTTGCCATTTTCTAATTTCTTTATACGAGTTTCTAGTTCATCTATTTTCTTAGTAACAAAAGGATACTTCTTTCTCCAAGCATCCTCTGGTTGTTTTAACCAATTCCACTTATATTTAGTCACCAAATAATCTAGAAACTGGTCTAGTTTACCATAACTCCAAATACCCATCTTAGTATCTTTGAAGTAAGCAAGGAACGCTGCACCAAGCAACGCACCAATTATACTGGTATAAATCCAGAGTGTATCGTCAAATAGTCCCATTATAGATTCTCCGTATGTTTAATATAGTTATCCATACCGTGGTCTTTAACACCATCTATGGCACTACTTCTCCAACCTCTCCACTTGTCCTTTGCCATCTGCCAAAATGTAAGTGTTCTAATATTACCATAGAAGTTGATGTATGTCAAGAAGCCATGATGTTTATATCCCATCAACCACAACGGTACTCTTGTTACGATATCATTGTTGTTTACAACTCTAAGGTGTGGTGTCTGAATATTCTTTACGAACTTACGAGTACCAACACGAGGCGAACCAAACGTAGTCAATTGTACTACTGTCTCATTCTCTTCAAATCTTGAACATGCAATAGTTGCCATAGCAGCACCTAATGAATGTCCAGTGATATAGAAACTCTTTTTGAGATGTTTACTTCTATGTGCTACGAGTTGTTCCCATAACTTATTACACTCTTTTACAAAACCAGAATGTACTAAACCGTGTGTCATTGCACCACGAGGGATTGCATTCAAGTCTGCAAGAACATCAGATAGTTCATCTGGTTCTGTTCCTCTGAAACATAAGACATACATCTCCTTGTTCCATACAGCATGACATTGTGCGCCATCTACCTCAAAAAACTTATGGGTAAATCCCATACTTCTAAAAATAACTTTTGCTTCTTTACCGTCTAAGTATGCATTAGCTGCCAGTTTTGCCATCAGATTGATCATCTTCTTCTCCTTGGTTAGTTATTGCACTCTCGTAATAAAGAATAATTTGTTTCTGTTGTTCAATATATCGTCTTAACTCTGCAATATTTTTTGATAAATTTTCGTAGTCCTTTACAGATATAGCAATGTATGAATCTGCTCCGTTCTTCGCTTCGAATTCTTTTTTGAATTCTTCAAAGTTTTCTTCTGGCGATACAACGTAAATGGATATATCATTTAGTTGAACCGACTTTGGCCCAGGCACAGTTGGAATTTGTCTTTCGATAATCTCCGTTACTGTTATAATTTTTGGTTCTGGTCTTATTGACGAACAGCTACTCAGTAATACTGTCGCTGTCAGAACTAGTAATAGACTCAAGGTCATCCCATAGTTTGTCTGTCGCATTTTGCATCCTCTTTTCAATTAGCCCCGGCTTCTTATTCGCCAAGTGAGTCAAATTGTGCTTATTCAAAGTGTTACGCAATTCATCACCATACTTCTCTGACTTCTGTAAGTCCTGTACAAGTTGATTAGTAAGGTTGTTTAACCTTTCTGCGTCTGCACCCATCTTGTTGATAGTCGCCTGATTTGTCTCATTAGCAACTTCTAACTTTGCATTATTCTCACGCAACTGGGCAATGGTATTTTGGGTGGTGTCATAATAGTACTTAGCACCATATCCGATACCACCCAATAGTCCCACTACAATAATTATTGCATATAATTTAAACATCTCATCTCCAAGGTAGCATGGTCATGCCCAGAAGGTTTAGTAACAATTCAACAACAACTAATGCAATACCACCAGCTCCTATTTGCCATGCCCACCATTTCCAACCTTCTAAACTATCTGCCCATGCTTTTAGTTTTGAATTTCTTGCTTTATCATATGCGCCAGATTTTTCACCGACATGTTCTGCCCACCAATTAGGGTCAAGAATGTTCTTTAACATAATCAAAGGCCAAAATATAATACGCAAGATTCTCATTTATTCAGATTTCCACATAGTCCATGCGCCATAAGCAATTGCAATACCAGCAGCAATCTTTGCAAGTGGTGCCATAAAGAGAATCATTAGTCCAAGTGCGATACATACGCCACCGTCCCATGATGTTCTTTCTTTTAATCTATTTTTAATCCACGTTCTCATATTTTTTCTCCTATTAGAAGGATAGTTTTGTGTCTGGAGTTTTAAAGTCTTTCTTTCTCATTACCGTCTTGGCAACTAAATCCAGTTCTTTACCATCCCATTTTAATACAAACGGCATATTAACATCCGTTTGCATATCGTTGATTACTGCCTCGGCATCAGGCCCTAGTTTGGCAATCTTCTTACCATACTTCTTATAAGACTGTTTGAACAATCTAATAAGTTCTGCAACAGTAATCTGTTTCTTGTTTCGTGCATCATTCACTCTATCTAAAAAGTGTCTGGTGAACTCAACATCAATACCAACAGATTTATACAATCTATCGGCATACTTTTCAACACCGTCCAGATCACTCTTAGTGATCTCTTGTTCTGACAACAAATATTGATTAAAGGTTTTCATTACTTTATCTTAGATAAAGCAAAGTCTGCTATCTTCATAAACTCAGCTTTCTTGCCGTTTATCATCTTTAGCATTTTTTGTTGATTGGATTTGTTTACCAAATCGAATACTTGTGTTACAGCAGACGCAGTAAACAAATCTACTTTCATAGCACCATCTTTAAATTTGACACTTTTGTTTTGTTTACTCTTTACAATGTTCTTTAGAACATCTACGTTGTCTTCTGCAAGAAGGTATTCATTTTCTCTGTTAAGAGTATTCTCTTGAACCTTCGCTGCAAGTTTAGATTGTTTCTTCATCTCTCTTTTCGCCTTTAGTTCAGTCATACGTCTGTAGAATTTTCTTGCTTCTTTTGTTCTAGCATCGTAAGGTTTTTTGTCTTTCTTTTTCTTCTTATCCATCTGCACATCAGGGGGCATTGAAACTGCGCCGCTACTTGCATTATTGGTTGGTACGTCTTCTGGTATCAATCCCAAATTTGGATCGTCATAAAACTTTTTCATTAAATCATCAAAGTTAAGTGACATATCATAAATCTCCTATGTCTAATTCCTTTATATCCTCAGAAGATACAAAAATCTTCTGTTTTGTCCTTTTGTGAATTACAGGGAACACATCTACGCCTAGGATAGTGTCGGCTGGTGGTGTGTCTTCAAATACTTCAACTTCATCTCCACTGAGAGCATCAAAGTCTTCCTCTTCTTCACCTGTTACAATAACATCTTGTGTTAATGTATATATCCCTTTAGACAACTTACCGTTATCTAAAGTTACTTCTTCTGCAATCGTATTATCAAGTTCGATATTATTCTCTTGCAAGTACTTTAGAAATTCTCTTTCAAATACTTGGGGGTCTTCAACATGTTCTTTTAATGTATCTTTTAATAGAAATAGTGCTGCAGCATACGTCCCTACTTTGGAACGTAATCCTGGCACTTTTTGAAATATTTTTTTGATGTTAAAGACAAGTTTGTGCAGCACAGTGTATGCACTCTGTTCTGTTTGCTTGTACAGTTTTTTATCTGTCCTTTGACCCTTCTCATCAATGATACCTAGTTTATAAGCATCAGTCTTTTCGAATGGTGTTGTCAACAGTCTAATAAAACGGTAGGTAACAAATAAGTCTATTGCTCTTCCCATTATAGTTTCCTTAGAACTTCTTGAATTCTTTTATCTTCATGTGTATCAGATAACTCTGTCTCTGTTAACATCCCTAAAAAATTCATAAAAGTTTTTAGAGTTGGCCAGTATACAGGTTCAATCTTGAATATCAATAAAGTAGAACCAGCTTCAGTACCGAATACATTACTGATAACAATTAAATGGTTCAGTATTAAGCGTTCTTTCAGTTCACCATTATCGTGGTACTTTCTGAACAAACGCTTAAGATACTTGAATCGTTTCATATCGTCATCGAATTCGGGTTCACCTTCACACTGGGGATTGTCATAATGTCGCATGGCGAACATCCTAACATTGTCAGTCGTTATTTTTTCAAACATAATAAATGTAACCGTTTATACGATTTTGGTTTTTAGAAAATGTGTTCCGTTAACTACAGCGTGTTCAATCTCTAAAGAAAGACCACCCTCAACTCTATGTGAGATGCCGTCATCATTAATGTCTTCACCTGTTTCATCTTTACCAGTGCGTCCACCAAACTGTGTTAGCGGCATTGATACTTTGCTTCCCCCTTCGGCGAGGTTGACTTCATCAAAAGAAAGTCCTAGTCTACTAAGTCTTTCTCTAACTACACTCAAAGCGTGCTCAGGGACAAGATATTCCATCTGTCCCATTGCACCTAGAAATGAGTTGATTCTTTCAACATTCTTGGGATTAGCAATATCATTTGAAAAGGAATCAGTGTCAACTGGATAACCAGCATCAGATGCTTTTTCTACTACGAATTTGCTAAAGTTTTTCATTACTCATCATCCTCTTCTTCGTCAAGGTCTTCATCAAAATCTTCTTCGATTTCAACTTCTTCTACTTCAACTTCTTCAACTTCTTCAACTGGTGAAGAGTTTGGATTTACTTCCAAAATTTCTTGAAGTGTTTCTTGAGACTCTTCCCAAGTTACAACTTTCTTTTGGATAGGTGATCCATTTGCGCCCATACGTTCAGCCATGATTATCTCCTTATGCTAATGTACAACCCACATGAGATAGAACAACCCAATTACTATTTGTAAACAAACATGTAACCGTGTCACCTACGTCATTTAGGGTAATAGTTGAATATCCAGCAAGTGCAGCGGGAGTAATAACAGAGTCACCACCATCAGCAATCATTGTGATGATTTTGATTTGTCCGTTAGTTCCGTTTGCCATTGAACCAGCATGTGCGCCACCAGCAGTCGTTGTATCAACGTGCGTGATAGAAGTTGCAACAGAAATTGCTTCTGTAGTTGTGTCACATGTATGTACTGCATCGTCCAATGCAATGTATGTTGGAATGTTATTAAAAAAGTTAGCAACTGTAAGTTTCTTATTTACAGGGTTGCCACTTGGGTCATCAATAACGTGTAATAGATCTTCAGCGGCAATGCCTGCTCCAAGATCCGCTAGTGCAGTAATTTTTTTATCTGCCATTTCTTTTCTCCTTAATTGTTAAAACCCTCAACTCAATACCTCCGTTACGGCGGCATTATTGTCTTGCGAGGGAATGCTACTGTCGGGACTCGACTCACTTAATAGGTTTAGAAAGACATCACATTGTTGGATTGCGCCTTGTATGGCATTACCCTGTGAAGTTAACTGCACCTTCATCTTATCTAGGTCATTGAGACGATCTTGAACTTTATCAAGATCGCCTTTCAGAACCAATTTTGTATTTTCAATTTCACTAACACTCAGTGTCTTTTCATTATTTTTCATAATATCCTCTTCTTTATACTACTTAGGCAACCGCTGTCATCGTGGCTGTACCAGCAACAACTGCAACACCAGAGTTAACTGTTGTACCAGTATCTTTGATTGTTCCACCAGCAAGTGCAATGTTCTGTACAGCAATTGACAATACGTCATCAGCAGATACAGTAGAACCGGCTGCACCGATTGTATGTCTGAATACAAGTTTGTTAGTACCTGTACCAGATTGATACGTTGCACTCAACGAAGCAGCAGAACCGCCACCAGCTTGTGAGTTAGTAATTGCGATTGTTGGTGAACCTGTTACAGTTACCTTCTCATTGAAAGTAAGTCTAACATCAATGTTACCACCAGCACTTACATCAAATGCTGCACCAACGAATGCCGATTTATTAATGTCTGCACCAGCAATTGCTGTTGCAAGTCCACCGATTGAACAAATTACTTCTTCAAGTCCTTTGCCATTTAGTTGTACCCAACCTTTTGATGTTGCGTATACGTCTTCTTTTTGAGCTGCAGTAAGCCACTTTGGTTTCGCTTCATCTGCATCTGTGTTTCCCCATAGGGCCATAGTCTTTCTCCTTAATTAAGATTTTACTCTTTTATTTATCTAAATCCATTTCTCTTCAGCTGAGAAATAGTGTTGTTGGGGGATGTATGATGAATCCCAATACCACCAGCGGACTCCCATTCCTTGATATTTTTGATATAATCATCAATCAAGATGTTAGGTTTCCCACCAGTTGTGGCATATTTTTCTTTATCTGCTCTCTTCACTAGATGTATTTTACCAGTAGGTTTAGCATTCTTCGCTAACCACGCCTTCTTGCCAGGCCTACTGTTTCCATCGTTACTTGAGTATGCAGATAAAATATTCGCTTTATATCTGTTAATAAATTTCCACATCTTGTCTGCGCCAGGCATCCAAGGAAGAGTGTGCCAAAAATCTTTCTTTGCACGAATCTCTTCCCAACGTGTCTCTTTCTCAACAGTATCAAACTTCTTACCAGTGAGTTTCTTATACCCACCAAGTAAATCTACGATAACCATATCCATGTCACAGTAAATTTGTGGTAGCTCTTCTTCATTAATTTTTGTGAGTTCCACAAGACTTTTCATCTTTAGCCCTTTTCTTTAACTGCAACTTCTACTTTTGACATAGGTTTCCCTGTCATAGTAGTGTCACCCTTAGAATCTTTAGATGGTTTCTCATCTTCATCTTCTTCTTCAGTCTTAGCGTCTGCTTTCTTTGCTGCCGCTTCCCACATTGAACGAACAGCATCAGCGACTGTATCTTCTTTCATAGACTTAGAAACTGCCTTGCGTCTTTTGTGCAAGAACTTATCTGAAGAATCAACATCACCATCATTGTCGATATCTTTGTCTTTACGGTCAGCAAACTTCTTCTTTACTGCTTTAGGTTGAACTGCGTCCAAACCTTCACCGTCATCAGACTTGTCGTTCTTATTAGTTTCAGTTTTCAATGCTTCTTCAACATCGTATTCCTTACCACCAATAGTAAAGGTTTTGTCACCCTTTTCTTTTGCCATCTTTGCAGCATGGATGTAGTTATTCTCATCCTTTTCGTCTTTGGGTTTCTCACCCTTTTCTTTTTTAGAGATAGCGATTGCAGCTTGTTGAGCAGGGGAAACTGCCTCAAGCACAGCCTGTTCTAGACTACCTTCTTTTGTTTTAAGATACTTGGGCATATTATTTCTCCTGTGCATTCATCTTGTTAATAGTTTCTTGCGCCTTTGCGATTTGCAATTGCAATTGTGCGATACGAGTTTTCTTCTTATCGTCTCTACCCTTTTCTACTTCTTTTGCAGAATCAGGTTTGTTTGGTTCTTCTGCTTCTTCCTTCTTCCAAGGAAATTTACTTAGAGTTACTTTCTCTTTACCTTTCTTGGAAGAGGCAGCTGACTTTGCGAGTTTCTTTGCAAGGTCTGCCTTTTTGTTTTCAGAAACTTCTTCTTCTGGTTTATCATGTGTATAACCCATCTTCTTCATTTTAAGATGGTCATCCATAGTATTCGCCTTATAACCTTTACCAGTTTTAGGGTCGTACATCATGTGTGGTTCAAAGTCTTCTTTAATATCTACTGGTGATACTGCCATATCTCCCATAGCCATTGTAACCTTTTCGTCTCTCTTATACAAGTATCTTTTTGCACTTGTAGGACTATCTTTTCTTGCCATGGTAATCTTTTCTACTCTACCTTTGTTTACCATGTTCTTAGACTTGACAATATACTCAATAAAATCTTTACCCTTCTCTAATGTAGAGTCGTGTTTAATTTTAACAGTAGAACCCTTCTTTAATTTGTCAAAGACTTTTAGTAGTTTAGGGTCATTCATCTTCATCCCTTCAACTAAAGCATCTGGGATTTCACCTTCAACTTCTTCTTTGTACATATTAAGTTCATATGATTTACCAGTGTTGTATACTTGTACTTGGATACCCTTCTTACTTCCTTTTGCTTTTAGTCTGTAAGTGTTTGTTTTACCTGTCTTTGGTTTCGCTGGGCCTGTTGCAACCTTATCATCAATCTCTTCTGGGTCTATTTCCATACCAAACTTCTTTTTAGCAAATGCATATGAATGTTGCATTGCGCCAGAGAATGTTTTGTGGTACAAGTCGTAACCTGTAGATGATTTTGCTTCTTGCATCATACGTCCATTCTTGTACATACCATGCTTCTTTAGAATCTGTATCACTCCATCACGAGGGTCAGTATCCATATCTGAAACAAACTTCTTCATTAACATGAATGCTTTGTCTTGTACTGATTTTGATGAGTTCTTACCAATAACACGAACATATGCGGCAACCTTCTGAAAGTCAGTCTTATCAATACCACCACTTTTCTTAGCGTAGTCTTCTAAGGATTTAGATGCAGCATCAAAATTAATTGCTTCTTCGATTGATTCTTGACCTGGCACACTTTCTTGCGGCATTTCTGATACTTCTTGCACACTTTCTTGCGGTTCAGTATCTTCATTCTGTCTTTTAAGAACTGCGGCGACTTGTTTATGATCAGACAACCCCTTCTTAATCTTTTCAATAGCAGTAACAGCACCTGACATATTACCACCAGCATATCTTTTATCTGATGCAATACCGATTGCCATCTTGATTTGTTTTGGAGAATACCCTTCACGAACTTCGGAAAGAGCTTCCATCATTGTTTTTCCATATCTTGTCATTTTACTTTTCCCAAATTTGTATTTGTAAAGAGTCATCACCTTTAATAATTCGATGATACTCCATTGCGTTAATATTGTAGAGTTCGCCCTTAACCAACTCCACTGGAAGTTCATTGTCCATTTGAAGTTGCCAACCGACACCCTCTAGGATTTTAATCTCCCTATCATTCTCATCACGATGCCAGACTAGTTCCTCTTCATCTACATGTTCAGAAAAGGTTCTAAGTTTGTATCCTTTCTCTAGTATGTCCTCATAAGGATCTACCAAAAGAAATTACCCCCACCACTCAATCCAAGTTGTTTTGCATATCTTGGCAAATTACATGCCCAATATCCTGCCTTGGTTTTGTCTTTCTTGTTTGCACAATCATGTCTTGCAGCAAACGATTTTCTTGCCTCTGGGTCATTCAACTTAACTTTAAGTCCACTTGTGTCTCCCCAAGAAACCTTCTTAATATTACCAGATGATGGGTCTTTTACATACACATAGTACTTCTTAGAACCACCAGACTTAGGTTTATTTAAGTCAACATCTTTACCTTGATACTCAGATTCCATCATAGGACAATCTAAAGGTACATTCTCTCCCTCATAAATTGCATACTTACCAATGTCACCTTCCATCAAGTCCCTGTTGAACCCTGTAGGATTAAACTCACCAGCCCTATACTCAACTCTCTTCTCTTGAAAATATTCGTAGTACTTCTCAGAACCTACACGATATACGTTTGATTCTATTAGACTAGCAGTCTTACATTCTTGACAACAATCTTCTGTGCCACAATGTGAATGTTCTTTGAACGATAGTACTGGTTGGAAAGGAGTCATTTTCTGTCTTTCTTTTCTTTGTGCATCAGTTCCGATTTCACGAGAATCTTCTGCTTCTTCTTTCTGTCCTTTGGCTTGTTTCCACAAGTCTGCATCACCAGTAGTTCTAGTTTTACCACCTGTGATAAAAGAGTTGACTCTAGCAAACGCCCACTGTTGTGGTGTTGTGCCAGGGCGGTGTCCTGTCTTCCACGCCGCCATACCTCTGTCGTATACTTTCTTTAAAATGCCGTATGAGATACCAGACTTATCTGCTTTCGTAACAAGTCCTTCAATCTTCTCATCTAATAAAATGAGTTCAACTTCAGGCGGGTAATCATACCCCTCTTTAGGAACACAGTTAGGAACTTCCTTACCGTTCTTCATCTTAACGCCAACTTGTTTATGAGTGTCCCAACATGGGTCTTCCTCACCAAACATATCTTTAAATTTCTTAGTGTGCTTTGATGGTTTAGTATCTGCACCCTTATCGCCAGGCGCAGGCCCATCTTTTGCTTTTGCAAAGTGTGCTGCACGTTTCTTCTTAGTTGCAACAGACATCTCATCACCATCAGCATCTTTTGCATAATACTTTGCTGGTTCTGAACCTTTTCTGTCTTTAATATCTTTATCTTGTTTTACTTCGTACAACCATTTCTTGTGTGTAGTACCATCTGATTCTGCGAATACAAGATAGTTAGTTCCTCTACGAATAACCTTACCAGATACTCCAGTATAATTATCTTCTACTATATCACCAATTGCATAAAGTTTGCCTTCTATATACAGGTCACGAATAACGTCTTCTTCTGTCTGTTCTACTTGGTGTGTGATGAATGACTCACGAATACCCATGTGTTTACGAACATCTTTGAATAGAGACATTCCTTGACTAAAAGTTTTTGGAAGTCCATTCTTGAATGAATCATAGTCATCACCAGAAGCTGCAGCACGCATCTTAGAAGCAGACATCCCTGTCACTCCTTCTGCATCTGGGTCTCTTTCGCCAGCAGATACAACTTCAATATTGTCGAATCCATAATAACCGTGTCTACCTTCAACACCATTATACTTGTTCAACAATGTATCAAACTCTGTTACACGATCAGAACCAACAACCATTACAATTGATTTGTGTCCTTTATTGTGTAGTGTTACTGCAATCTCAAATACTTGTCTTGCTTTATCTACAAAGATACTTCTAGAATGTTTTGGGAACATCTTCTTCATATATGCAACTTTCTTTGCATATGGAAGAGGGTCTTTCTTTGGGTTTTCTGAATGTGATGCAAAGACATAGTAAGGTGCGCCAGCATTTTTCTTTGCTTGTTTCGCAACTGCATCTAATAATTTTTCATGCCCAGTAGTTGGTGGATTGAATCTACCAAAAGTGAATACAGCAGTATCACCACGAGCTTCTCTGATATCCTTAAAACTTTTCATTCTTCTGTACCCGATCCTCTTATCATTTATCCCATGCCTTTATTGCGGTAAAGTTGTTAAAACTAAATTCCATTCTATCTACAAGTTTGACTGCATCGCCTGATACTCTGTCAATTGCAACGTAACCCTCTGGGTTAGTTACTTTAAACCCATTTGCAGTTTTAATGAATGTATCTGTTAATCCCTTAACACTATTTAGTTTACTTACAACGCCCATTTTTGCATCAACCAAGTGTCCTTGAAATGCGATAATGTTTTCTAAATTCTTTGTATGTTTTTTTACTTCACGAAGATACTCAGTTTGGAGATTGGTATATTTTTCTTTACCTTTGTCACTCTTAACTTTATCTATTTGTTTTTGAATTGCATCGAATACCCACTTCTCGTATCCTTTTGCATGTCCTCTAGGGTCAGTAATCTTCTGCCCTTCACGAACTTTACTATTATTGTATGTTTTTAATTGAGCACCAGCAAGTGTTCCAGTAAATACATCCTGTAGTTTTAGGAACTTGTTTAGTAGTGGTGCATTGATTCTCTTGAATGTAGAACCAGCAAGAGATAAAGATTTTGTAACCTTTTCAGTTTCAGATGCAGTCATTGTAGCCTTACCAGATACGTCCTTGTAAGTTGCATCGTCCATCCAAACTGATGAAGGTTTGGTAAGCCCTTTAATATTTGCACCGAATGACGCTTTCATTCCTTGCAAATCTGATCCAGCATATGTTGTGTGCCATACGACACCAATCTTCGAAGACTTAATTTTCTTACCTAAATCTGAATTTACATCTACTGCATATACGATTGTATTAGGTTGGAAAGTGTAGTACTTAGTACCATCTATAGTTGTTGTGTCAACATCATCAGATGTATACATCAAGTCGCCCTGTAGAACGTCTTTAATACCCAACTTAGAAAACTCTGAAAGGGCAACTTTAAACTTACTGTTCAGTGAACCAGATAATCCATCTGCATCAATCTCTGCGGCAGTCTTATAAAGTTTTGGTGTTGCGTTGAATACTGACTTCTTTGCAACAAAGAACTTACCATCAGCAGGGTCGATACCAGCAAAGATTGCAGGCGCACCGTCCCATTTAACAGTCATGTTTACAGATGAACGTGATGCACCAGCCAACATATCTCTAAGAGAACGAACAAAGTTAATTGCTGCTCTGCCTCCTGGCACTCCGAAATTCAAGATTTCGTCTTCGATATGTTCTAGGTGTAGGTTCTTCCCACCTTTATCTTCAGTGAGATACCCCGAAAAGTTTAACATGTGGCACAGTTTCCATTCATACAAAAGTTATTACTATTCTATTTATAACGAAACTATGCTAGAACTTCATATCTGTGAACTTGTCGTACTTAGAATTCTGTCCTCTATCGAAAGCTGGTGTGTCATCCTGTCCACTATCAACTATATCAGATTGTGCTTCTTGTTCACAATCATACAGTTTCATCTTACTTCTATCAATACCTACTACAAATCTCTTGTTTGTACCCAAGTCATTGTAGCGATTCTTCAATTGTTTAACCATTAACTGGTTCAGTCCTTCTAACTCTTCAGTAGAGATTAGTGCAAACATTAAGTCAGCAGTTGCAGGCAAACCAAATGATTCTGAAGTATCTTCTAGTCCAACATCAGAGTTTGCAAAACCACCACGAGTCGTTTGGGTTGCAGTCATAATTGGTAGATTTGTTTCAACAGCAAGTCCACGAAGTTCTTCTGCAATCGCCTTGATGTAGAAGTATGAACCCACACTTGCGTTACCTTTGAATCGTGATGAACTACAAATGTTCAAATAGTCAATAAAGATAATGTCTGGAGAAAATGATTTCTTTAGAGCAAGTTCTTTGATTAGACTACGGAAGTGTCCAGAGTGAGCAGATGCAGTTGGGTATTCTTTAATAACAAGTTTACCATTAGTCTTAGAATTAATCTTTTCAACCTTAGATTCAAACATCGCTTTAGGTAGATTGTGCAAATCTTCCATTGACACATTCATCAAGTTAGCATCAATACGTTCAGCGATACGTTCTTCTGCCATTTCCATAGTAATGTAAAGAACATTCTTACCTTGCATTAATGTAGAAGACGCCATGTGACACATGAACAATGATTTACCAACACCAGTACCAGCAAGGGCAACATTCAAAGTTTTGTTTGGAAGGCCACCTTTAGTAATCCTGTTGAAATAATCTAAGTCAAACTCTAGTTTCTCTTCTTTCTTATGATAGAACTCAAATCGTTCATCTGCATTCTCAATATAGTCGTGTCCAATATGTTGGTCAAAACCTACTGCAAGTGCTTCAGATAGAATAGATGGAATTGCTTCTTGAGTATGTTCCCTATCTTTACCCTCAATAATCTGGATACCTGATAGGATAGCATTGTATACCGCTTTGTCCTTACAGAACTTTTCAGTAGTAGTAACCAACCATTGCATATCAACTTCAGCATCTTTAAGAGATTCAATAACCTCTACAACTTTTTGAAATTCAGTTCCGTTTAAGTCTTTTCTATTATCAAGTTCGATAGACAAAGTTTCCTTTGTAGCCATTGCTTGATACTTATCCATAAAATTGTATATCTCTTCAAAGAGTATACGGTCAGTTTTGTCTTGAAAGTATTCACTCTTAATGAAAGGTAATACCCTACGGGCATAATTTTCATTATAGATTAAATTACTGAATATCGTCTTTTCTATCGTCATCGTCTGCATCTGTAAAACTGCCCTCATTTATATTATCATTAATCAAATCTTGTAGAATGTCTCCAATGAGATTGAAGAAATCATCATCGAAACATTCTTTACCTAGTCCATTAGAGTCTAACAGATTCCACTCAAATTGTAAAGAGGCGGAGTCATTTTTTTCGTCTTCTATTATAGAAACTTTGCCGTATTCATATACAACACCCTGCCACATCCCTGCTTTTTCTGTAAGTCCTATGCCTGTCCAAGACTTATCCTTGTTTTCTACATAGGTGTAGTAGTCTCCCATATCAGACATAATGTAAATAACTCCCTATAATGTATTTTGGTTTATCAATTGGTTTGCGTCCAGCATGTAGGTGTGTCCACATTGGTGGGAACATTAACATTCTTCCTGTTTGTGGTTGAACAGAGATGTTGAACTGTGGAAACTCTGTGTGTCCACCTTCATTATCATCTAGATATAAGAAGAACACCAAGAACCTTGGAGCGCTATCAATACTACCGACATCAACATGATTATCAAACTCATCAATGTCATTTGGCATGTATCTCTTTAATCTAAAGTTTTCAAATGCAAACTTCTGTGGAAACATTCGTTCAGTAACATTTGAGTCCTTCATATACTTATCAATGTAATTGAAGAAAACCTCTTGAAGAGTATCTTCAAAAGGCTTCCACTGTTCGTGAAGTTGCATAGTTACTTGTTTAAAAGAACGGTGTCCATCAAGAACAATATCCTCATGGTGTTGAGGATACTTTTCAAACATGGCAATGAGTTGTTTTGATAACGACTCAGAGATTACGTTCTCATACGTCTGTATTAAGTTCTTCATCTTCTGGTAATCCTTCAACTGCTTCTTCAACATCTGCCAGTTTTGTTCCATACTTGAACTCTTTAGCAGCGGCAGCATCTAGTTGTTGCATCACTTCTTCAGTAAAGAATTTCTCTGGGTTGTTATTGATAGTTTTACCAAATGTTTTTGTACCATCTGGCAATTCAATACGAGTTGATACTGACTTGAATATACCATACTTTACTGCAAGTTCTAATAGTCCATAATACTTATCTAATCCACGTTCATACATCAATCTTACATCAACCATCTTATGTTCAATAGTTAATCGTGACTTAGCATTCTTACAGTGAATAATATTACCGACAACAGCAGTTCCATCTTTCTCTTTCTTCTTAGAAAGATATACAATAGAGGATGCCGCATACTTCAATCCAGAACCACCACCCATTTCTTTGGTAGGGAACATAGAACCAACTACATCATATGTGTGATTAGTAACAATCATAGGTACTTTTGCTTTACCTAGTTTCAGTGTTAACACACGAAATGTTGCCTTAACAATCTGAGCCCTTGTCATATCTTTAGTCTCTTTACCTTCAGCAGTATCTTCTACTTCTTTCGTTGTAGATAACATACCAAGTGAATCAAGACACAACATCATAGGAGCACGTTGTCCTTCTGGTGTTTCCAAATACTTGTCTAGAACTTTCAGTGATTGTGTTCTAAATTCTTGTACTGTAGTCACAGGCAAGATAACCATACGAGAAGGGTCAATACCCCTGTCGATAACCATCTGTTTAGTAATAGCAGATTCAGACTCAAAATACAACACACCAGCTTCTGGGTTTGCATCAAGGAATGACTTAACCATGCCCATAATAAAGAACGTCTTACCAGTTGCACTTTCGCCTGCAATAGCAGTAATCTTATTGGATGCAAGTCCACCATAGATACTACCAGACAAAAGAGCATTGAAGATATAAGAACCAGTATCAATAAACGAATCTACATCACCAGCCTCAACTCCATCACTTACGAGTGCAGCGTATTCATTGCCCGCTGTCTTGGCAATATCTTTAAAAAAATCCAATTACAAATCTCCTTCTTCTCTGTTTTCAGAACGAAACGAATCAAACCCATCGGGATATCTTGATTCAAGTTTGTCTGTGTTCATATATATGACTTCCTCTATATTAGTATCTAGAGCAATACAAGCCTGAACAAGATACCACATAATATCACCTAACTCTCGTTTGGCGTGCCATACCGTATGTTCATCCATAGGTTTACCTTGGAATAAACATTTCTTCACAATCTCAGTGAACTCACCGCTTTCGGCACTAAGTCCCATTGCAGCAGTAATAAGACGTTCTGGGGGAACCCCAAAATCATCAATAATATCTAGAGCATCCCCAAATGCATCGGGGTCTTTAGACTCATCGCTAGTCACTGCATCAACAAATCTTTGGTAGTCCAAAAGTAAAGCTTCATCAATCATATCGTATCTCCTTCATAAATTTTCATCTTGTATATAATAACAAATTATAGGGGGTTTGTCAAGAGATTTATAGAATTACACCCTTTTGTGGCACTTGAATTCCACTAGTCTGTGTTTGCCATCCTGTAGCAATTTCTTTCATAGTCGGTAGTACGAAAGCAACACAAGTCTTATTGAACTGCAAAGTTCCATCAACCTTTTCACCTGTCATACAGACACCATCAACAAGAGCTACGCCCTTTTCATTCACTTGCACCAAACGTGGGCGTTCAATAGTATAGGACATCATATCATCTACGATGTATTTACCAATTACTTCTGCACCGTTTGTTAGTACAAGTGTTACAATATCATTCTGTTTCATTTTATTTTCCTATTTTAATTAATCTTTCCAACAGTATGTTGGAAAAGAACCGTTCACATCAAATATGTTTGGGTGATTCATAAGAGCACGCCGATACGGTGTCCACTTAATTCCCCTACCCCAACACAGCCAATCCATCAAATCTTTTTTACCAACTTGCTTGTTAGTTTTTATAAATTCGACAATTTCTTTAAACTTCTCACTATCTCCCATAACCTTCTGTTTCGATAACAAGTCGTTCATATATTCGTTCATATCTACCATCTTATCTTTGTATATAAGATTATCACGAATGTGTTCCAAGGCATATTCTGCCTCTTCATTTCTAAATGGAAGGTCATCTAGATATGTATTCATCATCATTAGTGCATCATTATCATCACTAAAGAAAGATGCCTTATCATGCAGTTCATGGTAATAGTCTGCATCATACATGATATAAGGAACACCGTTCATCATACCATCTGTTGTGCTGACACTCCAACCACCGTACTTTTGTTTTGGAGAGAATCCCATATAGCACTTCCTGAGTTCTTTATAGTATCCCTGTTTATCAAACTTTGTTGTTACAACATAATCACGATTAGGTTTATCTAAGAGAGGTATCCAAACTTTGAAGTCCTGTCGTATTTCCCACAACTCATCAGTCAAGGCGATAAATTCTTTGAAGTGTTTGTATGTATCAGGCCTGTGATTAAATACAATAATCTTTTCTGGGTTCTCATTGATACTATCAACAATATCCTCTTCCTTAACACCTAAGTGTTGAACAGTCAATATATCATCTAATTTGATAATAGTTTTAGTGTTGAATGTTTCTGATGCTTGTTCAATCACCAAGTCCTTTTGTGCCTGTGTATTGATATAGCATCTATCATACTCTAATAGCCCAGTCATGTTTTGTAGGAAACTATCTTTAGGCCATGCAACAACATCTTTTAGGTCGAACCAATGAGAATATCCCATCACTGGAGGCATATGGTGTGTTACATTATAGAGTGTATTAGTAAGTTGGTGTGTATGTTCTGGTAAGTGTGACATAACAATATCAAAATCTAGACTATTATTAAGCATCTTTCGTACTACATCTACTCTGAACGAAGATCTCATGGTCTGGGGATAAGTTTCGAAGTCCATGTACCACTGCGTTACATTATCAAACTGCAACGAGGGAACTGGACAAGGAAGAATCATATAATGCCACAAGTCATCACGAATTTCATTCAGAAGTTTAATCTGATTCTTGACAACTTGGATATAACTATCTTTCTCCAAGTCCTTCTGGAAAGTAATGTTAGGATACCAGAGTACCCTAACAGTCTTTTGAAGTTTTTGTTCTTCACCTATCTCAAAGAGATTCATGCTGATTGTTCCAATCCTTCAAGGTTTTCTAAATCTTTTGTAACAAACTTAACAAGTTTTGTTAAATCATGCATAGATTGAATTGCTGGTAGAGCACCAAATAATCTTACACGTTTCTGAAGTGCAGGGCCTCCGTTAAAGAAAGCATAAGCAAGATTATCTAAGTGATTATTCCAAACAGTTCTAAACTTATCTACCTTTTCAAGATAATTATTTTCTGGGTCAAATCCTTTTAGAATACCTGTATGAATAACTACACGAATAAAATAATCTGGATTCTCTTTCGCTGTACGAGCCACTGTACCAACAGACTTTTCTAAAGTTTCAGAAGAAACTACAACGTACTTTATTCCTCTGTAGAGAGTTTCGCTGCCATCAATTGATTTTGGAGCATCCCAATCAACATCAACCAACTTGTTCTTATTTCTCCACAGCTTAACATTAGATACGTCCCAAGGCAAAATCTTATCATCTTTTGAAAATTGATTGAAAATACGAAAGGAAAGGTCGGATCTTGTTCTCTCTGTAAATACACCCTTACCACACAACCTACCTACACGGTCTTGAATATCCTTTAGATTTTGTGTAATCCATCCCTTTTCAATTGCGCCCTTAACTTCACGCACAACATCTTCTTTTGAAAGGTCTCCAGATGGATCTGTGTAAGCATTTGCTGAACACCCGAATATAGAAATATCTGATTCTGCTTGTGGTGTAGGTGTACCATCAGAATGCAGATATTCTTTTTTAATTTGATAAACTATTGCAATGATGTTTTTTAAATGAGAATATGAGTTTTCGAAAATGCTGCTGCGTGTTCTACCATTTAAAGGAATAATTTCATTGTTTAGTTGTAAAAGAGAAATAGCTGGTTGTGTCAATTTAAAACCAAAGTTAGAAATATCTCTTGAGATTTCTTTATATTTTGGATTCTTGCCACCAGACCGAACACCCTGTGTTCTAATTCCCTGTTCATTATCTAACCAGTTCACGCCAGATATATCAACTAAAGTGGTTTCCATTACTTCTAAACTCTCTGGGAGTTCATCTCCAAAAAGCCATGGATATGCTTCTTCTGGATTTAATCTTTGGTATGTTTCCAAGTGTTCTTGGGTAAACTCTTTGATAGAGTTTAAGTCTATGTAAATATCAGACATTACGTCTTCTCCTAATTTAATTGTGTCCATTATTGGACAAGTTGGTAGTCTTTCCTACAGTCATATTATAAGAGGTTTTACACTCTTATTTTTATTTATAGTATCTATTATAACCCTTTATGGGGCATCTGTCAACAAGTTATTTGATTTTATTTCTTAAACTTGAGGATGAGAAAGAGTGCTGTCTAGATGTGTAGAACACTTCAATTGGCAAATCACTACCAGTGAATTCCCTGTCTCTATAATCTTCTCCAATAAACCTAATATCAATCTCTTGTGATTGTAGCAAGTCTACTAGACTTTGTTCTGTGTCATATGGAATAATCTCATCTACAAACTTTACGCCCGACAATTGAACGTATCTTTCATATACTGATTGTATAGGTTTATTCTTGTCTTGTCTGTCAATAGAAGGGTCAGTTTGTAATCCTACAACTAACTTATCACAGTTCTTTCTAGCTTCCTTAAGCATAACAACATGTCCAGCATGTAGTAAGTCAAAAGCGCCGCAAGTAAATCCAATCATCGTATAATATCAATCTTATCCATAGTATCTTGATTCCAGACTTCTAGTTCTGTACGAACCTTATTCTCTGCAATCATCTTATTGTAACGCTTGGTAGCAAGTTTCTTCCACCATGCAACCACACCATCAAGTTCAAACCTATCAAAGTTCTCTGCTTTAATTAGTTTATCAGTTTTACCAAGTAACACATCTTGTACATTTTCAAATCCATAGTTTCCCATGTAAAATCGTTTCTGGGTCGTAACCTGTCCTGCCTTTGCCATCTGGTCTGAGAACAACTCATACGCTTTTGTATCATGCACTTTTAGACTTGCTTTGACAATACCAAGCATCTTTGTTTGAATTTTCATCTTGCGACTAGAAGCACCTTTGTGAATGAGGTCTTCACCACCATTCTTTTCAGTAAACCAATCACGCAATTCAAAATAGAGTTCTTCACCTAGTGTCAATAGAAACTTAGATTCTGTGTCACCCTTGTATCTAAGGAATGGACGCATTCCATCATACATAGAAGATGACTTGATATTACCATAGAGACTAGTAGTCTCAAAAAGACAAAACTCTGTATCATACTTTTCATTCAACATTCTACGAACTGCATGTGAGTTACATATACCAGCAAGAAGTTTGCCACCAAGATAGTTGAAACCAAATGGTTGAGTTGCTACGATTACCATACCCATTATTGCATGTTTGTTGAATATGTTTAAGTCTGGCACACCACCCAAGTAATCATTACGAGGCTTGGAGTTGATTAACGGAGAACCCAAACGAATGAAACCAACTATAGTATTAGTAGTTGTTTCCTTAACAACCAGTTTCATATTCTTGCCTGGGCTATCGTCTGGACTAAATGATGCAACCTTCTCTAACATAGTGTCCCATGTTTTATTTGGAATAGTTGATACAGCAAAGTTCATATCTTCTGGATGCATATCGAAAGACTGAAAGAAATCATCCTCTAGTCCCATGCCGGGCAATGACTGAGGAATGTTTTTTACACGTTCAATCTTACGAGCACGAAAATAGTCATCAATACGCCCAAAGTCTTTGAAGTAATTCATCAACTTTGTTGCAGCCCATATAGCATCATCTCGTTCTAGTATCATCCAAAAAAGTCCTCAAGTGTTGTTTGCGTACCATAAGAACGGTCAATATTCCATCCAATCTGGTTCATAATAAACGTCAATGGTTCTACAAACGCTTTCTCATACTGCATATCATAGTCTATATAGCGATGAATGTCAAGTTCTTTTGGTAATTTAGTTATAAAAGATATGACATTAGATGACATGGGATTAGGAGTTCTTAGGTGAATAAACTTAATCTTCTCACCTTCTTGAATAAGAGGATACTTGTGTGTAAGTTTATTCCTCTTGGTGAAGTGATTGTACAACAAAGCACCACGACAGTGCATAGGAACACCCTTCAAAAAGATACTAGAACTACTACTCCATTTTGCAAGTCCATTAACAGAACGAGGAAATGCAATATCCTCTACTGGTAAATTCATAAACTCTTCTCTAAAATCAATTATGAAATCATTCACATCTTGTTCTGTACCAGACATAATAATCTTTAGACATTCTTTAATCTTGGCACGACATGGAGCAGGAGTAGAAGACTTAACAGCCTCAATACCCATAATCTTTAATTGTGGTTCTTGATAACGAACACCTTCCATATCCCATACGTTTAGAATGTATCGTTTCTTAGCAGTCCAGATACCTTTGTCTGCGATTGCCTCACGGCCCATCTCCATCTTCTGTTCATATGCATTTACATATTTAGCAAGATTTTGATAACTCTTATCAATAAAAGGTTCGATTTTCTCTTGAGCAATCGTATTAAGGAACTCCACCACCCTGAGACGATATGAATCTTCCGACTCATCAACTCTTTTCGATAACACCTTACTAACAAGTTCATCAAACCTAATGTATACTGAATCCGTATCTGATGCAATAACATAATCTACTCCTTCGCTTTTCAGCAAGTTATTCAAGTAACCATTCAGTGCCTTTTCAATCCACCGAATAGATAGTTGTCCAGAAGTTGTAATACCTTCTGCAATCTTTAAGTCATAATATCTAAACCATTCATTACCAATCGCACCATAAGCAGAGTTCAATGAAATCTTTCGTGCCATTTGGATGTTCTGGAAACGAGACACATCATTTAGAAACTTAGGGTCTTTGGTATCTTCATACTGCTGTTTAGCAGTCAACATCTTCTTCTTGTAGATAGTACGGTCATTGTACATCTCTTGCATCATCTCAGGCAAGAACCCTTGTTTCTTTGTTCTGAACAATGCACCATTTGGTGTCCTAGCAACTTTTGCATCAGGTAACATAGATAAGTCTATCTGTTGTGATAACATCTCATCAATGGTATTGTCATTGTAAGGCATAGTTTGAGGTAACAACATCTCTGGAGAAATATTGTATTGCATGATTAGGTGAGGATACAGAGAGTTTAAGTCAAAAGACATAACCCACTTGTGTTGTCCAACCTGTGGGTCTTTAACGTATGCACCGATATACTTCTCACCCTTACTCTCATTGCGAGTCTTTGTTGGGATAACAACTTTACGTTTCAGAAGGTGGTTGTAAATCAAAACATCCCAATACTTCACAGATGTGAATGCATCAGACATATTAACTTTAGCCTCATACGTCATAGTGAGAATCAAATCAATCAGTTTCATTTTGGAATCTAGTCTATCAACTAGTTCAACGTCCATTATGTTATAGTCAATAAAAGACTGATAGTCTTTCTGATACCAATCACTAAATGTGTCATACGGATTCTCATCCTTATGTTGTCCTAGTTCGACAAAAGCGATATGGTCTAGACGGTATGACTCTTGGTTTGAGTATGTAAATTTCTTATACAGTTGAAGGTAATCAAGGTTGTTAACACCCATGATTTCAAACATTTCTGTCTTCTTACCAAACCCACTATTCACCATGCGTGACTGTACAACACCCCAAGGAGATAGACGTTTCATAGCGTCTTCACCCAACTGGGAATTTATACGGTTACAGATGTAGGGAAGGTCAAAGAATTCAGTATTCCAACCAGTAATGATATCAGGATGATCTGCATCCCACCAACCAAGAAACCTAGCAAGAAGGTCACGTTCAGTAGGACAATGAATATACTCTACATCATCTCTGCTGTTTTCATAGGGACGCATACCCCATACGATAAACTTGCCTGCGTTATGGTCTTTGACAGTGATAGACAACATAGGTTCTATCGCCTGATCAGCATGAGGGAATCCATTCTCACACTCTACCTCAATATCTATCGTGACAATCTTCAGTTGTTTTGAATCAAACTGAATTTGTTTTGGATACTTTTCAGATAGGTATGTATATGGGAATTGGTTCATTCCATACACAAGATGAGGCTGGGACTGATACTGTTCGATAAATGCTTTTGCTTCCTTAATAGAAAGGAACTTCATTGGATTGACGTTTTTGTCATCCAAGGTTTTCCAACCAGTTTCTTTCTGGACAGGAACGAAAAGAGTAGGTTCGTACTTTACTTTGAAGTTAGTACGGACACCATTCTTTACAGCACGAACGAGCAGTTGGTTGCCCCATTGGGCAACGTGTGTATAGAAGTCTGACATATTTTTCCTTATCAATTAGATTCATTATATACGATTTAAGGGCGAATGTCAAGAGAAAAGTGGCATTTGATCCTCTGGTGCTTCTGGGAAATACTTATCAATCATGTCGTGGACATCTTGATAGTGGGCCATTTGCTTTAGTTCTTTCTCGACTGTTTCTGTGATATCTGAGTGTTCCCCGATACCAGCAGGATTCTTTAAGTAAACCATCACGTTAACTTGATGCATTGCAATCTTAGCTTCAGCGTGCTGTTTTACTGCTTTCAGAATATCTGTACTCATTTTATAGTTCTCGCTTTTTTCCAATGTTATATTTTGTTTCCAAATCCCACTCATTCTTTTCCTTAAAGGAAATTACTTTGATTTGGGATAAGGGTGCTCTAGGTTCAGTTTCACCTAGAATTTCAATTAAGCCCCAATCACTCAAAAGAACTGCGATTGAGTTCCTACGAGATATATCATTCTCATTGATGTTTGTTTCCTTACCATCAAGGGCAAACAACTCTTTGAAATGTACAATGTAATACCTACCTTGTTTATGTAGGATATGACATGATTGGTACAGTTTCCTCTCTTTACGAGAAGCGACACCAATTCTTGATAGTGTCTCACGAACCTTTAAGAAGTCATCAGGTTCCTTTAGTTTTACTTCTAGCATCCTTTCGGGTTGCCATTCAATTTCTTCCATTTCTTCCACCTTTATTCAAACTATCTTTGATAGCCTTTATCTGTTCATTATTAAGTACCGAAAGAGCAACCTTCGCTTTTTCATTACCGTAGCCGTAATACTCTTTAACATACTCTAAGTCATCTAACTTTTCAGCTTTTACCCAAGGGGCGAAGCGTTTCTTAGATCTAATAGTATTTAGTAAAAAATCGTATTGAAGCTTTGCGTCAAGGTGGTGACGCATATTCATTTCATTAACGAACATAATGGTGTCATTGAATGCACCCAAACATCTGTTTACAACATATGATGGATACTTCTTTTCCCACATAGGATCATCTGAATCCATCAGATTTTCCTTAGTGTTGTTTATTGAGTTAAGATAATGTTTTAATTCATAACTCATTTGAACTGCACCTGTGACATAACCTCAATCATAAACGCTTGCATGTTTATTTCTTGGTCTGCAACAAATGCCGATTTGTATTGATAATCTGCAACAGCCATTACCATGTGTGGAATGGTACTAGATTGTATATTATCATACAATGTATCATAAATTTTACGATACAGTTGTGAAGGGTCATTGTCTAGATTGTTTGCAATCCAAGAACGAATACCTTTAAAGTCTTTCGCCTTGAGATGGACAATCAAGTCCTTCATATTTGATTCTGAGATATTGACAAGTATTCCAGTGTCAATCATACCAGAAGCAGAGTATCTTTGCAGTTCGTTTAAAACCCTACGCCAATCTGGGAAGTGTTTCATTACCAGTTCTTGTACAACTTTAGGCTGGTATTGTACATTCTCTTGTGCAAGGATATCCTGTACACGTTTGTAGAATTCACCAGCAAGTTTTGGTTTGTCTGTATTAGGTATCTTAAATACCACACCAGAACACCGACTGTGCAAAGGTTCGATAATCCTGTTCTTAAAGTTACAGGTAAGAATGAACCCACAGTTCTTGTGGAACTCCTCAATAAACCCACGCAACGCTGGTTGTGTAGATTGTGGATTGAGATAGTCTGCCTCATCAAGAATTACAAACTTACGATTACCATCCATAGAGACAGTACTTGCAAAGTTCTTAATCTTGTTTCGCAGTACATCAATACCCGATTCTTCTGAACCGTTGATTAACATATATGTGGCACCGATTTCGTCAAGCATTGCTTTTGCAACAGTTGTCTTACCAACACCAGCCCCACCAGACAGTAAGAGATTAGGGATATGTCCATCATCTACAAACTGTTGAAAGGTGGTTTTCAATTCATCAGTAAGAACACACTCACTGATTGTACTTGGGCGGTATTTCTCCACCCATAACATCACATCATTCATTATATAATTTCCTTCTGGTTTAGGATGCTTCCAAAGCAATAAAGTATTCAATTGGTTTTGTCACATTAGTAAAATGCGAAATGCCTTTTGAAGATACTTCTACCTTATAATCGCCAGAAAGAAGTTTAAGGTTTTCTACTTTAAAGTAGTATGTGAAGTCACTAGGAGCATTATCACCAACCTTGATTGCAAAGTCATTAGATGTTTCATTCTTACGGTCAGTAACAGTAAGATTGATATCACCACCAGCAGTACCTTTTAGCACTACATCAGGAACACCAAGTACAGCAGACGCCTTCTGAATATCAATGAATGCATTTTGTGTAAATGTAAATTCTACATCAACAGATGGCATTGTGATTTCAGTCTTTGGTGTTGTAACAACAGATGGGTCACTAAAGAAGTAATTCAAAGAACTACCACCACCCTCTTCATTCAATTTTACAGACTTATCTGCAAAGTCTAGTGATGGACTTTTGAATAAGGAAAGTGCAGACAAGAATTCATTCAAGTCATAGATTGCAAACTCATTACTAAAAGTATCTGGGATTGTTGCCTTTGCTACAATGTTCTTCATTGCAGACATGGTATTAATCGTGTTACCAGATTTTACCATAAGGTTTTGGTTAATGGTTGAGAAGTTCTTGAGAACGTCTCGTGTGTCGCCGCTTAATTGCATCATAATTTATTTCTCCATTGTGTCGTGATTATGTAGAGCCATTATACCATAATGGATCACTTTTAGCAAGTCATTTCTGTTCTTACCGTCTTTTTTTCCGTACCGTTGACTATACTTGAGTATATTGCCGATACAAAAACCTTCGCCATGTCCAGAGTCCATAATGAATTCTGTGGCTTGAAACTTGTTGTGGGAATAGTGAGCATCATAGGTTTTGTCTATGTACTCTTTGAGTTGTTTCAGAATAACATCTTCTGAATATTTGTAGTCGATTTCTTTCACATTCGCATCCTATAGTTTTATTAGTATTACATATAGTAACATAAAAGGGCACCTCTGTCAAGAGGCGCCCAGCACTTTATAACATTATTTAATTTTAATAGTACGAGGTTTCTTATCCTCTGGGATAACTCGTTCCATTGCAATAGACAAAATGCCATTTTCCATGTTCGCTTCTTTCACAACAACATCATCAGACAACGTGAATGCACGTTTAAATGAACGAGCAGAAATACCTTTATGTAGATATTCTGTATTATCCATTTCTGAGTTTTTCAAATCAATCGAACTGATGTTCAATCTATTTTCTGCCATACGAACTTCGACATCATCTTTAGAGAAGCCAGCAATTGCTACTTCAATAAGAAACTCTGTATCAGACTTCTTGATGATATTGTATGGGGGATAGTTGGTTTGTTGTGTATAGCCAGACGCTGAGGTTAGACTATCGAACATTCTATCGAAACCGATAGAGTAGGTGTTGATCCTTGTTGGATCTAGTGCTGCGTAATTAAATGCCATTTGATTTCTCCTATTTAAAGCAAGTAAATATGTGATACCCGATTATCGGCATATCACTACTATATATAAGGATTAGCAGGGGATTTTTCAACCCCCCACCAATCTTTTTTATGCCGCATCGGCATACTCAAGTGCTTTATCTAAAGCGTTGAGTTTCACTTTACGGTTACGTCCGTACCAAGCAGATTGTAATCTACCATCGTTAGAACGTCCCTGTAAGTGGTCTGTCATGTTAGTGACAGAGTTGAATGCAGTCCACCATGAACCCTGAGCAAACTCAGCGCCAGGTTGTACATCCAAGTTCTCAAAAGCAAGTTTTGAGTTACGAGAAGTAAACGGCATTGCACCATCCACTTTTTCCTTCGCAGGCGAACCGAATACTTCATTGAAGTACTGGATAACATTCTCTGGTGTATATCTTTTACCACCAAGGAATTGAGCCATTGATTTGTATTGTTCCATCTTTTCACGAGCAATACCCATCTGTTCTTTTACTTCAGCAGGGTCAAATGCCTTACGGTGATTTACCGTAACCATTCTATCTGCATTCTGTGATAGAGACAGTGTTAGAGTATTGTTACATACCACACGGATTGGAGTCATACGAATGTTAATCGCCTTACCAAACTGATGTGGATTAGTGAACAAGAAGTAGTTGTCAGTAACGTCACCGTTAAACAACTCAAAAGACTCTTTAGTCTTTGCAAGAGCCCATACCATTTGTCCATCTTTCAATGAACCAGCAGTGTGCATTTCCATGTCACCAGACATGCAGTATTCTTGGAAGAATTCGAATGCTTCTGAGTTCTGTACTGGATTCCAACCCTTACCAACAACATCTAATACAGTGTTGTCTGAGGTACGAACAAGCGCCTCTTTGTTTTTGATAGGAACACCTGTTGCAGTAACAAGTGGTTGTTTCTCTACTGTCCAATCAAGTCCAGCAACCTTTTGGAACTGGTCTGGTGAGAGTTCATACTCTACCTTTGTACCTAGTCCATGCCAAGGAAGTTCCCCAACATACGCCATTTGCGCTTTTCCGTCAATCATTTCAAGTTCATGTGCCATTATATATCTCTCCTAGAGTGTTGTTTTTCAATCTTACCTATACAGTATACCTTGTTTTCACAACAAAGTCAAGATGTTTTTAAAACTTTTTTGACTTTTTTTCACACTGTTTAGGTTGGTTTCTCATCATTACCTATACAGTATACCTGTTCTCAGAACAAATGTCAAGAGGTTTTTACCAGTTTTTTATGTTTCCGGCAATAATAACAAAACAAGTTATGAAGTTAACGACTACAATGATTGTTCTTATCATAGCAATCTTGTCAGCTTCACAATCATTCGTTCCCTCTTTTTCACCTATAGCTTTAGCCCATAGTCGCCATGCTTTTTTCATAGAATATACTCTTATGTAACTAAGTGACTAAAGTTCTTCTCTTTCTTGAACTGTACAATACTTCTGAACTTGTCAAATAGCATATCTTGTTTGTGGGAAATAACGAACACGTTCTGGTCTGAGAACGTATCTAGGATTTTGAGGAAGTCATCTGTACCAGAACCATCCAAAGAAGAATCAAAGATTTCATCAAGGATTAGTAGATTGGTATTAGTAGAGTTCTTCATCTTTGCAATTGCTCTCCATGTAAATAGAAGTGCAAGGTCGATACGCATCTTCTCACCTTCAGAGAATGATGCATAGGAGAATTCGTCACGAAAGCGTGACTTGATTGTCTCATTAAAGTTTTCGTCCAAGTTAAACTGTACATAAAAATCCATAGAGGAAAGGTATGTATTAACTAACTTGTTCATAATAGGTAGGTACTGTTTTACAATCTTTGTTTTGATACCACTATCTTGTAATAGATTACGAGCAACATCAACATAGAACTTGTCTTCATTTAACTTAGACTTCTGTTCTTCGATTAGTTTAATCTGGCCTTTTAGTTCTGCAAGTTTTACTTTATCATCATCAGACACAGAACCCTGTGTATAGGTTTCGATATCTTTCTGTAACTTTACATTGAACTTTTCCAACTCACTTATAGAAGAACGAGTCTTTGCAATCTCAACATCATGTTTTCTAAATGCTTCTAGATTCTCTCTAATAGTTTCTAGTCGTTCTTGTTCTTCTCGTTCCATTCGTTTGGCGTCTGAGATTGCTCTGTTGAGTTCTCCGACTTTGGTGTTACGAGTTGCAATCTGCGTCTGCTTTGTAGCATCCGTAATGTCCTGCTCGCATGTCGGACATTCTGCGTTCTCCTCGAAAAAGTTGATTTGCCTTTCATATTCACCTCTTTTATTCTGTAGGGCTGATTCACTTCTACTTAGTTTGCGAATCTTTTCTTCTAACTTTATCTTCTGTTCACTATCATATGACAGAGATACCTTTGCCTTATCTAATAATACAATAGACTCTTCTTTAGTTTGGATTGATTTCTCATTTCCAGATATCTTAGACTTACTCTCTTCAATGATTGAAGATTTGTTTTCAATAACATCTTCTATAAATCTTTGTTGTAAAGACGCCTTCTCTTTTGTTAAATCAAATTGCGCCTCAGTATTCCGTATATTCTCATTTAGTTCTTTTGTTTGATTCTTTAACAGGAAGTTCATCAAAGAGAAAATCTTAATGTCTAGGATATCCTCAACAACCTCACGGCGTGCCTTAGTAGTAAGTTGCATGAATGGTACGAAAGTAGAAGAACCTAGAATAACAACTTGTGTAAAGGAACGATAGTTTAGTCCCATAATTTGTTGTTCTAGATACTTCTGATAGTCACGAGCGTTTGCATCTTGATTAATCATGCTACCGTTAACATATACTTCAAACTTATTAGGTTTGATACCACGAATAACCTTAACGTCCTTACCGCCCACGTTAAACTCGACCTCAACCACAGACCCACCGTTATTTACAGTGTTCACCAATTGTTTCTTGGATATGTTTCTGAATGGCTTGTTGAACAAACCAAAGCATAATGCATCAAGGATGGTGGACTTTCCAGCACCATTCTCTCCAATAATCAAAGTAGATGAACTTCTGTCCAACTGTATCTCTGTAAAATTATTCCCTGTAGACAGGAAGTTTTTCCACCGCACAAATTTAAATGTAATCAAAGTTCTAAGTCACTCGCTTCTAAGTATAACGATTTCATCATAGAGGTTAGTCTGTTTTTATCTAACTCTACATCCAATTCATCAATATATCGCTCCAACACCGTCATGGTATCTTCTGCATTTTCAACAATCTCATCAGATACATTAGATGCATCTAATTCACTAAAGTCCTCTACAATCTTCACCTCATGGGCGCCTGATTCAGACAACACTTTGTCAACAAACCTATCGAACTGATAGATATCTTTTTTATTAACAACGACTATTCTAACATACTTGTCCTTTAATGTCAATACGTTAAAGTCAGAAAAATCCTTCACTGAATCGTCATAGTATACCTTTTCAAATATACTGTATGGATTTACAATGCGCTCTAGTTCTCTGGTGTCTGTGTCAAATATATGGAAACCTTTGGGACAGTTATTATCAGCCCAAGTCATTTGATAGGTAGTACCAAGATAGTATACCTGTCCATCATCAGACTTCTTATGGAAGTGTCCACTGAATACTGTATCGAATTTCTTTAAGAATCCTTTATCATATCCATTTTCAGATTTTACCCCAGCGTGCATTTCGAAACCATTAATCTCCAAGTGTCCCATTGCAACCTGTGCCTTGGTTTCTTGAATATGTTGCATAGTCTCTGCATGGTTCTCTGGACAAATCCAAGGAATAAAACAAATAGGTGTACCGTCAAACTCTACTGTAGTTGTTGCTGGATATGTATGGATGTTTGGGAACTTACCGTTAATCAACTCATCTAGTGAGTTCACTTCATTTGTGTTCTTATAGAATGTATCGTGATTACCTACCATCATATGGACAGTAACACCTAAGTCTACAAACTTCTGTAAAAACCTCTCACGAAAGTCTTTAGCAATCTTATAGGAAACAAACTTGCGTCTGTCCATAACATCACCTAAGTGAATAACCGTATCAATACCATTAGCTTCTATGTATGGGAAATATACCTCTTCCCAAAACTTATAAAAGTAATCGTTGAATGCTAGGTTATCATTTCTTGCGCCGAAGTGCGTATCAGTTATTAGCGCTATCTTCATTTATCTCGTCACCTTGTTCATCATAAAATTTTTCAAGTCCTTTAGGTTCTTTCTTAACCTTCTTTTTAGGTTTGTACACTGCTTCAGCTGGTAAGAAGTTCTTCTGTAGATAGTCTACATAACCAGTTGCAGCATCATCACCATCCATCATCAAGTCAACATTCATATTAGAAATGATTTGATGTTTAACGTGTTGCTGTTTCTTCTCTTTAGCAATCCTACGAAGGAATGCATAATAGATGATTTGAGTAAAGTACGCAAAAGGATTCTTTGATTTCTCTGGGTTGAAGTTGCCACAATACTGTAGACAGTTTTCAATACCATCAGAAATCATCTCATCTCTATAAGTATAGTTAATGAAATTTGGTCGATACGATAAGTGATTTGCAATCTTGAGAAAGCATTCACCAATATAGTTTGTAACAGGTGGTTGTGGGTCACCCAATTCCTCTGCGTCCTTGCACTTTTCTTTCCACTCTGACATAGCGGCAAGAAAGTCTGCATTGTTGACGTAGTGAACACCCTTTTGTTTTTTAGCCATTATCTTTTATTATAACTCCACATATTTGTTGTATATAATTTACAACTATCCATATATTATACATTACTCACACCGAATGTCAAGAGATAAATTAATTTAAGTTTATTTACCAAAAACTGTTGACAACCTCTTGACACGGTTGTATAATGGGTATGTACCCTTTAGAAATGATTAGATCTAATGTATAGTTTTAGATATGTTTGAATATGTCTCTAGAGCTTCTTCAAACTCAATCTCTTCTAATTCATCTTCAGTAGGTTCTCTCCAACCATTCCAACTGTCTTCTTCTTCAGATAACATTCTTAGAACACAAGCTTCATAGAACTTAGATAGTCCAACTGATGCATCTGCTTTAACAATCACACTACTCTTATTAACACTAAACACTTCTTCATCTGCAAAGTGTATCCATCTTCTCAGAGAGATTGATTCTTCAATACCCTCTCTTGTTAACTTTGGTACGGCACTTACCATCAAAGGATTTGTTATTTCAAATGTCCTTGGATGTTCATCTCCTACCAATCTACATACAATTTCTTCACCACTTGATAACTTCAGAATAATGTTTTCATCAATCATTTTATTCTTATCCTTGTAATTTCGTAATCAAACTCTTCCTCTGCGTATATATTTATGCGTTCTTGAAAGTGATTTATGGTAAAGTTTCTTTTTGACTTGTGGGTAAAGTCGTCTGCAATATCGTAGAGGGTGGCGGTATCTTTACTTTCACTCTTACGCAATCCTCGGCCAATACTCTGCAAGGTACGGACTCTAGACTTGCTAGGACTTGAGAACACGATGTTGTGAAGGTTACGGATATTAATACCAGTAGAAAAAGTACCATAAGACGCAACAATGATCGCACTCTTTTCTTTTTCAGTAATAGCACGAATATCCTCCCTTGTCTTAGTATCTGTACCACCATAGACGTAGAATACTTTTCTGTCTGCAGCTTCTTCTGATATCATCTGATGAAGAACATTACCATGCTTCTCTACATACTGGAACAGTACTAGTGTATTACCCTTTAGGTTGAGTGTCAAGTCTTTTATGAATTTATTTCGTATCTTATGTGTTACGATGTAATCCATTTCATCTTGATAACTCATTCCTTTGACAGTCTTACACTCTTCTTCAGAGTAAGTTAAGACTAAGGATTTAATTTTGAATTCGGCGAGTGTCTTTGCATCAATCAGTTTCTTAGTAGATATAACTTTATTTAGTGAACCAAACAGCCCTTCTAGAACTAGTCTGTGTGTTTGCATTCCATCTAGTGTACCTGTCAATCCAAACCTATACTTACATTGATCTAGTTTGGTTAGAATAGAAGTCAAGGACTTTGCTTTAAATAAATGAGCTTCATCTCCGATAACCAATCCAAAAGAATCGAAATAGGATTTGGGCATCTTGTATAGAGATTGCCATGTAGATATAACAACAGAATGTGTAACTTCTCTATCGTGTCCACTGTACACTCTCTGCATGTTGTTCTCAGACCAACCATAATCAACAAAGTCTGAGTACATCTGTTCTACTAGAGATGTAGTAGGAACAAGAATAAGAGTCTTATCTGTTTCTTTATCTTTCAAAAGCAACTTATAATAACGTACAAGAATGTATATTATTAACGATTTCCCAGAAGCAGTAGGGCTAAGAAGCAAGGCACGATGTTTTCTAATAGCAAAATCCACGGCATCAATTTGATAGTCACGAGGTTCAATAGGTTTTCCTCTAGACTTGAGTTTAAGTCCATTGATAAATCCGTTAAGTATTTCTCTGTCAAGTTGTTTTTCATCTGTTAATTCCTCACTAATTTCATAGGGTTCTTCCCAATCTTCTAACCACTTTTGTAGATAGGATAATAGTCCAAGATATAGTTCTCCTGTCTGTGGAGAATATAGTCGTATCTTTCCATCCCATATGCGGTTTCTATATGCAGGCATAAACTTTGCGCCCGGCACTTCAAATGTAAAATGTTCTGATAACGAACGAGCGGTGGAAGCTTCAGTATCAACTTCTAAGTATACTTCGTTCTTCTTAGTTACTTTTGTCACTTACACGACACCATCCACAAACTTACGCCAATCAATCGCATTCTTAATTTCCCAATTACGATTGCCGACTTGTTTGAGAATACGATCACAAGTGTCTTGACATATTTTATAATACTCTAACTTCTGTTTTGCCTTGATGAGGTCTTCATCAGATTCCAGATAGATAGGTAAGTCTGCTTTTAGAATTTTGTGGTCGAATGGGTTGTCACGATATACAGTTGCATCAGCTTTACCACCGTAGTACTCCCACTTCTTTCGATAGAGTACACGATAATTTCCCTCGTTCATAAGAACAAGTTGTCTAAATGTGTTGTAAATAGTTAGGTATTTTTGGTGAAGAGATGCAGCCCTCAGAGATTCATCTCCAAGTTCTATTTTATCTATCTTCAAGTCTTTTTCGGCGGATGCCTGCAATTCATCTAATGTCATAATATTTCCATCTTATAAGGTGTGAACAGGGTCAACGAACTTACTGTTCTATATTTTCTCTCAAATTCAGAGAACCAATTAAGGGTGTCTAAGTCGAATCCCCCTGTTCACTGAGATATTTATAATACTTTTAAACTTTGG
>Ga0233432_10000412_pt1 | contig 41161 bp, 53 predicted proteins | sample SI_122_August201_6_FD_179870 | JGI IMG/M metagenome (GOLD analysis project Ga0233432, IMG submission 179870) | Seawater microbial communities from Saanich Inlet, British Columbia, Canada - SI_122_August2016_10_MG | ecosystem: Environmental > Aquatic > Marine > Inlet | place: Canada: British... | reverse complement strand
AGTAGCCCCTACATAAGTATTATGATTAGTGGATTCTAATAAATATACAAAATATTCGCCCATTATATTTAATTAATATTTATTATTTATATTAATTATATACGATGATTTTCTCTCATCCTTCAAAAGTTTGTATGTCCTATATACAACATTTCTGTTTTGCTCTTAAATTATCAGGTTTTTTCTTATACGGTTCTCTGGTTTCTATTATTCACGCCTTTATACCTGATATTTTGGTAGATTCCCCTTCTCAAATTAATAATAAAATCAAACATTTAATTAATACTTCAGGTTGTAGGTAATTATATTAGTTTTTCTTTCACTTCAATTACATTTTTCCTAACCCATTCCTCTGAACAACACATTAATTTACCTATCTTATTGTTACTTCTTATACTATTAAATTCATAATCATACTTTAAATACATTATCCTTTTTTGAAAACCATTTAATTGATTTATTTTATACCATTTCTCTCTTAAAAAATTCTGTTTCTCCTCTTCATCTATCAAGTCTTCTAAAAAATTATTATTATATGTCCAATGATTTGGTCTTCCATATGTTCGCACCTCTAATTTATTTTTATATTCTTCTAATTCCACTTCATTTGTTATATTTCTTTTCTTTTTTCTCTCTGCTCTAGGAATTATACTTAGAGAATAGGAGTCAGAAATAGCATTCTTTAATTCACCATCTATATAAATTCCAGCATATTTATGAAATTCCGCTTTCCCATTATATTTTCTTATTGCCTTGAATAATCCTACATCACCATATAATAATAATTCTGGTGTTGATATTCTCTTACACTTATAATAATGTTTATATTTAAATTTAAATACTTGTTTTCTTGTCCAATCTTTATAACATTCATACAATAAATTATTTATTTTTATTCTGTCTCCTCCTGATATTTTATTTTCTTGTAATATCTCTCTTACTTTATTAGATACAGGTCTTGACATATGTAAACTATTTATACAAATATTAAAAATGAAACTTATAAAATAAAACACTCTAGACACATTCATTATTAACTAGTAGAGAGAAAATCCCTTTAAATCAGTTCTCTTTTTACAGTTCCTTTTTTTCAGTTCTTTTTTTTAAAATTGATTACAATAATAATATAAATATTTAATCATATCTATATTATGACTTCTAATCCTAAAGCTATCAGTTTATTTTCAGGCATGGGCGGTGACTCACTTGGTCTCCAAAATGCCGGCTTTGATGTTATTGCTTTTAATGAATTTGATAAAGCTGCTATTAATACTCATAAACTTAATTTCCCCAATTCTACTATCATCTCTGACCCCTCTCAAAAAAAAATTAAAGACCAAACTAATATACAAGTTATACCTGATGCTATTTTTGAAGCCTACAAAGGCCAAGTTGATCTTATTTTCGCAGGGCATCCTTGCCAAGGGTTCTCTCAGGGAGGTAAAAAATTACCTGACGATCCCCGTAACACTCTTTTCCGTGAATTTGCTAGAACTGCTCGCCTTATTCAACCTAAATTCATTATAGGAGAAAATGTTGATGGTCTTCTTTCCCGCAAAACAGCTACAGGTGAAAACTATATTGATGTCATTGTTCAAGAATTCCAAAATCTCGGCTATAATGTTTCCTTTCAAGTTTGTCACACTGTCCAATTCGGTATTCCCCAATTACGAAAACGCCTTGTTTATGTCGGTGTCAGAAAAGATCTCAATTTCACTTATTCATTCCCAGAACCTCTTAATGACCGCAAAACTAATCTTCCAAACCTTCTTGACATTATTCAATTCAATATGGAAGGCGCTATCAAAATTGAACCCGATGATTTTGATTTCTCTACTATCCCTCCTGAATGTATTCTTACTGATCTAGCTAATGAACAATCCGAAGATACTAATAATATTCACCCTTACTTACGCCTCAAAGCCAAAACTCGTAATGAAACATATGACGGAAAAACTCATAAAAATCTTCTTTCATTCTCCAAAAGAGATTCTCCGATTCATGCTGAAATTATTGATATTAGAAACCCATCTAAAACTATTATTTGTACTTATGATCATCAACCTAGACTATTTGTCCCTCTTAAAAACAAAAATGGCTATTTCTTACGATGTATTTTACCTGATGAACTTAAACAAATTCAGGGTTTCCCTTCTGATTTTCAATTATCTGGAACCAAAAAAGATAAAATTAAACAAATCGGCAATGCTGTACCTCCACCACTCATCACACAAATCGTAAAAAAATTAATTAATTAATTTTAAATTTATAAAAATATCCTAACAACTTCCTAATCCTAATAATATCTCTGCTGCCTCTTCCTCCTCTGACTTTATTCCCAAAAATTTACTTATATTCGCCTTAAATGTCGGTCTTGGATACACCTCCATTATTCCAGCCAACTTTTTTTTATTTTCTCCCCTAGCATATTTATCCTTTAAAGCCGTCAATTCCTCTATATAATCCTTAATCCATGGAGAATCACATACAAATTCCTCTCCATTTATGTAAAGCAACTTCGCTGCTATGTTCTTTTCTGGCTTCCTCTTGTATTCCTTTCCAGTAAAGAATATCACATAAAAGATATCCTTATTTGGACAAGTATCATTAAAATAAATTATTGGATTATCTGTCTTTTTTATTTCTATGTTTAAACCGATTCCTCCTACATTCCTGAAGTCCTTTGATTGTTGACTTCCTGCCTCTTCATAACTCAATTCCATTGAGTCAAATATCTCTCTCATCTTTTCAATTACTACTCTCTCACTTACCTGTGTATTCCCTTTCTCGGTCTTTGTAGACTTTATAAAATCTACTGACACTCTCTTGTCCAACTCCCCAGTAATCTTATCAAATAGCTCTTTGTGTTCAGAATTCATTCTTAATTTCTCTTCTATACCTACTCTTTTTTGTTAAAAAATACTTCAATTTTTTTAATTCTTTCTAATTTAAGTATATATGGATAAAAAGTCTACTAATCGACCCAATATTATTGAACCAATTCTCAATTCATTTAAATCTTATGTTGTTCCTAGACTACCCTCCTATATCACTACCTATAATTTAACTTTAATTTCTCTCTTATGGTCTTCTCTCATCCTTTTTGCTGGATTTAAATCTATCAAAAATATTAAATGGTTCTATCTTATTATCCTATGTGTTTTCTTCCATATCATTACTGATATTCTTGATGGTGCTGTAGGTAGATATAGAAATACTGGTGCTATAAAATGGGGATATTTTATGGATCATACTATGGATATTGTTCTTTTTAATTCTGTTTTTTTAGCTCTTTTTATTCGTTTGCCAAAATATAGATTCTTTATTTTTTTAATCTCTTTACTTATCGCTCAAATGTTCTTTACTTCATTTTTAACATTAGATAAAAATGGTCTTGACATCTCTTCTTGTAACCCGCTATTCTGTATTGGACCTGGCGATGCCCTTGTTATTTTAGAATTCTTACTATTTTATATTATTCAAACTGATGGTAAACCAAATATTACAATTTTCTATATTATTATTTCCCTACTTATCATTATTAATGTTAAAAAAATTTATGAAAAACAACAATCACTTCATAAAGACGATATGATCAATAAATATTAATCTTAAAAATATTTTACTATCTTCATCTTTTAAATGTTTATAGTCACTCATATAAATATTTAAATTTTTTTTTTCATTCATCTCTTTCTATTCCATATAAATATTCTATCCATCTTACCCATCCAAATTTTATTGTATTTTTTATATTACTAAAACATACATTACTTTCTTCCATTATCCCTTCCTCTCCTTCATCTATACTTGATAAATTGCTTATCATTTTATTTATTTTTTTTTTACTTTTAAGCTATTATATTTATTTTAATATATATTTTTATGTTAATATGACTAATTCTGATTTAGAGATTCTTAACTATGTAAATCGACTTCCTATTGAACTAGTAAGATATATTAAATCTTATTTACCTATTTCTATTCTTAAAAAATGCCGCAAAATTAAACTTTATGAACTACCTTTCAAATTCCGAATTTTTAAAGATATTACTGATCATTTCCATTTAAAAAAAATGTCTAATGATATCGATCATAATGCTATGATACAACATCTCAAAATTCTGAAAATTCAATACTCCCAAAACCTTAACATTTATAACTCTATCATTAGTGTATCTTCTTGGTTTAAAGATATCAAAGATAATGTCAAAATTATATCCCAAATTCAACAAATTGAACGCGCAATTGATACTTATAATCTTAGTGAAAAAGTTGTAAATGAAGAATATTATACTTCTATTATTCATTTAAATAATTTTAAAATTATACTTGACTTAGAGTCCAAATAATTGCTCAAATAAACCCTTACTCTTTCCTTGTCTCTTTGTTTGTCTATGTCCCTTTCTGTGGAAATCCTTATCCCCTTTATGGGTAACGAAATCTTTTCTCCCCTTTCGTGTTTTTGACGCCTTTCCTTTGTAAAATTTCTTTGATCTTCTTCTTTTTCCACCTTTACTTTGTGTTCCATATGTAGGTGAGATTCTTTTTGGTGCTAATCCTCTTTCTATAGTTGATAGACTTGGTGGAGGAGGATTATAATTAGTAGGAGGTGAAGGACTCCTTCCTTCTTCCATAGCAGTAATATCCTGTTTATATTGTTCTTTTAATCCCATTTCTAAATCATCCTCTCCTCCTCTTCTTGCTCTTCCTCGAGCTCTAGATATCGCTTTTCCTCTAGCTGCTGAACGGCTTGCAGCTCGTCCCATTGACGCACTTCTTTTCATTGATCTTGCTTTTCTCCTTGCTTCCATTATTATATATTAGTTAAATAATTTTTTTTTACTTCATTGTCTAAATATACTTTCTTACTAATAGCTTTTATTATCTTATTAGTTTCCTTTTCATCATTTTCTATATCTGTCATTGAATTAAATACTAAACTTGTTAATTTATTTTGTAAATTCTCATTTCCTTCCCATCCTTTATTGACATCCTTCCATTTATTTATCATAGTTCTTTGCTTTAACGCAATAGTCCTTATCCCTTGAAGCACCAAGAGCAATTCATTGTCCTTTTCCCATTTATCTGCCTCCTTCACATATAACACTTTTCTATTAGAATCAGTGCAATGAATTGGTCTATCAGTTATATCTAGATTGTTCAAGCCATTAACTACCATATTTGCAATCGTTTTCGTCAAACCATTTTCAGCTGTATGATCGTAGGTTTCATTAGTTATGGGTAATGTATCTATAAAATCTGTCAAATTCATAGCATTCTTACAGTGCTCATTTAAAAACATTTGAATATTAAAGGTCTGATTGTTAAAACTATTATTATTATTATTCGCTTGATTCCCCCCCATTTTTGGCATATTCTCAAATGCCGTCTTTAAAATGTCTTGATTACTCAAAAGCATTTTTATCAAAAACTCTTTATCTATTACATCCAAGTCCTCTTTTTTACAAATTGTTTGCGATTTTTCTTCTTCATGTATCGAACACTTCTTCTTGTGTCTCCATAATCCAGATCTATCTGTATATTTTTTCCCACATTCACATGTAAACTGGTTTGGCGAGTTTTTTGGCGAGTTTCTCGCCGAACGGGGCTGTTGGTAAGCGAGATTAGCAACATCGTTGCTAAATGTTGATTTTTGATGCTTTCTAGTAGAAAAATGTTTAATTAAATCACTTTCTTTACTACAAACATATAGACAATAATTACACTCATATTTTTTGGCGAGTTTTGGCGAGTTTTCGTTGCTAAATGTTGCCATTTCGTTGCTTAATATATCAACATACTATTTCTCTAAATACTTTAACTCAAAATATATAAAATTTTACAGTCACAAATTTTTTCACTTAAAAATTAAAATTAGACCATTATGCTCACAACCCATTTTTCACCAACTTTTCCAATCCTTTTTCCAAAAATAAAAAAACAACACAAAAATCTTGTGTGTTTTTTTTAAAATCTCAAATGACTTTTGAAAATTTGTGAAAATGTAAAATACCTACATATATCGAATACATACCCATTTTTTTAGTATATTTCCTTCTCTACACTATGTAGACAAACAACTACATAATGTAAACAACCTGAATTCATTTATATGGCCAAAAGCTTCCCTTCATATGTAGGGAATGTGTAAGTTTTATCCCCCTTAATTCCTGAGTCTATTTTTGGGAAATTCATCCGTGTAAATTTGGGGATAAATATTGTCAATCTATCTTTAGTGCCTTTTTTACAGTTCCTTTTTTTCAGTTTGTTACATTAATTATTTTTTAACAAATTAATTTAATTTTTATTCTTCATCAATCAAATTGGTTTTTTAATTATATTATCTATTTATATTATTTCCCACATTCACACTTGAATTCTCTAGGCATATTATTTTGCCCGAAATTTGCCCCTTTTTTGCCCGAAAAATTATCATTTGTTACCATTTCGTTACCATTGTGATGCTTCCTAGTAACTAAATGTCTATCCCAATCATAATTATTAAAGCATTTATAGTCACATTTTTTACAAAAACAAGGTTGCCCGAAATTTGCCCTTTTTTTTGCCCGAAAAATTATCATTTGTTATCATTTGTTATCATTTGTTATCATTTGTTATCATTCGTTATCAAAAAATAGAACCTTTTTCTCAGTTCCTTTTTTTCAGTTTGTCATTATTTTTAAAAAATTGAAGTGTTTTATTTTACTTTATACCAATTAAAACCTACCATGAGCACCGAATTGTATTCTGATCTTAAACCTGATCTAATTTCCAAATTGGATTCTTATATTGATAATAATAAACCATCGAAACCTAGTTGTTTATCCAATCACCAAATCCCTATTTCTATTTCTAATCTTGAAACTATAAAAAAAACGAATGAACCTAGCTACATTTATGCAGGAGATTTTAGTAGTGGATATTATTATTGTAATTATTATAGACATTCCAATGGTAATATTTATGTTATGAACTTCTATATGCAAAAATTTGATGAATATTATTTGCTAGAAGAATGGGAAAAGCAATTGAAGAGATATGAAACATGGGTAAAAAGTTTTGAGGAATCTGACAAAACTAACCCAATCCAACAATAATGTATGAATTAATTTATCATTATATATTAGTATGTGCTTTTCTGAACAACAAAGTTTATATGTAGGCCTTTCGGGCTTGGCTGCTGGAGCCTTTTTTTTTACAAAAAATCAATATGCTGGTATAGGTATTGCTTATTTTGCTTTAATGGAAATATTACAATATTTTCAATATAAAGTCATTGATCAATGTAATAATAAATGGAATAAAATATTAACGGAAATAGGTTACCTACATATATGTTTTCAACCATTCTTTTTTAATATTTGGCTTTTTGCCTTCACAAAAAAACCAAATTTCTTTATTTTAAAATTATGCTTCTTTGCCGCACTTTTACTAGCAAGTCGTTTGTTTTTTGTTAAATCGAATGAGTTATGTGATGGTAATAATGAACCTTTATGTGGAAAAAAAACATGTGCCTTTTCTGGAGAAAAACATGTTGCTTGGAATCTTCGTTTAAGAGCTCCTGGTAAAAATTGGTTTACTCCAAGTATAGGACTTCATTTTTTTATGTGGGTAGCCCCAGCTATTACTTTATTAGAATTAAAACCTATTCTAGCATTAATTTTAACGGGTCCATATTTAGGATTCCTTTTGACCAATAATATTCACGAACAACCCGCAATTTGGTGTTATACTGCTATTGCTCAAATGATTATTACTTATTTTTTATTAAAGTAAAACTATTTAAAATTAAAAGACATATTTATTTATGTCCTCAAATAAAGAAACCATAAAGCCTAATGCTAATCCAAAAGTTATTCCGGGTGCTGGGGAAAAAGTGGTGCCTAAAAATATGTACGCAGCTATGGATACCAATAATAAAAAAGCTGCCGATGTTATGGCTTCCAAAGGAATCGACGCAGCTGTAGAACATATGTTTAAACACCCTAAAACCGGAAAAAAAATGGATTATGCCACCATGCGCTATTATTACGGTTAAGTATGTTGCCCTTATCTCAAACAATAATATTAATTTTTATTATTAATATTATTTTTTTAATTACTTATGAAAACATATTTTCAAAATCTTCATCTGTTTCAGGAACTTCCTTCCTACATTTATCTAGCACAAAAGAAGCCAACATAATATTATTCTTAAAATAACTATTTCTTCTAGACATTTGTTTCATTTCTTTAATGAGATTTTGACTTTGAGTCATCAAAATAGCAATAATATTTTTTAGTTGATTAATTGTTAAATCCTTGCTTTCTTGTTTTTCAGGAATAGGCAATGTTTTAAACATTTCAATTAAATCTTGAAGCTTATCAATTTCTTGTTGATAAGAAGGAGATACTTTAGGCTTTAAAATTTCTTTTAATACTTGTTCTCCATCTTCCTCTTCATTGTCACTTTGTTTCTTTACTTCTACAGCAACTTTATTTCCCTCCAAAAAAGTCATATTTACATCATAATTATTCTCTTTTTTGGGTGGTTGCTCAGTATTATTTTCGGGGTTTTTAACCTCACATTTTTTTTCATGCTTTTCTAATGAAACTTTTGTTTTATATTTTTTATCGCATTTTTTACACTGGTAAATAATCTTGTTTTCCATTAAAAAATATAGTCATTATGTATTTAAATATTTTTACTATAATATTATTTATGTAATTGATCAAATATGAAATTCCATTCCTAACCACTCATAATACCCTGCTAGGTATTCTTGCTCCCAAGGCTCTATTTCCTGGATTGCAGGATCATATTCAAATTGTTCATCATTTATTTCTCTACAAATCTCTCTACAATAGTGTCTACATGGACACGCACATAAATGGGATTTGGGTAAAGTTGTTGGGTATTCAGGCACAAACCCTTCTTCTAATTCCTTAATTTTGGGTTTATTATTTTGATGCCTCTTACAACATTGACAATTCTGGAAATAATTTATTATTCTCTCTGCTTCATTATATCCCCATTCATCTTTAAAATTAAAACTTGTATATCTTTTCATTAATTTAATAATTGCCTCTCTTTCCAGTTCTTTTTTTAATACTATCATTTTCTCTCTATGTAGCATTCCTCCATGGTCCTCTAGTATAATATTGATTAATTCATCCGGTAATTTTGCAAATATAGATCTCATTATTTTAATACCCAATCTATATTTAGTATTAATTCAATTTTTTTAAATAATTAATATATAATGCTTAACATTAATCCCTCAACTTACTATTTTTGGGCCTCCATTACCAGTATAGGATATGGTCTTTATGCTGCTGCTCGGTATTATTCTCTATCAGGAGTAGACTTAATTACAGCAAAAGAAGCAAAGAAAAAAATAAAAAATGGTGAAATAAAATATGTTATTGATGTTCGCACGAAATTAGAATGGGATGCTGGACACTATAAAGGTGCCAAACATATTCCTATTCAAGAAATAAATGCCAAAAATACAAGCACATTGAAAAAAAATGCTGAGATTGTTACCTATTGTAACACAGGCCAGCGTGCGAGAGCGGGTGCTGAACGATTAAAAGCTCTTGGTTTTAAAAATGTTTATTATATTGATGGAACTTATTCCCAGTTAAATTAAGAAATGGAACCATTATCATCTCTTTCTGTGATATTTCTACAATAAGTTTTTCCACATAACTGTCTTGGATTATGAGGACCCATATCATCACCACATTCAATACATCTATTTTCATATTTATCTTCTTTTATACAATCTTCACACATACAACCCAAATCTATATCTCGATGATAAATATTACTATACCCAACATCAGGTTCTAAAAATTCTGAATTTTCATCAGAATCCGAATTTGAAGGTGTAAAGTACCAAGGTTCATTTATATAAGGATCATTTATAATTTTACAAAAGAATCTTGACTCTTGTCTACAGGGGCATTGACAATCATCTTCCCTTTTTTCCCGATTGGACCAAGGATAAGAACCAGTATGTCCATTTTCTAAATCGGAAACATGTGGCTTATTTCTTTGATGCCGCTCACAACATTGACAAATAAATAATATCTCCATCATTTCTTTAATACTATTCCAATTATATTCTTTAATTAAGGACAAATATTCTTTTGGAACATCCTGTATAGCATCCAAAACCTCTTGTATTTCTGGTGAAATATGTGGATGGGAAGTTTCCTTATCTTTTTCATTTATTAAAATTTCTTGCTCAATAGTATTTTGGTTTTCAAGTTGACTTGTCATGACTCCAGTTAATACCATAACCGTTACATAAAAAATTACTTCAATTTTTATTTAATAATTAGTGCCTTTTTCTCAGTTCCTTTTTTTAAGTTATCTTTAATCATCGCTAATTTTTGGAGCTAAGTAAAACCTCATTTTATTGTTTTCATCATTTCCGATATTGTATATCAATTGTATTGGCAATTCAGGGCTCATATGTATTTCTACATTATTACTTAATTTATGAAACTGACATATATGGGTAATATATTTAATAGCAAAACTAGATTCTACTGTTTCTCCTTCAACTACAGCTAATAGTTCTATATTTTCCATGTCTATATTCACTTTCATTGAACCTTCTGTAGAATTACTTTTTAATAATAACTTTTTATCGTCACAAGATATATTCAAGGTATCACTAAATTGACTCAATGAATCTAATGTAGATTTAAATTGTGAAGATTTCATAATAATATCTACTTCATATTCAGTTTCAGGAATAGTTAAACAATCTACTTCTATGTCCATCAAGGGCAAATCAAATACATAATTAAAGGCTTCCTTGTCTACTTTGCTTGATAAATGAATATCCAAGTTATCTCCATCTTGGGATTCCAAAATAACACTATGATGACTTGTCCAAATATTCAACATTTTATTAAATATAGGTAAATGAATACCAAATCTATGTTCTAAAGTATTGTTAAATTTGGGACTCCATATATCAAACCACGAACCTTGTAAAAATAACTCATATACACATACATGAGAGTCATCCATTCCCTGTAAATACATCTTATCCTCATCGATGAAAATACAAACTTTATCAGTAAAATTTTTTAGGTGTTTGAATATGCTAATAAAAGTTTCACACTTTTCGGTATCTTGAATTTCGATTCTCATAATGATTATATTATATCTTTCATTTTAGATACTTTTAAAAATCAATTTTTATTAAAAATAAATATAAAAATACATTATTAATTATTAATAATGTATTTAAAACATTTATGTGTATTTTTAACAGTTGGAAATGTATTAACCAAAGCATTATCTCCTCGAAATATGTTAAATAGATTAGAAGGTTTAAAAAATCTTAATTGGGAAAAAACTTCTAATATTGTATTAATAAATTCTGGTAAAAAATATCAAAATAATAATTTAAATCCATTTTATGAAGAAAATCCTCAATACCAAAATTCATCATTAATTACACTAACTCCGGGTGGACTAAGAGGATTTTATAACTTAGGGACATGTGTTTACACAAAAGAAAATTACAAGTTAGATAATTTTATTTATTCAGGTGCATCGGCAGGTGCATGGAACGGCTTAATGATGACTTATAAAAAAAATCCACATGAATTTGCAATAAAAATTCTAGATAGTATGAAAGAAAATCATAAATTAAAGACTATTTACGATACACAATTATATTTAAAGAATCAAATCTTAGAAAGTTATGATGAAACTGATTTTGAATTGCAAAAATTATTTATAGGAGTTACATGTATTCATAATAATGAGATTTTTACTAATATTTATAGTGATTTTTTAGGACTAGAGGATGCAATTAATTGTTGTATTGCTAGTTCTAACATCCCATTTATTACTGGTAATTGTGAAATTAAATATAATAATTTAGTTTCTCTAGACGGAGGATTTAGTCTTCAACCATATATAAACATAAATTCCTTGAAAGGTATGCAAATAGGGCCTGATATGTGGAATATAAAAGATCAAACTTTTAAAAATCGTGAAAAAAAACAAGATTTATATAAAATGTTCTTTTACAACAACAATAATATTAATTTTTATGAATTATATATTAAAGGATATAGTGATGCTAGAGAAAATAGCAAAATTATTGATTATTGGCTCGAACAATCTAATGATAAAATTTTTACTCCTCTTGAACATGAAGATAGTTATTAATTTGATTTAATACTGTTAATTAAATTTTGATATTTTTCTTCATGTAATCTTAATTCAACAGCATGTTCCGTTTTTTCTTCAATTTGTTTTAATTCATCTGGTTGTATATTGTATTTATCTAATATAGACCTAATTTGTCCATATGTAGTATGGTCTCTTATTATTTCTCCATTACAATTCATAACATTTCCAATTTTTATAATTCTATATATTTTTTGGTTATTTGGATCCAAAGCATTGGTGGTTTTACACCAACCGTTTTCTCTTTCATCATGACTTCTAACCATTAATCGTTCAATATGACTGGACATCTTTTATTAATTATTAATACTATTTATTATTTAATAATTAATTTCAATTTTATTATTAATTTAAAAAAAACATAAAGATGGATTACTTAAATTGGACTGTTTGGATCTAAATCTTGCCGGATTAAATTGTGATCTGGTAATAAAATAATTAGGTCGTGCTGTTCCAGGGTCTAATTTTTGATTGACACCATGTAAAGATTTGTTTTTTTGTTCTAGTGGGAATGGAAAAGCATTAGGTTCTCTAGGAGTATTTTTAATGTTAACTATAATGATTGAAGTTGAAGCTGGAGAAGTATTTTCGGTTATATTAATTGTATAAATCTGATTACTTTTACATCCTAATATATTTGCTGTAGAAATTGTTAGTGTTCCTGTAGTTTCGTCTATAGTAACTGAAGTAGGAATCTCAGAAGGAGTAACTGAACTTAATGTGTAAAGTCCGGCTCCAGTTGGAGAACCTGGTTGAGTTACAATAATAATTTGATTAGGATGTTGAAGATAATTATAAGAATAATAAGGAGCATAAGAACCTGATAGGTCTTGGTTAAAATATCCATTCACGGTTGGAGTAGGTCCTGGAGGTTGGTCTCCAGTGTCAGTATTATTTTCTTTGTTCCATAAAGATTTATCGGTTGCTAATGGACACTGATTGCCTGTGTAGGATCCCGCGAACATGTTTGTTAAAATGGCAGAAGAAGATACATCCCAAGATCTAATATACTGGTCAAAAGTAGTTGCTACCTTGAACATTTCTTCAAAAGTAGTTACATTAGACACATCCCAATGAAATAAAGGTTGGTTGAAAGCTGTGGCATAAGAAAACATACTCGCCATAGTAGTCACATTACCTACATTCCAATTATTTAAAGGTTGGTTGAACGCAGTGGCATTATAGAACATACTATTCATAGTAGTCATATTGCCTACATTCCAATTATTTAAAGGTTGGTTGAAGGAATACGCATAAGAAAACATACTCGCCATAGTAGTCACATTACCTACATTCCAATTATTTAAAGGTTGGTTAAAGACATCAGTATTAGAGAACATTAAGTCCATATTGGTCACATTACCTACATTCCAATTATTTAAAGGTTTATTGAAGGCTAGGGCAAGTAAGAACATACTATTCATATCAGTCACATTGCCTACATCCCAATTATTTAAAGGTTGGTTGAAATTATTAGCACCAGAAAACATTCTATACATATTGGTAACATTGGATGTATTCCATAAAGAAATATCATCATTAAATGATGATTGAAGATAAAAGGCATTAGACATATCTGTTACTAATTGGGTGTCCCATTGCTGAATTGGTCCATAAAAAGGATTATTAGAAATGGTCGTAAATTCAGCAGCAGTAGGATTCGTTATCCATAAATTAACTACATCTTGAAATGAAACATCAGCAATAGAAGTATAAGGCATAATATAAAATATATTAATATAAAAATAAAATATAATTTAAAAGATGAATAAATTGCCAAATGAATTATTAGATATTATATGGAATCATTATTGGGGATTTAAATATAGTGAAGAAGTGGTAAAAGAAATAAATCTGCCTAATAATGAAATAAATAAAATACTTTTATTTTTAAGAAATCATTTTATAAATAATAAAAATGAGATTTACGATAAACAAATAACACATTACCTAGAAAAATATAATGCCTCATTACTAGAAATAAACAAGAATAAGGGCTTAAGATTGCTATATAAATTAAATAATCCATTATTACATTATTGTTTTGATGAAGAATATTGGCAATCGTGTTTTCACAATGTGAGGGATGAATTAAAAGCAATAACCATATTTAGTATTATTTTTAATAATCCAGATTTACGATATAAATTATTATATAGATTTACTAAATTATAAAATAGAATATAAACAGAATAGTTTATTATTAAAAAATGATGTTAAAACTAGTATTATTTTCCTTTATTTGTCCTACTTCGTCCTATTTAACAACAAGAGCAATGAGTTCTCTGCCAAGAATGAATACAAAATTGTTGGTAAAAAGAATAAATATATATGAACCAAAAACCGAATCACAAGAAGAATATGTGAAAATGTTAGATGATAGTAGGTATAAAATGATAGTAGCTAATGGAGCAGCAGGAACAGGAAAAACATTATTAGCATGTCAATCAGCAATAAAAGAGTTATATGATGGAGATAAAGACAAAATAATTATAACTAGACCGGTTGTTCCAGTAGAAGAAGATATAGGATTTTTACCAGGGACATTAAATAAGAAAATGGATCCATGGACAAGACCGATAATGGATATATTTAATGATTTTCATTCTAAAAACAATATAAAAAATATGATGAAAGACAATACAATTGAAATAAGTCCACTGGGATTTATGAGAGGAAGGACATTTAAGAATGCATTTATAATAGCAGATGAGATGCAGAATTGTTCTCCAAATCAAATGATCATGTTATTAACAAGATTAGGAGAAAATAGTAAAATAGTAATTACGGGAGATTTAAAACAATGTGATAAAGAATGGAGTGGATTAAAAGATTTGTTGGAAAAATTGGAATTATTTTATAATGATAAGGAAATAATGAAAAAGGATGGAATAGGAATAATAGAATTTACAAATTTAGATGTTCAAAGGAGTGAATTAGTAAGTAAAATATTAAAAATTTATAACCAATAAAAAATAAAATTGATTTATTTTTAATAAATAAATAAGTATTAAAAATAATTAAAATGGAAAGAAAATCGGATATGCAATATACCTTTATGAGAATGACAGATTGGGATAGATGTAGTGAATGTCATGCCAATACAGCTCAAAATGTATGTCAAAATTGTGGAGATATAATATGTCTATATGATGAATGTAGTATAAGTTTTCCTCATAAAAATAATGATATATTTTCAGTATGTTCAACATGTACAGAGAGTATAAGTAAAAAATTGAAAATAGTAGAAACAGAAGATTATCCTGAATTAAGACTATTAAAAAAGAAAATAAAAAAGAGGTTAAAGAATAAAATAAGACAATATGAGTAATACAAAATGTAAAAATATTTAAATAAAAATATTTTTTAAATATATATGCCTGTAAATGTGTTTAGAAAAGCGAATCAAAATTTAACGAGTGGTGAAAATACAAGATATACTCGCCAAAAAACTATATTTAAAGGAGCTATAAATGTGGCTGAAAATGGCGGAAAATTAGAAAAAAGAACTTCTAGTGGAAAAAGTAAAGGAACTTATGTTGGTGATATATATACAACAACAACAGGACAGAAATTAATAGGTGCTAAAAGTTATGAGGCTTTATATGATGTAACAATTGGCAAATATTTGGCGGATCCATTAGCATTTGGAATATCTGATGCTGGAAATTTATGGGAAGGAAATATATTTGTGACTGATTTAAGTGGATTAGTAGGGTTAACAAATACGATTACAACTGGTATTAATAGATTAACTTATCCGATTGATTTTAATGCCAGTTATGAATATCCTCCAATTGGTTGGCCAGATGCTTCTAATAATCAAGCAGGTGGAATATATGTAGATCCTAATAAAAGAGTTTTTTACCCTAAATCTGGAGGAAAAAATAGTTCTTTAGGTGATTGTTATTTATATGATGAATTAGCATACCTACAACATGTCACATATCAAACACAATTTTATGAAGCATTTGCGTTAAGATATCCAGGTATTCAAAATGGAATCATAAGTCCAGTATTTTATCCCGCATCTCATTTATCCTTAAAATGTGATAAAAATTGGGTAAAAGATATAAGTTATGGAATTATTTGGAATGGATATGTTCCTGGTTATGTTTAAACCTATAAATAAATTAATATTGATATAATGTAGTTGCGGTTAAGGTAAAACTCCAATCATTACCATTTAAATTTACAGTGTATCCTTTATCATTTACTAAGCGAACTCTCATTCTTTCTATATCAACAGGTCCAAAATAGACCCGTTTTGCTTCATCTAAATTAAAATCATCAATAATTTGTTGTCCTGGGGACAAATTATTGGCTAATCTTAAAGGAATAAGGGCTAATACATCGGTAGTTGTAGGTGATGTTAACATATTTTTATTGGTAGATGTTCTTGCTTGAGTAGTTTGATTAAGAGTATAAAGTTGTGCTTGGGTTAATTTTCTAGGAGCATTTTGGACATAACTAGGTGTTTTTGTATGATTAAATGTAGGGGTAGCACATTCTTGAGAGATTTGTAAATTTGTATTCCAATAAGATGGAATTTCAGCATATTTTTGCGTGGGTGTAATACCAACTAGTCCTTTATTAAGATGATTTTGATTATAATCATCTAAAATAAGTAAGAAATATTTTGATCCAAATGTATCTATTAAAGCTTCTGATGTAATGCTATTTCCATCTTCAATTGTATATACTAATTGTCCATATAAAGGATTAGTAGCTGCTTCAGAAGGAGGATAATTAATATTTCCTCGGAAACCAAGAATCCAACCCAAATTATTATTAAATTTTGAAGTAATACCACAAGTAGACTCACAAGTTTTAACACCAGAAGGGTCATAAAAAGTAATTGTTTTGGATGAACCAGTATTATTTTGTATAGTTGTTTTACCTGTTTTAGAATTATTAGAAATAAGCATACCCGAAATATCACTTGTCAATACAGATGAAATATCATCAATTAATTCGGTAGTTGAATAATTACCACTAGGTATACTTACCATAGAATTATCAACAAAAAAACAATTATTAGCTTGATAGCTAGCGTCAATTAGATACCAAGTATAGGGAATTTGAAAAGCGGTAACTTCTAAACTAATTGTGTTATTTAAAATATCAGTTAAATCGAGAGTAAAGTTAGTAGGTGAAGATACACCATCAGGATTAGGATCAAAAGGAATAATATTTTCTCTATACTGACTGTCTATATTTATAAGACGAGTATTAGTATTTTTTAAATTAGGATTTAATTGACCTTGTGCGACAGGCACTTGAAAAGTATTACTAACACCTAATTGATTTTTATTCATTACATAACTATCATTTTGATTAAAAATGCTAACTTGTTGAGTTCGGTCAGTAACTTTATTAGCTTGATTGGGGTCAGTTTGTTGTTGAGAAGGATATTCATTAGACCATAAATTTCCGATTTGCGAGTTTTGGTTGTTTTGGAGATTAGAACTATCATTATCACTTTCATAATCTAAATCTTCTAATAATTTATTTTGTGCCTGTTGAAAAAAATTTGCATAATCATAATTATCCTCAGAAGTATATCGATTAATAAGTGGATTAGATGCATTCATAATATCATCATAGCTTACATCATCTTGATTAGATAAATCAAATAATTCTAATAAATCTTCTTGAGTATAATTATTAATATTTAAATCGAGTGAACTTGAACTGGAACTAGACATTTAATATATATTAATTAATTTATTTTAAATATTTATTAAACAAATTGTTGAAACATTTTATAAAATCAAATTCATATTTATTTTTTAAAATCCATTGTGGAAGTTCAGTAATACCTTGGGCTCTTTTACAGTGTCTTTCCCCTTTAAATAATAATTGTTCTAGAACTTCAATAACTTTTTGATAATAAGGGTCTTTTACAAGGGAAATATCTAGTCTTTTTTTACCCTTATAAATATAGCGGTTATAATCTTGGTCATTATAGATTCTATAATATTTATCTGGATGATGTTTATTAATAATGAGTCCGATGCCTTTTATTTTATTTTGTGAGTTATTCATTTCAATAACATATATATAAGATTCAAGGGGGATATGTTCTTTAATGCGAAGAGGAGAACCATATATGCATTGATGAGTATTTATTTTATTTTTATAAGAAATATATTGTTGGAATGTGTCTTCATTAAAACGAGTGGTAGCTATAAACTTATTTGACATTTATAGAATAAAATAAATATCAAATATATTATTCAATTTTTTTAGAAAATCTAAAATAAAGGACAATACTTACAACTAAAAAATAGGCAAAAGCTACAGCAAAGGTGCCATAAAATCTGGTTTTTTTATTAAAAGGTAAATTAAATAAAGCTAAATATGGATCAATAATATTGACATATTTTTTATTGTATAATTTGTATTCTAAATGGCTTATAAAACAGCCATTAAAATAAAGAAATAATAATAAGAAAAAAATTAAGAAAATATAGTTATATAAACAAAAGTTATAATTACCAGGTATAAAAACAAATATAAATAAATACCAAGGAAATGTAAAATGCCATGCTTTAATCATAAAAGCCCAAACTTTATTAGAGATATTAGTTTTATTTAAAATTTTAATTATAAAATTAACAAACTGACTGCGTTGTAATTTTCTATTTTCTAATGAGAACATAACTATATATTTTTGGTAATATATATTTATATAAATAACTTATTTTAGTGCTTTTTTTTCAGTTCTTTTTTTTCAGTAAATTAAATTTAAAAAATGGTTTTATATCGAATACTAAATGTATTCTATCTATTGGACTATTGTTTGTAACAGAATGTAATGTGTTTACATTTGTATACCAAAAATATCCCTCATCCAAATGTGTTTCATATAATACTTCCGCATTCCACACATAAAATCCATTTGCAGGTTTTTGTAATGGATAGCCTATTTGGAATTTAACATCTTTATGAGTTATTATTGGTAAGTGAATTCTGATTATTTTATTATTATTTTTGAATACTTCTTCATCAGTATGAAATTTAATTTTACCCCCTTTTTTTAGTTTTAACAATCTAACTAAATATATGTCTGTTGGTATTTCTTCTAATAATTGTTTAATAGAAGGAAGTTTTTCAATAATATCAGTATAAATGTAATTAGAAAAATCGGTTTTTTTTAAAAAAGATTGTTCTTCTCCATTTTGACTTTTTAAAGTTAAACTTTCCCAATTATTTGTAATTAAATCTTTATTAATCCAACTATTATTTAAATTATTTATTTCTTTTTTTATATCTTTTAAATCGTATAAAGTTGGATTAATTTTCATATAATTTCTCTCTATTGGCCATTTTGGTATTGTTGTAAATGTCCATAATTTATTTTCTAAGGTTCTATTTTGAAATTTTTCTAATTTACTCTTTTCTTTTTTTTCCTTTATTATTTTAAATTCTATTTGATTCATTATATATTTATTTCTTTTTTTATTTGAGCTAAATCTGATTTAAATGTAATTCCATTCCATTCCCCTTTGCTTTTAATTAGATGTAGTTCCATTTGATCTTTATTAATTATCTTATTTATAAAATCAGGTAGTAAAACTTCTTCTATTAAACTGGAATCATTTTCTTTCTTAAAATCTTCCGCTAATTCCAATAAACACATTAAAATGGAAGGTTGTAACAAAAATAAATTTACACTTACAAAAATACTTTCTAATTCAGATTGATTATAATAAATTCTCTCTATATTCAATTTCTCTTTCATTACTTTTACTATTCCATCTTTTTCTTCTATAAATCCTCTATTTGCTTTATTTTTATTTTTCAAGGTTTTTCCTAGCTCATAACCTATTATATAATTCTTATTTTCATCACATTCCTTACTTATTTGTTCAAATGTTTTTTCATCATATAAGTCATCACTATTTAATAATAAAAAAGGTCCTTTCATATATGACCATGCGGAAGCTGCTGCCTCGCCTGTTCCCCATGGTTTATTACGATACCTAGGAATTTCTTGAATATTGGATGTTAAATGAAATTCTAAGTCATATTTATATCTTACTTCCTTTACTTCCTTTAGTATATTTAAAGCATTATCTTCATTAAGTACCAAATGAATATGTTTAACATTTATATATTTAATTATTTGTTGAAAAGAAATTTCAAATAAGGTTTCTTTGTTTGGTCCTATATTAGCTAAAATCTTTGGTTCACCACCATATCTAGATGATTTACCTGCTGCCATAAATAATAATGATAATTCCAACATTAATATATGATAACAAAATATATTTATATTAAAAGTAGTTATATTTAATTTTGTAATATCTCTCTATGAACTCTTTCTCTTTCTGATTTATACCCATTAATTCATAGATGTTTTTATTTTTTAATAATTTTTCTGGTATGTTTGAGAAATCTGGAATAAACTCAAAAACATATTTTTCCAAATATCTCATTCTGTATCTGGTTGTCTCAAATAGAAGTAGAATTAGTTCTGTAGAGAGAAATTCTTTAATTAATTCCAGCTGTTTTATAGATTTATTTTTTATTATATAATTATCTCTCGTGCTTATTCCATATTTCCCCTCTTGATCCAAGTAAGGAAATCCATACATCTTATGAGCCATAATTAATTTAGGTTCTCCGTGAAACATTAAAGGCTCATTACTGTAATTAATTTCCAAATAAGGTTGTTTCTCTTTATCTAATTTGGTTGTTTTGACATTCTCAAATTTAAATAGAGGAGAGAAATGATTAATTAATTGAGTGTCTTTTTTTGGTAAATTGGTTTTAATTACATTTAATTTTCCATATTTATTAGTTATTTTTAAAAACTTATTTACAATAGAGAGAAAATCGAGTGGAATTGGCATATTATCTCTCAATATTAATGTTTCATAATTATTTTTGAGAGAATCAAATAGCTCTATTTTTCCTTGATTTTCTCTCTTTGTCAATAAAAAATAACAAGTAGGAGTTTGAACATGAAACCCAAATGTTTTATTTGTTTCGTTAGCATTTAAAGTATGTAACTTGGAAATATCATATTTTAATAATAATTCATACATTCCAGCTTTATCAGGTTTCATCCATATAGAGGGAATCAATACATTCATAATACCATTATCATTGAGTAGAGAGATATTCCTTTTAATAAATTCACACCAAATAGTCTTTCCATCCTCTTTTTTATTTACATTATTTTTTGTAGGGACTTTCTTTACCCCATTAAAATTATAAGGAGGATTACCAATGATAAAATCAAATTTTAAATTCGTTTTCCATTCCAAATAATTGGCTTCTATTATATTCGCTTTATTACCGAATTTCTCTCTTAAAAATGGGATATTATCCTTATTATATTCGACCATATAAATCATATTTTTAATTATATGTTCTTTTCTCTCTTCTTCATCCATTATTACTTCTTTCAGAGACTTGAATAAAATAAAAAACAAACATAAACTATAATTTCCATGACCAGATCCAGCATCTAACCATTTATAATCTTTATTTGAAAAATTATTACTAGGAATTATAGATAACATTTTGTCAATAAAAGAAAAAGGAGTGTTGATTTCTCCATATAACTCTTTTAACTCAGCGTTGTATGTAAGATGTTGAGAGAAATCCTCTTCTAAATTTGTTTCTAAATGAATATTAAAGACTGACATTAATATTCATTTATTTTTATTTTCTCTCATTTTTACTTAACATCTCATCTAATTTTCGCTATATTTTATTAAATTTTTAGCACTTTTTTAGCTGGTTCTAATTTTGTATTGTATGCTTTATGTAGAAAATAAATGGATGTTAAAAAAGTAGTAGTAGCTAAACTATATAATGTATATTTTTCAGGTATATATGGATTTAGTTTTGATCCTATAACAGAAAAAGAAATAACTGTTGGTATTAATATAAGACTAATTTTCCAATCTACTTCTTTACGTTTATAGTATTGATAAGCTGCTGCCATTGTTATTGGAAAAGATGTATATACTAATGTGGTACCTGCTGCTAATGCTTGATTTTTAACAATACCCAACATTAATAAACCTGTTAATATATAAATAGCTCCTGTATTTCCTTGAATTCCACCTAATAATCCAACAAACATAGATAAAAACACCGTTAGAATATATTTATTCATATAAATTGTATTTATTTGTTTTTTAAAGTAGATTTAAATTTTCTTTTTATTTTCTCTCTTCGTGTCTTACTATGACCTTTTTTTCTGAGTTTATTTGTAATAAATTTTTCTTGTTTTATTATTAAATCAACTATATTTTGATAAAAACTTCTGAATTCTTTTTTGTCCTTTTTAAGTTCATCATAAGAAAACCATTTTATTTTTGCTTTTTCAAGTAGTCCATTGTCTTTTTTATGCTTTACATGAGGTAAATAACGAGAGAAAAACTCATAATTATTTTTATAGTAATAAGGAAGTTTTTCATCATAGTCCATAAAAAAAATATAAGTGGTATATTCTTTAAATTTAATGGTTACTATTTTATTTTTTTTTACAATTTCTCTCAATTTTTCTGCTGAACCTAAGAAGCCATTTATTTCTTCTGAACCTTCACGGGTTGCTGTGTCTAAAGCTGATTCTCCTTCTTCTTTTCCTCCTCCAAAATCAGCCCATCCAGGGGTATCATCTAGTTCATTTTCCTTTCCAAATAAAAAATAGATTTTATTATTTTTAATTGCTACAGGTAGTATTCCACCTCCCATTAATATTACTCTATATTATTTTTTTACGCATTATCACAAACATTCATAGTCATCCATGCCCTAGTAGGAGGTAAATGTAATTTTTCTTCTGGCATATATCTATTTTTATATATTTCATCAATTTCATCATCTATTTCTGTATTATAATCCATTGAATCCATTGTAGATAAAGAATAGGATTCGTCAATATCACAATTCATTGGATAAATCGGTGCGAAACCATATGATCTATCGTGAAGCCATTCAGGTTGACTTTCTTTTGTAATATATTCTCTCTGATAAAGCTCCTCATAAATACAATCAACTTCATTTTCAATTTTTTGAATTTGATTTTCAAATAAATTTCTCAATTTATCCAATTCCGAAGGGACATGCTTCTCATTGGATTTATTCGGTAGTAGAAGCCAATACCAAGGGTCATCATATACTAATCTTGCTTCTTTATATGGATTTTCGATTCTTTCTTTTAAATTTACGGCAGCACAATTATTCATATTCCAATATTCAAAATGAATAAATGCCATTCTATATTTATAACCTTCCCTAGAGAGTTTAATTATACTATCAATTCTCTCCACCTTACCTATATTTAAATCCTCAAATGAACTCTTAATTTTTTGAATAGGAATATTCATAAAAATATGAGGAATCAAGATAGAATAAGATTGAGATGACATGTTTAAAGAACTTGAGTTACTGTTACAGTATGCTAATACAATTGTTAAATTAAGTATTTGAAACTTCAATTTTTTAAGTAATTAAAAAAAAATTGAAATAAATAAATTTGTATTTATTTTTTTATAGATTATAATTAAAATGGATTTTAAATTTGACAAGCGCAAGACCAAAAAGGATAAAGAAAGAAGAAATAAAGAATTTAATGGTAAATATAGTCAAAAACATATAAGAATACAAGAAAAAGAACAAGAAAATCATCTTAAAAACATAACCACTGAAAAGCAAAAAAAAACAGACAAAAAAGGAAAAAAAACAAACACTTAGAAAACTAACAAGAAAATAAATATAAATAAAATAAAATCAGAAAAAAGAATAAAGAATGACATAAATTATATAAAATTAATAAATAAGTGGTCCATATTATATTCAAAAAAAATCTCTAAAAGAAGTAGTTGTTTTCATTCTTGAAGACATTCTTTTTTTCTTATCATATTCACTCTTAATATGACTGGAAACTTCCTTAGAAATGTCACCTTTAAATTCATCTCTCTTCAAAGCTCGTTCTGCTCTCTCCTTTTTTTGGTCATCACATCTTTTTTTTAAACATCTTTGCTCATAACGAACAGTTCTATCAGTTTGAGTATTGAGTGCTCCTGGCATTATATAATGATATAAGCTCTCCTTTTTAAATATGTTTAAAATATATTTATTAAGATTTAATAAGTAGCCCTTCCACCATCATAAACTTGTTCAAACATAAGTGCACAAGACCAGTCCATATTATTCAAATTAACTATTCTTCCATATTCATCATATAAAGTAATTCTTAATTTTTCAATATTAACGGGACCAAAATAATTTCTACTTCTATTAATTTGAGTTGAAAAACCATCATCTTCTCCAGTTTGATAAACACCATTGGATTGTTGAATAGAAGCTAAGTTGATTCTAGCTAAAATGTTATTATTATTAATAGAATCTGTATATGCAGAAACATAATAATTATTTACATTATTGTTATAATCATCTATCGCTACAAATAAGTATTGTGGTCCTTTTATATAACATAATCCTTCTGATATTACAGGGGTTGGAGGCACCATTCCAACACCTGATACATCAAAAGGAGGACCAGAATCATAGATATTTGTTCTATAACCTAATTGCCATCCTAAATATAATGGTAATGCTTCGGTTTCGAGATCTCTGGCTATAAGATCAGTATCAGTTTGATTTCCATTTACACTCATTAATATTCTAAATCTTAAATGATTTGGATTATTAGTTAAAACCTGCTCATAATTATCTATTCCAGATGGATCAATAGCAAATATACTTCTTCCACTAGTATGATCAACTGTATAAACTAAACTAAAACTGAGATCTGAAATAATAGTTTGACCACCACCTAATATATCTTGATTCGGATCCCTTAAAGCAGCATTCATAGCTGATTCAATTAGAGTAGCTCCTGTAGTTTCATTAATCGCAGTTTCATAATTACCATCTGGTAATGTGATTCTTACAAAATGTTTAGCCGTTGTGTCGTTTCCACTAATATCCCAAGATATTACGAGTGAATTATTTCCCAAAGCTCGACTTATAGCATAATAAGATAATGGTATTTCTATTGATGCTAAACGCATATTAATTACATTTTCAAATTTATATGGTAAAGTAAGTCTTTGATCAGAAGAAGATGTTTGATAATAATTTGGTCTAAATCTTGAATCAATATTAAGAGCACGCTTAATTGTTGTATATCTAATTGGATTTATTATTCCAGGAGGTGCACCTCCATCCTCTCCAATATTTAAACCTTTAATAGACTCTAATTTATAAGCTTCCTTTCTTAATTTCTCATTTTTAATGATAAAATTATCATTCACTCTATATAAATCATTTTTCATTTCACTAAATTTATCTTTTTGTTTATAATGACTATTTTCAATAGAAGCTGATATTATTGATATTAAACGATTAGAGGCAGCATCTAAAAAATTCTCAATTCTTCTTTTGGTAGTTGAATCAACCTCATTATCTTGTGTTAATTTATTTAAAAGATTACCCTTTGATTTTTGTATATCTTCATATTGATAAGGATATTCCAATGTTAATATATCCTCTATTTCTTTATCAGTATATTCATTCACATCCAAATTTATGCTTTCCATATATAATTTTATAAGTTTTTTTTTAAATTTATAAAACTAAATAAATTAACAGCAATTATTGCGTTTTTTAGATTTTTCTTTTATAGGTATTTTTTCTTTTTCATCATTATACCTAATCACTCCTTTACAATTATCTTTTATATCTAGAATTTTATCAATTAATAAATCTATTAATATTTCTAAAGACTGTTTATCAGTATTTAAACAACTCAATTCTTTATAAATCACATTGTCTTTGTTTTTAAATTTCTCAAGCTCTTCATTGGGAATAATGTTTTTTAAATCAGACTTATTTCCAATTAATAAAATTGGATGGTTATGATTACATTTATTTGACATTTCTAATAGATTTAACCAATTCTGAAGATTTATATATGTTTCATATTTGCTTAAATCAAACATTAAAATTATTCCACATGCCTCTCTAAAATAGGTAGTTACTATACTTTGAAATTTTTCTTGACCTGCTGTATCCCATATACAAATTTTATATTTTTCGTCTTTATATTTTCTATTTATAGCCATAAAATCTACTCCTATTGTTGTTGTGGGATTAGTGTAGGGTTCATCCCGCAACTTATAAAAAAAAGTAGTTTTTCCTACATTAGCATCTCCAACTATAATTAATTTTAATTTTTTATCAAACTCAATAAATAATTTACTCATATAAATAATATATTTATTATCTTTAATCCTCTTTCTTTTCATCTAATAACATAATAGCCATTGCTGAATAATTATGTAAATCTATTAATGTATCTCTCATTTTTTCATCATCTACTAATGCTATTTTATTTTTTTCAATTGATTCAAGTCTTTTAATTTTATCACCCATTCTTACTAATACTCCTATAACTCCAAATTCCGCAAAAGCATCTCCATAATCTTGATTCTTTCTTTTAAATAATTCTAAACCTTCATTTTGAACATTTTTCATTTGATCAACTCTATCTGTCATTATTTTATCTATTATTCTCTTTTTAAGTAATTTATTTTTCTTAAACTCTTCTACGAATAGCATTTAAATTACCTGCTTGACTTGATTGTCCTACTCTTCCTATTGCTGTATGAGGATTGTAATAACGATTATTACTCTTAATAAATGTCATTGGAACATTAGGTAAAAATATATTACTTGAATTATAACTTCTTCCATATCTTCTTAATACAAATTGACTACTTCCTGCTGAAGGATTGTTATTAAAATTATTGTATGGATAATATATATTCGTATTGGTCATTATATATTTATGAAATATATTTTAATAGATTTTCTCAGATTTTTATTTAATTTATTTAAACAAAAATCGTCATTCCGAACTTCTAGTTCTATCTAACAAATATATTTCTATATAATTACCTTCTTGCTCCTCCTCATCCACATGATACATTTTTATTCATATAAATTTGTTTTAAATTACCCAAACTTGATAAAGAACTAGTATTCTTTCTTAACATTGAATTAGTTGATAAAGTAGTGCTATTAGTAGCTTTATTTGTTGTTAAAAACATATTAATTTTTTGAGGCATTATATAATACCTTAAGAAATTACATTTTTATAATTATTTTTTTTGTTCTAAACTTTAATATTTTCCATTTCTTCTTCTTCTATTTTTTCTATTACTTCTTCTTCTGATCCGGGATTCTTTGAGATTTCTTCAGATGCCTTTTTTAAATCTAAATTTGATGACAATAAGTTCTCTCCTGGACTTACTGATTGTTCTTCATATACTTCTTCAATAGTAGGTTCTGTTTTTTGTTCCTCTTCTAAAGCCAATAATCTAGCTGTTTCCTGCTCTTCTTCCTCATATCTTTTATTTGCTTCTATTTCTTCAGGAGTTAAATTATTTTGTTGCCATTCTTCTTCTTCAGCTTTAATTCTAGCTTCTTCTTCAGCCTGTATTCTGGCCTCTTCTTCAGCCTTAATTCTAGCTTCTTCTTCAGCCTGTATTCTAGCTTCTTCTTCAGCCTTAATTCTGGCCTCTTCTTCAGCCTTTAATCGGGCCTCTTCTTCAGCCTGTATTCTGGCCTCTTCTTCAGCCTTGATTCTGGCCTCTTCTTCAGCCTTAATTCTGGCTTCTTCTTCAGCCTTAATTCTGGCCTCTTCTTCAGCCTTAATTCTGGCCTCTTCTTCAGCCTGTATTCTGGCCTCTTCTTCAGCCTTAATTCTGGCCTCTTCTTCAGCCTTAATTCTAGCTTTTTCTTCAGCCTTAATTCTAGCTTCTTCTTCAGCCTTAATTCTGGAATCTTCATCTGTGAAATTACTCCCTACTATTAATTCTATAACTTCTTTATCTTCATTTTTCTGTTCCGAGAATTGTATTGGTTGTCTCACAGGAATAGGAGGTTGAGGAGGACGAACAATTCTTCTTACATTCCTTCTTTTACCGAATAATGACATATCATGATGTTTTCCACGATTACCCCATAATGATTTCTTATTATTACTCATTTATATGTAATAAGAAGAAAATATTTTAACTAAAACAAAGACAACTTCCAGTTTTATTTGAAGAAGAACCAACAATACCATAAGCTTTAATTTTATTGCCATACAAAGCAGTAGTTTTGGTAACTGTTTGTGTTCTTAAAGGTCCTTTTCCTTTTAATCTAGCTAAATATCTATCATAACTTCCATGTTTAATGTCTACGCCTTTGCCACCAGGTTTTAATGAACCGGGTCTTAGTCTTGTAATAGATGACTTGGTAGAATTACCACGAGAAGGAACAACAGTTATATTAGAAACCATAGAATTACCAGGTAAGGCTCTGTCACTATATTGATTCCAATTGACATTAGCATAATCGGCACTAGGTTGTTGATAAACAGTTAAACTACCAAGATTCATTACATATTCTGATGCTGGAACTCTTACTGTATTCCAAATTCTTTTTTGCGTTATATCAGTTAAATTAGGTCCTGAACATGTAGATGGTCCGCATCCAGAACTGTCACATGTAAAGCTACAGCCACAAGATCTACATTGGGATACACCATATATTATACCACCAGAACAACTACAATCATATAAATAACCAGCAGGAGGAAAACTCATTATATAATATATAATAATAATAAAATTGATTGAAAAAAAAAAATACAAATAATAAAAAACCATGTCATCTAAACAAATAATTAATTGTCCTAATTGTTTTAAAATATTCAAGAAAAAAGGTTGTTATGAAACCCATATTTATAAATGCGAAAGAGAAACCATGAATTCGAATGATAAAGTAACAATTCATAAACTTCTTGGAATGATTGAAAATTTAATAGAGAATCAGAATAAAATGCAAATGGAGTTAGAGAATATTAAAGGAAATTTAAATAGAAAAAATAAAAAATTAAATGTAATAGAGTGGTTAAATGAAAAGGAAGAAATAAAATATGATTTTACAGAAGATTGGAACAATCTTAAATTAACAGAAGAAGATTTGTTTATAATTTTTGATAAAGGATTTGTGAAAGGTATAGCTGAAATATTGAATAACAATTTTATAAAATTTGAAACAGTTAAATGTTTTAATGAAAAGAAACAGTTGATTTATATTTATAAAAATAAAAAGTGGCAGGAAATTAATAAAGAAGAATGGGAAGAAATTATAAAAAAAGTTAATAGTCAGTTATTAGTTTTATTTAAAAATTATCAAGACGAAAACTTAGAAAAATTAGAAGATGAGGGATATCATAAAAGATTAAATGGATACTTATCAAAAATTTTATGTGTAGAATTAACATTTGAAATAAAAAGTAATCGAATCAAAACTAGTGTTTATAATTATTTAAAAGTAGGTTTTAAAAATATTTTTGAATTACAGATTGAATAAAGTAAAAGTTTTTGAAAAAAACACAGATTAAAAAAAAATTGAAGTAAGATTCTTCATAAAACTAGATGTATCAGTTAACACATAGAGTCTCAAGCTTTTAACAACATGTATTCGTTTTCAGTTTTCATTCCTCGCGTATTTGCAAATATCAGCGAGAAGCGCATTGCCAATGTCTTTTACCAACAGGATATTGGCGAGGTGAGTAAGGTTGATCTTGTCAAGCGCACCAATGACAAGGGAGAGAAATATAACATGGCCTTCGTTCACTTCGACTACCTCTTCCAGACAACCTCGGCCAGTAATTTCCGGGATGATGTGGAGAATCCAGAGGTCAAGGCTAAGTTGGTCTATGAGGACCCTTGGTTTTGGTTGGTATTGCCCTTTGAGGAGAAGGAAAAGCCTGTTCAGGAGAAGCCTGTTCAGGAGTTTTATCCTCAGCAACAGTTTACACCTGAAGCTGCTCAGAACTACTTCATGGGTTATGGCACCATGATGATGACTCCTCAGGGACCGATGTGGTATCCTATGCAGGCACCACCCACTCAGATGGTTCCTCCTCAAGTAGCCTATGGTAACCGTCCCAGTCGCCAGCGTCCGCATCCAAAGAAGCGCATCAATGTCCCGAAGAAGGAGGAGGTTCTTACAGCACAAAAGCAAGAAGAGGAGGTGGTAAACTATGGCAAATGGCAGGTGCCTAAGAAGAAGAACAAAGTCTTACAGAAGAGACCATCAACACCGGAGATGCCTCCACCTAGAAAGGAAGACGGAGAAGAGACCGATTAAAAAAACAAGTAAAAATTTTAGATAGAAGTAGATAGGTTTTGTAATTTAATAATTAAATAAAAAAAGAGGGTAAAACCCTTTTTTATTGTATTATATTTATAAAATTGGAAATATAAATATAATATTTTTTTTAAACAACAGGATAAGATGGTTGCATAGCAATACCACAAACACCAGGATCGTTGGTGCTATCACTTCTTTCAATCTTTATATATCCATTATCTCCCCAAGATGGTCCCCATGAGTTTTTGACAAGCCAATATTCAGTACCAGATTCAGAACCGTAACCAACAATAAGCACTCCATGATCAAGATTAGTGCCACAAGCTGAACTAGTAAGAACGCCTCCAGTATACAACTGAAATGTTTTGGTATCTGCCTCAATTGCAATAGAAACAGGTCCTCTTGATACAGCTTCTTTTAAATCAACTTGATTGTTCTTAGTAACATCAACACAACTAGAGATTTGCACCACAGGGTCACATTTTTGACAATCACCTCCTTTAGCGTTATAAGGATAAGAATTTTCTGAACACATACCTGAATCAATAGCATATTGGAAAGCACCATCCATTAAACCTCCATTACAACCATGGTTACCATAAGACTTGGAACAATCAACAAGTTGTTGTTCAGAAAGACTTACAAGTTCACCTTTTGCGATAGCCCATGCGCCTTCCATAGCACCAGTAGCACTAAAAGACCAACAAGATCCACATTGTCCTTGGTCTTTCACAGGAGTTACAGCATTGTGGTCTCTCCAGTCATAAGAAGAAGGAACAGAAGAAGAAGAAGATTGAAATTTAGAACATCCAGTAGAAAATGGACCACCATTTCTAAATCCTCTAAAAGAAGCAAATTCCTCTTCAGTAATATCAGCAAAAGGAGTTACACCAAGAGTAAAACCTTGATTTTTAGAGTTTTCTTCATAAACATACTCCATATTTGATTTGAAAATTTCAAATCTCTTTTCAAATTCTCCAAGGGAATCATAATTTTTTTCAAATTTATGAATAAAATTTTGGAATCTGCTCCAGTGTTGATCAGTAGAATTAAATGCCGTAGCAGTGGCTAAAAGCATGAGGGTAGTAATTCCGTAAAAAAACATATACATTATCTAAATATTTGTTTTTATATTGTTTTTAAACATCTTATTACTACATAAAAACAAATTTATTTTATTTTTGTTATTTTTTTTGCGTTTGATTATTGTAAGTCATATTTTTCTTTAAATTCTTCGACAGTATATAAAGGTATATTTTTTTCTTTAGCAGCTTCAGTTTTGCCTGTTTCTTCGTCTTTATTTTTAACAATTACAGCAAAAGTATTTTTTGTAACAGAAGAAGATTCTTTGGCTCCAATATCTTTTAATTTTTCACTCAATTCTTTATCTCTAAATCCAGTAATAATAATAGTTTTGTCATAAAGAGGATGAGATTCATCTTTAGGTTCTTGAATAGGAATATCTGACAATTTGTTTTGTAATTTGGCAACTTCAATAAAGTCCATAAATTTGGAGATATTATTTACAAATCTTTCTGCTGTTTTCTTTTCAATACCCTTGATTCCTTTAATTTTATCTATTTTTTCCTCATCACTTTCAGAAGAAGTCAATATATCTGAATATTTGGAAAGTATAGGTTCAATTCTTTTTTCCCCGAATCCTCTTCCAAAAATATTTGAAACTGCCATTATTTTTGGTAAAGAAGCTTTATCAATTTTATCATGAATAGATTTGAATACCTTTTCAGCCATTTTCTTTTTGAACCCTTCTACTTTTAGAAAGTCTTCTTCTGTCATAGCAATTATTTGTGGAACACTTTCATATCCGGCTTTGATTATTTTTTTCACATTACCAGGTCCTAACCCATCAACTTCTAATCCTTTAAAGAAACCAACAATATTTTTCTCTTTGACAGTTTCGTCTTGTTCTGCGTCTTCTAAAATAATATCTACATGTGTTTCATTCCATTTATAATCCACATCAGGCATTTTTGCCTTTTCAGCAGGCTCAATGACTTCCATAATATGTGGGATTACATCGCCACTTCTAACTAATTTCACAAGAGCACCGATACCAATTTGATTATCTTCAACAAAAGCCGCATTAAAAGCAGTAGCATATTCTATTTTAGCACCACCTAATACTACAGGTTCTATTTGAATTCGAGGTTTTAAGTAACCATCTTTACTAGGAGCCCATAATACATTTAAAACCTTAGCTTCAGCTATTTGATCAGATAACACCATTTTAAAAGCAAAAGCGTGTTTTGGATTTTCCTCAGTTCGTTTATATATTTCGTCATTTTCTACAATCACTCCATCGATAGTATATTCATAATTTTCTCTCCAATCTACTAAAATTTCAGATAAAATAGAATTATCAATATTTTTCTTAGTTTCATTTATAACTTCATATACCTCTTCATCTTCTAAAAATTTCATTTGTTCGCTAGGTTTCAATGAAGGTTTAATAACTTCATAAGCTACAAAATCTACATCCTTAAATTTTTCAGGTTCCATTTTCTTTTGATTCACTAGACCCGATACTAAGTTTCTAGAATTTGAAAATTGGTCTTTATATTTATCAATAAAAGTAGATTTCTTCATAATTAATTCACCTCGAATAGTAATATCTGGAGTTGTAGGCAATTTCAAAAATGGAATTAAATGACTAATATCCTGACCTACTTCTCCATTTCCTCTAGTATATAATTTTTGCTCATTATTTTCAGTAGAATATAATCCACTAATACCGTCTAATTTCGCAGAAAGAACATAAGGCCCTGAATATTTATCTTTCCATTTTTGAAGAGCATTAGTATCGGGTTTTATTTTATCCATAGAAGCCATAAAATAGGGTAATTTAACTTTATTTTTATCTTGAATAGGGGCACCAATTTGGTCTAAAACTTTATTTTTTGGATATTTTTTTTCCATATATTCCTTTATAATGTCATATTCATTATCAGTTAATAAAGAATTTTCAGGATCATTATAATAAGCTTTTTGTGCTTCATCTAACATAGTTTCTAATTGTTTTTCTGTCAATATTTTTAAAGTGTCAATTCCATTTTTTTTAAAATCGGAAATATGTTCTTTAAATCCAGTTTTATATTTTTTTACTTTAATGGTTTTATTATTAGACACTTTTTTTGGAGATGACTCCTTTGAAGGAGATTTTTCTACTTTGTCATCGTCCTCTTCTTTGGTTTCCTCTTTTTTTTTATCTAATAGTTCTACTGATTTATATCCTTCTCTTTGTTTTGGCTCTTTATATTTCATTCCCAAAAATTCAAATATAGACATTTCAGTAGGAAAATCTATGTCAACTTTTTCTCCTTTTTTACCTGATTTCATGACAGATAATCCATGTTCATTTAAAGTATAACCCATGTCTAAGGCTCTTTGTCTCATAACAGTATTAAAGGCTTTACTTCCAGTAAAATATAAAGTAGCGAAAGCATATTCATCAGGAGCAGTATATAAGAAATCAATTCTGCGTGGTATAGAATCCTTAATTTCACCAATAGTTAAACTTTTTGTTTTTCCTCGGGTTAATACTTCAATAACTATTTTTTGTTTTATTAATTCATCTAAGAAATTATTAAAGGCAGCAATATTATTTTGCTCATTAGTAATGATAACATCAATATCTCCTGAGTTTTTTGCTTCTCTTCTATAGCTACCAACAATTTCATACTTACTTCCTTGAGGAGCAACTTCTTTAAACACCTTATCAAAAACCTTTTCAAAATCTTTTATTTCATCTCTGGGAATTCTTTTTTGTAAAGGTTCATAATATTTTAATCCAATTTTTTGTGTATCATTTAATTTTCCTTCATTCTCTTTTAATTGGTCTATAGTTGTAATTCCGTCTTCAATCAGTTGTTTAGCTTTCTTAGGTCCAACACCATAAATTTTAGTAAAAAGATTCATAGGATTTTTCCTTTCTCTTTCCAATACTCTTAGAGTTCCTGTTTTTTGAAATTCTTCTAATTTATCCATAATAGTCTTACCTATTCCTGGTTTATTTTTTAATTCATTCACATCAGTAATATCTCCTGGGTGTGCCATAATTGTTTCAGATGCTTTTTTATAGGCTCTAGCTTTAAAAGGTTCACCTTGTCTCATCATAATATCAGCTAGTTCTTCCATAATATCAATAAGTTCCTTATTCATTGATTTACCTTTTGGTGATGGCTTTAAGTCCATTTCTATCGTTTCTTCAATTTTAATAGGTGATTTAGACTTCAATTTTTCTTCTTTTAAAGGAGATTTTTTACTCTTTGATTTGGAAGGAGAAAATTTATCTACAATTACTAGTTTTTTTTTCTTTTTTAATGTTTTCTTTAGTGCCTTTTTCTCAGTTCCTTTTTTTAAGCTATTTTTTGATTTACTTTTTGACTTTGATCTGGCTGTTATCTTTAAAGGAGATTTAGATTTTGGTTTTTCACAATATCCATATGTTTTTAAGGTTCCTCTATCACTGACAGAAGTAGCACATATATCTCCTTTTTCTGTTTCAAAACATTCATTATGTTCCTTCCATTGGTATTTAAAAGGAAATATACATTCTCCTCCTTTTACCTTTTGACCTTTTTCTTTTTTTCCTTTTTTGTTTATATCACTAGCTCTCATATATAAAAAAATAAATATTTTATTCTTAAAATTTAAATAAAATATTTTTATATTTTATATGGAATCTTTTATTCAAACTTATGGACAATATAAAACTATTGTTGATGGAAATATTATTGATAATGCTAAATGGAATGTGGTTTATGATGGTGATGTTCTTGATTTAGAAGCTCAAAAAAATAATGAATCTATGTATGTTCAACTTACTAATGATGAAATTATGAAACTTTTTGAAATTCCATCTTCCAATAAAACTATACATGATAGACTCGATTATGATTTACATCATCCAATTCAACCTCATCCTATTGTTATGGAAGAAATTACTATTCAACCTGAAAAAACAACACCTATAAAGAAACATAAATCTCGTAAATCTAAATCCAAATCCAAGTCCAAATCCAAATCCAAATCTAGGTCTAAAAAAGATAAGATTACACCCGATTATTTAAAAACTATATATTAATAATTTTTTTTTAATATATCCCTCAATATGAAATAATCTGTCTCTGAAAATGATCTATTAGCTCTTCTTTCTTTATAATCATCTTTCTGTTCTTTTTCCATAATACTCATATAATAGGGAGACGCATAAATTAAATTGTGTTTATTTATATCATAAACCGATTCTATATATAATTTTTTTTTATATCTAGAAATAACATCTTTCAAAAATTTTGTCATCTGTTCAAATTTATATTCATCGAAACAAATTACCATTACTTGTGCTTTCCTTTTTAATCTTCTGACTTCTCCGTCACACTCAGAAAATTGATAAAATCTTTCACATTCATAATAATCCGCCAAATCCTGTGCTCCATCTATTATTTTTGTTACACTTTTATGCTTTCTCAAATCCAAAGACATCTCTATTTCATATCCCATTATACAATAACTAAATATTATTTTTTTAAAACTTACCTACATCATGTAGAGAACTTTAAATAACGAATTGTATACTACATAATTTTATAATAATTAAAATGTTTTTAAATAAAATTTATTATAAAATTATATTTTATAATGTCATTTACAAGTAATTCTTGGAAACAATCAGGAGGATTAAACAGAAATAAAACATATCAAAATGTCAAATCAGATCAAATGACTCCAAGTAATTTAAATATAACGGAAAAATTAGGAGTAGAAAACTCAACTACACCTAATATTTCTAATTTCGAATCATCCCCAACAACATTCTTATATAATTTCCAAAATGGACAAAATTTTAATAATAATATAGCATATTACTCATTTAATAAACCAATTAATAACACTGGTATTTCTAATGAATCGTTAAATCCTTTATTATATATTCCTAGTAATTTTGATTTAAACTACCGTGGGAGTGGAACTTCTTTATCTTTAGTTTCTTCTCCTTTTAATCAAAATGCTACCCAATTTAGTCAAAATGCAAAAACTCTTATTTCGGATATTTGTTACAATACTCAAAATATATTTGGAACCGACCCAGGAAATTCAGTTAGTTATGCTATAACTGTATCTTCTTATATTTATATTTCTTCTGATGCCAGTAATTTCTGTTTTTTTGGAATGGATAATTTAAATCAAGATGCTCTTACTAATAATGGAAATATTACTACTGGTATTTCGAATGAATCTTTTTATTTATGGTACCCTGATAATGACGGTAAAGCAACTATTTATTATACAACTATAAGTCCAGCATCTGATCAACCATATGGATTTTCATCTCAGGTAGATATTGTGTTAAAAGATAAATGGCATGCTCTTACTTTGACATTAAATGGACAGTATGTATATATTAATCAAAATGGTAACACTGTTTTTAAACGAGCTTTTTCTGTTGGAACTAAAGTCCCTAATCAACCTATAGCTATTAATTTATCTTCAAAATCTTATGATTCAAATACTAATAGTATTATATCTAATAGTGCTACTAATTATGGTAATATTCAATTATTAGATTATAATATATTTAATTTTTCTGCTGATCCCTCTACGGTTCAACAAATTAGTCAATTTAGAGATAGTATTAAAACTATTAATAATGCTAATGAGCCTAACAGAAATTTATATTTAAATTATACTATTGGGGAAAATATTAACTATTTAGCTTCCAAAATAATTGCGGGAAATGGTATAGGCAATAATGGTAGTTTAACTAATTTTGGAGAATTTAATAATTTTTCCATAGCAAATTTTTATGATAAGACTACATTTTATGGACCTGTTACATTTGATTCATCCACGAATATTGTTTATGATTCTTCTATAAATAGTACATTAGAGATTTATACTTTACCAGGAAAAGCTGGCACAGTTACATCTTCTTTTTTAATTGAAAATGCTGGCGCAGTTCCTGGAAATTCATTTAATCCGACTATGGTTGTATATAATGGAACATCTACTCAAATTAATCCACCTTTAACTACTCAAGGTCTTGTCTTCTCTATAAGTGGTGAAAATGTTTCTGTGGGAGACATATTTGGTAGTCATACTTTTGATGTTAGTGGATCTAGTAATTTAAACGGTAATCTAACTGTTAGTGGAAGCGTGGGAATTGGAAAACTAACTCCAAACTCGGATTACAGATTAGATATGTATGGAAATCTCTTATTAACTGCCAAAGGTACAGGGGTCAGTCAACAACCTACTTTAACTCTTCAATATGATACTAGTCCCTATACTTATATTTCAAGTAGTAGTATAACGGACCCTACTAGTAGTTTTAGTGGTCAATTGACTTTTCAAGCTGGAAGTTTTTCTTTTAATAATTCGATAGATGTTAGTGGTACAGGTAATTTCACAGATAATCTAACTGTAAATAATCCTAACGCTAATAGTGCATTGATACATGTTATTGGACCTGGAGTAGGAGGAACATATGTTATGTACGGTTTAGATACGTTCTCCACATCCGATTTCACCCCGCCTCGATCCGGTCCAGCAGTACAAATTCGTGCGACAGATACAGGCGGTTTTGCAGCTAATTTATCTTTTTGGACAGCGGAGAATGCTCTCCCGGTGCCTGAAGGAGAGGATGTTATCCTTCAGGATGCAGTAGAACGCATGACCATCACTACTACTGGAAAGGTCGGTATTGGAACAGATACTCCTGGTTATACTTTGGATGTTAGTGGTACAGGTAATTTCACAGATAATCTAACTGTAAATAATAATACCGAAATAAGTGGAAATTTATCAGCTAACAATGTTGGACCTTCTAGTGATAATCAATTAGAACCTAATGTGGCAAGTGCCTACCTTAATAGTGTATCACCATTTTCCTCTAGTAGTCTATCACAATTAAATATGAATGGATATATGTTTACGAGAGCAATACTGAATTATAATGAACTAAATACCTCACCTACAGGTCTAATATTTGGAACAGGTAATAATACTAATCAAAGTGATTATTTATCTTTAGTTACTAGTGGGTTAACAAGACTATATATATTACCTGGTGGAACAGTTGGTATTGGGACAACCAATCCAAATAATAGTTATATTTTAGATGTAAATGGAAATATAAATGTAACTGGGTCCATAACAAGCACAGGTTCATGTAGCTGCAGTTCATACAACACTACTTCTGATTTAAGATTAAAAGAAAATATAACAGATTTAGATAAAAGTTTGGAAAAAATATGTAATATTCGTGGTGTAAGTTACAATTTAAAATCAGATGAAAATAAAACAAAGATATCAGGTGTAATAGCTCAAGAAGTAATGGAACATATACCCGAAGCAGTAAATAATATGGATAGTGAAAAATTAAGTGTAAATTATAATTCAATTATAGCACATTTAATAGAGTCGGTAAAAGAATTAAAGAGAGAAATTGAAGAATTAAAAAGTAAAAATTAATAATATAAATTTAATATAATAATGAGTAACCCCCCAACTAATTTTTTAACTGGAGGAGTGGATTTATCATCTATATTTATGCCACTTAGTCAAGGAAGTGCTTATTCATCAAATACAGGATATACAGTTAATAATAATGATTTAAATACTATTTTTGCCAAATATGTTAGTGGAACAAAGGCTAATCCAACAGGATATACAGTTAATAATATTGATTTAAGTGATATTTTTGCGAAATACATTACTAGTCAGGTTGGAATACAATGGACTCAACGAAGTTTCCCTAATGCAGGTTATGTAAACGTTTTGGCTACAGCTGGATCTTACTGGATTGTTGGTTCCTCTTATAATATTTATTATACTAGTAATGGTGGTGAAAATTGGAATACATCAAGTTATAATCCAGTTAATGGTAATTATTATGGGATTGCTGGAAATAGTGACGGTAGTTTATTTTGTATGTCAAATAGCGGAAATTTTTATACTTCGGCTAATGGGGGTGCTAGTTGGACATTTCGACAAAGTGTACCTAATAGTGCTGTAGGAAATGCCATGGTTTACTCAAATGGGGTATTTGTAAATGTATACCTTTACAACTCAGCCAGTTTAGGAGCATACTCATCTGATGGTATATCATGGACTAATTCATCCGGGTATAATCCGGGGCCAGATACTGCTTCCTGGTGGGCTTTAGCTACAGATGGAAATAATAAACTAGTTACAACGGGGTATAAAGATTCATTAGCAGTAGCAGGGGTTGCTATAACGGCCTACTCATCTGATAATGGACAAACATGGACAGAAGGTGATGCTATACCTAATGGACGAGGAAATACTTATCCTATTGCTTATGGAAATGGAATATGGGTTGCTATATCTAACAATGCCCCAAATCAAACTGTAGTTTCATCGAGTTGGCCACCTTCTTGGACCGTACACGTTCAGAGTATTTATGGAGACGATATAACATTTTGTTCACCTCAAGGTAAATTTTATGTATCTTACGGAAACTCAGGGATATATAGTTCTTCAGATGGAATAAACTGGACTGAAGTTTTAAATAGCAGTGATGCTCCATTCGCACTTGGATACAATGAGTATGAAGATAAATTTATTGGTGTATCTTTTAACAAGGCATTTTGTTTTACATCAATTTAATTAGCAAATTTAAAAATTGAAGTTTTTTTATTTAAATAACTAATTTTAAATAAAAAATGGAGCCCCCAACTTACTTAGCAAAGTTACATCCTCATGAGAGAGATCAAAGAATTGTATTTGATGAAGGTCCACATATTTATTACATAGATGGATCTTCAGAGGGATATATTTCTTGTACTACCTGGAATCATAGTCATTTTGAACATTTTAATGCCGATAAAATAATAGATAAAATGATGAGTTCAAGTAGCTGGCAACCGGGTAATAAATATTACGGAAAAACAAAAGACGAAATAAAAGCAATGTGGGACAAAAATAGAGATGAATCAGCATCAGCAGGAACTAAAATGCATTATGATATTGAATCTTATTATAATGAATGTCCAATTAAAAATGACTCAATAGAATATGAATATTTCAAGAATTTCTTGAGAGATTATGGGGACTTAAAGCCATATAGAACTGAATGGACTGTATTCCACGAAGATGTTAAAATTTCAGGATCAATCGATATGGTGTTTGAGAAACCAGATGGTCATTTATTAATTTATGATTGGAAACGATGTAAAGAAATAACCAAAACAAATGGGTTTAATAAATGGGGAAATAAAGAATGTATAGAGCATTTACCGGATACAAATTTTTGGCATTATAGTTTACAGTTGAATACTTATAAAACAATATTAGAAGAAAAATACGATAAAATAGTGGATGAATTATATTTGGTATGTTTACATCCAGATAATAAAAATAAAGATTACCAGAGGATAAAGGTAGCAAATTTACAAGAAGAAGTTCAGGAATTATTTAAAATAAGAAAAGAAGAAATAGAAAATAAGGTTTAAAAATAAAACAATATCTAAAATTATATGTTTTTTTCAAGATATCGTTTACCTTTAGTATTAATAGGGACAGTAGGAATATCTATGTCTTCTTATTTTTTATTTAATCATTTTTTCAAAAAATCTAAAGAAAATAAAATAGAGGATAAAAAGGAGGAACCTTATGAAAATAAGTATTATGATAAATATGATAAATTAGAATGTATTGAATTAGAAGAAGATTATGTAAAAGGATTAAAAAAAAACATAATTATTGAAAAAACACCGAAAGGAA